>Ga0209399_10000566_pt1 | contig 21832 bp, 19 predicted proteins | sample OV2TP3_FD_184130 | JGI IMG/M metagenome (GOLD analysis project Ga0209399, IMG submission 184130) | Hot spring microbial communities from Beatty, Nevada to study Microbial Dark Matter (Phase II) - OV2 TP3 (SPAdes) (version 3) | ecosystem: Environmental > Aquatic > Thermal springs > Hot (42-90C) ... | reverse complement strand
CGGCTCATCATCGGCAAAGGCGGCCTGCGCGACGATTCGCTCGCGGCGTTCCAGGAATTCGGGGGCGCCTACCTTGCGCTCATCGGCGGTACGGCTGCGCTTGAGACCACCTGGGTCGAGGCGATCGAGGACGTCGACCTGGACGACCTCAACCCGGAGTCGCTGTGGAAATTCCGCGTGCGGGGCTTCGGTCCGTTGCTCGTCGCCATGGACAGCCACGGGGGAAGCCTCTATGCGCAGGTGAAACAGGCCGCTCAGGAGCGCCGCTCCAAGGCGCTCTCCCGCCTCGGGGTGAAGTAAAATCCGGCATCCCCGACGAAACCCGCAGGAGGCTAAGATGAAGTTCGCAACGCGTATCCTATTGGCCTGCACCGGCGCGCTCGCGCTGCAGGCGCATGCGCAGAACATCTCCATCGGTACCGGTGGCACGGGCGGGGTCTACTACCCGCTCGGCGGCGGCATGGCGGCGGTGCTTTCCAAGTACGTCCCCGGAATGCAGGCCACGGCCGAAGTGACCGGCGGCTCGGTCGCCAACCTGCAGCTCATCGGCACGGGCAAGCCCTACCTCGCGATGACGATGGTGGACGCGGGCCTCGACGCCTACAAGGGACAGGAGAAGTTCGCCGGCAAGGCCGTGCCGGTGCGCACACTCATGGTGATGTACCCGAACCGCATGCACGTGGTCTCCATCACGGCAACCGGCATCAAGTCGGTCGCCGACTTCAAGGGCAAGCGTGTGTCCACCGGCTCGGGCGGCAGCGCCACCGAGGTGATGGCGTTCCGCGTCATCGAGGCCGCGGGCCTGGACAAGGACAAGGACATGACGCGCGAGCGCCTCGGCGTCGCGGAGTCGGTGAACGCGCTCAAGGACCGCAAGATCGACGCCTTTTTCTGGGTGGGCGGACTGCCCACCGCGGCAGTGACCGACCTCGCCAACTCGCCGGGCGTGACGATCCAGATGATCGACCACGCCGAGCTGGTGCCGGCGATGAACAAGAAGTGGGGCAACCTCTACGTGAAGGACGTGATCCCCAAGGACGTCTACAAGGGCATGACGGCGGACAACCACCAGGCCACGGTGATGAACCTGCTGGTCGCGCACGAGAAGATGGACAACCAGACCGCCTACAACATCGTCAAGGCGATCTTCGAGCATCGCGAGGAACTGATTCGCGTGCACAAGGAGGCGGCGAACTTCACGCTCGACAAACAGAAGACCGCGGCCACGGGCGGCATTCCCTGGCATCCGGGTGCGCTGAAGTACTTCGCGGAGAAGGGCGCAAAGGTCGACTAAAAGCACTCGGCGCGAAAGCCCCGTCCAGCTCGCTGGCGGGGCTTTTCATTTTCGGGAGGAACGATGAGCGAGGAACTCGCGCGGCTGCACCAGCCTGCCAAGGAAATCAGCGACGAGGCGCTCGCCCGCGCCGAGGAGATGATCGAGCGCGAGGAGGGCGTCCATAACCAGCTGACCGGATGGCTCGCCGCGTTCGTAACGGTGGTGGCGGTAGTCATGTCGGTATTCCACCTGTACACCGCCTACGCCATCGTGCGACCCGAGCATCTACGCGCGACCCACGTGGCGTTCGTGCTGTTCCTCACATTCCTCATTTTCCCGCTGGCGCGCCGCTTCAAGAACCGCGTGATGTGGTGGGATTGGCCGCTGGCGCTCGGTGGCGTCGCCACCGCCGTGTACCTCATCGCGGGCGGCGACGACTTCTTCGATCGCAGCATCGTTCCCAACACCTGGGACATCGTGTTCGGCGTCGGACTCGCGATGCTGATCCTGGAGGCGATGCGCCGCACGACGGGCTGGATCATGCCGTTTGTCACCATCTGCTTCCTCCTCTACGCCTTCTTCGGCGCCTACCTGCCGACGCCCTGGACGCACAAGGGCTACGAGCTGCCGCGGCTTGTCGGCCACATGTACATGACGCTCGAGGGCATCTACGGGACCGCGGTCAACGTTTCCTCGACGCTCATCATCCTGTTCACGATTTACGGCGCGTTCCTGCAGTTCTCGGGGGCCGGCAAGTTCTTCATCGACTTCTCGTTCTCCGCGATGGGAGGAAAACCCACCGGCGCGGGGCGCACCGTGACGCTATCCTCGTTCCTGCTCGGCGGGCCTTCGGGCTCCGGGGTCGCGACCACGGTGACGCTGGGGGCGGTGGCGGCGCCGATGCTCGCCAAGGTCGGCTACAGCAAGGAGGAGGCGGGCGGCCTGCTTGCGGCCGGCGGACTGGGGGCGATCATCTCGCCGCCCGTGCTGGGGGCGGCGGCTTTCCTGATCGCTGAATTCCTCAAGATCTCGTACCTCGACGTGGTCCTGATGGCGGTGATCCCGACCGGTCTGTATTACCTGACGCTGTTCATCATGGTCGAGATCGACGTGCGCAAGTTCGGCATGAGGGACGTCGTGTTCGAGCAGGTCGAGTCGGCCTGGAGCCTGACCAAGAAGTACTGGTTCCACTTCCTGTCGCTGGTTTCGATCATCGCCTTCATGCTCCTGGGTTTTTCACCCGAGCTGTCGGTGTTCTGGGCGACCGTGGTGGCCTTCGTGACCAGCTTCCTGCGCCGGGACTGCGCGCTGTTCTCCTACGATCTGCTGCGCGGCCGCGGCCCCTTCCTGCGAGGCTTCTTCGGCTCGGGCTTCTTCGAGGCGCTCGACAACGGATCGCGCGCGGTACTTAACGTCGCCGCGACTTGCGCCGGCGCCGGACTGATCGTGGGCGTCGTGACCCTCACCGGTCTCGGCCTGAAGTTCAGTTCCATCGTGCTCGCCTATGCGGGCAACTCGCTTCTGCTCACGGCGATCTACACCGCGCTCATCGTCTGGATCGTCGGGCTGGCGGTGCCGGTGACGGCGAGCTACATCATCTGCGCGGTGATCGCGGCGCCGGCGCTGATCGCGCTCAAGGTGCCGGAGTTCGCGGCGCACATGTTCATCTTCTATTACGCGGTACTGTCGGAAGTCTCGCCGCCCACGGCGCTGTCGCCATTTGCCGCCGCGGCGATCACCGGCGGCGATCCCTACAAGACCACGCTGCAGTGCTGGAAGTACACGACACCGGCGTTCCTGGTGCCGTTCATGTTCGTGCTCGATCCGAGCGGTACCGGCCTGCTGCTGACAGGTTCGATCAAGACGCTCGCCGGCGCGAACTGGGGCTCGATCGCGCTCGTGACCTTTACCGCGGCGGTCGGCATCATGTCGCTCGCCGGCGGCTTCCAGGGCTGGCTGTTCAAGCGCACGCCCGCCTACGAGCGCTGGATGCTGATCATCGCCGGGGTGCTGCTCGTTTACCCCAGGACCCTGTTCGACGCCATCGGCTTCGGCCTGGTCGCGCTCGTGCTCCTGATGCAATGGTTACGCAAGACACCGACGTCCTGATTCTCGGCTCCGGTGGCGCGGGGTTGTTCGCCGCGCTGCATGCGCATCGGGCGGATCCGGCGCTCTCGATCGCCGTCGCGGTGAAGGGGCTGCTCGGGAAGTGCGGCTGCACGCGCATGGTGCAGGGCGGCTACAACGTCGCGCTCGCGCCGGGCGACTCGGTCGAGCGCCACTTCATGGATACGATCGAAGGCGGCAAGTGGCTGCCCGACCAGGAGCTCGCGTGGAAGCTCGTGACGCTCGCCGTCGAGCGCGTGCACGAGCTGGAAAACGAGCTGGGCTGTTTTTTCGATCGCAATCCGGATGGCACGATCCACCAGAAGGCGTTCGCGGGGCAGACGTTCGATCGCACGGTGCACAAGGGCGACCTTACCGGCATCGAGATCATGAACCGGCTCGCCGAGCAGGTTTGGGCGGCGAAGATCGCGAGGCTCGAGGAGCACCGCGCGCTCGAGCTGATCAAGACCAGGGCGGGCGATGCGATCGCGGGCGTTCTGCTGCTCGATATGCGCAGCGGGGAATACCTGTTCCTGCGCGCCAGGGCAGTGCTGCTCGCGACCGGCGGCGGACCGACGATGTACCGCTACCACACCCCTTCGGGCGACAAGAGCTGCGACGGGCTTGCCATGGCGCTGCGCGCCGGGCTGCCGCTGCGCGACATGGAGATGGTGCAGTTCCATCCGACCGGATTGCTCGCCGGCGCGTATACGCGCATGACCGGAACGGTGCTCGAGGAGGGACTGCGCGGCGCGGGAGGTTACCTGCTCGATGGGGCGAAGGAGCGTTTCATGCCGCGCTACGATGCCGCCGCCGAACGCGCCACACGCGACGTGGTCTCGCGCGCCATGTTGAGCGAAATGCGTTCCGGCCGGGTGTCGCCGCACGGCGGCCTCTATCTCTCGATGGCGCACCTCGGTCCCGAAAACGTGCGGCGCCAGTTCAAGGGCATGGTGGAACGCTGCGCCGATTGCGGATTCGACCTGGCCGGAGGGCTCGTGGAAGTCGTTCCCACCGCGCACTACATGATGGGCGGCGTGGAATTCAGGCCCGACTGCACCACCGGGCTTGCCGGACTTTTTGTCGCCGGCGAGGATGCGGGCGGCGTGCACGGCGCCAATCGCCTCGGCGGAAACGGCGTCGCGAACTCGACCGTGTTCGGCGGCGTTGCCGGAGACGAGATGGCGGCGTGGGTGAACGAGGCGGGTGCGCTGCAGGAGCCCGACCGCGCGGCGCTCGACGCCGCGATTGCGCGCTGTGAGCGCCCGATGCGCCCGGGCAAGTCCGGGCACGGAGAGCTCGAAGCCCTGCGCGAAGCGCTGTATGCGACCATGTGGGAAAAGGTCGGGATCCTGCGCGGCGCCGCAGGACTGCATTCCGCGCTTGCCGACCTGGCGGCAATCGATGACGCGCTCGAGGCGCACGCGCTCTTCGATCGATCGCGGGGGTTCAATCTCTCCTGGCACGACTGGATGAACCTGAAGAGCCTGGTCGCGGTGAGCCGCGTGATCGCGCAAGCCGCGCTCGCCCGCAACGATTCGCGCGGCGCGCACTATCGCGAAGACTGTCCCGAGAGCGGTCCGCTGGAGCAGTCGAACTATACGAGCGTACGGCGGAAGGGCGATGCGCTCGAGATCGCGCTGCGGCCGGTCGCCTTCACGCGCGTAAGACCCGGCGAGACGCTGCTTCGCGACGCAGCCTGAAGCGATGCACGGTCGTCGAATCGCGCCCGCCGTCGGCCGGATCTGATCCGCGCCGAACTACCTGGCGTCCGCACGGTCGAAACGTGGCGGGCCGCGCGACAATAACGCCATTCACCAAGGGAGACGGAAATGTCCGAGCTCTTCTTCCTGCCATCCTGGCCGCCCGCGGGCGCGATTCCGTGGTACGCGCTGCTGCTGCTCGCGGCGGCCATTGCGGGCGAACTGACGCGCCGCTGGCTGCGGCTGCCGCGACTGCTGGGTTGGATCGCCGCGGGTGTTCTGCTCGGGCCGCATGCGACCGGGCTGATCGACGCAGCGACGCTCGGCGGCATGCGCGGAATCCTGGACGTTGCGGTGGGCTTCGTGCTGTTCGAGCTCGGGCAGCGCGTCGATCTCGGCTGGCTGCGGCGCAATCCGTCGCTGCTCGCAACCAGCGTGCTCGAGAGCGCGCTCGCCTTTGCCGCGATCTTCGTCGTGCTGCTCGCGCTGGAGGCGCGGCCGCTGTTCGCCGCACTCGCCGCCGCCATCGGGATCGCGACCGGGCCCGCAGTGGTGCTGTCGCTGACGCGCGAGCTGCGTGCCCAGGGCCAGGTCACCGAGCGCATGCTCCTGCTCACATCGCTGAACTGCGTGTACGCGTTCATCACGGTGAGCATGCTGGTCGCGTGGCTGCACCACGAGTATTCCGGTGAGTGGCTGTCGATCCTGTCGCACCCCCTGTACCTCATCGTCGGCTCGCTCCTGCTCGCGCTGGCGTTCGCGCTCGCCACGCTCGGGCTTCTCGCGCTCCTCGGACGGCGCGAGGACGCGCAGTTCATCGCGGTCCTCGCGCTGGTCGTGGCGGCGGTGTATGCGGCTTCGCTGCTCAAGCTCTCCGGCGTCCTCGTGCTGCTGGGATACGGGGTGATGGCGCGCGCCTTCGACGTCAAGCGGCGCTTCGTGTCGCTCGCCTTCGGCCGCCTGGGCCAGATCCTGTTCATCCTGCTGTTCGCGATCACCGCGGCCTCGCTCGACATCGGCCTGCTGCCCGCCGGGGCGCTCGCCGGCGCCGCCCTGATCGCGGCGCGCTACGCCGGCAAGGCGCTCGGCGTTCTCGCGCTCGCCCCGCTGTCGGGCCTTTCGATGCGCAAGGCGTCGCTGCTCGCGCTCGGCCTGATGCCCATGTCGGGCGTCGCGCTCGTGCTGCTGCACGACACGGCGGCGCTCTTTCCGAGGCTCGGGCCGGATCTTTCGGGCGTGGTGGTCTCGGCGATCGTGATGCTCGAGGTCCTGGGACCGGCGGTCGCGTACTTTGCGCTGGTGCGTGCGGGCGAGGCCGATACGACGGGGAGGACTTGACATGGAAACGCTCGAGTTCAAGCCATCCGCCCCGCTCACGCTCGGCGTCGAGCTCGAACTGCAGCTCGTGAACACGCGCGACTGCGACCTGACGCGCGCTGCGTCCGACCTGCTCGCCCTGATCGAGCGCAGGCCGCATCCGGGCGAGATCAAGCCGGAAATCACCGAGAGCATGATCGAGGTGAGTACCGGAATCCACGCGCGGTACGCTGCGCTGCTCGCCGAGCTGCGGGCCATTCGCGGCGCCCTCGTGGCCGCCTCCGATCGCCTGAACGTGTGCGTCGCCGGGGGAGGGGCGCACCCGTTCCAGCACTGGAGCGAGCGGCGCATCTTCGACCGGCCGCGCTTCCAGAACCTGTCGCAGCTCTACGGGTACCTCGCCAAGCAATTCACCGTCTTCGGCCAGCACATCCACATCGGATGTCCGGATGGCGACGATGCGCTTTATCTGCTGCACGCCATGGCGCGCTACGTGCCGCAACTGATCGCGCTCTCCGCGTCGTCGCCCTATTACCAGGGCGTCGACACGGCATTCGATTCGTCGCGGCTGAACGCGGTATTCGCGTTTCCGCTTTCGGGCCGGGCGCCGTTTTCGCTGAAGTGGGGCGAGTTCACCGCCTACTTCGAGCGCATGCGCGCCTCGGGCATCGTCGAGAGCATGAAGGACTTCTACTGGGACATCCGCCCCAAGCCCGAATACGGAACGATCGAAATCCGCGTCTGCGACACGCCTCTCACCGTGGAGAAGGCCGCGGTACTGGCGGGCTACGCGCAGGCGCTGTGCCGCTGGCTGCTGGTGGAACGGCCCAATCGGGTGAGCGAGGAGGGCTATCTCGCCTACACCTTCAACCGCTTTCAGGCCTGCCGCTTCGGGCTGGAGGGCGAAGTGGTCGACACTGCGAGCGGAGTTCGCCGCTCCATTCTGGAGGACATCCTTGTTACGCTCGATGCGATCGACGTGCACGCGCGCGAGCTGGAGTGCGAGGAGCCGCTCGAGCGGGTGGCGCGGATCGCGCGCGAAGGAAACGACGCGCGCTGGATGCGCGAGGCGTTCGCCGACGGCGGGTCGCTTCCCGATCTGGTCTGGCTCCAGAGCCGGCGGTTCCGGGGAAGCGAGTGAGGGAACTGCCGCTGCGAATCGGGCTTTCGGCCCGGCTTTTGCACGACCCGCCCAGGGCGCTCGGGTTTCGCGGCAAGACCCTGCAATACCTCGAGCAGTCGATCGCGCACTGGCTGATGGCGCACGGCGCGCTCGTCTTCATGGTGCCCACCACCGAGGCCGGCGGCCTGGCCCGATCGCAGGTGAGCATGGGCGATTACGTGCGGGCGCTCGACGGCCTGGTTCTGCAGGGCGGTGCGGATGTGAGTCCAGCGACGTACGGCGAGACCCCACTCCGGCCGGAGTGGTCCGGCGACCGTGTGCGCGATCTGTACGAGATCGATCTGCTGTGGGAATGCGTGATCCAGCAAAAGCCGGTGCTGGGCATCTGCCGCGGCGCGCAACTCATCAACGTCGCGTTCGGCGGCACGCTGTGGCAGGACATCGGGATGCAGGTCCCGGGCGCGATGGGTCACTTCGATCACGACGCCTTCGACGGTCATGCGCACGAAATCGAGCTGGTGCCCGGTTCCCGGCTCGGGCGCCTGTATCCGGTGCGCAAGCGCGCCACCGTCACCTCGATCCATCACCAGGCGGTCAAGGACCTTGGGCGCGGGTTCGCGGTGGAGGCGCAATCGGTGCCCGATGGCATCATCGAGGCGATCCGCTGGGGCGGCGCGAGCTACGTGTTCGGGGTGCAATGGCACCCGGAGTTTCACTTCGGGCGCGGCGAGGAACTGCTCGACTGCTCTCCCGTGCTGCTCGAATTTCTCGAGGATGCGCGCGCGCGCCGACCGGGCAGGTGACGCCTAGTTGACCGTGATCCCGGCTTGCTTGACCACCCGCCCCCAGGTGGCCAATTCGCGCTCGATGTGACGCGCCAGCGCTTCGCTCGTCCCGGGCGAGGGCTCGAGGCCGTGGCTTAAGAGCTGTTCGCGGATTTCCGCGGACGTGAGCACCTTCACCAGTTCGTGGTTCCAGCGTTCGAGGATCGGTTTGGGCGTCGCCGCGGGCGCCACGTAGGCATACCAGTTGGTTGCTTCATAGCCCGGATAGCCGGACTCCGCGATCGTCGGAATTTCGGGTAGCCAGGAGGAGCGCGCGGCCCCGGTGACGGCAAGCGCACGGATCTTTCCCGACTTGATGTGCGGGCCGGCCGAGGCGGGCGTCGCAAAAACCGCCGCGATCCGGCCGCCGAGCAGATCGGCCACGGCGGGACCGCCGCCCTTGTACGGAACGTGGACGATCTCGACTTTCGCCATCATGCGAAACAGCTCGCCCGCGAGGTGCCCTGCGCCGCCGATGCCGGAAGAGCCGAAATGGATGCTGCCGGGTTTCGCCTGCGCGAGCCGGACGAATTCGGCGAGCGTTTTCGCCCCGACCGACGGATGCACCACGAGCACGTTGGGGAACACGACCGCCATCGTGATCGGCGCCAGATCGCGCAACGGGTCGTACGGCAGTTTCGCCACAAGGTGCGGCGCCACGCTGAGCGAACCGACGGAGCCGAGCAGGATCGTGTGCCCATCGGGCGCGGCGCGGGCGACCAGCTCGGTGGCGATGTTTCCCCCCGCGCCGGGCCGATTCTCGACCACCACCGACTGGCCGAGATTCTCGGAGAGCTTTTTCGCAATGATGCGCGAAGCGATGTCGGTGCCGCCACCCGGGGCGAACCCGACCACCATCGTCACGGGCCGGCTCGGAAACGTCGTCTGAGCCGCGGCGGTTCCGAAAAGCAGCAGTCCCACCATCGTCAGAGCGGTATCGCGCAGCATCGCCAGGTCCGGTTCGCAGTTCGATCTGGGATTATCGCTCGGCTGGCTACAATCGGTGCATGGGGCAATTCGGCATCGGCCAGCCGCTTGCAAGGTTCGAGGACGCGCGGCTGCTGCGCGGCGAGGGGCGCTTCATTCACGATCTGCATGTCCCAGGCGAAGCGCACCTCGTGCTGGTGCGCTCGCCGCACGCGCATGCGCGCATCCGCTCGATCGATCTTGGCGAAGCGCGCGCCGCGCCCGGGGTGCTGGGCGCCTTCACGGTCGAGGATCTCGCTCGCGACGGGCTCGGCACGCCTCAAGTGACGATCCAGCGCAAGCGCCCGGACGGCTCGCCGATGTTCTGGCGCGCACACGAAGGTCTTGCGCGCGGGCGCGTGCGGTTTGTCGGCGACCCGGTGGTCGCGGTAGTGGCCCGGGATCTGCCTCGGGCGAAGGACGCGGCAGAGCGCGTGGCGATCGAGTACGACGAGCTGCCCTCGGTCAGCGTTGCCGCGCTCGCAGCGTCGCCGGGCGCTGCCGCCGTGTGGGACGAGTGCCCCGACAATGTCTGCAACGTGCACGAGGTGGGCGACGCCGGCGCGACCGAGATCGCCTTCGCGCGCGCCTCGCGCGTCGTATCGCGCCGCTACGCGATTTCCCGCGTGCACGCGCAGTTCATGGAGCCGCGCGGCGCGCTCGGGCAGTACGACGCGGCCACGGGGCGGTACACCCTGCATCTCGACGTGCAGTATCCGCATCGCGTTCGCGACCTGCTTTCGACCTATGTGCTGAAGATTCCGCCCGAGCAGCTGCGCGTGGTCGCCGGCGACGTGGGCGGCGCCTTCGGCGCGAAGGGCTGGGCCTATGTCGAGCACCGCCTGGTGCTGTGGCTGGCAAGGCGCCTGGGCTGCCCCGTGAAATGGACCTGCGAGCGTAGCGAGGCGCCGCTTGCCGACGAGCACGGCCGCGATTGCGTGAACGAGGCGGAACTCGCGCTCGACGAAGCCGGACGTTTCCTCGCGCTGCGGGTGCGGATCACCAACAATGTTGGCGCCTACGTCTCCTCCGACCGCAACCTGCTGCCCACGTTTTCCAATCTCGGCTCGCTCGTGGGGATGTACTCGTTTCCGGCGGCGCACGTGCGCGTGCTGAGTGTCTTCACCAACACGAGCCCGATGGCGCCCTACCGCGGGTCGGGCCGGCCCGAGGCGGCGTACGTGCTCGAGCGGCTGGTTGACGATGCGGCGCGCGAACTCGGCATGGACCGCGCCGAACTGCGCCGCAGGAATCTCGTCCCGCCCTCGGCGATGCCGTACAAGACGGCGCTCACCTTCACCTACGACTGCGGCGAGTTCGAAAAGGTCATGGATGGCGCGCTTGCGCTCGCGGACTGGCGGGGCTTTCCCGCAAGGCGCGAAGAAGCGAAGGGGCGCGGCCAGTTGCGCGGCATCGGGATCGCGAATGCGATCGAGCGCGCCGGGGCGCCGCCCGGAAACGAGTACGCGCAGATCCGGTTCGCGCCGGAGGGGACGGCGACGCTATTCATGGGGAGCAAGAACCAGGGCCAGGGTCATGAAACCACGTTCCGGCAGATCGCCTGCGAGCGCCTCGGGCTTGCGCCGGAGGATTTCGCGTTCGTCGATGGCGACACGTCGCTCGTCGCGCAGGGCACCGGCAGTTTCGGCTCGCGTTCGACCACGCTCGCCGGAAGCGCGCTCTGGAACGCAGCCGGACGGATCATCGAAAAGGGCCGGCGGATCGCGGCGCACCTGCTGGAGACGAACGAGGCGGACCTCACCTTCGCCGAGGGGCGTTATTCGATCGCGGGCACCGACCGCGGCGTCTCGCTCAAGGAGGTGGCGAAGGCGGCTTTCATCCCCGAACGGTTGCCGCCGGGTGTGGCGCCGGGGCTGGACGAACACGCGATCTTCACGCCGTCGGCAGAGACATTTCCGAACGGCTGCCATGTCTGCGAGGTGGAAATCGATCCCGAGACCGGCGCAACCGGGCTTCTCGGCTACTGGGTCGTGGACGACGTGGGTACCGAGGTCAACCCCCTCACCCTCAAGGGCCAGATCATGGGCGGCATCGCGCAGGGCGCGGGCCAGATCCTCATGGAACAGATGGTCTACGACCCCGACTCCGGCCAGCTGCTCACCGCTTCCTTCATGGATTACGCGATGCCGCGCGCGCTCGACCTGTGCAATTTCCGCATCGGCAGCCACCCGGTGCCGACGAAACTCAATCCGCTCGGCGTGAAGGGCGCAGGCGAGGCGGGAACCGTGGGTGCGCTGCCCGCCGTGATGAGCGCGGTTCTGGACGCGCTCGCGCCGCTCGGGGTGCGCGCGCTCGAGATGCCCGCGACGCCCGAGCGGGTGTGGCGCGCGATCAGGGATTCACGTAGCTCGTCTTGACCGTGGTGTAGAACTCCACCGCGTAGCGCCCCTGTTCGCGCGGCCCGTAGCTCGATCCCTTCCGCCCGCCGAAGGGGACGTGGTAGTCCACGCCCGCAGTCGGCAGGTTCACCATCACCATGCCGGCGGCGGAGTTGCGCTTGAAGTGATCGGCGTGCTTGAGCGACGCGGTGGCGATTCCGGAAGACAAGCCGAACGGCGTGTCGTTGGCCACGGCGAGCGCCTCCTCGTAATCCTTTACCTGGATCACGGAGGCGACCGGGCCGAAAATCTCTTCGCGATTGATCTGCATCGCGGGCGTCGTCTCGGTAAAGAGGGCGGGTTCCAGGTAGTAACCCACTGTAGCCCGCTCGAGCAGTGCGCCGCCCGCGGCGAGCCTGCCGCCTTCCTTCTTCCCGATTTCGAGGTAGCGCGCGTCCTGCTCGAGCTGGCTTGCGTCGACCACGGGGCCGATGTCGGTGCCGTCCTTGAGAGCATCGTCCACCTTGAGCGCTTTCATCTTTTCGATCAACGCGGCGACGAAGCGGTCGTGGATCCCCTGCGTGACCACCAGGCGGCTCGCCGCGGTGCAGCGCTGGCCGGTGGAAAAGAAGGCGCTCTGCACCGTCGCGTTCAGGGCGGTCTCGAGGTCGGCATCGTCGAGCACGACCTGCGGGTTCTTGCCGCCCATTTCGAGCTGCACCTTGGCGAGCCGCGCGGCGCAATTCTGCGCCACGCGCTTGCCCACCGCCTGCGAACCGGTGAAGCTCACCGCATCGATCTCCGGCGCGCTCGACAGAAGCTCGCCGACGACCGAGCCGCGCCCCATGACCAGGTTGAATACGCCGGCGGGAAGGCCGGCGCGCGCGATGATCTCGGCGAGCGCCCAGGCGCACGCCGGCACGAGATCCGCGGGCTTGAACACCACGCAGTTGCCGTAGGCAAGCGCGGGCGCGATCTTCCAGGCCGGAATCGCGATCGGGAAATTCCATGGCGTGATGATGCCGACCACCCCGAGCGGTTCGCGGGTGATTTCGACGCGCACCCCCGGCCGCACCGATGGCAGCAGCTCGCCGCCGCCGCGCAGCACTTCGCCGGCGAAGAACTTGAAGATATATCCGGCGCGTGCGGCCTCGCCGATTCCTTCCGGCCTGGTCTTGCCCTCCTCGCGCGCGAGCAGCGTGCCGAGTTCGTCCTTGCGCGCCAGGATTTCGCTCCCGATCCGGTCCAGCGCGTCGGCGCGAACCTGGATGTTGCCGCGCGACCAGGACGGGAATGCCGCCCGCGCCGCGGCGATCGCCGCGCGCACCTGCGCTTCGTCGGCGCGCGCGTATTCCCCGACCACGTCCGACAGGTTGGAGGGATTGACGTCGGGCGCCGCGTGCGCCGCGGGCGCCCATTCGCCGTTGATGTAATTCGCGTGAGCCTTCATGCTGGCCTCCGATTCGGTTCGTGTTCGGCGTGCGCAGATCTCGGCACGATCCCGCCTTCGCAGGCGGGTCGCCGGGTAGAATCTTCGCATGAAGAAAGGTCCGCAAGAACTGTTTCAGCTCGCGTGCACCGCGCTCGAGCGAGCCGGCGCGCACGCTGCGATGGCGGAAGCCGCCGCTCGGCATCTGGTCGCGGCCGAGGAGCAGGGGCTGCCCTCGCACGGCATGTCCCGCGTGCCCTTCTATTGCTCGATGCTGCGCAACGGTCGCGCCGATGGCGCGGCGCGCCCGGCTCTGCGGTCCGCATCGGCTGCCGCGGTGCTGATCGACAACGCCGATGGCCTGCCGTATGCCTCGTGCGCGTGGGCGATCGAGGAGCTGATCGCGCGCGCACGGCGTAACGGCATCGCCTTTGCCGGCGTCACCAACAGCGCCCACGTCGGCGTGCTGGGCCTGCACCTCGCGCCGGTGGCGAAGGCCGGAATGGTCGGCATCGCGTTCACGAATTCCCCGGCCGCGATTCCCCCCTGGGGGGGCAAGAAGGCGCTGTTCGGCACCAACCCGGTCGCATTCACGTTCCCGCGCAAGGGCGCCGAGCCGATCGTGATCGACCTCGCGCTCACCACGGTCGTGCGAGGCAAGATCATGCTCGCGATGCAGCGCGGCGAGCGGATCCCGGAAGGCTGGGCGCTCGACCGGCATGGCCGGCCGACGACCGACCCCAAGGAGGCGATCGAGCACGGCAGCCTTTTTCCGGTGGGCGGCGCAAAAGGCGCGATGCTGGCGCTTGCCTTCGAGCTGATCTGCGCGGCGCTCACCGGCTCTGCGATTGGTCCCGAGGCGGATTCATTTTTTTCCGAGCAGGGCAACCGGCCGCGCATCGGACAGGCTTTCGTCGCGATCGACCCGGCGGCGCTCGCGGGGCGCGAGCGCTATTGCGAGCGGGTCGAGGCGGTCGTGGGGAGGATGCTTGCCGACGAAGGGGTACGGCTGCCGGGTGCGAAGCGCTTCGCCGCGGTCGAGCGCGCATCGATTGCCGGAATCGAAGTCGCCGACGATCTCCTGGCGAAGATCGAGACGCTCGCCCATGGCTGAATTCTGCGCGGTGATCGAGTTTCCGGCGATGCGCGTCGGCGTGCGCACCAAGGGAGAGCGCCTGGCCGAGATCTGCTACCTGCCGCGTTCGGTGGCGCTCGTGCCGCCGCGCAATCGTCTTGCCGAGCGCGCCACGCGCCAGTTCGAGCGCTACCGGATAGATCCGGATTTCACTTTCGATCTGCCGCTCGCCGTGGTGGGCACCGCGTTCCAGCGCCGGACATGGGACGCGATCCGGTCGATCCCGCGCGGCGAGACGCGCAGTTACGGGGACCTGGCGCGGCAATTGCGCTCGGCGCCGCGCGCCGTCGGGCAGGCCTGCGGCGCGAACTGGTTTCCCCTGGTCATTCCCTGCCACCGCGTGGTCGGAGCAAACGGCCTGGGAGGATTCGCGCACCACGGCGCGGGCTTCCACCTCGAGATCAAGCGTTGGCTTCTGGCGCACGAAAAGGCCCTGAGCTGGGCGTAGCGGATGCTTCGCTGCTGGATGCGTTTGCCGACGCCCTGTGGCTCGAGGACGGCCTTTCGCGCAATACGCTCGAAGCGTACCGGCGCGACATCGGCCAGCTCGCCGCGTTCCTGAAGGGCCGCGGGCTCGTCTCGGCGGACGAGGCGGACCTTTTCTCCTTTCTCGCCTCGCGCAAGGGGCGCGCCTCCAGCGCGGCGCGCATGCTCTCGAGCCTGAAGCGGTTCTACCAATACTGCGTGCGCGAGCGGCGCATCGGCACGGACCCGACGCTCAAACTCGAGCCGCCGAAGCGCCCGCGGCGCTTTCCGAGGAGCCTATCGGAGGCCGACGTCGAGGCACTGCTCGCCGCACCGGATGTGCGTACACCGCTCGGCCTGCGCGATCGCGCGATGCTCGAAGTGCTTTATGCGACCGGTCTGCGCGTATCGGAACTCGTGTCGCTGAAGGTCTTGGAAGCGAACCTGGATGCGGGCGTCGTACGCATCCTCGGCAAAGGCGCCAAGGAGCGCCTCGTGCCGCTGGGCGAGGAAGCGATCGACTGGGTGCAGCGCTATCTGAAGGAAGCACGCGGTGTGCTCCTCGCGCGAAAGAGCTCGGCCGCGCTCTTTCCGACCGAGCGAGGCGCGGCCATGACGCGCCAGGCGTTCTGGCACAACATCAAGCGCCACGGTGGCCGGGCGATCCCCGGGAAAAGCCTTTCCCCGCACGTGCTGCGGCACGCTTTCGCCACCCACCTCATCAACCACGGCGCCGACCTTCGCGTCGTGCAGATGCTGCTGGGGCACGCCGACATCTCGACTACGCAGATCTACACCCACGTCGCGCGCGAGCGGCTCAAGCAGCTGCACGCAAAGCACCATCCGCGGGGATGAAGCGTTCCGGCCGGGGACAGGCTACTTGCGGCGCTCGATCGACACCCCGACCAGCCTCGCGTTCGGGAGAATGCCGATCTTGGCTGCGCTTACCTTGACCCAGGGCGCGCCGAATTCGTCCAGCAGGAGGCGCGCGACCCGGTCGGCGAGCGTCTCGACGAGCCGGAAATGCCCGCTTGCGCCGAGCTTCCTGATGCCCAGCACGACCTGCTCGTAGTCGATGGTGTCCGATACCCGATCGGTCGCGAATACCGTATCGCCCGGCAATCCGATCTCGAGGTCGAGCGACACGATCTGCGGAACGTGGTGCTCCCGCTTGTGGATGCCGATCAGCACCTCGACCCGTAGATCCCGAATCAGGATCGAGTCCATGGCGGCCGATTATAGGGCGTGCGGTTAGAATTCCGCGCCATGCAGACCGCATGGATCGCGCTCGCTGCATACCTGCTCGGTTCGGTCTCCTTTGCGATCGTCGTCAGCAGGCTGATGCGGCTGCCGGACCCGCGCGACTACGGTTCGCGCAATCCCGGCGCTACCAACGTCCTTCGTTCGGGAAGCCGCGCCGCGGCCGCGTTCACCCTGGCGGGCGATGCGGGCAAGGGCTGGCTCGCAGTCTGGCTGACGCTGCGGTTTTTCGGCGATCCGTCGTCCATTGGAGTGGATGCATCGGTCGCCGGATTGTGCGTGTTCCTGGGCCATCTGTTTCCGGCCTATCACCGCCTGCGCGGCGGCAAGGGCGTCGCCACTGCCGCGGGCGTTCTGGTGGGACTCGATCCGTGGCTTGGCGTTGCGACGCTGGCGAGTTTTGGCGTGGTCGCGGCGATCTTCCGGATGGTTTCGCTCGCTTCGATGGTCGCGGCGCTGTTCGCGGCCTTCTACACATTCTGGCTGTTCGGCCTGCAGGCCGTGACAGGCGCAGTCTCGATCATGGCGCTGCTGCTCGTCTACCGCCATCGCGAGAACATCGGCCGCATCGTGCGCGGCGAAGAACGGCGACTGGGAGGAAAAACGACGTGAGAATTCTGGTTCTGGGCGCCGGTGCGGTGGGCGGCTACTTCGGCGGGCGCCTCGCGCAACGCGGCTCGAACGTGACATTCCTCGTGCGGCCGAAACGCGCCGAAGCGCTCGCGCGCGACGGTTTGCGCATCAGGAGCCGCTTCGGCGACTGGCGCGGGGAGGTTACGTGCGTGACCCAGGATCGCCTGAAGCCCGATTACGACGTCGTTATCCTGACCGCGAAGGCGTTTGACCTTGCGGCTGCGACGGAGGCAATCGCCCCTGCCATGGGAACGCCGCCGCACGGAAACGGCGCGCTCGTGCTGCCGCTACTCAACGGCATGGACCACCTTGCATTGCTCGACCGGCGTTTCGGACGCGAACGCGTGCTTGGCGGGGTTGCGTATATCGCCGCTACGCTCGCCCCGGAGGGCGAGATCCGGCATCTGAACGATTTTCATCGTCTTGCCTTCGGTCCGCGCGCCGAGGGACAGCAGGCGGCATGCAACGCGCTCGCGGCGGAATTGAAGGGCGCGAATTTCGAGTGGAAGAGGCTCGATGCGATCGAACAGGCGATGTGGGACAAATGGGTGTTGCTCGCGACGCTCGCGGGAATCACCTGCCTGATGCGCGCGCCGGTAGGGGACATCGTCGCCACCGGAGCGGGCGAAAAGCTCACGCGCGCACTGCTTGCCGAGTCCGCCGCCATCGCGGCGGCCGAGGGATTTTCCACCCCGGCGGGCGTACTGGAGAACTACCGCGCGATGCTGACGCAGCAGGGATCGCCCTTCACCGCCTCGATGCTGCGCGATGTCGAATCGGGAGGCCGGACCGAAGGCGAGCACATCCTCGGGGCGCTGCTTGCGCGCTCGCGCGAGCGCGGGCTGCCGGCTCCGCTGCTCGAGGTCGCCACAACGCACCTCGAAGCCTACGCGGCGCGCCGCCGCCGCGAGTCGGGCGCTACGTAGCGTCCGGCCGCTCAAGCGGCCAGCGCGGGCGCACGGTGAATCCGTGAGTGCGGTCCGCGCCCTGGACTCCGGCGCGCAGCCGGAGCGCGGCGGCAAAGGCGATCATGGCGCCGTTGTCGGTACACAGTTCCTGCGGCGGGAAAAACACGTCGAATCCGCGATCCGCTCCACAGGCGCAAAGCGCAGCGCGCAGCGACCGGTTGGCGCCGACGCCGCCCGCGACGACCAGGCGAGTGAGTCCCGTCGTCTCCATCGCACGCGCGCACTTTGCGACCAGCACCTCGACGATCGCGTCCTCGAACGCGCGCGCGACATCGGCGTAAAACTGCACGTTCGGGTCCGCCCCGCGCACGAGCGTAAGCACCGCGGTCTTCAGACCGGAAAAACTGAATTCGAGGTCTCCGCTGGCGATCATCGGTCTGGGCAGGCGGTAGCGGCCGCGCGTGCCCGATTCCGCGAGCCTGGCGAGGGCTGGGCCACCGGGGTAACCGAGGCCGAGGAGCTTCGCCGTCTTGTCGAATGCCTCTCCGGCGGCGTCGTCCTGGGTTTCGCCAAGGAGGGCGTAGCGGCCGACCCTGTCCACCCGCATGAGTTGCGTATGTCCGCCGGAGACGAGCAGCGCCACGAAGGGAAAACCGGGAGCCGGCTGCGCGAGCAGCGGCGAGAGCAGGTGCCCTTCGAGATGGTGCACGCCGATCGCCGGAATGCCGAGGCCAAAGGCAAGCCCGCGGGCAAAGGACGCCCCCACCAGCAGTGCACCGGCCAGTCCAGGTCCCTCGGTGTACGCCACCGCGCCGAGTTCGCCGATCGTACGCGCGCTGCGCCGGAAGAGGTCTCGGCTGAGCGGCACGATGCGGCGGATATGGTCGCGCGACGCGAGTTCGGGCACGACGCCTCCGTACGCCCCGTGCATCGCGACTTGCGAATGAATCGCGTGCGCGAGCAGGCGCCCAGCGGCTGCGTCGTAGAGCGCAACGCCGGTTTCGTCGCAGGAGGTCTCGATTCCCAGGATCAGCATGAGCACCGATTATTGCCGCCTTTTCGGATATAATTCAAAACTTTCCGATCGACCGAGGAAGTGGATGCCGACCGTACGCGTCAAGGAAAACGAACCCTTCGAAGTGGCCATGCGCCGATTCAAGCGAACCGTGGAAAAAACCGGGCTGCTCACCGAGCTGCGCGCCCGGGAGTACTACGAAAAGCCGACTTCGGAGAGGAAACGCAAACTTGCCGCTGCGGTCAAGCGCCATCACAAGCGCCTGCGCAGCCAGATGCTGCCGCAGAAGCTTTATTGATCCCTGACCGATCCCCTGGCCGCGAGCGCGGGTGCTCCCGCCCCTCGCGGCCTTTGCATTCATGAGCCTGAAGGAACGCGTAACCGAAGACATGAAGGCGGCGATGCGCTCGCGCGATGCGAGGCGCCTGTCCGCGGTCCGGCTGCTGCTCGCGGCGGTGAAGCAGAAGGAAGTCGACGAGCGGGTGGTGCTTTCCGACCCCGACGTGCTGGGAGTCATCGAGAAGATGATCAAGCAGCGCCGCGAGTCGATCGCGCAGTACGAAAAGGGGGGCCGCAACGACCTCGTCGAGGCGGAAAGTTTCGAAATCACGGTGTTGTCGGGTTACCTGCCGCAGCCGCTGAGCGAGGTCGAAATCGCGCAGGCGCTGGAGGAGGCGCTCGCCGCGTCCGGCGCCACCGGAATCCGGGACATGGGCAAGGTGATGGCGCTTCTCAAGCCGCGCCTCGCGGGCCGTGCCGACATCGGCAAGGTCTCCGCGCTGGTCAAGTCCAGGCTGAGCGGCTAATCTGGCGGCCCGCCCCTGCGCGGGGGATTGCCGGCGTGATCCCGGACTCGTTCAAGCAGGACCTTCTCAACCGGATCGACGTCGTCGACGTCGTTGCGCGCTATGTGCAGCTCAAGCGCGCCGGCGCGAATCATCTGGGTCTTTGCCCGTTCCACAACGAGAAGACGCCTTCCTTCACGGTGAGCGCGGCCAAGCAGTTCTACCACTGCTTCGGCTGCGGCGCGCACGGCAACGCGATCGGCTTCCTGATGTCGTATGCGGGCCTGGGGTACGTCGAGGCGATCCGGGAACTCGCGGCCTCGGTCGGGATGCAGGTGCCCGACTGGCAGCCGCGCACGCCCGAAGAAGCATCTCGCAAGGAACGGGAAGCGGATCTCTACACGGTGATGGAGCGCGCGATGGACTTCTACCGTGCCGAACTGAAGAAGTCCACGCGCGCGATCGAGTATCTCAAGGGGCGCGGGCTGAGCGGCGAGACCGCGGCGCGATTCCGCGTCGGTTATGCGCCCGACGACTGGCAGGCATTGCGCGCCGCGTTTCCCGAATACGAGGACCGCAAGCTCGTCGAGTGCGGGCTGGTCGCCGAGAGCGAGGGCAAGCGCTACGACCGCTTTCGCGACCGGGTCGTCTTTCCGATCTTCAGCGCCCGGGGAGCGGCGATCGGCTTTGGCGGCCGGCTCATCGCGGAACCGGAGCGCGCCGATTCCCAGGGCCAGCCCAAGTATCTGAATTCCCCCGAGACGCCGCTCTTCGAGAAAGGGCGCGAGGTGTACGGGCTGGTGCAGGCGCGCGAGGCGATCCGGGCGGCAGACCGCATCGTCGTTGTCGAGGGGTACATGGACGTCCTTGCCCTCGCGCAGTGCGGGGTCGGGTATGCGGTCGCGACGCTGGGAACCGCAACCACGGCGGTTCACGTCTCCAAGCTCCTGCGACTGGCCGATGAACTCGTGTTCTGCTTCGATGGCGACAGCGCCGGGCGCAAGGCCGCCTGGCGGGCGCTCGAGACGAGCCTGCCGCAGACCACCGACGCCAAGGCGATCCGGTTTCTGTTTCTGCCGGAAGCCCATGACCCCGACAGTTACGTGCGCGCGAACGGCAAGGCGGCGTTCGAGCAGCTGATCCGCGAAGCGCAGCCCCTGTCGGCGTTTCTGCTCGGAGAACTGCGCGCGGCGGGCGATCTCGCCACTGCCGAGGGTCGCTCGCGATACCTGGTGTCCGCGCGTCCGTACCTGCAGCAGGTTGCGGCGCCGGCGTTGAAATTGCAGTTGCTCAAGGAGATTGCAGACTGCGCGAGGATTTCGCAGGACGAGGCCGAGCGTCTGCTCGGTCTCGCAAGCGCGCCGAGGAGCTATTCGCGGCCCGCGCCCGGCCGGAGCGCGGCGCCTGCGACCACGAACCTGGAGTGGAAACTGCTTCGGTTGCTCCTGCTGCGGCCGCAGCGCGCACTGGAAATCGATCTTGCGCTCGCCGAGCCCGGTCTTGCGGAGACTGCGGCGCTTGCCGCGTTCGTGGAGTGGTCCCGAACCCAGAATCTTGCCGGTGCGCCGGCGCAGGCCCTGCTGATCGAGAAATTCTCGGGTACCCCCCACGCCGAACTGCTGTTCGAGGCACAGCAGGCGCTGCTTGACCTCGCGCTCGACGAGGAGCAGGCGGACGGCGAAATCGAGAACTGTATCCATGCCCTGCGGGTCAAACGCGCCGCGCAGGACCTCGAAACGCTCCGCAAGAGCGTAGAGCGCGGCGAAGCGGGGCGCGAAGAACTCGCGCGTTACGCGCGGATGCTCAAGGAATTCGAGGTACTCAAGAGAGGGCGTACGGAAAGCCGGGCTGGTTTATAATTTACGATTTTCTTCTCAGGTTCCTTCACGAGTCGAGAATGGCCAAGGACAAGCGCAAGACGAAGCAGAAACGAACCCGCAAGGCACGTAAAAAAGCTAGTATTGTCAAGAAGTTAAAGCTTCGATTGGCGGCCCGGCGAAGGGCCGCCGCGAAGCCGCGCCGCAAGGCCTCCCGCGTCGTTCGCAAGAAGCCGGCCCCGTCGCGGCGCGCAGCTGCCAAGCGGCCGCAGCGGGTCGCGCCGCGGGCGCGCAAAGTCGCGGCCGGCAAACCCAAGGTCGTCAAGGCGGTCCACCTCAAGCCCGAAGCGAGGAAGGGCAAGGCGACCATCAAGAGCGCCAAGCAGGCGCTTGAACTGCTCGAAGCCACGGTCAACGAGGGACTGAAGAAGTCCAAGGGCGGGCGCCCCGGGCGCAAGGGACGCAAGGAAGAGTGGCTGCTCGCCGCCGCGGCGCAACTGCCGCGCGAGGATGCCGAGACCCGGCGCACGCGCCTCAAGAACCTGATCAAGCTCGGCAAGGACCGGGGCTTTCTCACCTACTCCGAGATCAACGACCACCTGCCCGACGACCTGGTGGACGCCGAGCAGATCGAGGCGATCATCTCGACCTTCGGCGACATGGGCATCCAGGTCTACGACCAGGCGCCCGACCAGGAGACGCTGCTCATCGCCGCGGACCAACCCGCGGTG
>Ga0209399_10000565_pt1 | contig 21839 bp, 23 predicted proteins | sample OV2TP3_FD_184130 | JGI IMG/M metagenome (GOLD analysis project Ga0209399, IMG submission 184130) | Hot spring microbial communities from Beatty, Nevada to study Microbial Dark Matter (Phase II) - OV2 TP3 (SPAdes) (version 3) | ecosystem: Environmental > Aquatic > Thermal springs > Hot (42-90C) ... | reverse complement strand
GGATTGGCGGGTCCCCGGAACGGTCCCTTTCGGACAGGAACAGCTCGTTCCGTTGCGCGCCGGCGAAACGATTCCCTGGAAACTCGCCTAGCACATCCTATTTTCGATGCGCTGCGGCCGTGGCTCGAAGGCAGCCGCGCGCTGGCGGCGCTCAACCGGCTCGCCGAAGCCCGCGACCTGGTGACCGAAAGCGGCCGGCCGGTGCGCTTCGTGCCCCCCGCGGCGAGCGATCCCTATTACGAGGTCGGCGTGTTCGAAACGGGGCGGGTCGCAACGCGCGCCGCAAACCTGCATGACTGGTTCAACGCGCTCGCCTGGCTCGCATTCCCGCGCACGAAAGCGCGGATCAACGCCATGCATGCGGCGACCATCCCCCTCGAGAAAGGCCGGCGCGGCCGGCTGCGCGACCTGCTCACGCTGCTCGACGAGGGCGGCGCCGTCGTCGCCTGCGACGACGCGGACTCGATCGCCCTGGTGCGGCAATTTCGCTGGAAGGAGCTTTTCTGGACCCATCGAGAGCGCACCCGGGGATCCATGAAAATCTTCGTGCTGGGGCACGCAGTGCTGGAGAAGGCGCTCGAGCCCTGGCCGGGCATCACCTGCAAGGCGATCTTCGTGCCTGCAGCCGGCGATCCCGACGAACACGCCGCAGCCTGGCTGGCCGGCCTGCCGGCGGGGGCCACGCCCGCGGAAATGACCGCGCTGCCGATATTCGGCTACCCCGGATGGTTTCCCGGAAATGACCAGGCCGGCTTCTACGACCAGGCCCGCTATTTCAGGCCGTTCAGGGAAACGCAGGGTAGCGTGTAGCCTGTCCGGCCAGCACGGCCTCGGGATGGCGCGACAGCACCACGTCGCGGATCTGCTGCACGCGCCCGTACGGCACGTCGACCAGGAGCAGCACCTTGCCGCGCTGGATATCGTCGTGGAATGCGCGCAGGCGCGAATTGGGCACCGCCGCCGCCGCCATGCTCGCCATCCAGGCGCCGAGCAGCGCGCCGACGATCGCCGCGATCAGCACCGCGACGAGCTGCGGCTGCGTGCCCTCGGGCGGATAGGAGACGATGAGCGCGCCGAGAATCAGGCCGCCGATGCCGCCGAGCATCAGCCCGACGCCCGCGCCATGAACGATGTCGGTCTTCAGCAGGTAATCGGCTTCGTGCAGCTCCCCCAGGTCCGTGCCGCGCTTCGCGAGAAAGTGCATGTGGCGATCCTCGATGCGCGCAAGGAGCAAGTCGTCAGCCGTGCGTTTCGCGCTCTCGACGTCGGGCAGCAGAAAGTACAGGCGTCTTCGCATGGCACCTCCCTTGTTCCAAGGGTCTGCCTTCCGCGATAAAATTGCAACCGGGAGTCGGCCTGGCAGCCGCTGTGCCCCGCACAGAGGAAAGTCCGGGCTCCGCAGAGCAGGATGCAGGGTAACCCCCTGGCACGGCGACGTGACGAATAGGGCCACAGAGACGAGTCCTCGGCCGCGAAGTACCGCAGGTGCAAGCCTGCGGGGCCGAGGGGTGAAACGCGGCAACCTCCATCCGGAGCAACACCAAATAGGCAAGCGTGGTGTGGCGACACACTGTAGGCCGGCTCGGCCGAGCTTGCGGGTAGGTGGCTAGAGCCGGGGGGCGACCCCCGGCCCAGAGGAATGGCTGCCGGCCCCGCCGGGTCCGCCCGGCCGGGGCCACAGAACCCGGCTTATCGGCCGTCTCCCGTTGCTTTCCGGCGCTCGCCCGGCGGATAATGGCCGCCTTCCTGGGGAGGAGGGCCGCAACGGCTTGCCGCCGCCGGCATGCGCATGCAGGATCGTCTTAACCAGAACGACGTCACCAATCGCGTCAACGTCGAGGACGCGCGGCAGGTCCGCGACGCCGTGCTGGCGCTGTTCGGCGCGCGTTATCCCGGCGCCGATTTCACTGCGCTTTCCCGGGCTTTCGCGGATTTCCACGGAATGTTCGAAGGAGATTATCCCGGCTACCTCGCATGCGACACGCTGTATCACGACCTGCGGCACACGCTCGACATGACTCTGGCGAGCGCGCGCCTGATCGACGGCCACGACCGGGCCTGCGCCGAAGCCGACCGCCTCGGGCCGCGCCGCGCCGCCCTGGGGGTGCTGGTCGCGCTGCTGCACGACTCCGGATACCTCAAGCGCACCTGCGAAGCCGGCGTGGAGAACGGCGCGATCTTCACCAAGATCCACGTCAGCCGCGGCGCCGAGCTCATTTCCGCCTATCTGCCCACCATCGGCTTCGCGGCCGAGGCGCCGCTCGCCTCGCGGCTCGTGCACTTCACCGGGTACGAGATGGAGATCGACGAGATCCCCGTGCCGCACGCCAAGGACCGCATGGTCGGCTGCATGGTCGGCACGGCCGATCTCATCGGCCAGATGTCGGACCGCATGTACCTGGAGAAAGTCCGCCAGTTTCTCTATGGGGAATTCGTCTGGGGCAAGATCGCGCGCGAGACGCTGCCCGACGGCAGGGAGATCGTGCGCTATCTCTCGGCGGAGGACCTGATCATCAAGACGCCGGGCTTCTACGAATACGTGGCGCGCGAGCGGATCAGCAGGAAGCTCGACGGCGTCGACCGCTATGCCGAGTCGCATTTCGACGGCGTCAACCTCTACCAGTCGGCGATCGACGCCAACATGACCTTCCTGCGCCAGACGATCGAGACCGCCGACTTCAACCGGCTGCGCCGCTCCTGCTATTCGCTGTCCGCCCCCGAGCGTCGCGCCGCCTGATGTGGGATTTGTCACGCTCCGGCTGAAATTCCGGGACGTCGCCGGAAATCGACACTTGTCCCGGCGGCGGAATCGTGGCAAAAGCCCTTCATGACAGCTCTTAACAAGGCGGTCTTCGCCAGGCCGTCGAAGCCCGAGCCCGCGCCCGCGCTGTTTCGCCTGCTCTCCGACAGCGCGATGTCGCGCGCCGCGCTCGGCGCCTGCGGCTTTCCGCTCGCCATCCTGGACGCGGCAGCGCCCTTGCGTCCGGTCACCTATCTCAACCCGGCATTCGAGGGGTTCTTCGGCTATCGGTGCGCTGAAGCGCTGGGCCGCCCGCTCGCCGCGCTCGTGTTCCACGGCGACGATGCTCTGGTCCATCGCCTGCTCGCCGAGTCGTCTTCGCGCTGGCAGCTGCGGGCGTGGGCGAAGGACGGAGCCGTGCGGCACGTCGAGCTCGCGCTCGGCGCCGTGCGCAGCGCCGAAGGCCGGCTCACCCACTGGGTGGTGGCGTTCGCCGACCGCAGCGAGGTCGAGCGCCTGCGCGCGGAGCTCGAGGCGCTGAGAACGCTGGCCGCGGTTCCCTAGTCCTTAGGCGAGCTTCGACTCGAGCCAGCGCGCGGTGCGCAGCAGCCGCGCGTCGTAGTTTCTGCGGCCCACGAGCTGGACCCCGAGAGGCAGTCCGTTGCCGCCCTGCATGAGGGGAAGGGTGATCGCCGGCATGCCGAGCAGCGTCCACAGGGAGCAGAACACCGGATCCCCCGTCGAGCCGAGCCCCTTCGGGGCGGTGCCCAACGCCGCGGGCGTGAGAATGGCGTCGTAGCGCTGCATGAAGAGATCGTCGAAGCTTGCCACGGCCGGGGCGATGGAGCGCAGTGCGCGCTGGTAATCGACGGCGCGCACCTCGCGTCCCCGCTCTATCAGAGACGCCAATGGCTTTGAAAGCTTGTCCCGGCCGGTCAGCCATTCACGCTCCAGATTCATCGCCATCTCGGCTTCCATGATGGTGCGGTGCCAGTCCCAGCCTTCGGCGGCCGACGGAAACAGCTCCAGCTCCTCCACCCGGTCGCCGAGCTCGCCGACGAGCTCAGCGAACGCTTCCTTGGCATCGGCGTCGACCCGCTCCCAGTGCGGCGTCTTGATGAACGCCAGCACCGGCGGCAGGGGCGGCTCTTCCCTCGAGATTTCCAGGAAAGGCACGCGCGCACGGGGCCGCGTGTCCGGATCACGCTCGTCGCAGCCCGCGAGTTGCTCGGCCAGCAGCGCGAGATCTTCTATTGTTCTTGAAAAGAAACCCACGTGATCGAGCGTGCGCGATAGCTGCAGAATGCCGGTGCGGGGGATCAGGCCATGCGTCGGTTTGAATCCATACACGCCGCAGAATGCGGCCGGACGGATCACCGAGCCGGCGGTCTGCGAGCCGAAGGCAAGCGGCGCCATGAAATCGGCGACCGCGGCGGTCCAGCCGGTGCGCTTTTCTTCGGCGCGGGCCAGCTCTTCTACGGTCTGCGGGGTAACGGCCATCGCTAGCGGTAGCGGATGCGCGGATCGAGCCACGCGTAGGCGATGTCGACCACGAAGTTCACGATCAGGAAAAACGTGGCGACGAGCATCACCAGCGCCTGCGTCAGCGTGTAGTCGCGCCGCGCAATCGCCTCGACGAAGAGCATTCCCAGCCCGTTGAGATTGAATACCTGCTCCGTCACCACCAGCCCGCCGAGCAGAAACGCGAACTCGAGGCTGATGACGGTGAGCACCGGCAGGATCGCGTTCTTGAGCGCGTGGCGCGCGAGGATGAGCTTGAGCCAGAGCCCTTTCGCGCGCGCGGTGCGGATGTAGTCCTCGCGCAGCACCTCGAGCATCGAGGACCGCATCATGCGCGTGCCGACCGCGGAATAGCGGTAGCCCACGGCGAGCGCCGGCCAGATCAGCTGCGCGAGATTCTCCCAGGGATTCACCCACAGCGGCGTGAACACCATCGGCGGCAACCACTTGAAGATGATCAGCATGCCCAGGATCATGAGGATGCCGAGCCAGAACGAGGGCATCGCCAGCCCGGCGATCGAGAACACGCGCACCGCATAATCCACCCAGGTGTCCTGCTTGATCGCGGCGAGGATGCCGAGCGGAATCGCCAGGCAGGTCGCGATCGTGCTCGCCATGATCGCGAGCTGCAGCGACAGCGCGAAGCGCAGCTTGATCTCTTCCGTGATGGGCGAGCCGGTCCACATCGAGAGCCCGAAATCGAGCTGCACGATGCCCCACATCCAGGTGGTGAACTGCTTCCACAGCGGCTGGTCGAGGCCGAGCTTTTTGCGCTCCTGCTGCATCAGCTCTTCGGACTGGTACTGCCCGCCCTCGCCCAGGTAGCGCGCCTCGACGGCGTCGCCGGGCACCACGCGCAGCAGCAGGAAAATGAGCACCGCGACCCCGAACATCGTCGGGATGATCGCGAGCAGCCGCTTGAAGATGTAGAACGCCATCGCCAGGTCACGCCGGCGGCGCTGCGCGCGCCGCCGGCGCGGCGCCTGTTATTGCGTCAGCCAGACGGTATCCAGCGTGTTGTTGAGGTAATGGCTCGGCGTGATCGTCCAGCCCTTCACTTTCGAAGAGTGCGGGATGATTCGATGCCACTGCAGCGTCATCAAGTAGTGCGCCTCCTCGTCGAGCAGGCGCTTCTCGAACTGCCGGATGAGCTGCTTGCGCTTCTCGACATTGGTCTCCCGGCTCTGCTGGTCGTAGAGCTGATCGAGCACCGGGTCCTCGTAGTAGCCGTAGTTCGCCGGGTTGCGGCTGGTCGACAGGAACTTGTACATGTCGAGGTCGGGCTCGACGATGTAGCCGCACTGGAAGTCCATGTGCACTTCCGCCTCGCCCTTGCGGATGTAGGGGAAATAGGCGCGCGACTCGATCACGTTGTGCTTGACGTTGAGGCCGATCTGGCGCCACTGGTCGATCATCCAGACGCCGAGCGGCTCGTAGGGCATCGGGATGCCGCGGTTGGAGAACGTGAAGGAGAAGCCCTCGGGCACGCCTGCTTCCTTCAGCAGCCGCTTCGCCTCGGCGCGCGACTTGTTGATGTCGGTCCAGTAGCCGGCGACCTTGGCAAGCTCGTCGGGCGGGGTCGCGAAAGGAGTGCCCGGCACCTGCACGCCGGCAACCGCCTTGACGATCGCGATCTGCGACAGCGCCTTGGAGCCCTCGTAGCGGTCGAGCGCCAGCGTCAGCGCCCGTCGCACACGCTTGTCGTCGAACGGCTTTTTCTTGTGGTTGACCCCGACCATCAGGATGCAGTCCCAGGCCGACTCCTGCACGGTGATCTTGTCGCCGAGCGCGGCCTTGAGGTTGTCGCGGTCCTTCGACGTGAAGCTGCGAAACTGGATGTGCGCCCGCTCGCCGCGGATCGCCGCCACCTGCGCCGCCGAATCCCGGATGAAGATCGCGCGGAACCCTTCCAGATAGGGCTTGCCCTTGTCCCAGTAGTCCGGAAACTTCTTGCCTACCACGTGCGAGCCCTTGACATGCTCGACGAAGCTGAACGGGCCGGTACCCATGATGTTCTTCTCGTACCAGTGCGGGTCCTTCGCCAGGATGTCCGCCTTGTAGATCCAGTTCCACGGCGAAGCGAGACCGGCGAGGAACGAAGCGCTCGCCCACTTGAGCTTGAATACGACCGTGTTGGCGTCGGGCGCCTGCACCGACTCGACGACCGCGTACTGGCCCTTGCGGGTCGAGCCGACACCTTGCGGCGGGAAGATGATCTTGTCGTAGGACGCCTTGACGTCCTTCGAGGTCATGTCGCTGCCGTCGTGGAACTTGACCCCCCGGTGAAGCTTGAACGTATAGGTCTTGCCGTCGGGCGACGCGGTCCAGCTCTCGGCGAGCGAAGGCACGGGCTTGGTGCCGCCGGGGTCGTTCGGATCGACACGCAGCAGCGTGTTGTAGAAGGGCGCAAAGGGATGGATCAGCCCGAAGGTCTCCTCGCGATGCCCGTCGTACGAGGGCGGCTCGGACGGCACCGGGAACACCAACTCGCCGCCGGAGCGCGGCGTTTGCGCCGCAAGCGGCGCCGAGAACGCGGCGAGCGCCGCGATGGCTACGAGACTGCAGAAGCGCCTCATGGAACACCCCCTCCTGATGTTGACATGGCGACCAGCGATACCCCCGTAAACGAAGGCTGCGCTAGTTAATTCCCCCCGCCCGGCACTGTCAAGCGAGCCGGTCAAGCCTGCGGCCCTGGCCACGGCTCAGACCAGATGACAGGCCGCCCAGTGGCCCTGCCTGATCTCGCGCAACGGCGGGATTTCCGCACTGCAACGATGCTCCGCGATAGGGCAGCGCGGGTGGAATACGCAGCCCGGCGGCGGATTGAGCGGGCTCGGTACTTCGCCGCGCAGCACCATGCGCTCGCGGCGGGCCTCGAGCTCGGGATCCGGGATCGGAACCGCGGAAAGCAGCGCTCGCGTGTACGGGTGTAGGGGATCCTCGTACAAGGTGCGGCGGTCCGCCAGCTCGACGATCTTGCCCAGGTACATCACCGCCACCCGGTCGGAGATGTGGCGCACCACCGAGAGGTCGTGCGCGATGAAGAGGTAGGTCAGTCCGAACCTCGACTGCAGGTCTTCGAGCAGGTTGACGATCTGCGCCTGGATCGAGACGTCGAGCGCCGAGACCGGCTCGTCGCAGACGATCAGCGAGGGCTCCATGGCGAGCGCGCGCGCGATGCCGACCCGCTGGCGCTGGCCGCCCGAGAGCTGGTGGGGGAAGCGCTCGGCGTGCTGCGGCAGCAGCCCCACCTGGACGAGGAGCTCCTTGACGCGCTCGGCGCGCGCAGCCTTCTCCACGACGATGCCGTGCACCTTCATCGGCTCGGCGAGGATGTCGCCGATCGACATGCGCGGGTTGAGCGACGAATACGGGTCCTGGAAGATGACCTGGATGCGGCGCCGCACCTTGCGCAGCTCGAGCTCGGACATGGCGGTCAGGTCCGCGCCCTCGAACAGGATGCGGCCGCTGGTGGGCCGCTCGAGGTGCAGGATGCAGCGTCCCGTGGTGGTCTTGCCGCAGCCGGACTCGCCCACCAGGCCGAGGGTCTCGCCGCGCCGGATCGAGAAGTCGATGCCGTCGATCGCGCGCACCAGCCCCGCGCCGCGACCGAGCATGCCGCCGCCTACGATGAAATGCTTGACGAGGCCCTTCACCTCGAGGAGCGGTGCGCTCACGCCGCGGCCTTCCGCGTGAGCCGCGCCGACTCCCAGCACGCGGCGACGTGGCCCCCTGCGGCGACCGCCTCGAGCGCCGGCGCCTCGGCCTCGCAGCGCGCGACCTTGAAGGCGCAGCGCGGCGTGAAGGCGCAGCCCGGCGGCAGGCGCGTGAGGTCCGGCGGCTGGCCCTCGATCGGCACCAGCCGCTCGCGGATCGGCTCGTCCAGGCGCGGCACCGAGCGCAGCAGCCCCAGCGTGTAGGGATGGCGGGGATTGGCGTACACCTCCCGGGCGGTGGCGCGCTCGATGATGCGGCCGGCGTACATCACGTTGACGCGATCGGCGTAGCGCGCCACCACGCCGAGATTGTGGGTGATGATCAGCATCGCCACCCCGAGCCGCTTGGACAGGCTCTGCATCAGCTCCAGGATCTGCGCCTGAATCGTGACGTCCAGCGCGGTGGTGGGCTCGTCGGCGAGGATGAGCTGAGGATTGCAGGCGAGCGCCATGGCGATCATCATGCGCTGGCGCATGCCGCCGCTGAACTGGTGCGGGTACTGCGCGAGGCGCCGCGCCCCGTCCGGAATCCCGACCAGGCCAAGCAGCTCGATCGCGCGCTCGCGCGCCTGCGGCGGCTGCAGCTGCATGTGGATCTCGAGCCCCTCGGTGAGCTGCCGCCCGATCGAGAGCACCGGGTTGAGCGAGGTCATCGGCTCCTGGAACACCATGCCGATCTCGCGGCCGCGCACGTGGCGCATCTGCTCCTCGGTGAGCTTGAGCAGGTCCCGGCCCTTGTAGATGATCTCTCCGGATTCGATGCGCCCGGTGGGCGGGGCCACCAACTGCATGATGCTGAGCGCGGTGACCGACTTGCCGCAGCCCGATTCCCCCACCAGCGCGACGGTCTCGCCCTCCTGCACGTCCCAGGAGACGCCGTCGACGGCGCGCACCAGGCCGGCCGCCGTCGTGAACGTCGTCTTGAGGTCGCGGACGTCGAGCAGGGTCGCCACGGCGCGCGCAGTCTAGCACGCGTGAAATCCGCGGCTAGAGCGTGCCTTCGGCGCGCAGCCGCGCGATTTCCGCCTCGCTTTTCCCCAGCAGATCGCGCAGCACTTCGTCGGTGTGCTCGCCGAGCTGCGGCGGCGCAAGCCGGTACTCCAGCGGCGTCCCGGAGAAGCGCATCGGGCTCGCCACCATCGGCAGGCGGCCCGCCACCGGGTGCTCGAGCTCGATTCGCACGCCGCGCGCCCTGACCTGCGGCTCCTCGAACACCTGCGCGACATCGTTGATCGGTCCGTTCGGCACCCCCGCCGCCTCGAGCAGCTCCACCCACGCCCGCGTATCGCGCGCGAGAAAGATCTCCTGCAGCAGGCGCGTCAGCTCGGCGCGGTTCTCCACGCGCTTGCCGTTGGTGGCGAAGCGCTCCTCGGCGGCAAGCGACTCGCAGCCCGCGGCGGCGCAGAACTTGCGAAACAGGTTGTCGTTGCCGCAGGCGACGATCACCTCGCCGTCGCTGGTGCGGAACGGCTGGTAGGGCACGATGTTGGGGTGCAGGTTGCCGATGCGCCTGGGCGCGACCCCGGTCGCGAAGTAGTTGGTGTTCTGATAGGCGAGCAGGGCGATCTGCGAGTCGAGCAGCGCGAGGTCGAGGTGCTGCCCGCGCCCCCCGCGCTCGCGGTGCGCGAGCGCCGCGAGAATCGCGATCGAGGCGTACATGCCGGTGATGATGTCGGCGACCGGGACCCCGGCGCGCTGCGGCTCGCCGTCGGGCTCGCCGGTGAGGCTCATCATGCCCCCCATGCCCTGGATCATGAAGTCGTACCCGGGCCGCTCGCGCCACGGCCCGGTCTGGCCGAAGCCCGTCACCGAGCAGTAGATCAGCCGCGGATTGAGCGCCTCGAGCCGGGGGTAGCCGAGGCCGTAGCGCTCCAGGTCGCCGAACTTGTAGTTCTCGATCAGCACGTCGCTCACGCGCGCAAGCTCGCGCACGATCGCCTGGCCCGCCGGCGAGGCGATGTTGAGCGTCACGGACTTCTTGCCGCGGTTGGCCGCGGTGAAGTACGCCGAGTCCGTGGTGTCGCGGCCTGCGCTGTCCTTGAGCCAGGGCGGGCCGTAGGCGCGCGAGTCGTCTCCCTTGCCCGGGCGCTCGATCTTGATCACCTCGGCGCCGAGGTCGGCCAGGTTCTGGCCCGCCCACGGCCCCGCCAGCACGCGCGTCAGGTCGAGCACCCGGATGCCTGCGAGCGGGCCGGCCATGCGCGCCCGGATCCGGCGGCTACTTGACCACCAGGTTGTTCTGCACGCGCGCGACCCCCGAGACGCCGGCCGCCACCTTCCCGGCCTTCGCCTTGATGGCCTCGCTCTCGACGAAGCCCGAGAGCAGCACCCGTGCCTCGTAGGTCTCCACCGAGATCGAGAAGGACGGCACGCCCTTCTCGGCGAGCAGCGCCGCCTTCACCTTGGTGGTGATCGTCGTGTCGGAGAGCACGCGCGCATCGTTGTCCTGGTTCGCCTTGACGAACTCCTGCACCGACCAGCGGCCGTTCCCGTCGGCGTCGAAGCGCTCGAAGCGCTTGGCGAGCTCCTTCTCGCCGGCGAGCTCCTGCCGGCTCAGCGCGCCGTCCTGGTTCGCATCGAGCGCGTCGAAGGCCTCGTTGCCCGATCCCCGCAGGCGCTGCGCGTGGGCCGGCAGCGCGCAGGCCGCGGCGACGGCGATGGCGAAGAGAACCTTCATAGCCGCATTCTAGGCTCCCCAGAGCCGCGTGAGCATGCGCAGCCCGAGCGCGAGCAGCAGGACCGCGAATGCGATGCGCAGCCGGCGTACCGGGAGTCGGTGCGCCAGGCGCGCGCCGAGAGGCGCGGCGGGCATGCTCGTGGCGACGATGAGGGCGAGCGCGGGCAGGTAGACGAACCCCAGACACCCGTCGGGCAGCCCGCTGGCGCGCAAACCCTGGATCACGTAGCCGGCGCTGCCCGCCGCGGCGAGCGGGAAGCCGATCGCCGCGGCGGCGCCGATGGCCCGCTTGAGCGGCACGTTGCACCAGGCGAGGAAAGGAATGCTGAGAAAGGCCCCGCCCGCGGCGAGCCCGCTCGAGACGCCGCCGATCACCGCACCGGCAACGAACAGGCCGGCCGGTCCCGGCAGCTTGCGGGTGGCCCTGGGCTTCGCCTCGAAGAACATCTGGAGGGCGGCGTAGAACAGGAACGCGGTGAAGAGCGCGGCCAGCACGCGGCCGGGCGCGATCCCCGCGAGGAGCGAAGCGCCGAGCGCGCCCGCGACCACGCCGGGCACCATCGAGCGCACCACCGCCCAGTCCACCGCGCCGTGGCGGTCGTGCGCGCGCACGCTCGCGAGCGACGTGAACATGATGGTGGCGATGCCGGTGGCGATCGAGAGGTGCATCAGGTACGGGGCCGGGAAGCCCTTCTCTGCGAACACGAGCGCCAGCATCGGCACCATCAGCATGCCGCCGCCGAGGCCGAACAGCCCGGCGAGAAAGCCCACCGCCGCCCCGATCGCGAGGTAGACGGGCCACCACTCCATCAGCGTCCCTGGAGCAGGTGCGCGGCGAGCTCGGCGAACCCGGCGCCGGAGGCGGCGCGCGTCACGTACTTCGGTTCGGCGGCGAGGCGGCCGGCGAAGCGCGCGACGTTCGCGACCCCCACCGAGTTCTCGAAGAACGCGAACAGCGGCGCGTCGTTCGGCGAGTCGCCCGCGAAAGCGTGCCGCGCGTTCTCCGCCTCCAGGTCCGTGGCAAAGCGCTCGGCAAGCAGCCGCCGCGCCATGGCGAGCTTGTCGTAGGCGCCGAGCCAGCCGTTGACGTGGATCGAGCTCACCTTGGCGGTGAGGCCCGCCTCGCGCATCAGCGCGGCGATGCGCTCCGCGGCCTCGAGCGGCAGCGCCGGCACGTCCTCGCACCAGTCGATCGCGAGGTCGGTCTCGCGGTAGAGCTGGTCGGCGGCGAGCGCGCATCCGGGGACCTGCGCCAGGATGCGCCGCGCGATCGCTTCCAGCCGCGCCCGGCCTGCGGCGCGCGCCGCGGGCTCGTCCTGGTAGACCCGGTGCAGCCGGCCCTCGGCGTGATAGAAGTAGAAGGCCCCGTTCTCGCCGACCACCGCGTCCACCGGCCACATGCGCGCGATGTGGTCGCACCAGCCCGCCGGGCGCCCGGTCACCGGCACGAGGCGCAGCCCCGCGCGCTTCAGCCGCTCGAGCGCGCCGAATGCCGCGGCGGTGAGCCGGCCTTCGGTGGTGAAGGTGTCGTCCAGGTCGAAGAGCAGCGCGCGGATGCGCTGCGGCGCGCGCAGCTCGGCGAGCGGCCTCATGCCCGGCCCAGCACCTCGGCGACGCGGCGCCGCTGCGCCTCGCTCATCAGCAGGCCCGCCTTGGTGCGCCGCCACAGCACGTCCTCGGCGCCGGTGGCCCACTCGTGCTCGACGAAGTGGCGCAGCTCGCGCTCCGAGAGCCCGGCGCCGTAGTCCTCGCCGAGGTCGCCGTCGCCGACCACGGACTGCGCCAGCGCGCCGTGGCGCCGGAAGATCGGGCGCAGGGTCGCCTCCGGCAGATGCGGATGGCTGGCGAAAAAGGCGTCGCGCGCCTCCACCCGCGGCGCGCCGCCGAAGTCGCTTCCGGGGAGCGGAACGCGCGCGGTCCAGGCGGGCTGCATGCCGGGAAACCAGCGCGCGAGCCGCTCCAGCGCCTGCTCGGCGAGCCGGCGATAGGTGGTGATCTTGCCGCCGAACACGGAGAGCACCGGCGCGGCACCCCCGGCCTCATCGAGCCGCAGCGTGTAGTCGCGCGTCACGGCCGAGGGGTCCGCCGAGCCGTCGTCATAGAGCGGCCGCACGCCCGCGTAGCGCCAGACGATGTCCTGCGTCCGCACCGGCTGCGCGAGGTAGCGGTTGACGGCGCGGCACAGGTACTCGAGCTCGGCGGCGCTCGCCGCCGCCGGCGCGTCGGCCGCCTCCTGCGGCACGTCGGTCGTGCCCACCAGCGTGTGCTCGTCGCCGTAGGGAATCATGAAGACGACGCGGCGATCGTCGTTCTGCAGGATGAACGCGTGCTCTCCGGCATACAGGCGAGGCAGCACGATATGGCTGCCGCGCACCAGGCGCACGCTGTCGCGCGAGGCCTGCGAGAGCCGCTCGTTGAGCACCTGCTTCACCCAGGGTCCCGCGGCGTTGACGATCGCGCGCGCCTGCAGCGTCTCGCCGCTCGAGAGCCGGGCGCGCCAGGCACCCTGCTCGCGCACCGCCGCCACGCACTGCGTGCGCGTGAGCACCCGCGCGCCGCGCGCGCGGGCATCCGCCGCGTTCGCGATCACGAGCCGCGCGTCGTCCACCCGGCAGTCCGAGTAGATGAAGCCGTGGCGCAATCCCGCCCGCAGGCCCGCGCTGTACGGCGGCTCGTCCAGCCGCACCGCGCGCGAGCCGGGCAGGCTCGCGCGGCGCGCCAGGTGGTCGTAGAGAAACAGCCCGGTGCGGATCATCCAGCGCGGTCGCAGCTCGGGCACGTGCGGCATGACGAAGCGGGCCGGCCACACCAGGTGCGCCGCGACCCGCAGCAGTACCTCGCGTTCGGCGAGCGCCTCGGCCACCAGGCGGAACTCGTAGTGCTCGAGGTACCTGAGGCCGCCGTGGATCAGCTTCGAGGAGGAGGACGAGGTGGCCGCGGCGAGATCGGCCTGCTCCACCAGCGCCACCGAGAGGCCGCGGCCGGCGGCGTCGCGCGCGATCCCGGCGCCGTTGATGCCGCCGCCGATGACGAGGAGGTCGTAGTGTTCCAAGCTCAGTCGGGCAGATCCAGCGCCACGCGCAGCGCCGCGAGTCCAGCGCCTCGCGGTTGAAGTACCAATCTACTGCCCGGCGCCCGCCGCGGCAAGCGTCGCGCTCACCCGCACCCCGCCCGCGATGTTCTCGGCCCGGATCACGCCGTCGTGGAACTCGGCGATCAGCCGCGCCACGTACAGGCCCAGGCCCAGATGGGGGCCCCGGGCGGCGCCGCCCTCGCGTCGCGAGATCATCGACTCGAAGAGCGCGCCACGGATCTCCGGCGGCAGTGGCGCGCCATGGTTTTCGACACCGATCATCAGCCGTGCGGCCTCGCGTACCAGCGCCACGCGCACCACGCTTCCCGGGGCGGCGAAGTCGACCGCGTTCTCCACCAGCTTGTCGAGCATCTGCGCGAGCAGGTCGGGCGCGCCGCGCACCCACGCGGGCGACTCCGGCAGCGCGAGCTGGAATGCGCGCGGCGCATAGGCGAGGCGGTAGCCCTCGACGCAGCCGCGCACCACCGGCACGCAGTCGAAGCGCTCGCGCGAGGCCGCCTGCAGGCTCTGCTCGAGCCGGCTCGCCTCGGCCATGCGCTCGAGGATCCGGTTCAGGCGCACCAGGCCCTCCTCCGCGCGCGCGATGTAGGTGCGCGCCTCCGCGGGCGTCGGGGCGAGCTTGAGGTTCTCGAGCGAGGAGCGCACCACCGCGAGCGGCGTGCGCAGCTCGTGCGAGAGCCGGCCCGCGAGGCTCTCGAGGTAGGCGTGGTGCTGGGCGAGGCGCGCCAGCACGCTGGAGAAGCTGCGCGAGAGGTCGCCGATCTCGTCGCGCGCCTCCGACCCCGCGGCGAGCCGCGTGATGCGGCCGCGCGCGTCGATCGCCGATTCCGCCTCGTCGCGCAGCCGCCGGATGCGGCTCGAGAGCCGCGTCGCGAAGCCGATCAGGACCGCCGCGGCACCCGCGAAGGCGGTCAGCGTGAGCGCCAGCAGCCGCTCGAGCGCCGCGCTGCGCAGCGAAGCGATGGGATTGGTGGTCTCCTCGACCACCACCGCGCCGAGCACCTCGTCGCGGCTCCACACCGGGTGCGCGGCCGACATCACCACCGCGCGACCGTCGGGGGTGCGGCGCGCGCGCGTGCCCGGCGTGCCCTGCAGCGCGGCGGCGATGTCGCGGCCGGTGGCGAGCACGTCGTCGGGCACCGACTCGGCGAATTCCTCGGTCGGACGCTCGATGAGCCAGCCCGCGGCGCTCCGCCAGAGCGCGCGCAGCGCCGAGGGCGTCTCGGGCCCCGGCTCGGGGCGGCGCAGGCTGCCGGCGAGCGCGAGCACCTGGTAGCGGCGGTTCACCACCCAGAGGCGCGACTCGGAGCGCTGCACGCCGCGCAGGATCGCCGTGATCTCCTCCTGCGCCGCGCCGGCGGCGAGCGCCGCCTCGCGCGCGAGCACCGCCTGGTCCAGGGCCGGCTCGCGGCCGGCGAGCCGCTGCAGCTCGGCTTCCGCCTCCCGGCGCAGCTCGTCCTCGCGCGCGGGCGAGGCGACCAGCAGCTGCGGCCGATCGTGCAGCGCCGTGGCCACCGCGCGCGCCGCGCCGAGCAACGCGCGCTCCTGCCCCGCGAGCAACGCGCGCTCCATCTCGTTCACGTAGAGCACGCCCGTCCAGGGCAGCGCGAGCAGCACGAGCGCGACCAGCGCGAGCTTCGCGCGCAGGCCCAGGCGCGCGCGCACCCTCACGGGCTCTTCCAACGGTAGCCCATGCCGTAGGCGGTGTCGAGCGCGTCGAAGCCGGGGTCGACCGCCTGGAACTTGCGCCGGATGCGCTTGACATGCGAGGTCACCGTGCCCTCGTCCACCACCAGCTTCGCTTCCTGCATCAGCTGCTCGCGGCTCTTGACGTGCCCGGGGTGGCGCGCGAGGGCGTGCACCATCCAGAACTCGGTGAGCGTGAGCGTCACCGGGGCGCCGCGCCAGCGGACCGTGAAGCGCTTGAGGTCGAGCTCGAGCGCGCCGCGCTCGATGCGCTCCTCGAGCGAGCGCGGCACCTGCGAGAGCTCGGCGCGGCGAAACAGCGCCCCGATCCGCGCCAGCAGGTGCGGCAGGCTCACGTCCTTGGTGAGGTAGTCGTCGGCCCCGAGACGCAGACCCGCGACCACGTCGAAGTCGCTGTCGCGCGCGGTGAGGAAGATGATGGGTAGCGCGGCGGAGAGCGCGCGCAGCTCGCGGCACAGCTCGAAGCCGCCGTCCACGTCCGCGCCCAGGCCGATGTCGATGATCGCGAGCTCGGGCAGGCGCGTGCGGGCGGCGGCGAGCGCCTCGGCGCGCGTCGCATAGGCCGCGACCTCGAAGCCGTGCTTGCGCAGCGCCTCGGCGTAGTTGGCGCGGATGGCCGGGTCGTCCTCGACGATCGCGATGCGGCGGGCCATGGCAGGCGCTGCAAGTGGGTCGGGCCACTATAACCGATGACGCCTCGTCTCGAGCCGGCTGCCACCGGATTGCCAGAATCGTTCGCCGCCTTTGCCCCGGCGCGACGCGCCGCTGCCCGCTCCGGGGAGCGCAATGCGGCCATGTCCGAAGCGCCGAACCGACGCCTCGTGATGGCGGATCTCGCCGCTTTCGTCGCGCTCGCCGCGGCGATCGCCGTCTCGCTGGGGATCGTCCTCGCGGCAACGACCTTGCTCCTCGCGGGCCACGCGCCGTGAAGGGCTACGGCGAGGTCGTCCTGGGCGTGGAGTCCGCACTGCCGGGGGACTTCGATCCGTTCGGCCGCTTCGTGCCTGCGAACCGCGGCGGAGGGCGCGCCGGGCCCGGAAAGGAGGGTCGGGAACACGGCTACGGCGCCGCCCTGCCGCTTCGGCAGCTTGCGCTCGCCGGCCGCGCAGGGTCAAATCGGGAGCGTGGCCCCTGAGCTGACGCTGGTCATCGGCAACAAGAACTACTCCTCTTGGTCCATGCGCCCCTGGGTGGCGCTCAAGGGCCTGGGGATCCGTTTCCAGGAGCGGCAGCTCAAATTCGAGTCGCAGGACTGGGCGAAGCACGTCGGGGCGCTTTCGCCCTCCGGGCTCGTCCCGGTGCTCTGGGAAGGCGCACCGGGCGCGGGCTTCGCCACCTGGGACACGCTCGCCATCGCCGAGCGGCTGCACGAGCTCTTCCCCGAGCGCGGCGTCTGGCCGCGCGAGGCGCGGTTGCGCGCAGCTGCGCGCTCGGTCTGCGCCGAGATGCACGCGGGCTTTCACGCCCTCCGAGGCGCGATGCCGATGAACCTGCGGAGCCGCTATCCGGGGAAAGGCATGAGCCCGGAGGTGGCGAAGGACATCGCGCGCATCAGCGCGATCTGGGCGGGCGCGCGAAAGCCGTTCCTCTTCGGCGAGTTCTGCGCTGCGGACGCCTACTACGCGCCGGTGGCGACGCGCTTCGTCACCTACGGGGTCGCGATCGGGGGCGCCGCGAAAGCCTATCAGGAGGCGCTCCTCGCGCATCCGGCGGTCCAAGCCTGGATCGCGGAGGGCGTGAAGGAGACCGAGTTCTTCGCCGCCGACGAGCCCTACGCCGTGTAAGGTGGCTTCATGGGCAGACTGAAGATCACCCGCGAGAACCTGCTGAACGGCTCGCTGCACGCGATCGCGCGCCGGCTGCTCGGGCCCGGGGTGCGCTTCATGACGCACGAGGAACGCCGCGAGCACATCCGGGAAATCCTCGCCCGCGCGCCGCAACCGGGTCGGGTGTGGATTTTCGGCTACGGCTCGCTGATGTGGAACCCGGCGTTCCACTTCGAGGCGCGCCGCACCGCGCTCATCTACGGCTATCACCGCGAGTTCTGCCTGCTCTCCAAGGCGGGGCGCGGCAGCCCCGAGCGGCCCGGGCTGATGCTCTCGCTCGAGCCCGGCGGGAGCTGTCATGGCGTGGTCTACCGCCTCGCTCCGAAGCAGCTGCAGACCGAGCTCGACGTGGTGTGGCGGCGCGAGATGTTCACGCGCTCCTACCACCCCGTCTGGGTCGCGGCGCGCACGCCGCGCGGCGCCGCGCACGCCATCGCGTTCGCCGCCAACCGCGCGCACGAGCGCTACCGCGGCGGGCTTGACGAGGCGACCATGGCGCGCTACCTCGCGAGCGGCGCGGGGCCGGTCGGGCGCTGCTGCGACTACCTGTTCGACACCGTCGCGCACCTGCGCCAGCTGGGGATCCGCGACCGCAGGATGGAGAAGCTCGAGCGGCGCGTGCGCGCCGCGCTCGCCTAAGCTGACGCGGTCCCGGCTTCCGCAGCAGGCTTCACACTACTTTACGCAGCCTACAAACGCGGCTTACTTGCTCCGCGCAGACTGCACTCGATCCCCAAACCCAAAGGACCCATCATGGAAGCGCAGCACGCGACCCCCCGCCGGCGCTTTTTCGGCCGCGCAGCCCTCGCCACCCTGGTCGGCGGCCTTGCCGCGGGCATCGGCCTGAAGGCATACGCCCACGGCGGCTGGCGCCGCGGCGGCTTCGACCCCGCGACGCTGGATGAGCGACTGGACCGGATGCTCAAGCACGCCTACATCGAGATCGACGCGACCGAGGAGCAGAAGGCGAAGCTCGCCCCGATCGTGAAGGACGCGGCGAAGGACCTGTTGCCGCTGCGCGAGAAGCTGCGCGCGGCACGCAAGGAGGCGATGGCGCTGTTCTCGGCCGAGCGCATCGACCGCGAGGCGATCGAGCGGCTGCGCGCCGGGCAGCTTGCGACCGCGGACGAGGCCTCCAAGCGCCTCGCGCGCGGTCTCGCCGACGTCGCCGAGGTGCTGACGCCCGCGCAGCGCGGGCAGCTCGCCGAGCGCGCCGCGCGCCACCGCAGGCGCTGGCATCGCGGCTAGGCGCGGGGCCGCAGTGAGCCCCGGCCTGCTGCAAAGAGCGCTCGCGCGGCTGCGCACGGCGTGGCACACGACCCTGGCGCGCCTCGCGACCCTGGGATAGGCGACGGTACACTCGCGGCGTGGCGCAGCGCGTGCTTCTCATCGAGGACGACGCCCGCCTCGCCGCGATGCTCCAGGAATACCTCGGCGAGGCAGGGTACCGCGTGCTGCACGCCGCGAGCGGCCGGGCGGGATTGGAGCGCATCGCCCGCGAGCCGTTCGATGCGCTGGTGCTCGATCTCATGCTCCCGGACATGGACGGCCTTGACCTCTGCCGGCAGCTGCGCGCGAAGTCCGACCTCCCGGTGCTGATGCTCACCGCGCGCGGGGAGCCCGCGGATCGCATCGTCGGGCTGGAGATCGGCGCCGACGACTACCTGCCGAAGCCCTTCGAGCCGCGCGAGCTGCTGGCGCGGCTGCGCTCGATCCTGCGCCGCGGCCGCTCGGGCACGGCGCGGCTGCTGCGCTTCGGGCGACTGGAGGTGGACCGCGACGCGCGCGCGGTGCGCCTCGACGGCGCGGAGAAGGCGCTCACCAGCTACCAGTTCACGCTGCTGCTGGCCCTTGCCGAGAACGCCGGGCGCGTGCTCTCGCGCGAGCAGCTCATGGACCTCGCCAGGGGCGAGCCGCTGGAGGCGTTCGACCGCTCGATCGACGTGCACGTCTCACGCATCCGCGCCGCGATCGAGGACGACCCGAAGCACCCGCGCCGCATCGTGACGGTGCGCGGCGCGGGCTACGTGTTCGCGAGATCGCAGGATTGATGCGCAGGCTCTACCTCAAGATCTACCTCGCGGTGCTCGCGGCGCTTCTCGTCTTCGCGCTCGCCGCTGGGGCGCTATGGCGCCTGCTGGCCGACGACGAGCGCACGCGCCGCGCGCACGAATGGGGCGCCACGCTCGCGCAGAACATCCTGCCGCCCGCCGGCGCGGCCCCCGGGGAGCAGCAGGCGGCGCTGGAGCGGATCGCGGCGAACCTCAAGGTGGACCTCGCGCTCCTTTCCCGGGGGCGCGAGCGCGTCGCGGGCGTAGGTGCGGCGCTTCCGGTCCCGGGCGAGCGCCAGGAGCGCAGCGGCTGGGTGCATTCGGGCTGGCCGAGCGCGTTCGCGGTGAAGCTGCACGACGGGCGCTGGTTCGTAGCGCGCGTCCCCGTAGGGCGCTACGGCCCGCGCTACGGCCTGTGGATGATCGCCATCGTGCTGCTCGCGATCGGGGTGGGCGCCTATCCCGTGGTACGCATGCTGACCCTGCGGCTGGAGCGCCTGCAGGCGGGCGTGGAGTCGCTGGGCGCCGGCGAGCTCTCGGCACGGGTCAAGGTGGAGGGCAGGGACGAGGTCGCGCGGCTGGCCGAGAGCTTCAACCGCGCCGCCGCGCGGATCGAGGAGCTGGTGGGGGCGCACCGCGCGTTGCTGGCGAACGCCTCGCACGAGCTGCGCACCCCGCTCGCCCGCATCCGCATGGCGATCGAGCTGATGAAGGAGGGCGCCGAGCCCAGGCGCAAGCGCGAGCTCGAGCAGGACATCGCCGAGCTCGACGCGTTGATCGAGGAGATCCTGCTCGCGAGCCGGCTCGATGCCTCGACGCGGCTCGAGGCGCTGGAGGACATTGATCTGCTTGCGCTCGCCGCCGAGGGGTGCGCGCGCTACGAGGGCGCCTCGCTCGAGGGCGAGCCGGTCAAAGTGCGGGGCGACGCGCGGCTGCTGCGCCGCCTGCTGCGAAATCTCCTCGAGAACGCGAGGCGCCACGGCGCGCCGCCCATCGAAGTGAGCGTTCGCGCCGTCCCTTCCGGAGCCGAGCTGCGCGTCTCGGACCACGGCCCGGGCGTGCCGGAAGCCGAGCGCGAGCGCGTCTTCGAGCCGTTCTACCGGCGCGCGGGGTCGACCGAGGGAGCGGGCCTGGGGCTGGCGCTCGTGCGCCGCATCGCGCGCCAGCACGGCGGCGAGGCGCGCTGCAAGGCGGGCTTCGTCGTGACGCTGCCCGGTGCTACTTCTTCCTGAGCTTGCGGATCGCGGCGAGCTGCGCGGCGAGCATCGCCATCTCGCCCTCGACCACCGCGATCTCCTGCTTGTCCTTGGCGCTGCGCCGCGCGTCCTCGGCCTTCTTCAGCGCCTCGGCGGCCTTGGCCTCGTCGAGGTCGTGGCCGCGGATCGCAGTATCGGCAAGCACCGTGATGACTTTCGGCTGCACCTCCAGAATGCCGCCCGCGACGAAGATGAGCTGCTCCTCGCCGCCCCCGGGGGGCAGGATGCGCACCGCGCCCGGCTTGATGCGGGTGATGAGCGGCGTGTGCCGCGGATAGATGCCGAGCTCGCCCGCCTCGCCCGGCAGCACGACGAACTCCGCCTCTCCCGAGAAGATGGACTCCTCGGCGCTGACGACGTCGACGTGGATGGTGGCGGCGGCCATGGCTCGGTCTGCTACTTCAGCGCCTTCGCCTTCTCGAAGGCTTCCTCGATCGGCCCGACCATGTAGAAGGCCTGCTCGGGCAGCGCGTCGCACTCGCCCTCGACGATCATCTTGAAGCCCTTGATGGTGTCCTTGAGGTTGACGTACTTGCCGTCCTGGCCGGTGAAGTTCTTCGCCACCGAGAAGGGCTGCGAGAGGAACCTCTGGATCTTGCGCGCGCGCGAGACCGCAAGCTTGTCCTCGGGCGAAAGCTCGTCCATGCCCAGGATGGCGATGATGTCGCGCAGCTCCTTGTAGCGCTGCAGCGTCGCCTGCACCGCGCGCGTGGTCGTGTAGTGCTCCTCGCCGATGGTGTTCGGGTCCACCTGGCGCGAGGTCGAGTCGAGGGGATCGACCGCGGGGTAGATGCCCAGCGAGGCGATGTCGCGCGAGAGCACCACGGTCGCATCGAGGTGGCCGAAGGTGGTCGCGGGCGAGGGATCGGTCAGGTCGTCGGCCGGCACGTAGACCGCCTGGATCGAGGTGATCGAGCCGACCTTGGTGGAGGTGATGCGCTCCTGCAGCCGCCCCATCTCCTCGGCGAGCGTGGGCTGGTAGCCGACCGCCGAGGGCATGCGCCCGAGCAGCGCCGAGACCTCCGTCCCCGCGAGCGTGAAGCGGTAGATGTTGTCGACGAAGAAGAGGATGTCGCGCCCCTCGTCGCGGAAGGATTCCGCCATGGTGAGGCCGGTGAGCGCGACGCGCAGGCGGTTGCCCGGCGGCTCGTTCATCTGGCCGAACACCATCGCCACCTTGGACTCCTCGAGGTTGTCGAGCTTGACCACGCCCGCCTCGATCATCTCGTGGTAGAAGTCGTTGCCCTCGCG
>Ga0209399_10000562_pt1 | contig 21968 bp, 22 predicted proteins | sample OV2TP3_FD_184130 | JGI IMG/M metagenome (GOLD analysis project Ga0209399, IMG submission 184130) | Hot spring microbial communities from Beatty, Nevada to study Microbial Dark Matter (Phase II) - OV2 TP3 (SPAdes) (version 3) | ecosystem: Environmental > Aquatic > Thermal springs > Hot (42-90C) ... | reverse complement strand
GCAGGTAGGCCTCAATGAACTCATCGAGCGCTCCGTCGAGCACCGCGGTCGTATTCCCGGTCTCGACATCGGTGCGATGATCTTTGACCATGCTGTACGGATGGAGCACGTAGGAGCGAATTTGGCTCCCCCACTCGATCTTTTGTTTCTGCGCATACTCCTTCGCCAACGCCTGCTCCCGCTTGCTCTGCTCCAGCTCGTAGAGACGCGCGCGCAATACCTTCATCGCCGTGGCTTTATTCTGATGCTGCGAGCGCTCGTTTTGACATTGCACAATAATGCCCGTGGGCACGTGCGTGATCCGCACCGCTGAATCCGTCTTGTTGACGGACTGGCCACCTTTGCCGCCTGACCGGAACGTGTCAACGCGCACCTCTTCTGGTGTGATGTCCACGACGACGTCTTCCTCAAATTCAGGAATGACATCCAGGGAGGCAAACGAGGTGTGCCGTCGCTTGTTCGCATCGAAGGGCGAGATCCGCACCAAACGATGCACGCCCACCTCCGACCGCAGTCGGCCGTAGGCGTAGTCGCCCTTGATGATGAGGGTCGCGTTACGGATGCCGGCCTCTTCACCCGGGAGCACATCAATGAGCTCCGTCGCATAGCCGTGCGCCTCGCTCCAGCGCGTGTACATCCGCAGCAACATCGCCGCCCAGTCACACGACTCCGTCCCACCCGCGCCGGCGTGCACGGAGAGGATGGCGTTGCGCTCATCGTGCTCACCGCTGAAGAGCCGCTGCATCTCCAGGTGGTGGAGGAGTTGTTCCAATTGGCTGGCATCGTGCTGGAGGTGTTCGAGGGAGGCGGTGTCGTGCGGTTCGATCAGCGCGAGGAATTCGTGCAACTCATGCGCGGTGCGCTGGGCGCGCTCCCACGGTTCGAGGGTGCGTTTGGCGGATTTCAGTTCACGGAGACGCGCTTGGGCGTGAGCTTGATCGTTCCAGAAGGCGGGCTGGGCCATCTCGGCTTCGATGGTCTGGATCTGGGAGCGCAACGTGGGCGCGTCAAAGATACCTCCCGAGTTCGGCGAGGTGCATCTCGCACTGTGTGAGGCGCGCTTTCAACTCGTCCACCATGGCAGCAGGATACCATACTTTAGGCGATGCCGCAACTGGGGGACCGTGATCGCTGTCGGCGGCGTTCTTGTTGGAGGAGCGCGCGTTTGCGACGGAGGCCGCCGTGAGCGGAGTAGCCGCCCAACGAGCCGTCGCTGCGAATCACGCGGTGGCACGGGACGCGCGGGGCGTCCGGATTCCGCTTGAGCGCTTGACCCACCGCGCGCGCCGCGCCGGGTGTGCCGACCTGACGCGCCACCCACCCATACGAGCGCGTCTGGCCTCGCGGGATGCGCTGGATGATCGCATAGACCCGCCGTTCAAAGGCGGTGGGAGGTCTGACGTCGTGGCTGCGGCTGACCGAGGAGTGCACGCTGACGGACCTTCCGGTGATATTGAATGGCAAACCGATGGGCTTCATCGCGGATCCGCTGAATCAAGTGCAGCACCGGTGATTCAGGGAGTAAGATAATCGGCTGTGGCTGCTGGGGCACGAAGAGATATTCAAACTGTTTCGCGATGCCGACGGCAGGAATGGCCTCCAGGGCGAGTTGCTTCAGCTCCTTCAACGCGCTGGAGAGATGCCCCTTACCACCGTCAATGAGGATGAGATCGGGCTGGGGCAACTCCGTCGAGAGGCTCCCACGATACCGACGCTGCACGACCTCGCGCATCATCCGATAATCATCCATCCCCACCTGCCCGCGAATCTTAAAGCGTCGGTAGTCCGCCTTGTGCGGTTTGCCATCCACAAACGTGATCATCGAACCGACGGCTTCCCGGCCGAAGAGATTCGAGATGTCAAAGGCCTCGATGCGTCGCGGGAGGCGCGCCAGATGTAACGCGCGTTGCAGCTGCTCCAGCGGCGAGAGCCACGGTGTGGCCGAGGGCGTCCACGCCATCGAGGAAAACGCCTGCAGGGTATCGCGCAGGCGGGCCGCCTCTTCAAACCGGTGCGCCCGACTCGCCTGCTCCATCTGCCGCGTGAGATCTTGGAGCAACGGCTCGCGTTTGCCCTCGAGGAACCAGAGGAGATTAGCGACGAGGCGTTGGTACCGACGCGCGGTGATGTGCCCCACGCAGGGGGCGAGACACTGTCCGATGTAGTACTCCAGGCATGGGCTCTTGGGAAAAGTGTTGCACGTGCGCAACGGAAACACGCGCCGCATCAGTTGCAGCGCTTGGCGCAGGGTTCCCACATCGGTAAACGGTCCAAAGTACCGCGCGCCGTCGTTGAGTTTCCGTCGCGTGAGGAGGAGACGCGGGAAGGGTTCGTTGACGCTCACTTTCACATAGGGATAGGATTTGTCATCGCGGTAGGCCACGTTGTACCGCGGCTGATGTTCCTTGATGAGCTGGGCTTCGTAGATAAGCGCCTCGGCCTCGGAACCCGCCGGACGGTACTCCACATCGCGGATCTCGCGGACCAAATGTTGCAGGCGCGGATCAATCGCCCGCCCTGTGTGCCACCGCCTGCGTTGCGCATCGTCGGAGCGATCGCGGGAAAAGTAGGAGCGGACACGCCGTCGCAGCGAGTTGGCCTTGCCCACGTACACCACGCGTCCCCTGGTATCCTTGAACAGGTAGACACCGGGACTGTCGGGCAACTGCGCTAGGCGCGTTTGGAGAGTCGCTGCACGAACCATGCGAGTTCCTCCGCGCGCCACCAGCGGGCCAGTCCCAGATAGACCAGCACACTCGTAGCGACGACACAGCCCAATCCCCAGCCGCTGGGTGTCACCATCTGCCACGCTCCCCACGTCCACCCCCCCATCAGCACGCTGGCTCCACCGACGCGGCGCAGCGACGTCCACCACGCGGTGCGATCCAGCGGACCCACGCGTCGCTCCAGATGGCGCCAGAGTCCGATGCACTCGATGCACGCCGCGAGGGACGTGCCTAACGCGAGGCCGCCCACGCCCATCGGCCACATGAGGAGGAGGTTGAACACCACGTTGAGCCCCAGCCCCCACGCGGCCCAGCGCACCGGGGTGCGCGTGTCGTGCAGGGCGTAGTGCGCATTGACGAGAAGTTTCGTGACCGCAAACGCCCACAGCCCCACCGCGGACCACTGGAGCACCCAGCTCGTCATCTGGGTTGAAGCGACGGTGAAGGCGCCGCGTTGGAAGAGCACTTCCACGATCGGCTGCGCAAGGAGGCACAGTCCCACCATGGCGGGGAGCATGACGGCGGTGACGCTGCGAATCCCCACGAGGAGCGTCGTCCGAAACAGGTCCAGCTCCTGACGTGCGGCTTGGTGCGCCAGGGTCGGGAGCGAGACCGTCGCCATCGAAATGCCAAACAGACCCAGTGGAAACTGGATCAACCGATTGGCGTAGTAGAGCGCCGCGACCCCTCCGGAGCCGACAATCCACGCCAGCGAGGCCATCACGGTATCGAGGAGGACACCGAGTTGATAGACGGCTGCGCCAAAGAGCCGCGGCAGGAGTAACCGTTGGATCTGACGCAGTTCAGGCAGGTGCCAGTCGAGCTGTGGTCGCAGACGCACCTGGTATCGCCAGAGGGCGGCGTGGTTGAGCCCGATTTGCAGCGCGCCAGCGATGAGGATGCTCACCGCCACGAGCACCATCCCTGTCACCGCGGGGACGCGGGGCACCCACACGAGACACGCGACGATCATCCCAACGTTCATGAGCGCGGGATTCCAGGCCGGCACGCGAAAGTGCTGGAGCACATGCAGCGCACTCGTGGTGACCGCGACCAGGCCCATCATCCAGAGGTACGGTAACAACACGCGCGTCAGCGTCACGGTCAGTTCCCATTTGGCCGCGTCTCGCACAAAGCCGGGTGCCAGCAGGCGCACCAGCCAGGGGGCGGCGAGGATGGCTCCGACGACGGCCACGCCCAACAGGAGGGCGACGGTCGTCACCAACGTCCTGACGAGCGCCTCCCAGCGCGCCGGGTCGTGGCGTGTCTGCGCCGCGCCGAGGGTGGGCACGAACGCGGCGGAGGCCGCGCCTTCGGCCACCAGCTCACGAAAGAGATTGGGAATGCGAAAGGCCACGACGAACGCTTCGGCCGTGGCGCCGGTGCCGAAGTATTTGGCGAGCAAGATGTCGCGGAAGAACCCCAGCAGGCGACTCACGAAGGTCGCCCCGCCGACATCCGTGGCTGCTGTGGTCAGGTGCGTCATCGTGTGCGAGGCCGGTGCGCGTTGACTTTGACAGGTCTCAGGAAGCATGGTATGATGCCTGCACTCGCAAGGGGGGTATGCACGTGCCGATTAAGAAAGCCGCACTCAAGGCGATGCGCCAGAATACCCGGCGCTGGCTGCGCAATGTGCGGATGCAGTCGGAGCTGCGGACGCTGACGAAGAAGTTCGAGCGCTTGTTACAGCAACAGCAAGTGCCCCAGGCCCGCGTGCAACTGGCGGCGCTGCTCAAGCGGATTGATCAAGCGCAAGGCAAAGGGATTCTGCACCGGAATACGGCCGCGCGGAAGAAGTCGCGTCTCGCATCGCGTCTGGTACAGTCGCCAGCGTAACGATCGTTTCCTCGAACAACCGCTGGGGTTCGCCGCGCCCTCGCTTGACGCGTGTATCCATCTCCAGCAAGAGATCGCTGGCCGCGCGCAACGCCGTCAGTGACCAGCGCCGCACCTGTGCCATCCAGGCGTCCTCGACGCGACGAGGCAGGCGTAGTTCACGCGCGATTGCTGCCGGCGGCTGACCAGCTTCCAGACGCACCCTCGCACGCCACAAGCGTCGAAAATGCCAGCCGAGTAACCCCAACCATTCAGGCACTCGCCGTGCCTCACGCGCCTGAGTTGCGACGAGCTGTAAAGCACGATCCACCGCCCCCGCCCCAATCGCCTCGACCAGCTCAAAGACCGTCCCCTCGCTGATGACCGGTGTGAACCGCTCCACCAGCTCCCCCCCAATCATCTGCTGCGTGCCGGCGTAGAGACTGAGCTGCTCCAGCCATCCCACGATGTGGGCTGGCTCCACCTCATCGCTCCAGGCGCGGAGAATGCGCTGCACAGCCTCTGGCGTCAGCCGCTGCGAGCGTTGCGTGAAAAAGTCTCGGACAACACGGGCTTTCTCTGCAGGCGTCTCGACCGTCCACTCCTCGATATGACCGACCGCCGTGCACGCGGCGCGGAGGCCCGCTGGCAGGGCGTGTGTAGCGACGAGTACCAATCGCCCCGTGGGCACCGGTGTGCGCAGCGCCTCAGCGAGACGTGCGGCATCCTCTGCGGTGAGATCTTCGATCCCACGCAGGACCACCACGCGCACGGCGCCGGCCATCGGCAACTGGCGGAGGGTCTCCACGATGGCAGGCAGCGCACACTCGCCGAGACGAAACGTCTGGCAATCTACGGCCCGCTGCGTGGGTGAGAGCCACTCCTCCAGGAGCTGTTGGAGTCGTGGTTCCACGAGGGGGACCGGCCCGATGAGGGCGACGACCGGCTTACCAGTCTTCAATGGTGCGTTCCACGATGCGGCGGGCGAGGTCTTCGATCGCGCGACCGATGGCGGCGGCTTCGGCCTCGGCCAGGCTGCCGCGTTCAAAAAACGTGGTGTCGCCCACGACTTGCTCGCGCCAGACGACGGCTTGCTTGCGCAGGTCACGAAACTCGACGTTGGCGACGATGCTCAGGCGGTACTCCTCGGGATTGCCTGTTTGGGCAAACCGTAGGGGCTCGCGTCGGAATTCCACCAACTCCCCGACGAGGAAGGCGTCCGCTTGATCCGGACCGGCTGGCCGGAGGTTGCCCTCGATTTGAAAGCGATCAATCACCTCGTTCGTGATGTCGAGTTCCATCCGCGGGCGGTAGATTTTGTAGCGGTTGAGATTGGTGGGCTCCGACGTAAAATCTACGCGGTTGATGAACGGCTGGACGTAGAGGGTCTTCAGGTGTGCGGGCAAATTGCCGCGGAAGGTGTAGCCGCACCCCGTGCTCAGGCAACAGATGACGGACAACAGACCACAGATGAGGACACGCCCTGCCGCTCGCCTGATGTCTGATGTCTGACGTCTGAACGTGTGCACTACTTCCTCACTTTCCCGTCGAGGACTTGGAGCTGCTCGGCGGCTTTGACCGCCCATTGACTGCGCGGATAGTGCTGCATGATGGATTCGTAGTAGACGCGCGCGCTGTGGAACACTTGGCGCCGCTCGTAGAACTGGGCCACTTCAAAGTCATGCTGGGCGCGCTGATCCATGAGCGCATCCACGCGGGCCTCGGCTTCCGGCACGAGGTGGCTGTCGGGGTGCTCCTGCGCAAACTGCTGAAACTCGCGTGTGGCTTCATCCGCGTAGGACTGATCGTAGGCCACGGCGCGATTCGTCTTCGCTGAGCAGTCCGCGATTTGAAACGTGGCGTCATCCACCAACGCATGCTGGGGATGTTCTTCGACGAGGCGCTGGAACGCGTCCGTCGCCGCCTGCAGATCGCCTTGAATCTTGTGCGCCATGCCGAGCTTGTAGAGCGCCAGCGGCCCTTGCGCAGAGAACGGCGCATCCTCGACAATCGCCCGGTAGATTTCGATGGCCGTGTCAATGCCCGAGAGAATTTTCGCGCCGAGCAACTCGCGTTTTTCGCCTTGGAAGAAGAGGTTGCCGATGCGGTACTGCCGCTCCAAGATTTCCTCCGTCTTCATCGAGGCGGGGTAGACTTGCAGGACCTTCCGGTACGCTTGAAACGCGGCGTAGTAGTCGCCGGCCTCCTCCGCGCAGCGACCCACGTAGTACTGCGCCTCAGGGGCCTCAGGCGCCTGCGGAAACACGTGCACCAGCTTCGCAAACTCCGCCTGCGCCCGCTCGTACTTCTGCTCATTCCAGAACCGCGTCGCAAACTCCAACTGCAGTGTGGGCGTCTCCTTCGCCGCTTTCTTGGGATTTAACCACTTCCCCAGCTTCGGCGTCCACAGCCAATCGGCTGAGGCGAGGCCTCCCTGACTGAGGAAAAAGCACGCAAGGCTGAGGCAGATCACCACCGTCCGCATGGCACCGTCCACTCTAGCATAGCCATTTGCCGTCCGTCAATGCGCTCACAGCAGCCACAAGACCACTGGCACGACGGCCATGCTCAGCACGGCCCCGACGATCCAGAGGCTGTTGGCAAAGTCCTGGTCGAGCGCAAAGAGCGTCGTCAAGGTGAGCGAGGTCAGCGCCGGCGGCATCGCCGATTCCAACACGACCACGCGAAACACCAACCCCTCCTGCAGCGTGTGGTAGTGGAGCAGCCACGCCAGGCCCGCCCCCACCAGCGGCGCGTAGAGCAATTTAATCCCACACATCCACAGCGCGGGCCGCACGTCGCGCCCCACGCGACTCACGTGCACCATCGTCCCAATCGTAAAGAGATAGATCGCGGTCATCCACGGAATCAACGCGCGGTTCACCGTCGTCAGAAATCCTGGCCGCGGCACCTCCCACCACGAGAGCGCCAGGCCCACGAGCGTCCCTACCATCGGCGCCCACCGCCACAGTTCCACCCGTCGCGGCGCCGCGGTGTCCGGTCGCGGGGCGTATCGGCCGGCTAAGCCGTAGCCAACCGTGTAGACTGCCGGACCAAAAAAGAGGAAAAATAACTGGCACAAGCCGTAGGCCCCCTCGCCCCACACGACGAAAGCGATCAACGCCCCCAAGAATCCCACGTTCGAAAAGAAGGCCGACACCAACCAACTGCCGCGCTGCGACGATGGCAACTGCCACCGTCGGGCCAACCACCACGCGGGGAGCAAGCTCGCGCCTGACACCGCCAACCCCACGAAGGGCAAGCTCACCAGTGCCAGGTGCTTCAGGTCCACCACCCACATCGCGAAGAGGATCACTGGCGGGGCCACGAACGATGCGAGCCATCGGATGCACGGGGCCGCAAAGGATGGCGGCACCAGGTGCAGGCGCCGCGCCCCGTACCCCACGCCCAGCGCTCCCCAGAACAGCAGCAGACTACTCCACACGTGTGGCCTGGGCGGGGGCTGGTGGGTGGCGGTACGCGGTCACGCGGAGTTCACGCCCGTCGGAGCGAATCGTCGTCGCCCCATCGCGGCCAGTGAGGTAACACTCGACACCGAAGCGGTCGAGGGCCTTGAGCACCGTCGGATGCGGGAGCGCCTGCGCCGAGTGCTCCACCATGGAGATGACCGCGATGCTGGGTTCGACCTGCGTGATAAACGGGTGCGTGATGCGCCCCAAGTCGCTGCCGTGGTGGGGCACTTTCAGCACATCCGCGCGAAGCGCTGCGTCCGCACGCAGGAGCGCGGCAAGGCCGGTTTCGTCGGCGTCGCCGCAGAGGAGAAATGTCCGCGCTCCATGTCGCACGCGCAGGATGAGCGAGCGGTCGTTGGCAGGGAGCTGGTCGCGCGGACCGGGATGCAGGACGTCGAGCGTCACGTCCGGAAATCCAACGAGGCGGTCTCCGCGGTTGACGACGAGGCGCGGAATGTGTTTGGCCTCCACGAGGGCGCGGTAGCGCTGGAAGCCTGCCGTGGATTTCTCGTCCCCATTCTCCACCACCGCTCCCACATCGAACGACTGGAGCACCGTGGCCAATCCGCCCACGTGGTCGCCGTCAGGATGCGTGAGCACCACGGCGTCCAACCGTCGAATGCCGCGGGCGCGCAGGAATGGCGCAATCGTCCACCGTCCCTGATCGGACATCCCGCCGTCAATGAGGAGCCGTCCCCGTTGAGGAAACTCCAGCAGAATCGCATCGCCGTGCCCCACGTCGAGGGCGGTCATGCGCAACTCCTGCGAGGGGGGCGTCAAGGCGCGCCCCCACACCCACACGTTGACGACGAGCAACCACACCATCGCGACGCGGGCCTCAGGGAGTTTGAGTTGCCGTCGAAACCACACCAGACACCCACAGCCGTAGAGGAGCATGACGCCCCACCACGGGAGTGGTGCCACGTACCATCCGCCCCACGGCACGTGCGCCCACGCGTGCACCGTTACCAGTGCGAGGTGGGCGCAGTGACTGACGAGCCAGCCGCACCACGCGCCCACGAGCGCCGAGAGACTCGTCACCACAACGAGGAGGGCACCCAGCAGCAACAGACCACTCATGAGCGGCACGACCACCATGTTGGCGAGGACAGCCACGGGCGTCAGCACGCCAAAGTGGTGGAGGACGAGTGGGGTCACACCCAGCCACGCGGCGCACGAGACCAGCCCAAGCCGCGCACACGCGCCGCCCCACCGTCGCTGCAACAGCCACTGGCCACACGCCGTAGACTGGCACGCGCTGGTCAGGCGTGGAGTGAGCGTGACCAACGCGACGACGGCCGCGAAGGAGAGTTGAAAACCGGCATCGCCCAGTTGGCGCGGATTCCAGCCCAGGAGGAGGAGCGCTGCGAGGGCGAGTGAGTTGTAGATGGTGCTCTCGCGATGCAGCAGCATCCCACCTAAGACGACCCACGCCATGACGGTCGCGCGCACCACCGGTGCGCGGGATTCCGTCATCAACATGAAGAGTCCCAGGCACGCCATCGTCAGGAGGAGCCTCCAGCATCGAGGCACCCACAGCATCCGCAGCAGCCACAACAGGGCGCAGGCGAGAATCCCGACGTTAAACCCACTAATCGCCATGATGTGCATCGTGCCGGTGAGGACCAAGGCCTCTTCCAGCTCTGGCGACAACCCGGTGCGATCCCCGAGGAGGAGCGCTGCGAGGAGTTGCCCGTGCTCAGGAGGTAGCACGCGCTGGAGACACTGCCGCGCCATCCGTCGGAGGCGGTAGGCCGTCGCGTGCAGCACATGGCCCTGGCCGCGACGCAACAGGGCCACGCCGTCGTGCGGCCGCACGCGCAGCCGTGCGTGCACCCCTTGACGCGCCCAGGACGTTGCCAGGTCGAACGTGCCGGGATTGCCTGGCGTGCGTGGCCGCGTGAGCGCGCCCTCGATGAGCAACGCATCGCCGTACGCGAGCGACTGCGTCGGCTGCATCCACGTGATGCGGAGACGGCCGGTGGTGGGCTGCCAGGTGCCGTCGTCGCGCAACGCCTGCACATCGAGCAGGGCAGTCGTCATCGGCTCGCCAAATGACGTCATCGTCTCCACCGGATCAGAGGTCACGATGCCCTGGACACGTACAACGCGTGGTGTCTCCGCCGTCCAGGTTGCGAGTTGGTGGGGTGGCTGGTGCTCGCCGAGTGTCCAGCGTGCCATGCCAACAAGCGTCACAGCGAGGAGGAGGCTCCACTGTGCGAGGCGCGGCCGACGTCGTCCCACGACAGCCATGCCGACTCCCACGAGCGCCAGGCCGCTACTCCACACGAGTGGCACGGGCCTCAGGGGCGCGAGCAGCAGTCCGAGGAGGAACGCCAGGCAGATGGGAACCAATGGTGATCGCAACATGTCAGTTCAGAGTTCAGACATCAGAAGTCAGACAACAAACCGCAACGCTGGCGAAGCAGAGAAGTTCGTTCAGCGTTCGGCGTTCAGCGGCTGCGGAGGGCGTAACGTCGAGCGTCCTACGTCAAGCGTCCGACGCTGGACGCTACACGAAACGCCTCTTCGCTGCCGCGTAACGCTCGACGCTTGACGACCTGCGTAGGTCGCTCGACACCGCACCCTGCCCTCCCTGCTCACTGCTCAAGGATACGGGCCTCGTCGTAGAGCTCGGCGCTCACTTCCTGCAGAAACCGCGACGGCTGGAGCACGGTCGTCGAGTGGCTGTGGAGTTCCATCACGGGATACGTGAGGTAGAGCGCATCTTTGGCGCGGGTGATGGCGACGTAGAAGACGCGGCGTTCCTCTTCCTCGCCCCACGGATCGCGCAACGCTTGCGGCGAGGGGAAACTCCCTTCCGACAACCGCATGAGAAAGACCACCTGCCACTCGAGTCCCTTCGCTTGATGCACGGTGCTGAGGACCACGCGTTCCTCATCGGTGGTCGGGGCGCCGCGCACTTCCTGGCCGTAGAGTTCGCCGAGGAGGACCAGCTCGGACAGGAATCGGTCCGGGCGTGTGTAGGACGTCGCAAATTGGGCCAAGCTCTCGATTTCTTCGAGGCGCGCTGCAGCGTTGTCGTAGTGGGTGCGGAGGTGCTCGGCGTAGGCCGTCGTCAAGACCGCCTGGACGAGCTCGGCAGGTGGCGTCGCATCGCCCAACCGGTGCAGGCGTTGGAGGTCCTCTCGAAATCGTCGCCAGCCGGTGTGCGCCGAGGCTGGTACGAGGGACGCTAACGTCTGATCGCGGAGCGCGGTGGCGAGGGGATCGTCTGATTGTCGCAGGCGATCCCAGACCCGGCCAGCGGTCACGTTACCGACTTTGGGAATCATGAGGAGGAGGCGTCGCCATGCTGCCTCATCCCGTGGATTCACCAGGAGCTTCACATGGGCGACGACATCTTTGATGTGGGCCTGCTCGAAGAAGCGCAGCCCGCTGCGGATGTCGTAGGGGATGTTGCGGCGAATGAGCTCGGCTTGGAGCGCGGTGCTGTGGGCATGGGCGCGGTACAACACCGCCATCTCGGGCAGGGGAACGCCCTCATCGCGCAACTGCAACATGCGCTCCGCGATGAAGGCCGCTTCCTGGTAGATGTCGTTGAGGGCGACCGTCGTCGGCCGCTCCCCTGCCGGGCGCACGGCGCGGAGGGTCTTCTGGTGTTGCTGGGTGTTGTGCGCGATGCAGGCATTCGCCAACGCGAGAATGCCCGGCACACTGCGGTAATTCATTTCGAGACGGAAAATTTCGGTCTCGGGATTGCGCTGCGGAAATTCCAAAATGTTGGCGTAGTGCGCGCCGCGAAATTGGTAAATGGACTGACAGTCGTCCCCGACGACCATCAGGTTGCGGCGATTCTGGGAGGCGAGGAGCTCGACGATCTCGGCTTGCAGGTGATTGGTGTCTTGGTACTCATCCACGAGCAGGTGCTGGAAGAGCCGGCCGTACTGCTGCAGGAGCGGCGGATGCTCAGTCAAGAGTTGATGCCAGTAGCGCAGGAGATCGTCGTAATCCATCGCGTTGGCTGCGCGCTTCTTCGCCTGGTAGCGCTGCGCCACGCGCTCGATCTCCTCCGCCCACTGGCTGAAGTGGGGAAAGCGGTCGGTCAGCACCTGCGGAATCGTCAGGTGGGTGTTGAATGTCGCACTCACGACCTCGCGGAGCACCGACGGGTGCGGGAAGCGCGCCTCGGTCACCTTGAGCTGCAGCTCTGACAGACACACTTTGAGTACATCGCGCTGATCTTCCTCGTCGAGGATTGAATAGTTCGACGCGTAGCCGATTCGCTGGGCGTGTTTGCGTAAGAAACGATTGCCGAGGGCGTGAAACGTTCCACCCCACAACTCCCCCGTGGGCTGACTCGTGATGTGCTCGACGCGACGGAGCATCTCCCGCGCCGCCTTGTTGGTAAACGTGGCCAGCAGGATGTGCGCTGGTGCCACACCCTGCGCCAGGAGATAGGCCACACGGTACGTGATGGTGCGCGTCTTGCCACTGCCCGCGCCGGCGATGACGAGCTTCGGGCCGTGGCCACACGTCACGGCGGCCCGCTGCTGGTCGTTGAGTACGTCCTCGAGCGGGAGCGCGCAGGTTGTACGCGCGTGGCGTGTGATCGTGTAGGTCTTCATCCCAGGCGCTGCGCGTCAGAGCTCAACATACGGACGGATGCGACTGAGGGTGACCGGCCCAATGCCCTGCACGTTGTGGAGCTCATCGAGCGACTGGAAGGGTCCATGCGTCTGACGGTAGGCGATGATGCGCGCGGCCAAGGTCGGGCCGATCCCTGGTAACCGCTCCAGCTCGCTGGCCGTGGCCGCGTTGAGCGCCACGCGACGGGAGGCCTCCAGTGCGGCATCCCATGCGGTCGGTTCCTCCCTGCGCATGACGGTCACGGTCACACGGTCGTGAGCGGCGCGGTAGGCGTTGAGGCCGATGCCCACAATGGCGCAGAGGCTCAGCCCCAGCAGGATCGTGCGTTCCCCACGCGTCAGAAAGATCACGCGCGCCTCCGCCGTCGCGGGCCGCACTCCTCGCGACAGTGCTCGTAGGCACGACAGCGAGCCGCGAGTTCGTGAAACCGACGGCGCCAGGCGTCGCGTTCGCGCCTCAAGCGTCGCAGGCGCTGTTGTACGGGCGCGCGGGAGCGCGCGGCACGCTGAGGGTTCCTGCGGGTGACTGGTGACACGAGTGTCGTTAGAGCTGGAATGACTGCTTGGACTCTCCGCCTTTCGGAGCAAAGGCGGCTTCGACGCGACTGACCTCCTCACGCAGCGACGCCAGAATTTTCTGCACCTGCTCCTCGGTGTAGGCGTAGGTGCTGCGATTCGCGAGTTTGGCAATCAAGCTCACCCGCTTGAGGGCTTCCGCGACACGCTTGGAGGCCAAGCGCTTAAAGCGATCTTCTTTGGACTCGGTCGGTTCTACCATCGGTGACTCCTGGTTGCTTATGGCCGCTTCTGACTCACCACCAACAGATACCGCGCACAATCCAACGTCCCTGCCAACTCGGCCGCGCGCTCCAAGTCCAGCAGTTGGTGCCGTTCTTCATCGCTCAACGCGGGCACATCCACCAACCCGTGAAAGGCCGCAATCGGATGGATGCCCAACACCTGCACCGGCAACTGGGCGTAGCATTGGCGGAGCTCGTCGGCGGTTTGCCAGTTGTAGTAGCCATCCCCACGAAACGGGCCTTCGCGGTGCTCCAGCACAAAACGCGCCGCCGCGTAATCGTGATGCTGCAGGGCCTCGCGAATGTAGTGTAATTTGGGGCGATGCGAGATGCAGGCCAGACCTCCTGGGGCGAGGAGGTCCAGGAGAATGCGCAACAGCGTCTCGTGATCGCGATTGAGGTACAACACCTCCGCACAGAGCACCACGTCGAAACTCGCCGCGGTGTAGCGTTGCGGCAAACTGGCGATGTCATCAGCAATCCACGTGAGCCGCAGCCCGCGACGACGCGCGTAGCGCTCCCCCACCCGCAACGCAAAGCGCGAGGGATCCACGGCGGTGACCTGATGTCCCGCCTCAGCCAGCGGGATCGCCAAGCGCCCCACCTGACACCCCGCATCCAGGATCCGCAGCGGACGTCCTTCCGCCTGCCGTGTTAGATACGACTGAATCCGCTCGAGGTACAAGGGCGCGAAGAATTTGCCCTGCAGATTGGTAAAGGTATCCTCGTAGGCCGGATCATGCGTCAAGAGCGCGCGGGAGAGTTTGCGCCAGAGTTTCTGCCCGACAGAAGGCATCAGAGGGCGCGCTCGATGGACACGATCTTGAACTGGGCCGTCCCTTTCGGCAGTTGCACGGTGACCGTCTCGCCCCGACGATGGCCGAGGAGTCCTTGGGCCAGCGGAGAGGCCAGGGAAATTTTGCCTTGTGATGGGTCGGCTTCATCGGGCCCCACGAGCACGTAGGTTTCCTCCATCCCGAGCGCCAGATCGCTCACGATCACTTGCATGCCGATCCGCACTGCATCCGTCGGTAACTCCAAGTCATCCACCAGACGCACCGACACGAGCGTCGTTTCAAGCTGGCCGATCTTGCCCATGACCTGACTGAGGCGCTCCTTTGCCGCGTGGTACTCAGCGTTCTCGCGCAGATCGCCGAGTTCGCGGGCGCGTCCGACTTCCTGCGAGAGCTCGCGCTTCTGGCGCTTGAGGGCTTCCAGCGCTGCCTTGAGCTTGGCCAATCCTGCGCGGGTCAAGAGGGTCCCGTTCATTGGTCAAACACCCCTCGCAAGAGCTCTCCGATCGCCTCCTCAGGAGTCACAGGCTCTCCCGAGGGAGTCGTTCCATCCGTCGCTGGCGATCCGAGTGACTTCTGGAGGAGCTCGCTGATGATGGCTTGGCCCTTGGTGAGGACGATCCGCTTGGCGATGTACTCCAGATCCGGGCGGACCACGACTCGTTGGGGTACCTGCCCACTGACCACAAGGGGAAACGTAATGGCACCGGAGGCCTCGGTGAGGGCCTGGAGTTCGTTGACCGCGCTGATCATCGTCGTGGAGAGGTCCGGCGGCACCACGAGCATGCCGCTGAGTTGGAGCTGCCCATCGAATCCGACCATCCCCTGGCCGTGCAGGGTGCCCAAGTCGGTGACGAGTTCCAGCGGCTCAACGTGGATGGCGCCGTCGCCGATGCGCGCCTGCACGCGCAAGGTGCGGATGTGCGTGTCCGGCTGCTCCAAGAGCTGCCGATGCCGCTCAGGCAGTTTGGCTCGCAAGCGCTCCACCAACCCGGGCAACATCGAGAGTTTGAGGAATGCCTCACGCAGCAGGTTGACGTTCTTCAGTGTCCCGTCGTCGAGGGTGAAGTGGGCTGCTCCTCGCAACGAGCGTTGCAGCATCGGCCAGGTCTGACCCGTGCCTTGGACCGTCGCCTCGCCCGAGAGGTCGCCTTCCACATGCTGCTCCGCGCGCGCGACCGACGGCGGTGAGATCTCTTGCACCGCGACCCGCTTCAGGGCCACGCGCCCGGTGATGGCGGGCTGTGTGCGATACTCGCGAACCGTGCCGCTCGCTTCCAGGGAACCGTGGCCCAGCAGGGCCGTGAGCTGCTGGAGATCCAACTGCGTGGGTGTGGCCGTCAGGTCGGCGGCGATGCCTTCGAGCGGGTGGGTCACGGCGGAGGATGCCAGCGTGGCGTTGCGTATCTCGAGGGTGGCCTGCGGCACCCCGCGCACCAGGGCCAGGTTCGAGGCGCGGAGGTCGGCATGCCGGAGGTCCACCGTGAGCGGCGGCGTCACGGCCAGATCGCGATACAAGAGCGCGGCGTCTTTGATGGTGACGGAGGTGACAAACAACGGCAGGGCCACGTTCGCCTGAGACGGCGTCGTGGCCGACGGTAGGCGTCCCGCGCCGAGGCGCGGCACATTGAGTTGTCCGGTGGCATCTGTGATGAGGCGAATCGTGGGCCGCTCAATCGTAATGCTCGCCAGCTCGACGCGTCGTTGCAGCAGTGGCGCTAACCGCAACCGTGCGCTCGCTTGGGCAATCGAGACGAGTGGCTCCTCGCCAAAGTGCGGATCGTCGTAGATGGTGAGCTCGTGCATTTCGATACCCAACCCGCCAGTCCAGGAGCGATGGAGGGACTGGAGTTCGACACGGCGACCGGTCGCGTCCTGTAGTTTCGTGAGGAGGAGCGGCCGAAACTGATTCACATCCACGGTGAGGAAGATGACGATGACGCCGCCACAGAGTAACACACCAACGAGGAGGAGACCGAGCAGCACCTTACGCATGACCAGCGTGCTGTGTCCGCGCCTGCCGTTTCAGGTAGGCCCCAGGGATGACCCCAAGGAGATGCAGCGTCAGAAACGGCCACACCGGCACATCCAAGCCCAGGAGGCGCTTCAGGAGGCAAAACGGCACCCACATCAACACGCCCACGATGATCAGCCAACTCCCCACGTAAAACAGCGGTGGCTTGCCTGTCGTGCGCACCAGCGTGATGATCCGCCACCCCATCACCACGGGCAGCCCGACCACCACCCACCACGCGACGATGGTGAGGAATGGCGTCATCGTGTCCGGCCGTAGACCCAGCTAATGGCCACGCCGGCTGCGGTCACTTGGGCCATGCCACCCACGAACCACTTGACGAGGAGTTCCGTCGGATACGGATAGACCACGTGCTTCATGAGGAGCGCAGGGAGGTACAGCAGGAGTCCCATGAGGACGCCAAACCGCAGGCCCTGCTCGATCGTGGCACCCCGTGACTCATGGCCTTTGGGATAGATGTAGGCCAGCAGCGCCGCGAGTAGCGCTTCGCTGAGGAACACGAGATGACGTCTGGAGGCCATCTCACTCGCTGGACGCCACCAGTCCGCATGCGCGTCGTAAAACGCGCGGAGCCATTGGCCATGCATGAGAAAATCGCCCGCCGCCAAGACGAGAAACGCCGCAATCGTCGCCTGCACCAGCCGGTTGCGTTTCATGTGTCCCTCCTGCCATGAGCGCGCAAGGTACGGAACGTCAGTGAACGTAACTTGCTGCGCGAATTGCACCCCGCCGCTGTGCTTCGCAACGCGAAGCTGGCGGGGCCACCGTGACCTCCACTCATCGGAGCCGATGGACCAGCTGCTCCACCCCGACGGCCCCGGCCAAGACCACGAGACCCGCCACCACGACACCTGCGGCAATCGCCCCGCACGCCCGCCACCGCTGGAAGCGACAGAGGCTCGCGACCAACGCGCCGGTCCATGCGCCCGTGCCTGGGAGCGGCACCGCCACGAAGAGGGCCAGGCCCACGAGTTCCAGCCGTTCCACGATGGCGGCGCGACGCCGCGCGTGGCGTTCACACCACTCGGTGAAGCGCCGGCCGATGCGAAAACGCCGGAGCCACTGGTACAGCGGTTCCAAGAAAAACACCACCGGCGGCACAATGAGGAGATTCCCCAGCAGGGCCCAGCCCAGACTGGCCCACGGATCCAGCCGAAATCCCCACAGCGCCAGCGGAATGGCACCACGCAACTCGGCCACCGGCAGCATCGCGACCAGCACGACCACCCAGGGGGCGGGCCACCCATGGGCCACACACCACTGCTCGATCGCGGTCATCGCCACCAGCCACGGCGCGTGCGCTGGGAGTTAGTCTGCCAGCGGAAGCGGCGGCTCCTCGGTCTCGGCGGCGGAGTGTTCGCGCCCGTTGACTTTATGAATCCTGGCATCAATGACAAATGGCTCGCCGCCTTCCCACTCCACGTCGAAATCCACATCCACCACGTCGCCATTCACCACGTCTCGCATGTCGGTGCACATGGTGTAGCCATGAGCCGTCGCGGCCGCGTGCTCATGCACCTGGACGAGCTCCAGCGTGCGCAGTTCACCGGTGACCTCATCGTCCATCGTAAAGTCCCCCTCGTCCATCTGGACCTCGTCAATGTAGGCGCGGATCGCGTGGCCGACCTGCTCGGCTGAGGGCTCCGACGACGGCACCGCGCCCGCAGGTTCGCGCTCCATCGGCTCTCCGGTGGCCTCCTCAGCGCCCTGGACCGCGAGGGGCCCGAGGAGGAGACTCATCAACACGACCACCACGACCTCAGACCACGTGCTGGACATCGGTTGTTCCTTCTTAATGTGTGTGTCCCTGTCGAGCCGCTCTCACGCGGGCTCCGAGGGTTCTTGCTGTGGTTTCTCTGGGGTGAGTTTTTCGCGCAGCGGTTGCAGGCCGAGCTTGTCCGCGACCTCATCGAGTGTTGCACGAATGTGGTGCTCGGACGCCGTCGCGAACGTCTGGCCCGTGCGCTTCAGTCGCTCACGCGATTTGAGGGTGAGTTCCTGCAGCTTCTCATGCGTGGGCTTGGAGCCACCGTACAGGCGAAAATCCGGCCCACGGGTCAGTCGCAGATGGCCCTGCGGATCATCCAGGCCTAAGCCCAGCAACCATTTCGCACGTTTCTTCGTGGGACGACGCTTCATGATGGGAGTTTACTCTGCCTGTTCCTGACACGTTAATTGTAACATACCACGCACGCGGTGGGCGAACTTTCGTTCATTCAATGCCGAGGCGCACCAACCGGCCGGAGGCGCGCGACGAGAGAAACAGCGCGCGAAACACAAGGACCGCCACCAGCAAGAAGAGGCCATTCAGTCCCATGGCTCGCCAGAACAGCTCGAGGTCGAGCGTGTGCTGGTGAATCACGTGACGCATCCCTTCAAACGCATAGGTGCTGGGGAGTACCTGCGCCACCGCCCGCGCCCACGGGGGCAGCACCGTCACGGGATAGAACACGGCGGAAAACGGTTGAATGAGGAAGGGAATACCCCAAATGAGGGCCTCCGCCGCATAGCCGTAGCGGAACAGCAGGCCTGCCGTCATCAACCCCAGGGCCCACCCAAAGAGCAACAACTCCAACGCAAACAAGCCCAACGCCCATCCCAGGGACCACAGGTGAAACGCATAGAGGGCAGAGGCGAGCGTGGCGAGCAACACCGTGATGATGAGCCCACGGAGGAGGCCGTAGAGAAATGTCGCGGCCATCCATTCCCACAGGCGCAGCGGCGTGATCAGCGTGTTGATGAGGTTGCGCGTCCAGACGTCCTCCATCACGCCCAGGCTCACCGCCTGCTGGGAGCGATAGAGCAAATCCCAGCAGATCATCGCCCCGATGAGGAAGGTGATGAGCGGCGCCAGCGGTACCGCCACCTGCTGGAGGTACCGTGTCACGTAGCCCCAGACGAGGAGTTCCATGACCGGCCAGAACACCACACCCAGGATGCGTGGCAGACTCCGTCGCTGCAGGTACACGTACCGACAGAACATGGCGTAGAGCCGCTGCCAACTCTCACGCATGGCGCGGCTCCTCTTGCGTGACGAGCTCGCCGCTCTGGGCGACGCGAATGAACACCTCATCCAGGGTGTCCGCGTTGAACTGGCGCTTGATGTCCTCGGACGACCCGTCAGCGATGAGTCGTCCTCGATGCAGGAAACAGATGCGGTGGCACAGCGCCTCGACTTCGCGCATGTTGTGGGAGGTGTAGAGGATGCTGAGGCGCCGTTCCTGGTGAATGCGCGTGAGGAGCTGGCGCACAGTCTCCGCGCGGTAGGGATCCAGGCTCAGCGTCGGTTCATCCAACAAGAGGAGCTCAGGATCGTTGAGCAGACTCTTGGCTAAACTCAGCCGCATCTGTTCGCCCGATGAGAGCCGTCCCGCGACCGTCTGACGCAACGTCCCCAAGTCGAAGAGCTCCAGGACCGTGGCGATTTTCCGTTCCACCTCACGCACGCCATACAGCCGCGCAAAGATCCGTAAGTTTTCCCTGACGGTCAAGTTGGAGGGTAGCGTCGTGTAGGCGGACGCAAAGTTGAGGCGACGCACCACCTGCGTGCGCTGGCGCACCGGCGAGAGGCCGAACACGCGCACGTCCCCCGCGTCCGGTGTCAGCAGACCGAGCAAGAGATGAATCGCCGTGGTCTTGCCAGCGCCGTTGGGACCGAGCAACCCCACAAACTCTCCTGCCTGCATGGCCAACGAGAGGCCGTTGAGGGCGCGCACCGCCCCAAAAGATTTGTGGACCTCTGCACACTGGATGAGCGTCATGAGGCGACGTGAAAGAGGAAGCGAATGACGTCACCGTCGCGGACGACGTAGTCTTTGCCCTCGATGCGGAGTTTCCCTTTCGCGCGCGCGTGGGCTTCGCTCCCCATCGCCACGAACTCCTCGAAGCTGATGACCTCCGCCCGGATAAAACCCCGCTCAAAATCGGAGTGGATCTTGCCGGCGGCGTGGGGCGCCGTCGTGCCTTGCGCGACCGTCCAGGCCCGGTTTTCCTCGTTGCCCAGCGTAAAAAAGGTGACCAGATTGAGGAGGTGGTAGCCGGCGCGGATGACGCGGTGGAGCCCTGGTTCCTCGTAGCCCAACGCTTGCAAGAATTCTCCTTGATCGCTCGGCGGCAGTTTCGCAATCTCGGCGTCCATCGCGGCACAGAGTGTGACGAGCGGCGCGCCTGCTGTCGTGGCAATGGCTTCGACCACGCGCACGAGGGGATGCTCGGTGCGATGCACTTCGTCCTCATCAACGTTGGCAACATAGAAAACGGGTTTACTCGTGATGAGGTGCAGTTGACGCGCGGCTTTGGTTTCTTCCTCGGACAGCTTCGACAGGACCGCGCGGGCCGGGCGCCCTGCATTCAACGCATCCTGGAGCTGCTTGGCCGCTGCCAACTGGACCCCGAGCGTTTTATCCGTGGGATTGGAGCGCACCGTTTTCTCGAGCCGCTTGGCGAGGGTGCTGACGATGTCGAGATCGCGCAGGAGCAGCTCCGTGTTGACGATCTCCACATCGCGCTGGGGATCCACCGAGCCGCTCACGTGAGCGACGTTGGGACTGTCAAAACAGCGCACGATGTGGGCGATGGCATCCACCTCCGCGATGTGGCTTAAAAATTGATTGCCCAAGCCCTCGCCCTGGCTCGCGCCTTTGACGAGGCCGGCAATGTCCACGAACTCAATGGTGGTCTGCACCATGTTCGGTTTCGGGACTAATTCGGTGAGACGCGCCAGACGCGGATCCGGCACCGCGACGACGCCCACGTTGGGCTCAATCGTGCAGAAGGGGTAGTTTTCCGCTGGGACGCTGGCGTGGGTCAGCGCATTGAAGAGCGTAGATTTGCCGACGTTCGCCAGCCCCACAATCCCGCAGCGAAACCCCATCACTCCTCCCAATCTTCCGGCGCAACCGTGTCATAGCGCCGGGCGTGGCCGGTTTCCAAGAGCCGATTGTTGAGGAACACATCGTCACCGTGGGTCGTTGTCAGGAAGACGTCGGAGAGGTACCGGTCCCATTTGTCCGGCTTGGTGGTCGTCACGAGGATGCGCTTGGCCTCGCGCGCCTGCGTTTGGACGTAGCGTTTGGCCGCCTCCCCTGCCGCGGTTCCCATCTCTGGGCAATCCACCCCGCGTAGTCGCAGCTTCTCCCGCCGCCGGTCGTTTCCGGTGAGGTGGATGAGCATCCAGAGCGTATCACCATCCACCACGCGCAGCACTTGCGCTTCGTAGGCGTACAAGTCAGCGGGCGCGGCTTCCGGCGCGCGTTGCAATGTTCCGCTGCTGTACCGCACGAGGTCGCCCGCGTGCAGCCGCCGCACCTCGGTCTCGGTGAGCTCGCGATACGATTCAAATCCTAAATCCACGTAGCGCGTGTCGCCGATATCCTTGATGCGGAAGAGGCCCAGCGCGCCGCGTTTCGGGGTGAGCAGCGTTGGCGGAGTTGCTGGTCGCGCCGGCGTCGCTGCCCCCTCATCGTCCGACGGCTCCAATCGCGCCCGCTCCTTGTAGACGAGCTCCCGTAGTTCGTTGCGCGTCAACTCCTGGCCGCTCGCTCGCGCAGCCAGCCGTTGCCGCACGTTCGCCGGCAGGCTCAACAGCTCCACTTGATGCGACCAGCTCAATGGTCCCGCTGGCGGGACAATCTGACGCTGCAGGTACAATCCGCGCATCCGGTGCAAATTGCTCTTGGAAAACCCCGCGCCAAAACGCTTCGTCAGATCAGTCGA
>Ga0209399_10000560_pt1 | contig 21987 bp, 26 predicted proteins | sample OV2TP3_FD_184130 | JGI IMG/M metagenome (GOLD analysis project Ga0209399, IMG submission 184130) | Hot spring microbial communities from Beatty, Nevada to study Microbial Dark Matter (Phase II) - OV2 TP3 (SPAdes) (version 3) | ecosystem: Environmental > Aquatic > Thermal springs > Hot (42-90C) ... | reverse complement strand
GATGGGCCCGCTGGTGTCGGACGAGCAGCAACGGCGGGTGCTCGGCTACCTGGAGTCGGGCCTCTCCGACGGCGCCAAGGCGGTGGTCGGCGGGCGCAAATTGGGCGTCAAAGGCTACTTTGTGGAGCCGACCGTGCTGGTCAACGCCACGCAGAAGATGAAGATCATGCAGGAGGAGATCTTCGGGCCGGTGGTGTGCGCGGTGCCGTTCACAGAACTGGACGAGGTGCTCCCGGCGGCGAACGACTCCATCTACGGGCTGGCGGCCGCGGTATGGACGCGCGACGTCGGGAAAGCCCATCGCATCGCGGCCGAGTTGCGCGCCGGGTCGGTGTGGGTCAACTGCTACAACATCTTCGACGCTGCGCTGCCTTTCGGCGGCTACAAGCAATCCGGCTGGGGCCGCGAAATGGGCCACGACGTCCTGGAACTGTACACCGAGGTGAAAGCCGTCACCGTGCGGCTGTGAAGGGTCAGCGTTTGCCCTGGAGCAGGCCCTCGGCGACGCCCAGGAGCGCGTAGGCTTTCTTGGCGGGAGCGCCGTCCCTGGCGAGCCAGGACAGCACCTGCTCGCGGTTCCCCCTCCCGCCCTGCGCCGACGCGACCACCCGCCAGGCGTGCGCCCTCGCATAGATGTCCTGGATACCGTCGGCGGTTTCCACGGCGCCCGAGAAGTCCCCGGCGCCCGACTGCACCATGGCCAGGTCCAGCAACGCGTCCGTCTTATAGCGCTCGTCGTCGCTCACGCGAACGGTCTGGCGGGCCTGCCGAAAGGTTTTGACGGCGGCGGCCCGGTCGCCGGTTTTGGCTTGCGCCTGGGCGACTCCCAGCAGCGCCGGCGCTTTCGCCGAAAATTCCCGAATGGCGGCGGCCACCTGCAGCGCCCTGCGGAGGGTCGCCCCCGCGGCAATCCGATCGCCCCGCTCGGCCTGGATCACCGCGATTTCCGCGAGGGCGCTGGCCTGCATGTAGGGGACCGCGATAGTCCCGACCGTCTGAAAAGCTCTCTGGCTGTCGCCCGCCTGGGCCTGCGCGATGGCGATCGCGCGCAGCACTTCGGACCTGGTGGTCGCCGCGACTTCAGGGAGCGGCTTCCCCGCAAAGGCACTCGCGATCAGAGCCGACGTCCTGAATGCTCCATTCACATCGCCGGCCGCCAGAAACGCCATCGTGATGCCGCCCAACGCATCGGCCTTTTCAGTCTCGCCTTGAATGGCCCCCGCACTGTCGAGCGCCTGCTTCAGAATGTCGAGCGCGGCAGCCCGGTCCTTGAGAATCGCCGGCGCGACGGCGATTTTTCGCAAGGCGGCGGCCTTCAGATAAGGGTCCCGGATCCCCGCGGCGGTTTGAAGCGCGCCTTCACGGTCACCGGCTTCGGCGCGCGCCGCCGCGATCCCGCGCAGCGTCTGCGCCTTGATCTTCTCATCGGCGATGGTGTCGGCGGTGTCGAGCGCACCCTTGAGGTCCCCGCCCTTGGTCTGCACCAGCGCGATGTTGCGGAAGGCTTCGGCCTTCCCGCGAAGATTCCCGACGGACACGGCGGTTTTGAGCGCGCCCGGCACGTCTCCGATGTGCGCCTGCGCCTCCGCGGTCGCGATCAAGGCATCCACCCGGATCAGGTGGACGTTCTTGAACGCCGCCGTCGCTTGGAGCACCTTGTCGAGGAGCTTGCCGGCCTCCGCACGATCACCGCCGCGTGCCTGCGCGACCGCAATCTGCCGCCAGGCGCCCGTCCGCAGGAACTCGTCGCCGATCAGGGCTGCGGTGTCCAACGCGACGTCGAACCGCCCCGCCTCCGCCTGCGCCCCGGCAATGCCCCGCAAGGCGGTGTCCCGCAAGTACGGATCGTCCGCGATCGAGCGCGCGGCGTCTTTCGCCTGCTGAAGCAACGGGAGCGCATCCGGGGCGCCCGGACGGTTCTCGGCCGCGGAGGCGAGGCCTGCCGAGAGCATCACCGCCAGCGCGACGGCCGAACCGACGGATCGATGCCCGGAAATTCGCGTCATGGCATGTGATCCTACCAAGTCGCAGGCCGCTTGCCTAGCCCGGATTATTCATGACGGTTCGTGACGAAACCGCGTAGACGCGTTGCGAGACAGGCGCGTGGAGCCGCGAGGGAGGGAGGCATACTCGTGCAGTATGTTGACCGACTGAGCGGTGAGCCCGCCTGTCGGAGCAGCGTATCCGCGGTTGCAGTAGAAGCGTTCATGAATGATCCGGGCTACCCCGAACAACGGGTCTGTGCTATCTTGGCCGCCGTGAAGATCGCCACGTTCAACGTGAATTCCCTGCGCAAGCGGCTGCCCATCGTGCTCGACTGGCTCGGGCGGCACCGGCCCGACGTGCTGTGCCTGCAGGAGACCAAGGTCCAGGACGAGGCCTTCCCGGCGCTCGCGCTGACCTCCGCCGGCTACCATGCGACGTTCCGCGGCATGAAGTCGTACAACGGCGTCGCCGTGCTGACCCGCAACGAGCCCGAGGCGGTGTTCTACGGGTTCGACGACGGCAAGGACCCCGACGACGCGCGGCTCCTGCGGGTCGTCGTCCGGGGCATTCCGATCATCAACACCTACATCCCGCAGGGCTTCGAGATCGAGTCGCCGAAGTACCAATACAAGCTCGGCTGGTTCAAGCGCCTGCGGAAGTATTTTGACAAGCACCTCTCGCCGAAGAAGCCGGCGCTCTGGTGCGGCGACGTGAACGTCGCGCCGGAGCCGATGGATGTCCATAGCCCGGAGAAGCACCTCATGCACGTCTGCTTTCACGAGGACGCCAGGAACGCCTATAAAGAGACGCTCGCGTGGGGCTTCGAGGACGTCTTCCGGAAGTTGCACCCGGACCGCCGGCAATTCACCTTTTGGGATTACCGCCGGCCGAGCTCGCTGGACGCGAACAAAGGCTGGCGGATCGACCACATCCTCGCGACCGCGCCGCTCGCCCAGACATGTATGCAGTGCGACGTGGACGTCGAGCCGCGGCGCGCCAAGGACCCCTCCGACCACACCTTCCTCTGGGCGGAGTTCGCGGTGTAGCGCCCTCCGGCACGCGACGCTTGCATCTCTTCCGACCCTGTGCTAGCGTATGCTGGCGTTTGATCGTTGCAAGGAGTCCGGCGATAAGGCGCCAGATAAAGAAGGACTCCATCGCGAGTGTGCCTTGCAGTAGGAATTTGGGTGCGCCTTCGGTGCTCTCCTTGCCCCTCTCATTCCTTACTCCCAAGACCGCATCGCATCTGTAAAGGAGGTACCCGATGGGTACGAAGTTGTATGTGGGCGGCCTGCCCTATTCCACCACCGAGCAGCAGCTCAGCGAGCTGTTCGCACAGCAGGGTTCCGTGACGTCGGCCAAGGTGATCACGGACAAGTTCACCGGCCAGTCTCGCGGGTTTGGATTCGTCGAGATGGCGACGGGTGAAGAGGCCCAGAAGGCGATCGCGGCGTTGAACGGCACGGCACTGGGCGGCCGTACGATCACCGTGAACGAGGCTCGTCCCCAGGAAAAGCGCAGCGGGGGCGGGGGTGGCGGCTACGGCGGAGGCGACCGCGGAGATCGCGGCGGACGTTGGTAACCCATCCTGTGACAGGATAAACCGACTGATAACGATGGGCCGGGCCATCCGAACCCGGGTGTTCCGGCCCATACAACCTTAAGGGCGAGATCCTCACGCCGGGAGGCTACGATCCCCAGACCAGGAAAAGCGACTCTCGCGAAGCGCGATCGCGAGCGGGCCAAGCAAGCCAAGCAGAAAGAAAAAGAGGAACGCCGAATCCAGCGGAAAGCGGAAAAAGCAGAAAGGGCGGAGACTCCTCGGCCTCGCGACGGCGAGGATCCGGATCTCGCCGGCATGCGCCCGGGACCGCAAGCCCCCCTCTTTTAGCCTTCCCCGTCACCTTTTCTCCTTAAAAGTGCTATGATGAGGGCCTCACCTTGAAAGAAGGAGGCCTGAGGGCCGTGCTCCCGAAATCCCTGTTTGTCCTCCTGCTCGGGCTGCTGCTGTCCGGATGCGCCTCTGATGCACAGCAGCGCACGGAGGAGCGGCTCGTGTTCGAAGGCATGCTGAACCGTTCGGTCGGACAGATGACCTACGAGCAGATCCTGGGGTTCTTCGGCCCTCCGAACGATCGAACGGAAACCGCCGCCAGCATCTCGGCCGTGTGGGAAGATCCGACGTCAGCCGGGTTTCGGATGGACAGGCCCGACGGCGGTACAGGCGGGCTCTCCCGCCTCCACGGTGAGCGCGTGCGGATGGTCTTCGACCGCAGAACCCAGTTGATGAAATCGTGGGACTACCCCGGCAGGTAGCGGTCGCGCCGGGGGAACAGGTATTCGATTTCCTTCACGCAATACTCGAGGAAATTGTCCAGCGTCTGACTGGACGTTGAGAGGTGGATCACGGCGTTGACGTTGGCGTCCTTCGTGGATGCGGCGGCCAGCCGCTCCGTCATCCCCTTGTTGACCTCCGAAACGCCCCGGTAGACCTCGGCCAGCTTCTTGAGCTCCCAGTCCGGCTCCTCCCCGTTCCGCATGCGGAAATACTGCGCAGTCAAGTACATCGAGATGGCGCGGTAAATCGTCTCCTCCTCGGACGCGAACGGCAGATGAAACCGCACATTGGGGCGCAGCCGGTCCATGATCGGACAGTTGCTCGTGACCATGTACACGCCGATGATCGAGCTCAGGCCTTCCTGCAACGTCGTCTTGGCCTCAAAGTCGCGCCGCTCGGTCACCACCCTGACGTGCAGGTCCTGAAACGAAATCGCGTCCTTGAACGTCTCGACCAGGGTGGACAGATTGACCGCGACCGGGCAGTGCGCGACGTCCTCGCTCAGCGGGCAATTCGCGCACTGGTGATACTTCAGTTTCGTCCATTCGGGCTTCGGCAGATCCCTGTTCGTCACCAGCTCCAGGGTGTCGGCCCTGAGCACCACCTCGAAGTTTTTTTCCAGCCCGTTGGGGAACCGGAACTTGTAGCGGTAGTGATAGGTTTTCCCGGGCTTCTGGTCCGGCATGGGTGTTTCCTCTCCCTCGCTTACATGACCTCAGAATCTAAGCACGGCGGGGGAACTTGTGCAAGGCCCCGGAATGCGGCGCGCGATCAGGAGACACCCGCCGGGCTCAATCGCTGCCGGAGTTTCATGCCGAGTTGATCCGCCGCGCCCCGGAAGGCCTCCCAGCCCAAAGCTTGCTGCGGGTTCCCCTCCACCACGGTGAACGGTCCGCCGAACGTGAAGTTGCGATAGTAGAGGCGCGGAAAACTGATGCGTGCGGTATAGTCCAGGACATCCGCCATCACATAATCGTCCCGGCCGGATTCGGTCATCAGGAGCCGGCCGCTCGGCACCTCGACCAGCGCCGCCTCCATGCTGACATAGAGCTGTGTTTCAAGAACCACCGTGAAACGGATTTTGCTCGAGGTCCGGGAGGTGGCGACCACCACGATCAGGTTCGCAAGCTTCTCGTCCTGGGCAATGCCCCGGAGGCGCTCGATGCTCAATCCCGCCGGGCCGCCGGCCGGAATCGTGATCGGAGGAAAGATCCGCCGGACCACGATCGCGTGGGATTCCTGCAATTCCTTTTGGATCCGCCCCGCCACTTTCTCCAGCACCGCCGGCGAAGGCGTCGTCGGCTTGCTCCGTTCGTCTTCAGGCAGGGCCACGACCAAGCCCACGGCAAGAGGCAGCGCGACTTGCGGCGGGGTTTCCGGCGGCGGCGGGAACCCTGAGAGATACTCGGCGATCCGGCTGGAATCAGCCGCGCAGGCAGTCAGCAAGAGCGCCGCGACAAGCGCCGCAATGACACTCCCCGTTCTCATTGCTCCGCCTCCTTGAGCTTACGGCGCCGACCAGATCAGCTTTTCATTCTTATCCAGCAGCATCAAGGCCGAGCGCGGCGGGCCCTTCCCCTTCGCTCCCATCTCGCTCACTTCCAGCATAGCACGGCGATAGCCATCCGGGTCATAGAGAACGAAGCTGGGGTTCCCATCGTGCAGCATGGTCAGCAGGGCCGAGCCCTTGCCGTGGCCTTCCAGGCTCAGGACCGGGATGTGGTCCGGCTCGACCTTGAGCGTGGCATGGCTGACCAATTGGGGGCTGGCCACGGTGAGATTGGCGGCATCCCCCACCAGGCTCAGGCGCGGGCCGCCGTTCGGCAGCACGAACAGATACGCAAAGCCCTCGGGCTTGCGCTGCTTACCGGCCTGATCATACAGAGCTAGCTCCGACACGCCGGCCGCATTGACGCCGAACTCAGCCCGGATCTTCCCGCTTCCGTCGTAGAACGTGAGCCCCTCCGCGCCGTCCGCCTGCGCGGCCAGCCGCGCGCGGACTTTGCCGTCCTGGCCGATCAGCCGGAATTCTTCCGCGGCGAGAACCTTCACGGGCGCTGAGGATTCCTGCGCGAGGACCGGTTCCCCCCAGATCAGCGATCCCGACATCAGGCCTCCGATTATCCCGGCCGCCATCGCGATCCCCGCCATCAACGCGGACTCTTTCCTTGTCATGGCCGTTCTCCTCCTCAATAGCGAATCTCTATCCGCAGTCCCTTCGCGGCGATCAATACCCCATTCCTCCCCCGTACCCGCCGCCGGCGGACGGCGGCGGAGCCACGTGGTACCGGTAGGCGCTGGATCCGGTGATGGCGCGATCTCCGGGCGCCAACTCGGCGGCTTTTCGCAGGTGGGTCGTCGCCTCTCCATGGGCCCCCAGTCTGTGTAACGCGAGCGCAAGGTTGTAGTGCGGTTCGGCCAGCTTGGGATCGGCCTTGATGGCGGCCTCGAAATGGCCTCTGGCGACATCCCAATGCCCCAGGTTGTAATGCTCGATGCCTTCCGCGTTGTGCTTGGCGGCGGCGGGATCGGCGCTCGACATCGTGGCAAGCGGTGGACTAACGCCCGCGCAAGCGGTCAAGAAAGCGGAGCTGATCAAAACCCTAAACACGGCCGGCAGGCTCATGGCGCTTCCTCCTTGCTGGTGTTCGGGTAAGCTTACCACCGAACGCCGGTCAAGTTCGCCTTCTCCCTCTTGCCAAACGCCTCGGAACCCGCTATGACTGCGGCATGCTGACGATCAGGCGAGCGGTTGAGAGCGATCTGCCGGTGATCCTTACGGTCCAGGCGGAGGCGTTCGGCGCCTATGAAGGCACGTACGAGACGGCCGCCTGGACCAAGGAGACGCTGGAGAACGTCAAACTCGACGCGAAGGACAAGGTGGTTCTCGTGGCGGAGTGGGACGGGACGGTCGTGGGATCGGTCCGCTTCTGGAACGCGGGCGGTGTCTGCGTGATCAGACTGCTGTCGGTGAGCCCGGCCTACCAGGGCCGGGGGATCGGAAAGGCGCTGATGCGGGAGATCGAGCGCCACGCCACGGATGCGCACAAGCTCTACGTCTGCACGATGCTCCGCGCGTCCCGCAATATCACGATGTTTCTGAATCTCGGCTATCGCCCCGAAGCGCTGCTGCCCGACCAGTACCACCATGCGGACCTGATCTGCTTCTCCAAGTACCCAAAGCCCGCACCTTGATCAACCGCTTCGCAGGAACAGGTCAAAGCGGCACAGGCGTGAGTCCGGCTCGAACTCGGCCCCAGGCGGCTCGAGCTCCACGACCACCCGCTTCCGTTCGTCCCGCGGAATGTCTCGGAAAATGCGGTCCTTCTCCAGATACTTGTCGCCGGCAAAATACATCTGCGTCGTCAGCGGATAGTAATTCCGCCGATGGACCGTGTAATGGATGTGGGACGGCCTGGTCCACATGAACCCCGCCGGATATGAGCCGGGCACGATGGTCTTGAACAGGTAGCGGCCCTCCTTATCAGTGACGGCTTTCCCCCAGCCTTGAAAATCGGGGTCGAGCGGGGCCTGGTTGCTCTGATCGTCCGGATGGTTGTAGCGGCCGACCGCGTTGGCCTGCCAGATCTCCACCAGCGCGCCTTCGATCGGGCGGCATTGCGCGTCCAAGACCAGCCCCCGAATGTAAATGGCCCGGCCCTTGGCCCGGCCAGTCCGTCCCCTCACCTGCGTCAGATCGCTGTCTTTGTCGATCTGATCGCGCACAGGGTAAAAGGGGCCCTCCGTCTGAGGCGGGGTCGGCAGGCACGCCGCCTCGATCGCGCGGCCCAGCGCCGCCGACCCAATGAGCGCACCCGTGGTCCCGATGATCGCGCCCAGCGCCTGTCGCCTGGAGAGCAGCGTATAGTCCGGCATGGCAGCCCTGTTTGACCGTGTGCCGATGAGAGTGTACACCTTTGCGAGGATGGAAATCCTCTGGCCGACATCGGCCGCTGATTGTTTGACAATTCATGAAATAAGCGTACTATCTCGCCGGCAAAGGAGGAACCTGTGCCCAACGCTCCTCCACCTGTCCCATCGTTCCTCTTCGCGCTCGTCTGCCTCCTCGCCCTCTGGGCTGCCACGCCGGCCCTTGCAGCCGACATTTACAAGTACGTCGATGACGAAGACGTTCCACACTATACCGATCAATGGCAGATGATCCCGGAAAAGTACCGCAGCCGCGTTCAAGTGCTCGACCCGTCGACCGGGAAAATATTCAGACCGGAATCCGTGAAAGCCGCCCCGCAACCCCCGCAGAGATCCTCTCAGCCACCCGTCGCGCACAAAGATCAACCCCCCTCAGCGGCTCCGGCGGACTCTCCCTTCTATGCGGCCTGGCTTGAAACTTTCTCGAAGCTCTCCATCCCGTTGCCCTCGCAGATCCAACTGGGCGTCGGGCTGATGAGCGCGGCGCTCATTTTCGGCGCGATCAAGATTATTCGTGCGAGTCCGAACCCCCTCGTCAAGCTGATGCTCAAAGGCGTGATCATGCTCGTTCTCGTTGGAGGTGCGTACACCTTGTTCCTCGCGGCCATGAACGCGCGGATCTCCAACGCGACCAGGGACCCTGGGCCACAAGAAATGAGCGGGACGGAGATGATCCAAAAAATTCAAGCGACGACGGAGAAAGCCAAAGCAACCATCAAAGAGAACACACGGGCTCCGCTGGAAAAGGTCAAAGACGCCACGGTCGGCGAAGCCGTCCGGACCCGCGATCTGGCAAATCAGTCCAACCTGGAGAAGGAGAAAATCCTCAATAAGGTCGAGTCAGGGCCTTAAAACTCCGCGCCGTCGTCAACACTATCTGATCGGATAGTCGTCTCCCTTCTTGCTGAAATTTCCGAGCACGACATTCCTAGTTGATCCCAAGAAACAATTCACATTTTTTTCATACAATATACTGCTGATTCAGGGGGCTAGAGTCAGAATGCTTGGAACATGTCAATTTTAGCAATCGGCACCGTTCTTGCGTTTTGTGTTTATAGTCGCGGTATTACAATGAGCAACTCAAAAGTTGCAACACGACTTTCCGCGGTGTGGGCGGGGTGAGCGGGGATTGCCGGTAGGAGGAAAAGATATGGGAACTGAGGCGTCAAGGAAAAGGCTGCCGTGGTGGAAGAGACGGTTCTATGTGCACAAAATTCAAAAGACCTACGCGGTCTGGTTCGGCCTGTTCATGTTCGTTGCTTCGCTTCTGGTCTTCGGCTTGGCCCTCATAGTCCCCATCATTCTGCCGGCCGTGAAACTCATCTCGCCCGCGCCCCTCGAAGAGCGGGCAATCGCGGCCACACAGTTTCTCAGCCTGGTACAGATGATTGTTCCCGCCCTCTTCTTCCTCATTCCGGCGGCAGCGTGCTTCAGCATTTACATTACCCACCGGCTTGCCGGACCCTTGTATCGCATTGAACACTCCGTCAGGGAGCTGCGCAACGGGAACCTGGCGCTGCGGACCCGTCTCAGAAAAGGAGACGAGCTCCAGGAGCTCGCCGATCTGCTGAACGAGGCCGTCGCCACCATGGATCAAGCCGTCGGGGAGATCAAGAAGAGCGAGGACCAGGCCAGCGCGGCCCTCTTACAGATCAGGGACGAAATGAAGAAGAACCCCTCTGCGAACGACCGGATGTTGGAGCGGCTGCACCATGCATTGGAGCACAGGCAACGAATCGACGGGGTCCTAAAGAAATTTCAGTTCTCGCACGCGGAGGCTACCACGTAATGGGAGACGGTGTTATGCGACGCCCCGTCCTCGGAGACCCGCGAGGCTTTACCCTCATCGAGCTCCTGATCGTCATCGCCGTCGTTGGACTGCTTGCCAGCGTGGCCGTCACGGGCATCCAATATTTTTTAGACAAGGCCAAAATGGTGGAGGCCGAGCTGGTCATGCGGGACATCCAACGGCTGGAACAGATTTATTTTGTCGAGCACGGCGCCTACACAAGCAATCTCGCGAATCTTGGCTTTCAGACGGTTCGAAGCCTGAGTTACTACTCGATTGCCATCACACTGGGGACCGGCACGGACCCCGAATCGATGGCGTACCAAGCGATCGCCACAGGGAACTTCGGCAAAACCGGCGTTCCGGACACGTGGACGCTCACGGTCAATAATGACGGATCCTTTGATCTCGTCCACGGATCGGTCACGGGCGCGCTGACGACCGTTAAAAAGGGCAAGGCCTACGGCAAGGAAAAGGAGAAATAACGAACCGCCCTGGCCTCTCGCTTAAAACTCCGCGCCTTCGTCCCAGTCGGGGTAGCGGCGGGAGCCCGGCCTGAAGCATGGGGCCGCGCCTTCGCCCCACTCCGGCTCCTCGACCTTCTCGACGTGCAGCTCATCCGAATCGGCTCGCCACCCGTGCGCGGCGCCCGACACGCCTTGGGGGGACTCGCTCGCGCCGGGAGGCACCAGAAAATCCGTGTCCCAGAAGTACCACGCGACCAGCGCATCGAAGTCGATCTCCCCAAGCCGATAGTCCCCGACCGGCAGCAGGCCGTCCGGCTGGCTCGGCGCGACATCGTTCAGTTCCGCGCAATAATTCTCCAGACATTCGTAGAGGACGAGCCAATGGCTCTCAGTGATCCGATAGACGGCAAGGGCCTGGCTGATTCCTAATACCCGTACGAGAGTCGGGAGCACGGATTGGAGGGTGAACCGGCGCGAGACATGGGGGTAGCACGCTTCCCACGCATCCAGATCGTGGCAGGTCCTGAGCACAACGATCTTCGCGAGCTCGCGCTCGAGAGCCGCGTGCAGAATCGCGGTGAAGACGGCGTCCGGCTTGCGTTGGAAGTAAATCAGGCTTCTAGATTAGCCTACTCAGGATGACATAGGCCAGCGCCGCCAGCAAGGCGGCAACCGGCAGCGTGACGATCCAGGCCAGCACCATGTCACGGACGGTTTCCCAGCGGACGGATCGCCGGCCCTTCAGGAGCCCGATACCGACGATCGCCGAGCTGCTGACGTGCGTCGTGGAAACCGGCAAGCCCATGGTGGCCGAGACGAGCACCAATGACGATGTCGTGAGGTTGGCCGACAGCCCCTCGACATGGTCCATGCGCGTGACCTTCTCCGCCAGGACCTCGGTCACGCGGAGACCGCCGACGTAGCTGCCGAGCCCCATCGCCAGCGCCACGGCCGCCAGCGCGCCGACCTTCACGGTCACGCTCGGCCAGAACGCCGCCGCGCTCCCCAGCAGGAGCATCGCCATAATCTTGGGCGTATCGTTCGCGCCCCGTGCCAGCGAGGCGAGCCCGCTGGAGAGCCAATGCACGCTGTCCAAGCCGAACGTCAAGCCTCGCAGGCCTGCGCGATCGCATTGCGCCGGTACCGCCACGACCGGCCGGCCGAGCGCGCTCGTCTGAAGCAGGGTGCGGGTATTGCCCCGCGCATCAATGGTCACCAAGGCGCGGGACGCCGGCATCACGCACAAGCAGGTCCCCTCCCAACTGGAAGCGGCACGCTTGAGCACGGGATGGAGGAGAAAAGATACCGCGACGGCGAGAACCGGACTCAGCAGCAGCGGGAGTCCGATCTTGCCGGCGATGGCCGACCAGACAAGCCCCTGACCGCCGATGGACAGCAGGCCCGCGCCGACGAGGGCGCCGGTCAGCGCGTGCGTGGTGGACACCGGAAGGCCCATCCGCGACGCCACGAGCACCCACCCCATCGCGCCGATGAGGATCGCCGGCGCCAGCGCGGGCGGCGGCGCAGCCCCCGGCTGAATGAGACCGGCACTGAAGGTCTTCAGCATGGCGCTCGCCACCAGGGCCGAGAGGCCTGCGCCGGCGACCGTCCATATCGTCCCCCAGATGATGGCGGCGCGGTAGTCGGTGACGCCGCTGCCAACCAGGGTCGCAATCGCCTTGGAGACGTCGTTGGTGCCGTTGGCGTAGGCCAGCGCCATGACCAACAGCAGCGCGAGCAGCGAGAATTCCATGGACGATCCTTAGGCGAGCGCGCCGCCGCAGGAGGAGCCGGCGCCGGCCGTGCAGCCGTAGCAGTGCAGCCCCGTGACCACGCGCCGGCGCGCGAGCAGGGCAAGATCGAATGCGTGGATGGTCTGTGGCGCCGCCCCGTCCACCGGCAGGTCCAGCATCTGGTTGAAGTCGCAGTCGGAGAGGCGGCCGTCCCAGTTCACGCTGATCAGGTTCCGGCACATCAGCCCATCCACGGAGCCCGGATTGAAGCTCGCGACGAGCCGTTCCATGTACATGTCGTACTGGCCCGAGCGATGCAGGTCGTCGAGAAAACGGTTGATGGGCATATTCGCGATGGTATACAGGCTGTTGAAGCGGATGCCGAAGCGCGTCGCCAGCTCGTCCCTGTAGTCGGCCTCCAGGCCGGCCTGCGGAGGTGGTAGCTTGGGACCCAACGGGTTATAGACCAGGTTGAGAACCAGGCCGGTGCCTTCCATTCCGTAGCCCAGCGCGTTGAGAAGCCGCAGCGCCTCGATGCTCCGGCTGTACACCCCCTTGCCCCGCTGCTGATCCACGTTCTCTTCAAGATAGCAGGGCAGTGAGGCAATCACTTCCACCTGATGGCCGGCGAGGAATTGCGGCAGATGCTGCTTGCCCCGCACGAAGAAGACGGTCAGGTTGCAACGGTCCATCACGTGCCGCCCCATCGCGCGGCACCGTTCCACCAAGTACTCGAAGTGCGGATTCATCTCCGGCGCGCCGCCAGTGATGTCCACCGTGCGGAGCTCCGGATAGCGCCGCACAACGTCCAGCACCGCCTCTGCCGTCTCGCGCGTCATGACTTCGATCCGGGTGGGGCCTGCGTCCACGTGGCAGTGGGTGCAGGTCTGGTTGCAGAGCTTGCCGACGTTGACCTGCAGGGTATCGATGCGCAGCGCCCGCAGGGTCTCATAACCGTGCTCCGCAAGGGTCCTGTCGAAGGCGGTCACGACCAGGTTAGGCATGCGTCAGCAGCAGCCTCCACCCGGATCGCAGGAGACCGCCTCGCCCGAGACCGCTTCGCCGGCCCGGTTGATGACCGCGAAGTGGCGGCTGTAGGGGCCGGAGTCCAAGACGTCCACCGTCTTCGAGCAGACCTCCAACGGAACGCCGCGCCGATAGACATGATGATCGTCATCCGTCGCTTCCGCGAACGGGCCGGCGAAAATGGCGAAGTGGCCCTTCCAGACACAGGGCGCAACGGCGGGCAGAATCGAGATCAAGCGCTGGTCGGTCGTCGCGAGCTGGGCCGGCTGGTCCGACAGGAGAAACAGCCGCTCGAACGGCGGCATCTTGAGCAACTGTGCCGAGCGCGCCGACACCGGCTCGGGCTTGCCGCGATGAAAGGTCTGCCCCAGTTCGTCAACCACCCGGCTGAAGGGGCCCACCAGTGTCGCGAAACGGACCCCATCGGGTTCCGCCGTTTCGGACGGTTTGTAGCCGGTCAGCGTGAGGGAAAAGAAATGGATGCCGTCGATGACGCTCCATGGGGAGAACTTCATCTGGTGCACGCCAAGAAATCCCGCCTGTACCAGGCCGCCGAGGTACTCCCACGCGGGCAGCGCGCCGGACAGGCAGTCCCCCCATTTCTGAGTGTCGTGAATCAGGTATTGGGGCACCGGCTGATCCGCCACGATGTCCGAGATCGTGAACCGCCCGCCGGGCCGGATGGTCCGAAACATCTCGCGGAAGACTTTGTGCTTGTCAGGAGCCAGGTTGATGACGCAGTTCGAGATGATCAGATCGATGGTGCCGTCCTCGACCGGCAGATTCTCCGCGTGGCCTTTGCGGAACTCAACGTTCGACACGGGATAGCCGAGATTTTTTGTCACGATCGGCGCGTTGCGGCGGGCCATCGCCAGCATCTCGTCGGTCATGTCTACTCCGATGACCCGGCCGGAGGGGCCGATGCGCCGGGCGGCGTCGAAACAATCAATGCCTCCACCCGAACCGATGTCCAGCACAGTCTCCCCCGGTTGCACCGTCGCCAGACCGGCGGGCGTGCCGCAGCCGTAGGACACGCGCAGGACTTCCTCGGGGACGAATGCCCGCAGGTCGTCGAAGTTATAGCCGGTCGGGCAGCACATCTGCTCGCCGGTCGTCACGGCCTTCGCATACCGCTCGCTGACTTGCTGCGTGATCGTTTCGTCAGACATGAGCACCTCGCGCTGGATGAAGTTGGAAGGATGTGTCCATATAGCAGGCTCTTCTCCCTCCGTCAATACCGCACGCCGCACGCATCGCGCGGTCGGCTCCCCACCGGATTAGTCTCGCCGCAAGCCGGATCGTTACACAAGAAAATTCCGTGCCCCCCGATTGACGGCCATGGCGGACCTTCCCTGGACGCTTCTCACTCACGCCCGGTCCGGACGTGGAACGAACCGACCGGTTATCATCTGGCATATTATCAGCAAGAGATGGCGCAGTCTGTGAGCTGGCTTACAGAAAGTTCGAACGAAATGTGCGATACAAGCCTTATGAACCTATTGGAGGTTTTTGTGCATCCGGGATGCGTTTCGGAGAAATCGGCTCTGGCTCTGGCTCGCGAACTTCAGGCCGTAGGACCGGCCCTTGAGGTAAGGATTCGGACATTCCCGGAAGCCACTCAGCGCGCCGGGGAACTGGGGGTCATCGTGGCGCCTGCATTCGCGCTCAACGGAACGATCATCGCGGTCGGTGTGCCCAGAAAGGGGTGGTTGGTCGCCAAATTGCAGGAGTTCGGCATCGCAGTCGGCAACCCATGTCCATGAGGCTGAATCCATTTAGCTCAGATCCGCGTGCGCTCACGCTGGCAGCGTGCATCGTCGGAGCCGGCATTATTGCGGGAGTGTCGCTCGGGTTCTCAGGACGGTCCTCAGGCGACTTTGACCTGTCCAAGCACAACGTCCCGCTGGATCAGATCGTCTCGGGCGGTCCGGGAAAGGACGGCATCCCGGCCATTTTGAAGCCTGTCTTCGTACCGGCACATGAGGCCGGCTTCCTGAAAGTTGAGGACCGCATCCTTGGCCTCAAACAGGGTGGCGATGCCAAGGCCTACCCGATCAAGATCTTAAATTGGCATGAGATCGTCAACGACACGATCAGCGGGAAACCGGTCGTCGTCACCTACTGCCCGCTCTGCGGGACCGGCATCGGGTTCGAGGCGTCGGTGCAGGGACGGCCGCACACCTTCGGTGTCTCCGGCCTTCTGTACCAGAGCGATCTCCTGATGTACGACCACCAGACCCAAAGTCTCTGGTCTCAAATCTCGATGGAGGCGGTGGCCGGACCACAGACTGGAGCAAAGCTGAAACCCATCTTTTTAGCGCATACGACGTGGGAGGAATGGCAGGCGGAGCACCCGACGACTTTGGTGCTCTCTACAAAGACAGGTTCCTTCCGGGACTACGACCGGGATCCCTATCTGGGCTATGCCCAAAGCGCGGAGCTGATGTTCGACACCAAGCATTTCGACCCAAGATACCATCCCAAGGAATGGGTGCTCGGGGTCGAGGTCAAGGGAGCGTTCAAAGCGTATCCGTTCGCCGAGTTGAAGAAAGTGAAGGGACCCTTTATCGACCGGATCAATGGGCAGAAGGTCCGCATTCACTTTAACCCGCGAGCCCTCAGCGCCTCGGTCACCGACGCGGACGGCCGCCCGATGCCGTCGGTGACGGCCTTCTGGTTCGCCTGGTACGCCTTCCATCCGGATACGCAGGTTTTCCAAGCAGCCAAGTGAAGCGCACAGCGGGTATGAGTTAGGACAGCAGCCGGGACAGGCCGTGCGGGTTCAAGACGATAATGGATCGGCCGTCAATCTGGATCAGACGTTGATCGCGAAATTGCCCAACAATGGTGCTGACAGTTTCGCGCGAGCAGCCGATCAGGTTCGCCATCTCCTGGTGGGTCAGTTTGGCGTGGAGGCGGAGACCGGCACCGTCGGGAACTCCATCGGTCTTACTCAGCTCCAGCAGGAGATGGGCCAACCGAGCAGGAACATCCCGAAATACCAAGTCCTCGACACGGTTTTGGATCTTTCTTAGTCGGAGCCCGATCAGCTTGGTCAGCTTCACAGTCAAATCCGGGTGCTCACGGAGGTAGCGATCAAAGTCTTCTCTCCGGATGGCGCAGATCAGCGCATCGTCCAGCGCTTCAGCATGCGTTTCGCGAGGCGATTCGTCCAGCACTTCCAGTAAGCCGAAGATTTCCCCTGGTTCGAGGATTTCGAAGGTCACTTCTTTGCCGCTCGGAGCGCTGCTGGCGATTTTGACACGACCCTTTTTGAGCAGGTAGACGGTGTTGGCGGGATCGCCTGGCAGGTAGATGGGCTGTTTCTTTTTGATTTCCTGCATCCGTGTGATCCGGTTCATCTCCTGGAGCTCGGCTTGGCTGAGACCGGAAAAGAGCTTGATGTGCTTGAGGTACCAGAGCTTGCTTGGGCTGATGGTGGGCTGCTCCATGGGATACTCCCGCAGACTTGAGGCCTACTCTACTCCGCGAATGGACCCTTGCGCAATCTAACCCAAAGCACCGGAGCGGTCAGTACACGAGGATCCGGTCTGCCGAGATAAAAAGCTGCACCATCCGGTCCAATCGTCGCACGCATTTGGCTCAGGATCAACGATCTCGCATCAATTGCCCGAATCACTGCCAGCTCTGGTCTGGTAACCGGCCTGACCTAAGCGTTCCGCGATTGTCGTGGCCTCCAGCACCGCTGTGTCGAACAGAACCTCGATACGTTGGTTGCGCGCCTGCGCGCGAACCTGGCCCACGCCCTGCAGAGCTTTGAGCAGGCGCGCGACGCGCTCCTCGCAACCCTCACAGGTAAGCCGCTGATTACCGACGATCTCTAACGTGATGGACTTAAACATACGCAACACCTCCCTTTTTATGCCTGCACCGCCCTGGACGGGATCTGCGGCGCACGCCCAACCGTCTTGATCGCCTCGAAGAAATAGGTACCGCGGCTCCACAGGGAATTAATGAAGATCGACGTCACGCTTGCCGCCATGGCGACCATGCCCCATATCGGATAAAGCAATCCCGTCGCGGCCGCCGGAATCCCCAGCCCGTTGAACGTGAATGCGAGGAGTACGTTTTGCAGCATCTTTCCATAACTGTAGCGGCTGATCTCGTAGGCATCGAGCACGGCGCCAACCCGCTTGTTGAGGATGATCACATCGGCGGATTCGATGGCGATGTCGGCTCCGCTGCCGAAGGCGATACCGACCTCCGCTTGCATCAGGGCCGGTGCGTCGTTGATGCCGTCGCCGACCATGGCCACGCGCGCGCTCTCCTGAAGCTTGCGGATCATCGCCGCCTTCTCGGCTGGCAATACGCGCGCATGGACCTCTTCGATGCCGGCGGCGCGGGCGAAATGCAGTGCCGCCCGCTCGTTATCGCCGGTGATCAGGCTCGTGCGGATGCCGAGCGCGTGCAGTCGGCGAACTGTCTCCGCAGCGTCGGGCCGCAGTGCATCGCCGAGCGCCAGCAGACCGAGAAGCTCTCCGTCTCGTGCAGCGGCGATCACCGTGAGTCCCTGCGCTTCGAGTTCTTTGATGCGTGCTTCCTGGGGCGCGAGGTTCACTCCCTCGCTCGCGAGAAAAGACGGGCTGCCGACAATCAGTGTCTTGTCGGCCAGACGGGTCCTGACGCCTCGGCCCGCAACCGCCTCGAATCCCTGCACCTCGGGCAGAGCGATACCTCGTTTGAACGCCTCTTCCACCACTGTCCGGGCGAGCGGGTGTTCGGACCCTGCCTCTGCGGCTCCTGCGAGCGCGAGCAGTTCTTTTTCCGTGCCGGCCACAGGGACGATCGCCCGCAAGGCCGGGTGACCCTCGGTCAACGTGCCGGTCTTGTCGAAGACCACGCGCTGCACGCGCCTTAGCGCCTGAAAGGCCTCACCCGTGCGCATCAGCACGCCACGCTCGGCCCCTTCGCCCGCCCCGCGGACAATGGACAGCGGCGCTGAGATCCCCACTGCGCAGGGATAGCCCATGACCAGCACGCTCAGGCCGGCAAACATCGCCCGCTGCAGATCGGGTGAAGCTCCGACCACCAGTGGACCAAGCAGCCAGAAGAGGGTCGCCCCGGCGGCGGTAAGCAGCACAAGCGGCGTGTAAACGCGCAGCACGCGATCCACAAGGTGCAGCAAGCCGGGTTTCAGGGCTCGGGCGTCTTCCACGCTTCGTATCACTTGCCTGAGAAAACTTTCTTCGCCCACCACAGTCACCCGCACGAGGAGTGTGCCGTGACCGTTCAGGGAGCCGCTCACAGTCCGGTCTCCCGCGCGCTTCTGCACGGGCAGCGGTTCGCCGGTGACGAGCGATTCGTCCACATCAGATTCCCCCGATTCGACCTCACCGTCCACCGGCACCCGCGCCCCCGGGCGGATGCGCACCAAGTCGCCGACGCGCACCGTTTCGAGCGGCACCGCTTCTTCTTTGCCATCCTTCACGACATACGCGATGTCAGGCTCAAGGTCCAACAGCTTCTTGACCGCCTGCGAACTGCGGGTTTTCACGATCAGCGACAGCCACTCGGAAAAGATGTGATAAGTAAGTACCATCACCCCCACCGAGAAAAACGCTGTCGTCGGATAATCTGGAGGGTGCAATGCCAGGCCGATTATCCCGCCAGCAAGACCCGCGAATGCCCCGAATTCAACCAGCACGTGCTGGTTGAGGATGCCGCGCCGCAGTGCCGCTGCTGCCATGCGCACAATGTGACCGCCCACGCCGAAGATGAGGAACACGGCGAGCGCTCCGGCGAACCACGGGGTAGCGGCGCCGAACGCGCCGCGCAATTGAAGCGCGTAGATGCCAGCACCAGACGCGGCGAGAAGGGCCGAGCCGGCAAACGCCCACCCCAAACCATAGCTGCGCAAGACCACGAAGGAGAACACTACCATGCTCGCGATGGAAAACACGCACAGCCAGAACCACCCGCTGTTGACCGGGTATCCGGCTAACCCCATCGCGGCAATGCTCATGGCGAGTGCGGTCAGGAACCGCCCGCGCTCGCGCACCAAGGCACGCTCTTCTTCATCAAACGGACGCACCTTCCGCGGGTCGGAAACAGTGTAGCCGATGTCCTTGAGCGTCTGCAGCAGGTCCTCGGCCCGCGTCACGCTCGGGTCGTACTCGATAAGCGCCTGTTCATGGGTCAAACTCACCGCCACTTTGTCGACGCCCGGTCGGCTGCCCAGCGCCTTTTCAATCGTGCCGGTGCACAACGAGCAGTGCAGCCCCCCGATATGGGCACGGATTCGCCGCCGGCCCGGCCGTTTGGAAGGTTCCTCGCTCCAGAAACGTCGAGCAGTTTCAACGGTCGTTGCGATACTCATAATGACACCTCCGTATCAATGCTCATCGTGCAGAATGAGCACATCATGCCGGAGACCTTCATGTGGATCGTTTCAAAGGTTTCCATCGCCATATACCTCTCTGTTATATTGACATCCACACCCGGATAGTCCCCGTCACGACAGCTGCCATGGTGGAAGCCCAGGTCACTACCCGGCTGAGTCGATTGCCTTGTTGCTTCACATAGATCAAATAATGCGCTCGGCCAAGGAGCGCGACGGCGAGAATGGCCATATAGGGAAACAGAACTGACTCAATACTCGTTAGGAAACTGAGCGACAGCCCTGTGAGCCCGACCAGAGAGAGCACGGCCGGTGTCAGGCAACACCAGGGGACGACGACGCCAGCGCCCAGAAGACTCCACGTCCTTTCTTTCATGCTCTCCGTCTCCTCACTTCGCAAACTTGAAGATCACATCCATCAGCTCGTCGTAGATCTCGTCACCACTTTTGGAGCGAATGGCTTCGGTGGCGCAGTTCTCCAAGTAGTTGCGCATCATCAATTTGGTGAGCCCCCGGAGCGCCTCCTGGGCCGAGGCCAGTTGCGTGAGAACCTCGACACACGGCCGGCCATCCGCGACCATCTTCTTGAGACCATTGATTTGCCCCTCGATCCGGTTGAGCCGGATAGTTGCATCCGCCTTCCGTTCCTCACTGATGATCTGGGTCTTTTCTCCCAAGAACGGGACTTTCCTCATAGCGCGCCTCCTCTCATAAGGGTGTACCTGGTACCCCTATAATATAGACATAGGGGGTACCCCTGTCAAGGGGTCTAATGAGAAGTGTCTTGGAAAAAAAGGTGAGAGAGGCCGGACGAGCCCCCTTAACTTGCGAAAGCTCTCGGATTGCTCAGTACACGAGAATCCGGTCAGCCGAGGTAAAGAGCTGCACCATCCGCTCCAGTGGAATCGGGGCAACCGCGGAGGCGACCCGCGCAGGATCGATCTTGTAAAGTAACATCATCGTCCGGTTGCCGTAGATTTCAACGCCCACCTTCTTGAGGAAATCGAAGTATTCGCCGTAGTCATGCGGGACTTGCTCCAGCGGGACGCCCATCTGTTCAGACAGGCTCTGGCGCTCCCGTTCCGGCAACCCCGCACGATCCAGGGCCGTGGTCTCAGAGCCAGTGAGACTTCGGAACCAGCCAAAGCCCTTCGTGACCGAGGTCACGGCGCTGGCGTCCGCCAGGATCGTCACCTTGTGCCCGGCCTTGACCGCCGCCCACGCGACGTTGGGGACCGCGCAGATCTGGGCATCATCCAGAGCTAATGACGTTTTCATATGAATCAGGATTCGCGCCGGTGCGGCTTGTTGAGCCGGCGCTGATGAAACCCACATCGCCAAGACAACAATCGTGAGCATCATCACATGATAGTAGGACATGCGTTTCATCGTCGGCTTCCTCCTGTTTTCCTGTTGTGTTGTTTTCAAGCGGCACAGCACGACAGCTTACTCACATCTTTCTTGAAGGTCAGCGCGGCCAGCTTCAGACCTTCCACCATCGTCAGGTAGGGATGAAAGGTGTCGGCGAGATCCTGGACGGTGAAACCAAAGCGAATCGCCAGGGTCGCCTCCTGAATGACTTCGCCCGCGTCGGCCGCCAGCACGTGAGCACCCACTAGGCGTCCGGTCCCCTCCTCTGCGACCAGCTTGATGAGGCCTTTGGTGTTGCGAGACGCCAGTGCGCGAGGGACATGTTCAAGGGGCAGCACGGCAGTCTGCACGTGAAGGCCCTTTGCTTTGGCCTGCCGTTCCGTGAGCCCCACGCCAGCAATTTGGGGATCGGTGAACGTGACGTGCGGCAACGCGGTGAGATCGAACACCTTGCCCACTCCGCTGAGCGCGTTCTCGGCCGCCAACCCGCCCGCATAGGCAGCCACATAGACGTACATGGGATCCCCGATGCAGTCCCCGGCCGCGTAGATGTCGGGATTGCTGGTTTGCAGGTGTTCGTTCACCACGATCTCCCCTCGGCCGCCCAACGTGACTCCTGCTTCTTCCAGTCCGAACCCACTCGTGTTGGGACGGCGGCCGGTCGCCACCAAGAGCTGCCCCGCTGAACAGATTTCGCCGGCTCCGTTAATCTCGGCATAGACGAGGTAGTTCCTGCCCATGCGCTCGACCTTGAGGAACCGGGTGTTCGTGCAGATCCGGACTTTTTCACTTTCGAGATAGCGCACCAGCGCCTCTCCAATTTCGGGTTCCTCAGCCATTGCCACATGAGGTCCGGCTTCCAAGACCATCACCTGCACTCCAAACCGGGCAAAGAGCTGGGCAAACTCCAGCCCGATGCTCCCGCCGCCAATAATGAGCAGCGAGGTGGGCAAGGTTTCCAAACTGAGGGCCTGGGTGCTGTCCAGATA
>Ga0209399_10000558_pt1 | contig 22034 bp, 19 predicted proteins | sample OV2TP3_FD_184130 | JGI IMG/M metagenome (GOLD analysis project Ga0209399, IMG submission 184130) | Hot spring microbial communities from Beatty, Nevada to study Microbial Dark Matter (Phase II) - OV2 TP3 (SPAdes) (version 3) | ecosystem: Environmental > Aquatic > Thermal springs > Hot (42-90C) ... | reverse complement strand
CGTAGTCGGTGGCATTGGCGTCCTCTCCTGGCAAGGTTTGGACTCAAATATGCCGATTCTACGCCAGTTTTTCCATGTTAATGTTCTCCTGGACTACCCATTTCCGGTTCAGGCCCCTGTTCCACAATTGGATTCTGCCTATCCTGCGCCCACCGCGCGGGATTCAGGATGATATATTGGCGAACCCTGTTCAATTCGTCCTCGTCGCGAATAATGTGATCGTAATACCCGCGTTGCCAGAACCTGCCCCAAAACGGGGGCCAACCGCATTCTTTAACACCCCGTATGTATTCGTTGGTCGTCATGGTTTTGAACCAGTCCATGGTATCAGCCAAGGTGGGGCGATTGAGAGGGGTGTCCGGAGGAATCCCGGAAGGGTCGCCGATGATGACCACGATACCGTGAAAATGGTTCGGCATGACGATGTATTCATCGATTTCAGCCGCAGGGAATTTGTTCGTTAATTCCACCCACCACCGTTCGACCATGCGTCCGGCGTCGTTCAACTGCATATCTTCTCCAGTGATTTCTCCCAACAGACACTCCCGTTGCTGTATACAGATGGTGATAAAATACGCGCCGGGTTGAGAGTAATCGTAGCCCTTCAACCGGATAGATCGGCGGTGGTTTTTGGCCGGGTCATAGTTCACGCCGCAAACATCCTCTCTTTGGTCTCGCGCAGCACGTCGGCGGGCCTGCCGAGGGTTTTCAGTGCCGGAAGTCCCCCGGCGCGGACGACCTCGGGAGTCTGGAAGACCTGCGGGTTCCCCAGGCCATCTGTCCCGGCGCGGGCGAACTGGGCCGTCAGCGCCCTGAGTGTTGCAGCGGCGTCGGGAGGCAGCCCCGTCAGCCAGCGTTCGTGCTTGTAGATGAAGGCATCCGCCCGCTCCGCGCGGGTGCGCGGGGCCAGGCCATATCCAAGTTCCGCCAGCACGTCGTAGAGGTCGTAATCGGCCATGTCCTCCAGCGCCCGCACGAGGAGCGGGGACCGGCCCGCGTCCGGCAGCCTGCCCAGCAGTTCCTTGCGCTCAGGCGGCGCAATCCAGCGCGACCGGAAAGCTTCGAGCGTGGGGGCCTCCTCGACCAGTTTGGCGGCCAGCCGCTGTTTATTATGCCTCCACCGTGACGGGCATGGCCTTGCCGTCCATCATCGTCAGGATATATCGCCCGGCGTCTGTGACGCGGACATCGAAGCCTTCGACCAGGAGAGTGCGCTCCGGGGCTTTTGATCGAGGAAGATGTCCCGGCGGACGATCTCGCAGGCCGCCAGATAGCCGTCCTCGATGCCCTGGCTCATGTCGTATTCGTAGACCGGATCGCCGAAGTGGCGGAGGTTGTCAGCGGAGAGCCTTCGGTCCTCATCGACCTCCTTCGTCTTTTCCGTGACCTCGATCTGGCGCGGAGTGGCGGTCAGGCCGATCTGCACGGCGTCGGGGTTGCGGGTGAGCACCTGCGACCACTTGCCCCAGGCCGAGCGGTGGCACTCGTCAATGACGATATGGCTGAAGGAGTTCTCCGGGTAGTGCGTGGTCAGAAAGCTGGCGTCCGCCTCGTCCGTGTCCACGTCGAGCGTCTGATACGTGGCGATGAGGATGCGGGCGTTCTTCTCAGGATTGCTCCCGGAGACGGCCGCAGCGTCCGACCCAAAGACGTTCTGGAAGGCGCCCAGCCCCTGGCTGCGCAGTTCGTCGCGGTCGCAGACAAACAGCGCCCGGCGCAACTGCCCGGCGTCCGCGATGCGCCGGAGCAGATGGACGGCGATGAAGGTCTTTCCTGAGCCGGTGGCCAGCGAGAGCAACGCCCGCTTCTCCCCCCTGGCGAGCTTCTCGAAGGTCGCGCGGATGGCCGCGTCCTGGTAGTAACGCCGGGTCGCCTCTCCTCCCACATAGCGGGTCAGGATCGGACTCACTCAGCAGCTTCTCCCTCATAACCTGGACCGTGATCGTCTGCATCTTTCTCCTTCCTGCATCCGAACCCTGGTACATACAAAAAGCCGCACGTATCCGATGCGGCTTGTCACCATTGCAATCGACTGTTGTGTGTAAGGACGTGCATCCTTCCCCTCCCCATGACAGGGACACACAAAAACGAGGTGGGATCACACGGTCAATTTACGCCGGGAGCTGTCGGATGTCAAGCAGAGCGAGCAGGGATCATATTCAGTAAGTTCCAATGGCCCCTAATGCCCAAGATTCAGGCGATTTGATCGTAGGTGTAGGGGCGATCCTATGTGATCGCCCGTCGGTTTCAAGCGGCAGAATCGCCGGGCGGCCACGCAGGGCCGCCCTTACGCCAGGGGGTAAACCGACAGGTTTTGGGCCATAAAGGCCAAATGGAACTTACTGATATTCCATCAGAACTGCGCAACGAACCCCTCAAACGCAGTACGCCATTTCTCCATCAGCGCCAGTTCGGCCGCTCGATGCTCGTAGCCTTTGGAGTCACCACCCTTGTATTGCGTTCTGTACCAGTCCACCGTCTTCTGAACCCACGCCTCCACCGGCGTGGTCCGGAAGCCGAAATCCCGCTCCGCCCTGGACAGGTCGTGGACGTAGGGAATGGGCCGGGTCAGAGGGGATGAATACGCCTTCAGGGCCTCCTGGCCCTGGATGACCTTTTCCGGCGCGTAGGTGATGGCGCACTCGTGGCCGGCGGCCTGGTGGATGAGCCTGGCCCATCGCTCCGGCGTCAGGACCTCCTGCATGGCGATGTGGTAAGTCTGATTGGCCGCGTCCGGGGAATTCAGGGCGCGGAGGAAGTTCTCCGCCGCGTCCTCCACGTAGAGCGTTCGGAAGGCCGCGCGGTGCTCCATCGGGATGAGGGCGCCTTTCCCATCCAGCGCCCGCTGGGCCCACCACCACATCCGGCCCGTCGGGTCGTCCCACCCCATCACGGCAGGAACCCGGATGATCGTGTAAGGCATCGGGCTGTTTTCGTGAAGCCACTTTTCACAGTGCCGCTTGCCCACGCCGTAGGGGTCCTCCCCCGCCGGGTAGGTGTAGTCCAGGGACCTCCAGTCGACATCCGACTCCCGGAACGGGCAGTGGGTGGAGAAGTCCAGCTTGCCGTCCAGATACACGGACCCGGTGCTGACCATGAGGTACCGGCCCACGTCCCCGCGAAAGACCTCCGCCGCAGACTCCACGTCCTCCCTCTGGAACGCCTGCGTGTCGATCACCGCGTCAAACGCCCTCCCCTTCAACTTGCCGCTGAAGTCCGCCCGGTCCTTGCGGTCCCCGGCGATGTGGTCCACCCGGTCCCACCACTCCGGCCTGACATTCCCCCTCGAAAAGACCGTCACCCTGTCTCCGCGCTCCAGCAGGCGCTGAACCGCAATGCGCCCCATGTAGCGGGTGCCGCCGATGATAAGGACCTTCATGCCAAACCTCTCAGGGTATCAAAAAGTCTGAGGTAAACCGTCCTATATCTCATCCAGCGGAAAGATCGGGCGTCTCACGTTCCGGTATGCGAAGCGCGATAAGTTGGCCGCGGTGACGCCGGGCGTGTCCACCTCGATGGTCCGGCGGGCCACCGGCGCGTAGGCCGCGCGGTGCGCCAGCGCGGCCTTGACCACCAGGATGCGCTCCCCCTCCGGGTCGATCCCGGCGGCATAGAGGGGCTGAATGGCGAACGGCGGCATCCGGCGCTCCGTCAGGATGACCCGGACCCCGTCGCAGTCGAGCGTGGCGGACAGCCCCATGTCCCCCCAGGCCCGGCCCCCGTGCACCGGCCCCCGCGTCCTGAAGACCCCGTCCGACAGATGCCGCACCCGGCCCGTCACCCGCACCGGAGGCCCGTGCAGGGCGTCCACCTTCCCCCCCACGTCGAGCGAGACCGTCGCCCCGACCCCCGCCCCTGCCGCGGCCTTCGCCCCCGCCGGGTCGTAGACCATGACCACCGCGTCCCGCGCCCCCTGCCGCAGAAGCTCGCTCAACAGCGCCGTCCCGTCCGCCGCGCTCCCCCCGCCCACGTTGTCCCCCACGTCCACGAGCGCCACCGGGTGGGCATCGGAGGCGATGGCCTGCGCCACGGCCTCCTCCGGCGTCGGGAGGTCCAGCCGGAACCCCCCCCGCCCCTCCCACGCCACGCGGGCGATCTCGTCCGCCTTCGCCTGCGCATAGTCCCGGTCCCCGTCCGCCGTGACCACCACGCTCAGCCCGGCCTCGGCCACGTCCGCGTAGGCGAAGCCGGGGGCCACCCCCGCGCAGACCACCTTCGGGTCCCGCTCCACCTCGAACATCCGGGCCAGCGCCCCTCGCATCGGCTCCCGCTCCGGCAGCTGCGCCAGCGGCGCGGGCATCAGGGCCGTCTGCGCCAGGGCCGTCACGGGCTGGACCTCCCCGGCCAGCGTCCGGCGCAGGATCTCCCCCGCCTCCACCCCTCGCTCAAAGCAGTCCACGTGGGGGTAGGTGTCATACACGACCACCGCGTCGCTCCGGGCCGCCATCCGGGGGCTGATGTTGGCGTGCAGGTCCAGCGTCAGCGCGATCGGGACGCCCGGCCCCACGACCTCCCGCACCTGTTCGAGCACCCACCCGTCCGCGTCGTCCTGCCCCTCCGCGACCATTGCCCCGTGCTGCGCCAGATGCACCGCATCCACGCGCCCGGCCCTCCTCAGCCCCTCCACGATCTCCCCGGTCAGCGTCTCCAGCGCGTCCCTCGTCACCCGGCCCGCCGGCGTCGCGCGGGCGATGAGGATGGGGACCACCTCAAGACCCACCCGCGAGGCCGCGGCGATCAGGCCCGCCGGCTCCGTGGCCGAGCCGGGGAGGTCGCGCAGGATCTCCTCCCCCCGCGACACGCGGAAGCTGTCCAGCGCCGTGGGGATGCAGCAGAACGTGTTCGACTCGTGCGAGATGCCCGCCAGGGCGATGCGAAAGGGAGGGCGCATACACGGTTCCTTATGACTTATACAGATGTTTCACGTAATCCCCATAGCCGTTGTAGAGGAACGTGGGCCGGCGCTCCCCCGTGTCGATCATCCGCTCCGACGCCTGCGACCAGCGGGGGTGCGGCACCTCGGGGTTGACGTTGGACCAGAAGTCGTATTCGTCCGGGGCCACGTCGTTCCAGAAGGTAGGCGGTTGCCTGTCGACGAATTCGATCCGCACGATGGACTTGATGCTCTTGTAGCCGTACTTCCAGGGCGTGATCAGGCGGATGGGCGCGCCGTGCTGCCGGGGGAGGTCGTGGCCGTAGATGCCGACCGTGAGCAGGGCCAGTTCATTCATCGCCTCCGTCATACTCAGGCCCTCGTAGTAGGGCCACTTGTACCAGGACTGGCTCCGGATGCCGGGGGCCTGGTCGGGCTTGTAGAACGAGACGAGGCGGACGTGGGTCGCCTTCGAGGTCGGCTGGACCTCGTCGGCCAGCGCCCTGAACGGGAACCCCGTCCAGGGCACGGCCATCGCCCACGCCTCCACGCAGCGGAACCGGTAGAGCCGCTCCTCGATGGGCATCCTTTTGGCCAGGTCGTCCAGGTCATACACCTTCGGCCTCGCCACCAGGCCCGTCACCTCCACCTGCCAGGGGTGGATCTCGAACCGCTCCACGAGCCGTCTCACGGCCTCCTTGTCCGTCGTGAACTCGTAGAAGTTGTTGTACATCGCCGCCACCGACTCCTTCGTCAGGGGCCGGTCCAGGGCGTATCGGGCGTTTCGCCTGGCCGGATAGAGGTTCGGGAGCCGCGCCCCCGGCCCCTGCGTCCTCTCGACCGGCACGGCCGGCCTCGAGTCGGCTCCCCCGCACCCCAGGACCGCGCCGATGGCCCCTGCCCCGGCGGCCCTCAGGAACCGGCGACGGTTCATGTATACGTCCTCGGGCGTGGCCTCCCGCTCCGGGACCTCCCACGGACGAGGAATCTTGATCAGCATGGCGGACCTCCTTATCAATAGACCCCTCCCCCGGTCCCCTCCCCGACGCGGGGAGGGGGGAGACCTCACCCCCCAACCCCCTCTCCCACGGGGAGAGGGGGAACAGCCTTGTTAAAACGACAAACGGCGCGACGCAGAAGGGCTGAGCACCAGAGTTCAGGTGAAGCAGTAGATGGCAGTGGAAACCTCTGGACGATCCGTCTGCTGGAACAATGCCCTTGCGTCGCGCCCAGCCCCTCCGGCGCTTGAGGAGTGCCCTTTCTTTTGTCCCACTTTTCTTTGGGCAAGCAAAGAAAAGTGGGAATCAGGGGAAGGGAGGATAGGTAGGGTATTTTGAGGGAACACTACTGCGCAAGCTGCAGGAAGAACTTCTCGAAATAGACCTCCACCACCTGCCCCTTCGTCAGGTAGGCATTGACGCGCACCTTGATCTCCTCCCGCAGGGCCCGTTTGTCGTCCGGCTGGTCCATCATCTCAGGGGGATGGCTGCTGAAGACCGCCAGGATATCGTCCTGAATCTTGGCCTTCACCTCCGGCTTCTGGACCTCCTCCTTCGCCTTCGCCGGCGCGACCCCGAGGGCCACCTTGAAGAAGACGACGGCATCCCCCCTCGTCCCCGCCGGGTTGGCGTGCATCTCCTCCAGCGCGATCACATCCTCCGGCTCGTCGTATTTGGGGAGGAGGTCCGGGGGGTCCTTGTAGCCCGCCTCCTCCGACAGCGCCTCCACGACCCCCTGCCCGATGGTGGCCGCGGCCTTCTGCTTCCTGAACATAAACTTCTCGATCAGGAGGTAAGCCCCCCCGGCCTGGATCAGGAGCACCAGGAGGATCACCGGCAGGTATCCGAGCAGGCTCCGGGCCTTGGGCGGCGGGGCCGGTTGCTCGGCGGCGGCAGTCTCATCGGCCACAGGTCATTCCCCTTGATCTGCGTTCATCCACCACCCCAGACGATTCACAGGATCGTCTCCCCGCCCTGTTCATCTGCGGATCAGCCCTTCAGGACCGTATCGGCCCCGACTTTCGTCTCAGTTCCTCGGCCAGCGCCAGCTTCTGGCGGGCGATCTCCGCCTGCTCCTGGGCGTGGGCCTGCACCTCCAGGAACTCCTTCTCAAGCTGGGCGATGCGGCGCTCCGTCGCCTGATTGCTGCGCTCGCCCACGCTGATCTTGCGCTCCGCTTACCTTTGCAGAATATACAGAATTGACAGGGGACTGAAAAGGGAAATGTGCCGCTCAAAGGCTCACCGGACCCCTCCCCGCCCGGCGACCCACCCGCTCGACCAGGCCCACTGAAAGTTGAACCCCCCCAGGTCCCCGTGTACGTCCAGCATCTCGCCCGCGAAGAAGAGCCCGCGGACGAGTTTCGACTCCAGCGTCCTGGGGTCCACGTCGTCCGTGACGATCCCCCCCACCATCACCTCGGCCTCGGCAAAGGGCCGGATGTCCAGGACCCGCACCTCCCACCCCGTCAGCCCTTCGGCGATCCGCCGCCGCGCCTTCGCGGGGACCTCCCCGGCGCGCTGGTCCGGGGAGACGCCGATGAGCGGCAGGAGGACCGGCGGCGCCTTGTCCGGCAGGACCCCCGTGAAGCTGAACGCCACGGACCGGTGCGGATGCCGCCGCCACCGCTCCCGGAGAAAGTCGTCTAAGGCGTCGGCGTTGAGGCCGGGGAAGAAGTTGATCCGCACGGCCACGACATGCCCCCGGATCAGCGGGGCCACGGCCTCGCTCAGGTTCAGGATCACCGGGCCGGACAGGCCGTAGAACCGGAAGAGCAGCTCCCACTCGTCCGACTTGACCGGCCGCCCGTCCACCAGGGCCTCCGCCTTCACCGTCACGCGCACCCCCTGGAGCTTGTGGAGGGCGCTCCGCTCCGTCTCCAGCGGCGCCAGGCCGGGGAAGACCGGCGTGCGCCGGTGCCCCAGCCCGCAGGCCATCCGGATGCCGTCGTCGCTCCCCCCCAGCGACGGCGCCGTGGTCCCGCCCGTGGTCAGGACGACCCGGTCCGCCTGAAAGACCCGTCCGTCCGCCGCGCGCACGCAAAACCCCCCGTCCCGCCGGAGGTCCGAGGCGTCCGCCTCCGTCACGATGCGCACCCCCGCGTGCAGCGCCCGGTCCTCCAGCAGGTCCACCACGCTCGCCGCCTGGTTGGAGGCCGGGAAGACCCGCCCCCGGTTCTCCACGCGCGTCTCGATGCCCAGGTCGTGGAAGAACCTCAGCGTCTCCTCCACCGGAAACGCGGCCAGGGCGTGCCGGGCGAAGTGCGGGTTCCCGCCGTGGAAGTGGGCCAGGTCGGGGTCCATGTTCATCACGTTGCACCGCCCGTTCCCGCTGATCAGGATCTTCCGGCCCAGCCTGGCGTTCTTCTCCAGGAGGGTCACCCGGTCCCCCCGGTCCGCCGCCGCGACGGCGGCCATCAGCCCGGCGGCCCCCCCGCCGATGACGAGTGTGTGACAGGACATAAAAAAACGAACGATGAATGATGAACGCGGAACGATGAACGAAAAAACAAGGGCTATTTCGCTTTTCGTTCATCGTTCATCGTTCTGACTTCTGCGTTACCACGAGTGTATCTGATGCCCCTGTCCGGGGAACCAGATGCAGTCCACGGCGAAGAAGGCCGCCACGCCCATCGCGTGGCCCGTGAGCAGGCCGATGAAGAACGGCCGCGACCTCCGGTAGAGCCCCACGCCCCCCACGCGCAGGATCGCCGCCTTGCACGCCCACGCGAGGAAGATGGAGAACACAGAGAACCGGGTCAGGTAGTTGGCGGAGATCGCAAACCCGATGGGGTGGAGCGGCCACCACGTCAGGCGGTAATGAAACAGCGTGAGCAGCGCCATGCCCGCCGCCCCGATGCCCAGGAAGCGGACGCGCTCCCAGCTCGTGGGGAACGGCCCCCGCATCTTGGCCACCGTGTCCCGGTAGACCGAGTGGCTGAGGCTCGAAAAAGGCGCATCGTTGAAGTTGTAGGCCCCCACCGAGTAGCCCAGGGAGATCGTCAGCGCCACGGAGATGAAGATGCCCGCCCCCAGCCCCCCCAGGACCGCGAGCAGGGTCCTGCGCCGGACCGCCGGGAGGTGATCCAGAAGCCGGACCGCGTGGACGAGGGCGGTCATGAACAGCCCCCGGCCGTTGGCGATGATGGTATAGGAAAAGGCCAGAGCCGTCAGACTCGCAGGGGACAGCGAGGCCGTCCCGATCAGGTAGGTCGCGAACGACTGCGCGCTCAACGGCGTCCGGACGTAGATCAGGCCCGACTCGGCCACGATGCGGGCGATGCCCAGGTAGGTCAGGAAGGTGGCCGCCAGGAACAGCAGGGCCAGCGGCGTCTCCATCCCGGCCGCGCGGAGCCAGGCCGTCAGGAAGACAAACCCGAACAGGATGCCGAAGACCGCGACCCGGCAGGACGCGGCCTCCTCCCGGTCATCCACCCCGGACCGGAGACCAAAGGCCCTCCTGCCCGCGTCCCGGAGGTGCCGGCGTCCGACGTAGAGCCCCCACAGGACCAGGACCAGAAAGGCCCCGAAGTTCTGCCAGCTCGACGCCGCGTCATAGCTGGACCACTGGTCCTCCAGCGATCCGATGCTGTGCCCGAAACGGTTGAGCAGGCCCGCCTCCACGACGAACAGGAGGAAGAAGACCCAGATGCTGAACAGGGCATGCGGGTTGGCGAAATAAGCGAACCCGACCGTGAAAAAGTTGACCCGCGTGTGCACGCTCGGAAAGTCGCGGGCAAAGGGGAACCACCTCCCCAGGATGGGAATGGCCGGGACGATGGGCTGGAAGGTGGCCAGGATGTTCCACGAGAGGATGCCGAAGGAGACGGCGAAGCCCGCCCAGAACAGCCGTCCCCGCGCGAACGGGGGCAGGATGCCGTGGCGGTCCTCCGCCCCGGAGACCAGGCCTACGGCCACGTCCACGAGCGGATAGGGGAGACGCTCGTGCTGCGCCCACTGCCGGCGCAGGAGCACGGCCAGGCCCGCGGAGACCAGGACGACGCCCCCGATGAACAGGAACCACCAGAACAGAGGGACGACCCAGACCCCCCAGGGGACCGGCGCCCCTGCCGGCAGCCCGTTGAAGAAGGACTGCACGGCCCCGCCCAGGTCCGGGGGGGCGATCCAGGAGGGGATGTGGTCGTGGAAGTAGGCCCCCCACTGGTTCTCCGGCGTGGCGAAATAGTAAGGGGTGGCGATGACCCCCAGGAGAAAGCCGGTCAGCCCCGACGCCGGGACGCACGCCCCCACCAGGCCCATGGCCACCACGGTCAGGAGTTCCTGCCGCGTGAAGCCGAGCCGGGGATGAACGCGCCCCAGCGCCCTCCCGGCCAGGATCACCCCCAGGAAAAGGACGTAGAAGGCCAGGGGAAAATGGCTCAGGTTCATCCGGGAGGCGTGGACGATGTACTCCGACCAGGCCACCCAGACGTTGATCAGCGCGATCACGGCCAGCCCCACCCCCACGGCGCGGAGGGTCGGGCCCCGGCCCTCCGGCAGGCCGGCGGGCAAAGGCGAAGATTCTATACTTTGACCCTCAACGACGGGCTTTAACGGCAGGCTCAGGTTTTCCTCCTCTGCGATAAGGGATGATAAGGTAAATATAGGCCACGCCTTCCGCAATGTCAAAGGCCCCTGGAGGCTTGGCCTCTCCTGTGCACAAAAAACTTGACCTGAAGGCAACTCGTCCTTAGATTTCAGGGGTCTTGAAAAGAGGGGAGGGGAATGACGAGGAGGGAAAGCCTGAGAGGAATCAGACGCGCTGTTCGGTAAGGGCGCGAATGTTCTGTCGGGGAGGGTCGCGGCCTATGTCGCTTTTTTCACGAGCCCGGATGCGTCCTGGGGGACCAGGACTCCGGGTTTTTTGTTGCGGGCCGGGGTCCGGCGCAACGCGGCCTCCGTCAAGACGGGAGGAAGCATGAAGATCAGGAAAATGGCCCTGGCGATGGCCGTCCTCCTCGTCTCTGCCTGCGCCACGATCTCCTCGTTCAGCCCGGCGGCCTACGAGCAGGCCACCTCCCTCAAGGTGGAGGCGCTCACGCTCATGGACAGGGCGTCCGAGCTGTTTGTCGATCACCGGGTCGAGGCGGAGGCGCTGACCCTGAGGGTCGAGAAGGCCTACGAATTCGCGAAGGGGAGGCCCAAGAACGAGATCTCGACCCGGCAGTGGGCGATCCTCAAGGACCCGGACCGCAACCTGCTGGGCGGGTTTCTGAAGCGCTGGAAGGCCCAGTCCACGCTTTCGGGCGTCTTCATCCAGGAGGCGAAGGGGCTGGTGGCGGACGCCTTCGACAAGATCATCGGCCTGGAGAGCGGGAAGGTGAAGCCTCAGGACGTGCCGTGAAAGGAGGATGGGCGTGGCGACGTTCAAGGAATTCCTGGACATCCTGAAGACCGAGACCGAAAAGGTCGTCCGGGCGGAGTGGCAGGACTGCAGGGAGGCCGCCCTCCGGGACGGCCAGGCCTTCGTGGAGAAGACGAAGGCAGACCTCGAACGCTGGACAGGGCTGCTCATCGCAGGAGGCCTCTCGCGGGAGGACTTCGAGTGGCTCCTCCAGGGGAAGAAGGACCTGGCGGAACTCGAAGCCCTGAGGCAGGCCGGGCTGGCGCAGGCCCGGCTGGACCGGTTTCGGGACTCCATCGTCGGCGTGGTGGCCCGGACCGCGCTCCGGGTCTTCGCGTAGGCCTACAGAGAATAAGGAGGCAGGCGCATGTTCCCCCTTTTGAAGACCCTCTATGTCTGGAGCCGGCGCATCCCGGCGGGGTTCCTCATCCCCCTGGCGCTCCTGATGGCCGCCTACCTGTTCCTGATCACCCTGGCGCTGGAGTCCATGAACACCGCGGACATCGCCGACTTCACGGCGGAGGCGCTGAAATACCTGACGGGCATTCAGCTCCCCACCCGGCTGGTCATCGTGAGGGTCCTCCTGGAAGGGCTTGCCATCTCTCTCCTCCTCCTGGCCGGTCTGCTAAGCTCCTACAACGTCGCCGCCCTCACGCACCGGCTGCTGCGGCGAAGGCCGGAGGTCGTCGTGCACGACCCTGCCCCTGTGTCTGCGGGAGCGGGCAATCGCCTGGACGGCTTCGAGAAGATCGGCATCATCCTGTCCGGAGGAGGGGCGAAGGGGGCCTACCAGGCGGGCGCGATGAAGGCGATCCACGAGTTTCTGGAGCAGAACAACGCCCTCCACAAGGTCCGGATGATCGCGGGGACCTCGATCGGCTCCTGGAATGCGATGTTCTGGATGGCCGGGCTGGTCAAGCCCCCCACCCCCGGCGCCCCGAGCGCGCACGAGGCGTGGTGGCGGTCGATCCGCGTGGGGCGCATCGCGGAGTTCGCCTCCTACTGGCCCCTCAGTCGCAACTACTTCCTCTGGTCGACCCCGTGGCAGGAGACCTTCCAGGACCTCTTTGTGGAGACCCCTTCGGTCCAGGAGCGCCTGACCGCGCTGTTCGCCGCGCAGGAAGGGGCGCAGGACCCGCCCCTCCACTGCTACTTCACGCGCTCCAACGTCGAGGGCGGAAACCTGGAGTTTGCGACCAACTGGCCGGGGATCCGCGCCCTCAGGCGGCCCAACCTCCAGACGGAGAGCCTGGACGACGAGGAGCCGGTGGTCCCGGCGGACCGCTACGAGGTCATCGAGGGGGACGACCCCAGGGCGTGCCTCGACCGGACCCGGCAGGCGGTGTTCGCCTCCATGGACCTCCCCCCGCTCTTCCCCTACATGAAGATCAAAATCGACCGGGAGGAGGTGTTCGAGGACGGGGGGGTGGTGGACAACCTCCCGGTCTGGTTCGGCACGCAGATCGAGCAGTGCGACCTCCTGTTCATCCTTCCGCTCAACGCCTCCTTTGCCGAGCCGGTGAACCAGACCTCCATCGCGAAGCGGCTGTTTCGCGTCATGGACGTGCGCCAGGGGGTGCTGGAGCGAAACTCCCTGAAGCTGGCCTATCTCTACAACGAACTGGCCTCCGCGCGGAACGCCCAGCAGGCCTCCGGCAGGGAGCTCAAGGTGCTCCGGCTGCGCGGCAGACACAGACCCGTCTCCGTGTTCGCCATCTGCCCGGAGCACCCCCTGGCCATCGGCACGGCCGAGTTCTGGAAGGCCGGGGAGGCCGGCCAGGCGTTCGACCTCATGTATTCGGCCACCAAGTACGAACTGGGGGAGAAGTTTGAGGAGGCCGCCCGCCCCGACTGGATTCGTATGACGCTCGTCAGCCCGTTCGGGGAGCGGACCTATGTGGATGACTTTTAGGGGGGAGTCGCAAGGGTGGTAAAACATCTTTTGAAGAGGGAGATCCGCCGATGTTCGAAGACGCCGTTGGAGTCAAGAAGAAGATCCGGGACGGGGCCCAGGTCGTCGGAGTGGGCGTGCCTGTGGACGCCACGCGGGACCGGCTCAAGGCCATCCTGGACGCCGGACCCTACGACTTCGTCGCCATAGACAGCCAGCACACCCCCCTCCACGAGGAGCGCGTGGCCGCCTTCTGCGCGATGGCCGAGGAGCTGAACGCCTTCGTCCAGTTCCGCATCAAGCACACCCGGCACGCCTACATGGCCGGCAACTACATGGACCTGGGGCCGTGCGGCGCGGAGATCCCCCAGACCGAGACCGACGCCACCGCGGAGGAGGCCCTCCAGGCCTTCTACTACCCCCCCGCAGGCGGGCGGAGCTACGGAGGCCGGGCGCGGCGGGGCGCGCAGGGGAAGGACCCGGTCGCCTACGCCGAGTGGTGGAACCGCTACGGCGTCCTCTGGCTCCAGATCGAGTCCGTCGAGGCCGTGACCCGCGCCCGCCAGCTCGCCAGGCCGGGCGTGGACTGCCTCTCCTTCGGCCCCATCGACCTGATGTTCAGCCTCAAGGCCCACCCCCGCCACCCCTTCCAGACGATGGACGACTGCATCCGCCACGTGGCCCGGTCTCTGGAGGGGACCTCCACCCGGGTCTGCGTCCGGAACAGCCCGAATGACCGGCAGAAGTACGCCGACCTGGGCGCGACGGTCTTCCTGGAGAGCCCCAGAGTATGAACTCCGCAGCCCTCAAACAATACATCACCTGGCTGGGCCGGGGAGACTGCCACGACTGCGCCCTCCTGGGCGGAAAGGCCTCCAGCCTCTGCCACCTGGCCGCCGAGCACCGCGTCCCCCCCGGCTTCTGCCTGACCGCCGAGGCCTTCGACCAGGCCCTGGCCAGCGGCCTCGTCCTCGATGAGGCGGCCTCGCCCGCGTCCCTGCCCCCCGCACTCTACGGCGAACTCAGCGCCGCCTACCGCAGACTGGGGGAGGTCTGCGGCGCGGAGGCCCCCGGCGTGGCCGTGCGCTCCTCCGCCCTGGACGAGGACGGGGAGGCCGTCTCCTTCGCCGGACAGCACGAGACCTTCCTGAACGTCTCCGGCGTCGAGGCTGTCGCGCAGGCCGTCCTGCGCTGCTGGGCGTCCGTCCGCTCCCCCCGCGCCCTCGACTACCGCCGCCGGCAGGGCCTCTCCCTGGACGGCGTCCGCATCGCGGTCCTGGTCCAGCAGCTCGTCCCCGCCGACGTCTCGGCCGTGGTCTTCAGCGCCAACCCCGTCACCGGGGGCCGCGAGGAGGTCGTCATCAACGCGAGCTGGGGCCTGGGCGAGAGCGTCGTGGGCGGGACCGTGACCCCCGACACCTACGTCGTGCGCAAGGCGGACCTGACCCTCCTCTCGCGCCAGGTCTCCGAAAAGCAGCGCATGACCGTCCCGGTCTCCGGCGGCACGCGCGAGGTGGACGTCCCCCGCTTCCTGCGCGCCCAACCCGCGCTGGCCGACGACCAGGCCGCGGACATGGCCCGCCTGGCAATGGCCCTGGAGGCAAGGCAGGGCCGGCCCGTGGACGTCGAGTGCGCCTGCCACGACGGAAACCTCTACCTGTTGCAGTGCCGGCCCATCACGACCCTAAAATAAGTCCTGAGCAATGAGTCCTGAGCAATGAGTAAAGACAAAAACTCTGCTCTTTGCTTTTACTCAGCACTCAGGACTCAGCACTCAGGACTGGTTTTTATACAAGGAGGGAGAGCGATGTCCCATAGAGATGCAGCCCACGAACCGACCCGTATCCCTGCTCCCCTGAACTTCCCGGTCACCTGGGAAGGCCCGGACGACGAGCGCATGCTCTGGGTTCAGGACCGCATGCACAGCCCAGACCCGGTCCTCCCCCTGGAGAAGGGGATATGGTTCACCGCCTATGACGGGTTCAACCACGCCATGGAGGCCTACGAGCTGCCGATCCGGGTCAGCATCCGCATCCTCAACACCTACCTCTACATGGCGATCGCGCCCTCCGTCCCCCTCGATCAGATGGAGGCCCAGGGCAAACGCGCTGAGGAGAAGCTTGGCGCGGCCATGGGCCAGCTGGGCGAGCGCTGGAGCGGGGAGTGGCTGCCCGAGATCCAGTCCCACCTCGCCTGGTGGGACGCCTTCGACCTGCGCGCCGCAGCGATGCCGGACCTGCTGACTCACCTGAACGAGACCCTCGGCCGGTCGCGCCGGCTGTGGGACATCCACTTTCTGACCGTGTTCCCGGCCTACATGGCGATGAGCCTGCTGGACGACCTCTACCGGGACCTGTTCGGGGGCGACGGGGCCTTCGCCGCCTACCGCCTCCTTCAGGGGTTCAACAACAAGACCGTGGAGAGCGGACACGCCCTGTGGGACATGAGCCGGAAGGCATTCACCTCCCCCGATGTTCGTCAAATCCTCGAAGGTCACGCCGCCGCCCAGATCCCCGAAGCCATGGAGAAGACGCCCCCCGGTCAGACGTTCCTCGCCGACCTGCGCGCCTACCTGAATGTCTACGGCCTGCGCGGGGACAAGTGGGGGCTGAGCACCCCGTTCTGGATCGAAGACCCCGCGCCCGTGATCAAAAACCTGAAGGACTACATCACCCGGCCCGACCACGACCCGAAGGCCGAGCAGGCGAAGATGGCCGCCGAGCGGGACCAGGCCATCGCACAGGCGCGGGAGCGCCTGAAGGGCTACCCCCGGCCCGTGGTCGGGCAGTTCGAGTTCCTCCTGAAGGCCGCCCATCAGGGGGTCGTGCTCTCGGAGGACCACGGGTTCTGGATCGACTTCGCCTCCACCTACCGGGTGCGGCGGGTCCTGATGGAGTTCGGGCGGCGTCTCGCGGAGGCCGGGACGCTCCAGCAGCCCGACGACGTCTTCTACCTGACCCTGGACGAGCTGCGCGAGCCCGGCGGCGACCGCAACGAATTGTCTATCCGTTGCCGCTCGCAGATCGCCGAACGCCGATCCGAGGTCGAGCGTTTCCGGGCCATCAGCCCGCCCCCGGCCCTGGGCACGGACCACGGCCCGCCCCCGGACAACGCCTTCAACCGGACCTTCCTGGCGAAATTCTTCGGCGGCCCGCCCCAGCCCTCGGAGGACCCCGGCGTCCTCAAGGGCAACGCAGGCTCCCCGGGAAAGGCGCGCGGCCCGGCCAGGGTGATCCGCTCCCTCTCCGAAGCGGGCAAGCTCCAGAGAGGGGACATCCTGGTCGCCGAGACCACCGCCCCCCCCTGGACCCCCCTGTTCGCGACCGCCGGGGCCATCGTCACCGACACGGGCGGCATCCTGAGCCACTGCGCGGTGGTGGCCCGCGAGTACCGCATCCCGGCCGTCGTCGGCACAGGCCGGGCCACCGCGGTCATCCGCGACGGCCAGACCCTGGAGGTGGACGGTGACGCCGGACTCGTCCGCATCGCCCCGGCCTGACGGGGCCTCCGTCCCCCCCGAACAGCCGTCCGCAGAGCGCGCCGTCGCCCTCACCGTCGCGCTGGGGACAACGCTCGCGCCCCTCAACTCGACCATGATCGCCGTCGCCCTCCCCCACATCATGCGGGAGTTCAACGCGGACATGGCCGGCGCCGGCTGGCTGGTGACCGCCTACCTGATCGCCATGGCCTCCCTGCAGCCGGTCGCCGGCAAGCTGGGCGACCGGCTGGGCCGCCGCCCCCTGATCCTGGGAGGCATCGCCTACTTCGGGATCGCCTCCCTGGGCGCGGCGACGGCCTCCAGCCTGGCGGCGCTCCTGTTCTTCCGCGTGCAGCAGGCCATCGCCGGGGCCATCGCCCTCCCGAACGGCGCCGCCCTGGTGCGCGAGGTGGCGCCCGTGGACCGCCGCGCCAGTCGTTTTGGCCAGGTCGGCGCGGCCATTGCCCTGGCCGCCGCCGCCGGCCCCCCCCTCGGCGGCCTGCTCGTCCAGACCGCCGGGTGGCGCGCCATCTTCCACGTCAACCTGCTGATCATCCTGCCCACGCTCCTGCTCGGCTGGCGGGCCATCCCGGCCAGGCCGGGCCGGGGGGCCGCTCACCCCTTCGACTTGAGAGGGGCCTTTCTGCTGTCCGCCCTCCTGGTCGGAGCGGCCTACCTGCTCACGCGCGGCCCCAGGGACAACCCGGCCCTTGCGCCCGCGCTGGGCCTCGCCCTGGCCATCGTCGCGGCCCTGTTCCTGCGGCGCGAGCTTCGCCACCCGGACCCCGTCCTCCAGCCCCGATTCTTCGGTCGCCGGTCCTTTGCCGCGGCCAACGCCGCCGTCGCCCTGAGCAACCTGGCCATGTATTCCACGCTCCTGGCCATCCCGATCCTGCTGTCGCGGCAGGCCGGCTGGACGAGCGCGCAGGTCGGCCTCGTCCTGGCCGCCATGTCCGGGGGCATGGTCGTCTTCTCCCCCGTGGGCGGGCGCCTGGCCGACCGTTTCGGGCGTCGCTGGCCCACCGTGGCCGGCCTCTCCCTGCTCACCCTCGGCCTGCTCCCCCTCGCCCTGGCCGGGGGCGGGGTCTCGACCGGCGCGCTGCTGGGCGGCCTGGGGCTGGCCGGCGCCGGGCTGGGGCTGTCTTCGGCGGGCCTGCAGACCGCCGCGATTGAGGCGGTCGAGGCGCGGGAGTCGGGCGTGGCGTCCGGCGTCTTCTCCACGAGCCGCTACCTGGGCAGCATCGTCGGGTCCAGCGTCCTGGCCGGGATGCTCGGCCCGGCCAGGAACGGCGTCGCCGGGTTTGGCGCGGCCTTCCTGATGGCCGTCGCCACAGCGTCCCTGTCCGTGCTGGCCGCCTGCGGCTTGCGCGACAAAAGTGAACGCGCGTAATGGAGGGCAATCCTGTGACGATGCATGATCTCCTGACAAAGGCCGCCTCTGCGGGGGAGCTGCTCAGGGCGCGGGGAGAGACCGTCGCCGTGGCGGAGTCCTCGGCAGGCGGCCTGATCTGCGCGGCCCTGCTGACCGTGCCGGGCGCGTCGGCCTATTTCAAAGGCGGAGGCGTGGTCTACACGGGCGTCTCCAAGCAGACCCTGATGGGCGTGTCCGACGAGGCCATGGCGGAGGCCAGGGCAGCGACCGAGGCCCACGCCCTCCACCTGGCGCGCGCGGCGAAGGCCCGCCTGAGCGCGACCTGGGGCATCGGCGAGACCGGCGCGGCAGGCCCCACGGGAAACCGCTACGGGGACCCGCCGGGGCACGCCTGCGTCGGCGTGGCCGGGCCGGTCTGCCGGTCTGCCACGGTGAGGACAGGAGGCGCAGACCGCGCGGAGAACATGGCGGCCTTTGCAGCGGCCGCCCTCGACCTGCTCAAGGCGTGTCTGCAGGCGTGCGCCGATGCGGAATAAGCAATACAAAGGCCCGGCGGACCGAAGTCCACCGGGCCTTGTCGCGCCCTCCTCTGGCGACTCGTTTACTTGGCAAACACCATCCGGCCCATCGCCGCGCGGGGACCCGCCTCCAGGCGGTAGAAGTACACCCCGGCCGCCGCGCCCCTGCCGGACGCATCCCGGCCGTCCCACCTTGCGCTGTGGGGGCCGGGGCCCTGCGCCTCGTTCACCAGGACCCGGACCTCCTGGCCCAGGGCGTTGTAGACCGTCAACCGCACGGGCGACGCCTCCGGCAGCGTGTAGCGGATGGTCGTGGCCGGGTTGAAGGGGTTGGGCAGGTTCTGCTCCAGCGAGAACGCCAGGCTGGAACCCTCGTCTGCCGACGCGGGTTTGGCGGCGACCCCTGTGCGCGCCACGTTGCTCACCCGCACCTCGTCTATGTCCCCGTCGAAGTTCCCCAGCTGCAACACCCAGTTTGCGGACCGGCCCACGTTCATGGACACCGTCTGGCTCCCCAGCAGGACCCCGTCCACGTAGACCGACGCCCTGCCGCTCGTCTCAAAGGTGATCTTGAGGACGTGCCAGGCGTTGAGCGTCACCCGGTCGCGCCACGTCGCCTCGCCCATCAGGACCACGTCTCTGCTCCCCTCCACGCGGGGCAGCCTCATCGCGCTCCACTTGCGGTCCAGGACCCCCAGCCGGGTGTCCCAGTCCTGGGCGAGCGAGACGATCGGGTAGTTGCCCACGCTGTAAGCCTTGTAGGCCCTGGGGAAGATGCGCGCCTCGATCGTCAGCGGAGACGGCGTCCCCGTGTTGGGCATCAGCCTCCAGTCCGGGAGGATGGCGACCGCCTGGTCGCCCAGATTCCGGGTCCGCAGGACCTGCCCGCCGGAGCCATCCGTCGCGACGCCCGCGCCCCCCTGCGCGCTCAGGTGGAGGCCGTTGGGGCCGGCGTCCCTCAGGTCCCCGTCGAAGTGGTAGAGCGCCACCGTGTTCGCGTCCACCGCGTACCGGTTCGGGTCACCGGCAGGCGCAGTGGTCACGGTCACGGTCGCAAAGGCCGTGGCGCTGGCGCCCGCGTTGTCCGTCACCGTCAGCGTGGCCGTGTAGGTCCCCGCCGCGCTGTAGGTGTGCGACGCGGTCGCGCCGCTGCCCGTGCTCCCGTCCCCGAAGTTCCACCCGTAACTCGCTATCGCGCCGTCCGGGTCGCTCGACCCGTTCGCGCTGAACGACACCGTTAGCGGCGCCGTGCCCGACGTGGGGCTGGCGCTCGCCGAGGCCACCGGCGACTGGTTGGGGGCAGGGGGCGCCGGCGCTCCGTAGAGGGAGGCGACCTCCTGGGCCGACAGGGCGCGGTCGTAAACCTGCGCCTCGTCGATCATCCCCTTAAAGGCATAGCTCCACGCCTGGCCCGTCTCCCGGTCGCCGTGCCCGATCCAGACCTCCCCCGTGCTCGGGTCCACCGCGCCCGTCCGGGCCTTCTCGTTCGCATCCTTCACGCCGTTGATGTAGACCCGCATGGCAGCGCCGTCATAGGTCGCCACCACGTGGTTCCAGACGCCCGGCGGGAGCGTCTTTTGCGACACGAGCGTGCCGGAGGCGCTCGACGTGAGGTCGAACGACACCGCGCCCGTCGAGGTGATCATGTACCGGTAGCCGTTCCAGTATCCCCCCTGGCTCAGGATGCCCATGGGGCTCCCCGACAACCCCGGGAAGTTCACCCAGGCCGACAGCGTCAGCCCGCTCCCCGAGACGTTCAGGCTCGAACTGGCCGGCACGGCCACGTGGTCATCCGCGCCGTCGAACGCGCCCGCCCTTCCGGCGCTGTTCGCCACGGTCGCGGCCCCGTTCCGGGCCGTCCCGTTGTTGTTCCTGCCCGACGCGTCCTTCACCTCTCCGGAGGCGCCCGTCCAGACAGATTCGTCGAAGCGCCACAGCGCAACAGGGCCACTGGAGGGGGGCGGAGGCGGAGGCGGCGCCGGGGCATTCACGGTGACGGTCCCCGTGGCCGTCCCCGTCGCACCCAGGTTGTCCGTCACCGTCAGCGTGGCCGTATACGTCCCCGCCGCGCTATAGGTGTGCGACACCGTTGCGCCGCTGCCCGTGGTCCCATCCCCGAAGTTCCACCCGTAACTCGCTATCGTCCCGTCCGGGTCGCTCGACCCGCTCGCATTGAACGACACGGCCAGCGGCGCTGTGCCCGACGTGGGGCTGGCGCTCAGCACAGATAGAGGCGCCTGGTTGACAGGGGCGCTCACGGTGATCGTTTTCGTCGCCGTCCCCGTCGCCCCCAGGTTATCCGTCACCGTCAGCGTGGCCGTATACGTCCCTGCGCTGGCATAGGTGTGGGACACGGCACTCCCGCTGCCCGAGCTTCCATCCCCGAAGTTCCAGGCATAGCTGGCGATCGTGCCGTCCGGGTCGCTCGACCCGCTGGCGTTGAGCGCCACCGGCAGCGGCGTCACGCCCGACGCCGGATTCACGGTCATGGCGGCCACCGGCGACTGATTGGGCGTGGAGGACCCGGTCCCCACGCGTGTGGTGCTGATCGCCGCGTCGTCCACGTAAGCGACCAGATAGCCGGGGGTGACGTTGGTGCCGTAGAGCACGGGCGCCCACTGGATGTCAGGGTCGATCCCGCGGGTGTTGATGCCCGACAGGTCCCAGATCAGATTTCCGTCGATCCAGATCTTGATCGCCCCGTCCGACACGCCGTCCTTGTAGTACCACTCGATATGGAACCACTTCCCCGCCACGAGCGCGGGAGGGGGCTGGACGTTCGCCGGGATGTCCCACGCCTGGTTCCAGTGCGTCAGCGACAGGATTTTCTGATTCTCGAACTCGTTGTACCAGGTGGGGTCCACCTGCCCGGTCGAGTAGTTCTTCTTTTTAAACTGGAAGATGTTCAACCAGCCATTCACCTGCGGCAGAACGGGGAACATATACCAGGTGCTGAAATATCCCGAACTCAGGTGTTCTCCCCAGCGGAACAGCCGGCACGCCTGGACGCCGCCGTCGATCCCCGACACCACCATCTTGGCCGAATACCTTCCGCTATGGGCGGCCTCCGTCGTCACGGAGACCTGGCCCGTGCCGGAGTTAAATATTCCTCCGCCACCGTCCCTGGACCAGTCCGAGAGGTCTCCTGTCTCGTGACCCGTCTGCCAGATCACCCCGGCCCTCGCGGGGGCAGAGGCCATCAGCAGGGCCAGGGCCGCAAATGTATGAACGACGATGTACCTGAAAGAACGTCTGCGCATTTTTCCTCCTCCGTTGAGATTTTCCCCTCCCAGCCTCAAGGGCTTTGCAAGGGGTATGCCACTTCCTGTGGCATTTGCGCAAGACGTTTATCTTTATATATTTACACAAAAATAAAAAACAGGGCCCCCGCCCGGATGTCCAAATTTTTGAACAGCCGGACAGGGACCCTGTATAAGGCTTTGAACGGAGGAGAATTAAATCGCACATAGTCTCAGAATTTTATGCTTGACGTAAGGCACAGGATTTCTGACAGCTACAGTGAGTTAGCGACACAGAAGGGGTTACTCACTGGCTGGGAGG
>Ga0209399_10000556_pt1 | contig 22048 bp, 20 predicted proteins | sample OV2TP3_FD_184130 | JGI IMG/M metagenome (GOLD analysis project Ga0209399, IMG submission 184130) | Hot spring microbial communities from Beatty, Nevada to study Microbial Dark Matter (Phase II) - OV2 TP3 (SPAdes) (version 3) | ecosystem: Environmental > Aquatic > Thermal springs > Hot (42-90C) ... | reverse complement strand
TTCGACCTGGTCCTCGAAACCGCGTCCGGAAAGAAGACCAAGTCCGAACTCTTCGGCTACGGCGAAGACGAATTCGCGCCCTGGGTCATCGGCGCGACCATGTGAGAAGCCCCTCCGTTCCGCCGCCGGCGATTATCGCGCTGTTCCTCGTCATCGCCGCGTGCAGCCAGAGTGTCGCTGCGCGCGAGGAGGTTCGCGTCCGCGCCGGCTACCACGGCGCGATCGCCTACCACCCGGAAAGCGGCAGCATCGGCTGGGCGACGGATCGCAGGACCGGCCGTGAAGCGAAGGTCGAGGCGCTGCGCCAGTGCGGCCATGAAAGGTGCGAAGTCGTCGCCGCGGTGACGCGGGGCTGCGTTGCGCTTGCGCGGACAGGAAAGACACACGTCGTACAAAAAGGGGCCACGCGCCAGGAAGCCGAAGCCAAGGCACTGCGGCGCTGCGGTGCGCGCTGCGAGATCGCTGCCTGGACCTGTACCCGGTAGCGTCGCGGCCGCACGGCCCGCGGACGGCGCTCTAGGCGAACGGGTTGTCGCGCTCGCCGCCCCTGGGACCCCAGAACACGACCCAGGCGGCGAAATCGTCGCTGAAATCCTCGAACCGATGCGGCATTCTTGCCGGCACGAAGAGCAGGTCGTTCGGCGCAAAGCGGACCCGCTCCTCGCCGCGCACGAATGTGCCGCGGCCGCTTGCCACGACATAGATTTCGTCGCGCTCGTGGGGAGTCTGCGGATCCTCGCCCTTGGGGGCGTACCAGCGCACCTCGAGGCTGCCGTGGCGCAGGATCTCGGCCGAACGCCTGCCATGCGGAACGCGCGCCGCCGACGCCTCGGCGACGCTCGCATGCCAGCGCCGGTTCACGCGCGCCACTTGATCGAACAGCCGATCGAGGCAACCTGCTCCTTCGGCCCGCTGCCGGACCGGGCGATGCCGACCATCGCCTCGAACAGCTCGCGGCGCGCGTTCGGCACGGGGTCCTTCCTCGATGCGTCCAGGCGGCCGCGGTACTGAAGCTCCAGGCCGGCGTTGAAGCCGAAAAAATCCGGCGTGCACACCGCGCCGTAGGCTCTCGCCACCTCCTGCGACTCGTCCAGCACGTACGGAAACGGGAATTTCCGCTCGCGCGCCACGCGCTTCATATTTTCAAACGAGTCCTCCGGGTAGTCCGCCGGATCGTTCGACATGATCGCGACCGAACCGACGCCATGCGTGGAAAGTTCGGCGCAGTCGCGCACGATGCGGTCCAGCACCGCCTTGACGTACGGGCAATGATTGCAGATGAACATCACCAGCAGTCCGTTCGGCCCGCGCACGTTCGCCAGGCGGTAGCGCGCGCCATCGACGCCGGGCAGATCGAAATCGACCGCCTTCCAGCCGAAATCGCAGACCGCGGTTTCCGTGGCGACCATGCGAAAATGCTAGCATGAAAAGCCGCAGCGGCCGCGTGCCACGGCTGTTCGCCGCGATCGACCTCACCCCCGGCAGGAGCGTCGAACTGCCCGCAGCAGCGGCGCATCATGCGGTTCGCGTGCTGCGGCTGGGCGCGGGCGACACGGTCACGCTGTTCAACGGCCGCGGCGGCGAGCACGAGGCTCGCATCGCGTCGGTGCTGCGGGGGCGGGTCGAGGCGCAAGTCATTTCCCGGCGCGAAGTCGAGCGCGAGTCCCCGCTCGCGGCGATCCTTGTGCAGGGCATCGCGAGCGGCGAGAAGATGGACCTCATCATGCAGAAGGCGGTCGAGTTGGGCGTCGCCGCGATCCAGCCGGTGCAGTGCGCGCGCTCGGTCGCCCGCGTTCCCGCCGACCGGGGCGCGGCAAAACTCGCGCACTGGCGCCGCGTCGTGACGGCAGCTTGCGAGCAATGCGGCCGCAATCGAATACCCGAAGTGCGCGAGGCCGTCACGCTGGACGCCTACTGCGCCCGGCCGGGCGAAGCCTCGCTGCGCGTGGTCCTCTCCCCTCGTGCCGGGCCCCGCTTCACGGACTGCATTTCCGCATCCGCGCGCGCCATCGTGCTTGCGGCCGGGCCGGAGTCGGGATTCGACGCCGCAGAGGAATCGCTCCTCGTCAGTGCCGGCTTCGTGCCGGCGCGCCTGGGGCCGAGAATCCTGCGGGCCGAGACCGCCGCGCTCGCGGCGCTCGCCGCGTTGAACGCCCTCGCGGGCGATTATTGAACTGGCTCGGCGCCCGTGCCCGAGAGGATTGCGATCATCCGGCGGTTGCCGTTTCTTCGGGCAAGGTCGAGCGCCGTGCGTCCCTCGGCGTCGCGCACCTGCGGGTTGACGCCGCGCGCGCGCAGGAAAAGCTCGACCGCGAGCACGTCGTCGCGCCCCGCCGCATCGAGGAACTGCGCGCTGTCGTAATAGCGCAGGCCCATCGCGTGAAGATCGCGCCGCGCCTGCAGCGCGCGCTGCGTTGACGCCGGTTCGCCGAGCGCAGCCTCGCGCGCAAGGTCGCGCCGCGCCATCGCCACGACGTCGCGCGCGATCGAGCCGATCATGGCGTGATGCTCCGGGGGCGCGTCGCGCAGGATCTCGCCGAGCAATTCGGCGGCGAAGCGGTTCGCCTCGCGGTTGTGGCCCGCGAGCATGCCGTCGATGCCCTTGCGCATCGCCTGTGGATCCGGCGATTGCGCGGCAAGGCGCACCACCTGCTGTACCAGGGCGAGCATGCTGGCGGCGAGCCTCGCGTCCTCCGCGTCCGCGTCCGCGTGCGGGTGCGCCGGGGCGGTCGCGGGCAGGACCGCGAGCAGCAGGAACAGCGTTCTGAGGGTGCGCATCCGCTTTCCTCCTTTGCGGTTACCTTCCGTTCAACGCATAGCCAAACTGCGCGTTGACCATCCACTGCGTTCGATATCAGCAGGCGCAAATCGTTCAAAAGCCCTAGAATTCCTCGAAAATTCAAACCTCAGGGACCGCATGGCGGACGTGCCGCAACCGCAGGCCTTTGTACGCTGGTTTCGCGAGGCCGCGCCCTACGTGCATGCGTTCCGCGGCCGGGTGTTCGTGATCGGCTTCGGCGGAGAACTCGTCGCCGAGCGCTCGCGTTTCGTCTCGTTCGTCCACGACCTCAACCTGCTCGCCGCGCTCGGGATCCGACTCGTGCTGGTGCATGGCGCGCGGCCGCAGATCGAAGCCGAGCTGCGCGCGAAAGGCGTGCGCTCGCGCTATGCGCGCGGGCTGCGGATCACCGATGCGCACTCGCTCGTCGCGGTAAAACACGCGGCCGGCGTGCTGCGGGTGGAAATCGAGGCGTTGCTTTCGCAGGGATTGCCGAATTCGCCGATGGCCGGGGCGCAGATCCGGGTTGCCTCCGGGAACTACATCGCGGCGCGCCCGATCGGGATCGTCGACGGCGTCGATTACCAGTTCACCGGCGAGGTGAGGAAGGTGGACGCGCCGGCGATCGCGCGCCGGCTCGAGGCGGGCGAAGTCGTGCTCGTCCCGCACGTCGGCTACTCGCCGACCGGCGAAGTGTTCAATCTCGCCTGGGAGGACGTCGCCGAGAGCGTCGCACTCGCGCTCAAGGCCGACAAGCTGCTGCTGCTCACCGATCGGCTGCCCGCCGACGGCAAGGGCGAGCCGCTGCACGAATTGACCGCGCACGAAGCGGAAGCCCTGCTGCGCAGGCAAGGCCAGCCGCCGCATGCGCACCGCGTGCTGAAAAGCGCCTGCCGCGCCCTCGCGGGCGGCGTCGGCCGCGTGCACCTGATTTCGCGCCGGGCGGACGGCGGCACGCTGCTCGAACTTTTCACCCACACCGGCGTGGGGACGCTGATCACCGCCGACCCGGTGCAGAAGCTGCGCCCGGCGCGCATCGAGGACGTGGGCGGCATCCTGGCGCTGATCGAGCCGCTGGAAGCCGACGGTACGCTCGTCAAGCGCAATCGCGAGCTGCTCGAGCGCGAGATCGGCAATTTCGAGGTGCTCGAGCACGACGGCGTGATCGCGGGCTGTGCTGCGCTCTACCCGATTGCGGGCGCCCGCAGCGCCGAGCTCGCCTGTCTCGCGGTGGCGCCCGCCTACCGCGATTCCGGCTACGGCGAACGCCTGCTGCACGCGTGCGAGGCGCGTGCGAAGCGCTCGCGCATCCGCCGCCTCTTTGCGCTCACGACGCGCGCCGCGCACTGGTTCGTCGGGCAGGGATTCGTCGAGTCGGGCGTCGCCGCGCTGCCGGACAAACGCAAGGCGCTCTATAATTGGAAGCGAGGTTCGAAGGTGTTCCTGAAACGATTGTAATCAATGGGCAGAACCGTCAAGTGCGTCAAGCTCGGCCGTGAGGCGGAGGGACTCGACTTCCCGCCGTATCCGGGGGAACTCGGCAAGCGCATCTTCGAAAATGTGTCCAAGGACGCGTGGCAGCAGTGGCTGCGCCACCAGACGATGCTGGTCAACGAAAACCGGCTCAACCTCGCCGATCCGCGGGCACGCGAATATCTGGCCGAGCAGATGGAGAAGCATTTCTTCGGCGACGGCGCCGACGTGGCGTCGGGCTACGTGCCGCCGAATCGCTGAGTCACCGCCCGGCGCGCTGCGCCTTCCACATTCCCTCGATGCGCGCCCGCCCGACGCCGCGCGCGACGCTCCCCTCGACCGCATCGCCGCGCACGCGCCCATCGAAATAGAGCACGGCCTCGCTTTCCCGGTCGAGCGCGTCGAGGATCGCGAAAGCCAGGCGGTCCGACTCGAGCTGCACCTCCCAGGCCTGCGCCGGCACGCCGTCCAGACGCGCGCTTGCCGTGAGGTCCTGGTAGCGCTGTTCAAAGTCGATCTCCAGCAGCCGCTCGCGTCCGGCGAGGTCGATCCGGCCGCGCCAGCGCCCTGCCACCGGCGCGGGCACGAACCATAGAAACACGTCCTTGCGGATCGCGGTCTTGCGGTCGGGACGCCATTCACCGAGATCGGAGCCGTGCGAAACGATGCGCGTCCCGGGCCGGAGCTTGAGCAGCGCCGGCCTGAGCTTCAGGTTGAGGTTCGGCGAAAGATAGAGCGCGACCACGGTGGCCTCGCCGAGTTCGGTTTCGAACAGGTCCTGCTGCAGAAAGCGCACGCGGTCGGAGACCCCGGCGCGCTCGGCGTTGCGCCGGCTCTGCGCCACGAGCGGCGCGCTGATCTCGATGCCGACCGCGCGCGCGCCGAACTTCTGCGCCGCGGCGATCACCACCCGGCCGTCGCCCGAGCCCAGGTCATAGACGACGTCGCCCGGGCCGACACCGGCAAGCCGAAGCATTTCATCCACCGTAGCGCGCGGCGAGGGCAGATACGGTGCGTCGTGCACCGTCCCGGTATCCTGCGCGGGGCTTGGCGGGCACGGTGCCAGCAGTACCGCGCAAAGGAGCAGCCGGGGAAGCAGCGGCACGCCAACCTAGCGCTTCGCGGTGATCGCCTTCACGCCTTCGGGTGCGCCGAGCAGCAGCAGGTCGGCCGGCCGGCGTGCGAAGATGCCGTTTGTCACGACCCCCGCGATCTGATTCAGCTCGGCTTCGAGTTTCGGCGGATCGAGGATCGTGAAGCCGTGGCAATCGAGAATCAGGTTGCCGTTGTCGGTGCGGTAGTTTTCCCGCAGCTGCGGCTGGCAGCCGAGCATGCGAAGCGCGCGGCCGACGTGGCTGCGCGCCATCGGGATTACCTCCACCGGCAGCGGGAATTTGCCCAGCACGGGCACCAGTTTGGAGGAATCGCAGATGCACACGAAGCGCCTCGCCACTGCGGCGACGATCTTTTCGCGGGTGAGCGCGCCGCCGCCGCCCTTGATCATGTACAGGTGCTCGGTGATCTCGTCGGCGCCGTCGACGAAGAGCGGAACCTCGTCCACCGCGTTGAGATCGAACACGCGGATGCCGAGCGAGCGCAGCCGCTCGGCGCTCGCTTCCGATGCGGCCACGGCGCCCTCGATACGCCCCTTCACCGTCGCAAGCGCGTCGATGAAGCAATTCACGGTGGAACCGGAGCCGACGCCGATCACGGCGTCATCCACCAGATGTGCCAGCGCAGCCCGCGCCACCTGCACCTTGAGCTCTTCCCGGTTCACTTTTTCCTCTGCGGCGGCAGGTCGGTGCACACGCCCTCGAACGCTTCCGCCGCGAAGCCTACCGATTCGCTCAGCGTCGGGTGCGGATGGATGGTCTTGCCGATGTCCACGGCGTCGGCGCCCATCTCCACCGCGAGCGCGATTTCGCTGATGAGGTCGCCCGCGCCGGTGCCGACGATGGCGCCGCCGAGCACGCGGTGCGTTTCGGGATCGAAAAGGAGCTTCGTGAAGCCTTCGTCGCGCGCGTTGGCGATCGCGCGCCCCGAAGCTGTCCAGGGAAACCTGGCGACCGCGACCTTGAGGCCCGATTTTTTCGCCTCGTCCTCGGTGGCGCCGACCCACGCCACTTCCGGATCGGTGTAGGCGACCGACGGGATCACACGCGCGTCGAAATGCGCCTTGCCGCCGGCCGCCGCCTCGGCGGCAACGTGCCCTTCGTGCACCGCCTTGTGCGCGAGCATGGGCTGGCGCGCAATATCGCCGATGGCGTGAATGTGGGCGACGTTCGAGCGCATCTGCGAATCCACGGCAATGAAGCCGCGCGTGTCGACCGCGACGCCGGCGCGCTCGGCGCCGATCCTGCGTCCGTTCGGCGTGCGACCGACCGAAACCAGCACCAGGTCATAGCGCTGCGGCTCTTTCTGGGCCCTGGGCCCCTCGAACCAGATCTTGATGCCGTCCCTGGTCGCCTCGGCACCGACCGCCTTCGTTCCCAACAGGATATTGTCGAAGCGCCGCGCGTTCGCCTTCTGCCACACCGCGACCAGATCGCGGTCGGCGCCCAGCATCAGGCCATCGAGCATCTCCACGACGTCGAGCCGGGCACCCAGCGTCGAGTATACCGTGCCCATCTCGAGCCCGATGATGCCGCCGCCGATCACCAGCATGCGTTTGGGCAGGCTGGGCAGCTCGAGCGCGCCCGTCGAATCGACGATGCGCGGGTCCGCGGGCAGGAACGGCAGCTTCGCCGACTGCGAGCCGGCGGCGATGATGGCGTGCGCGAAGCGAACCGTCTTCGCGCCCTCGCCCGTCTGCACGACGAGATGATGCGGATCGGTGAACTCGCCGCTTCCCTGCACCACGCTCACCTTGCGCGCTTTGGCCATCGCGGCGAGGCCGCCGGTCAGCCGGCCGACGACCTTGTCCTTGAAGGCGCGCAACCGGTCGAGATCGATCCTGGGTTCGCCGAAGGCGATCCCGTGCTCGGCGAGCGCGCGCGCGGCATCGGCAATCGCGGCTGCGTGCAGCAACGCCTTGGAAGGGATGCAGCCGACGTTCAAGCACACGCCGCCGAGCGTCGGATAGCGCTCGACGAGCACCGTCTTCATGCCGAGATCGGCCGCCCGGAACGCGGCCGAATAGCCGCCCGGCCCCGCGCCGAGCACGAGCACGTCGCATTCCAGGTCGGCCTTGCGCCGTGGCTCTTCGCGAACGATCGCGGACGAGGGCCGAACCTGCGGCGGCGTCTCCGGCGCTTTCGGCGGAGCGGGCGCGGGCTCCTCAGCCGACTGCGAAAGGAGCACGATCAGCGCGCCCTCGGAGACCTTGTCGCCGATTTTCACCTCGACCGACTGCACCACCCCCGCCTGCGGCGACGGGATCTCCATCGTCGCCTTGTCCGATTCGAGCGTGATCAGCGATTGCTCCTTCGCCACCGCGTCGCCCGGCTTCACCATCACCTCGATCACCTCGACATCCTTGAAATCGCCGATGTCGGGCACCTTCACTTCGACCTGTCGCGCCATTTACAGCAGCGTACGTCGAATGTCGGAAAGAACGTTGGCCAGGTACGTCGTGAAGCGCGCTGCCGACGCCCCGTCGATCACCCGGTGGTCGTAGGAAAGCGACAACGGCAGCATCAGCCGCGGCGCGAATTCCCTTCCGTTCCACACCGATTGCGTGTGCGATTTCGACACCCCCAGGATCGCGACTTCGGGCGCGTTGATGATCGGCGTGAAGGCCGTACCGCCGATCCCGCCAAGGCTCGAAATGGAGAACGTGCCGCCCTGCATGTCGCCGGGCTTGAGCTTGCGCTCGCGCGCCAGCCGCGAAACCTCGGCAAGCTCGCGCGCCAGGTCGAAAACGCCCTTGCGGTCGGCGTCGCGGATCACCGGGACCACCAGCCCCTCCGCGGTATCGACCGCGACCCCGATATGGAAGTACTTCTTGATCACCAGGTTTTCACCCGCCTTGTCGAGCGAGGCGTTGAACTGCGGGTGCTGCCGCAAGGCCGTGACGCAGGCCTTGATCAGGAACGCGAGCATGGTGAGCTTGAAGCCCTGCTTTTCGGTCGCCGCGGTGTTCTCCTTGCGGAACGCCTCGAGCTCGGTGATGTCGGCCTCGTCGAACTGCGTGACATGCGGAATCGAGATCCAGTTGCGGTGCAGATTCGGACCGGAGAGCTTCTGGATGCGTGACAGCGGCTTCGTTTCGACCGGGCCGAATTTCGAGAAATCCACTTCCGGCCAGGCGGGGAGGCTGAACGGCAGCGCGCCGCCGGGCGCCCGCGCTGCGAGCGGCGCGGCCTTGCCGGCGATGATCCCCTTGACGAACGCCTGCACGTCCTCCTTGAGAATGCGCTCCTTGGGCCCGCTGCCGCGGATCTTCGCGAGGTCGACGCCAAGCTCGCGCGCGAAGCGCCGGATGGAGGGACTCGCGTGCGGCGTGGCGACGATCGCCTCGCGCGGCTCGCGCGGCACTGGTCGCCCGGACGGGGGTGTTGTCATCGGCCGCTCCGCCTCCCGCCCCGCGGGCACTGCGGGCGGCGCGGCGGGGGCCGCTGCAGGAGCGGGTTGTTTCGCCTCCCCAGGCACGGACCCTTCCGCGGCCGCGGCGCCGCCTTCCTCGAGGCGAAGGATCAGCGTGCCTTCGGAAACCTTGTCTCCCAGCTTCACCAGGAGACTCTGAATCACGCCCGCAGCGGGCGACGGGATCTCCATCGTCGCCTTGTCCGATTCGAGCGTGATCAGCGATTGCTCCTTCGCCACCGCGTCGCCCGGCTTCACCAGCACCTCGATCACCTCGACATCCTTGAAATCGCCGATGTCGGGAACAAAGACTTCCTTCATACCGTCGTCGGATCGGGCTTGTTCGGGTCGATGCCGTATTTCGCGATCGCCGCCGCAACGGCGCTGGCCTTGCCCTCGCCCTGGTCGGCAAGCGCCCGGAGCGCCGCGAGCGCGATGAAGTACCGGTCCACCTCGAAAAAACTGCGCAGCCGGGCGCGCGAATCCGAACGCCCGAAGCCGTCCGTACCGAGCACGCGATAGACGCGATCGCGCGGAACGAAAGGCCGTATCTGGTCCGCGAATGCCTTCATGTAGTCGCTCGCCGCGACGACCGGGCCCGCATGGTTCGCCAGGCACGCCGTGACGTACGGCTGGCGCGGCTCGTCTTCCGGGTGAAGCAGATTCCAGCGGTCGGCGGCAAGCCCGTCGCGCCTGAGTTCGGTGAAGCTGGTTGCACTCCACACATCGGCTCCTACGCCCCAGTCGCTTTCCAGCAGTTCCGCGGCCGCGACAACCTCGCGCAGGATCGTTCCGCTGCCCAGAAGCTGCACGCGAGTCTTCGCCTTGGCACCGGATTCGCGCAGCAGATACATCCCCCTGAGGATCCCCTCCTCGACCGGCGAACCGCGCGGCCCCGCGCTGCCGGCGGCGGGAAGCGGCGGGTGCTCGTAGTTCTCGTTCATCAGGGTGATGTAGTAGTAGACGTCCTCCTGCCCGGTCACCATGCGGCGCAACCCGTCGTGAATGATGACCGCCAGCTCGTAGCCGTAGGTCGGGTCGTAGGCGACGCAATTCGGGATGACCGAGGCGAGGATGTGCGAGTGTCCGTCCTCGTGCTGCAGTCCCTCGCCGTTCAGCGTGGTGCGCCCGGCGGTGGCACCCAGGAGGAAGCCGCGCGCCCGCTGGTCCGCCGCCGCCCACGCCAGGTCGCCTACGCGCTGCAGTCCGAACATCGAGTAGAAGATGTAGAACGGCACGGTGACCAGATTGGTGTGGCTGTACGAGGTCGCCGCCGCGATCCAGGAGGACATCGCGCCCGCCTCGTTGATGCCTTCCTCGATGATCTGCCCGGACTTGTCCTCGCGGTAGTACATCACCTGGTCGCGGTCGACGGGCTCGTACTTCTGGCCTTCGGAGGAGTAGATGCCGAGTTGGCGGAACATGCCCTCCATGCCGAAGGTGCGTGCCTCGTCCGGCACGATCGGCACGATGTACCTGCCGATGCCCTTGTCGCGGATCAGCGCGGTGACGAGTCGCACGAACGCCATGGTGGTGGAGATCTCGCGCCCCGCCCCTGAGCCCTTCAGGACCGGCTCGAACGCCTCGAGCGGCGGCACCGCCGGCACGGCGTCGGCCTTGCGGCGCCGCTGCGGGATGAATCCGCCAAGCGCCTTGCGGCGCGCGTGGAGGTACTTCATCTCCGGCGAATCCGCCGGCGGAATGTAGAACGGCAGTTCCGCGAGCTTTTCGTCCGGGATCGGTATGTTGAACTGGTTGCGGACCTCGCGGATGGTCGCCAGATCGACCTTTTTCAGCTGGTGCGTGGGATTTTTCGCCTGCCCCTGCTTGCCCAGGCCGTAGCCCTTGATGGTCTTCGCCAGAATGACCGTCGGCTGGCCGGTATGCTTTACCGCCGCGCTGTAGGCGGCGTAGATCTTGTGCGGGTCATGGCCGCCCCGGTTCAGGCGCCAGATGTCCTCGTCGGTCATGCGCGAGACCATCTCGAGCAGCTTCGGGTGCTTGCCGAAGAAATTCTTGCGCACGTACGCGCCGTCGTTCGCCTTGTAGTTCTGGTATTCGCCGTCGACCGTTTCTTCCATCACCCGGCGCAGAATTCCCTCCTTGTCGCGCGCGAGCAGCGGGTCCCAGTACGAGCCCCAGATCAGCTTGATCACGTTCCAGCCCGAGCCGCGGAAATCGCCTTCGAGTTCCTGGATGATCTTGCCGTTGCCGCGCACCGGGCCGTCCAGGCGCTGCAGGTTGCAGTTGACGATGAAGATCAGGTTGTCGAGCTTCTCGCGCGCCGCCATGGAGATCGCGCCGACCGATTCCGGCTCGTCCATCTCGCCGTCGCCGCAGAACACCCAGACCTTGCGGTTCGCGGTGTCCGCGAGCCCGCGGGCGTGCAGGTATTTCAGGTAGCGCGCCATGTAGATCGCCTGGATCGGCCCCAGGCCCATGGAGACGGTCGGAAACTGCCAGTACTCCGGCATCAGCCAGGGATGCGGGTACGAGGACACCCCCTTGCCATCCACTTCGCGGCGGAAGTTGAGCAGCTGCTCCTCGGTAAAGCGGCCTTCGAGCAGCCCCCGGGCGTAGATGCCCGGGGACGAATGGCCCTGGAAGTACACCAGATCGCCGCCGTGCCCCTCGTGCGGCGCGTGCCAGAAATGCTGCTGCCCGATACCGAACATGTTCGCAACCGAGGCGAAGCTCGCGATGTGCCCGCCCAGCTCGTCGTCGTTGCGGTTGGCGCGCGCCACCATCACCATCGCGTTCCAGCGGCAATAGGAGCGGATCCGTTCTTCCAGCGCAAAATCGCCCGGCGAGCGATCCTCCAGCTGCGTCGGAATCGTGTTGACGTAGGCCGTGTTCGCGGAGAACGGGATGTATGCGCCCGACAGGCGCGCTTTCTCGACCAGCTTTTCGAGCAGGAAGTGCGCGCGCTCGGGACCTTCGCGCTCGAGCACCGCTTCCAGCGCATCGAGCCATTCCCGCGTTTCCAGTGCGTCGGAGTCGTTGGCGGCGGGCTGCTGCGGAACGGCAGACATGGCGGTCTCCAGCCTCAGGAATTGCGCACCCCCGCATCGCGCGTCGCCGCGCGGCGAGGAAATCGGTGGAACGGGTAACCGAATCGGGTTGCGCTGAAAGCTTAATACGCCGCCCGGGAGCCGACAAACCGTGTGTTTCACATTCTAAAATGTGCTCGCACATTGCGCAAAGTGGGCCGATGGTAGACTGCCGCCCCTTCGGCTTTCCCTCTGTCCATGCCTGCGCGAATCATCGACGGCAAAGCGTTGGCCGCGGAAGTGCGCCTCGCGCTGCGGCAGAGCGTGCAGGGACTGCTCGCGCGCGGCGTGCGGCCGGGACTCGCAGTGGTTCTCGCCGGCGACAACTCCGCCTCGCGCGCCTACGTCGGCAACAAGGTGAAGGCGTGCGCCGAAATCGGATTGCGCTCGGAGTTGCACGAGTATTCCCAGACGGTCTCGGAACGCGAGCTGCTCGAGCGGATCGCGGCATTGAACCGCGACCCGCGGATTCACGGCGTGCTGGTACAGTTGCCGTTGCCCCGGCAGGTGAATACCGCCGCGGTACTGGAGTCGGTGTCGCCCGCAAAGGACGTCGACGGGTTCCATCCCGCCAATCTGGGCGCCCTGGTCGCCGGTCGGCCCGTTTTCGTGCCGTGCACCCCTGCCGGCGTGATGCGAATGCTGGAGCGCGAAGCGGTGCCGCTTGCGGGCCGGCACGCGGTGGTGCTGGGCCGCTCGACCATCGTCGGCAAGCCGATGGCGCTGCTGCTGCTGCAAAAGGACGCCACGGTGACCATCTGCCATTCGAAAACGGAGCGGCTGGCCGAACTGACGCGGCGCGCGGACGTGCTCGTTGCCGCGGTCGGGCGCGCAGGCCTTGTCACGGCCGAGATGGTCAAGCCGGGCGCCTGCGTCATCGACGTCGGCATCAACCGCAATGCCGACGGCACGCTGACGGGCGACGTCGCATCCGCCGCGGTCCGGGAGGTTGCCGGCCTGCTTACCCCGGTGCCGGGCGGCGTCGGACCGATGACGGTGGCGATGCTGATCTCCAATACCGTGCTCGCGGCGACGCGTTCCGGCTCGGCTTGAGCGCAGGATGAACCCGCTGCTCGATTTTTCGGGGCTGCCGCGCTTTGCCGAAATCCGCCCCGACGCGGTGGCGCCGGCGCTCGATCAGCTGCTCGCCGAGGCGCGCGCCGCGGTCGAACGCGCCCAGAGCGCACCCCCGAAGTGGGACACGTTCGTCGTGCCGCTCGACGACGCGAACGAGCGGCTGGCGCGCGCCTGGAATCAGGTCGCGCACCTGCACGCGGTCATGGACAGTCCGGAGCTGCGCACCGTCTACAACGAAAATCTGCCCCGCGTCACGCAATACTGGACCGAGCTTGGCCAGAACCTCGCGCTGTTCGGCCAGTACCGTGCCTTGCAGGGCTCGCCCGAATTCGCAACCCTCGGCCCCGCACGTCGCAGGATCGTGGAAAACGCGCTGCGCGATTTCCGGCTCGGCGGCGCCGAGCTCGCGCCCGCATGCAAGGCGCGCTTTGCCGCGATCCAGCAGGAGCTGGCGGCGCTCGCCGCCCGATTCTCGGAGAACGTGCTCGACGCAACGAACGCGTTCTCCATCGTGCTGGAGGATCCGCGGCGGGTGGCCGGAATCCCCGAGGACGCGCTCGCCGCGGCGCGCGAAGCCGCCGGGCGCGAGGGCAAGCGGGGATGGAAATTTACGCTCCACATGCCCTCCTGGCTGCCGGTGATGCAGTACGCCGAGGACCGCGAGCTGCGCGAAACGATGTACCGCGAGAGCGTCACGCGGGCGTCCGAATTCGGCAACCCGGAGCGCGACAACACGCCGCTCATCGCGCAGATCCTGCGGCTGCGCCAGGAAGCCGCGCACCTGCTCGGGTACGGCAACCACGCGGAAGTATCCCTCGTTCCGAAGATGGCGCGCTCGGCGGACGAAGTGCTCGCCTTCCTTCGCGAGCTCGCGCGCCGCGCGCGTCCCTTCGCCGAGCGCGATGCCGCCGAACTGCGCCGGTTCGCAGCCGGGACGCTCGAAATCGCCGAGTTGCAGGCGTGGGACGTGGCTTTCGCGTCCGAGAGGCTGCGCAAGCAGCGGTTCGATTTCTCGGACCACCAGGTCAGGCAATATTTTCCCGAGACCCGGGTCGTTCCGGGACTGTTCGGGCTGGTCGAGAAACTGTTCGGCGTCCGCATCGTGGAGCGCGCCGCCCAGGCCTGGCACCCGGATGTGCGCTTTTTCGAAATCCACGAGCCGGGGGCGGCCGATGGCGCGGCGCGCCCGGACGAGCGCAGCCGGATCGGTCAGTTCTATGTCGATCTGTACGCGCGCGAAACGAAGCGCGGCGGCGCGTGGATGGATGAGGCCGTGCCGCGCAGAAGGAAAGCCTCGGTCCTCCAGCGCCCGGCTGCCTACCTGGTCTGCAATTTCTCGCGTCCGGTCGGCGGCAGGCCGGCGCTGCTTTCGCATGACGACGTGATGACGCTGTTCCACGAATTCGGCCACGGCCTGCATCTGCTGCTCACGCGCATCGACGACCTGGGCGTATCGGGGCTCTCCGGCGTGGAGTGGGACGCGGTCGAACTGCCGAGCCAGTTCATGGAGAACTTCTGCTGGGAGTGGGAGGTGCTCGCCGCAATGAGCGGGCACGTCGACACCGGCGAGCGGCTGCCGCGCGCGCTGTTCGACCGCATGCTCGCGGCGAAGAATTTCCAGAGCGGCCTCGCGATGCTGCGGCAGCTCGAATTCGCGATTTTCGACATGCGCCTGCATTGCGAACCCGGTCCGGACGCGGTGCCGGGTGCTCTCGAACTGCTCGACGAAGTGAGGCGCGAGGTTGCGGTGCTGCTGCCGCCGCCCTACAACCGCTTCCCCAACGCGTTTTCGCACATTTTTGCCGGCGGCTATGCCGCGGGCTACTACAGCTACAAGTGGGCCGAGGTGCTTTCCGCGGACGCCTATGAACTGTTCGAGGAGAACGGCGCGCTCGACGCGCGGACCGGCGCGCGTTTCCGCGACGAGATCCTCGCGGTCGGCGGAAGCCGGCCCGCGGCCGACTCGTTCCGCGCCTTTCGCGGGCGCGAACCGAGCATGGACGCGCTGTTGCGGCACAATGGTATGATGGTGCCGTCACCTGCGTGAGGAGCGATGCGATGCGAATCGTGCTTGCCGCCACGCTTTGCGCTGTCGCCGTCGGCGCGAGCGCCCAGATCTACCGCTGGACCGACGAGAAGGGCCGTGTCCACGTCACCGACACTCCGCCGCCGAAGGCTGCGAAGGACGTGAGGAAAAGCGGAGCCGCGCCGGCCGAGCCGGGTGCGGCGCCCACCGCGACTGCCGAGCCGTTCGCCCTGCAGCAGGCGCGCGCCAATTTTCCGGTCACGCTGTACACGACGCCGAACTGCGAGGGCTGCGACGCAGCCCGCAAACTGCTCAACGCGCGCGGCGTGCCGTTCAAGGAAGTGAGCATCGTCGACGCCTCGCAGATCGAAGAGCTGCAAAAGGCGGTCGGCGGCAACACGGTTCCGGCGATGATCGTGGGCAGCACGGTGCAGAAGGGCTTCGAGGAAAGCGCCTACCAGCGGCTCCTCGATGCGGCGGGCTATCCGAAGACCGGATTTCTGCCGGCGCGCAGCCAGGCCGAGCCGGCGCCCAAGCCGCCCGCGCTTCCGGACGTCAAGCCGGCGCCGCAGGCCGAGCGCCCGACCGGACCTTACGCTCCGGGCGCGTCCACGCAGAGCGCGGAGAAGAAGTGATCGTTCGGGCGCGAGATGAAACTCGCGTCCTGGAACGTCAACTCCCTCAGGGTTCGGCTGCCCCAGCTCCTCGACTGGCTCGCGCGCGAGCGACCCGACCTCGTCTGCCTGCAGGAAACGAAGCTCGAAGACCACCGCTTTCCGCTTGCCGAACTCGCGGCAGCGGGTTACACGGCCGCGTACTCGGGTCAGAAGACCTATAACGGCGTGGCGATCGCCGCGCGCACGCCGCTCGCCGAGGTATCGGCGGCGATGCCCGGATTTCCGGATCCGCAGCGGCGCGTGCTCTGCGGCACCTGGAACGAGCAGCGCATCGTCTGCGTGTACGCGCCGAACGGCCAGGCGGTCGGTTCGGAGAAATACGAATACAAGCTGCGCTGGTTTGCCGCATTGCGCGACTGGCTGCAATCCGAACTCGCGCGCCACCCGCGCCTGGCGGTGCTCGGCGACTTCAACGTGGCGCCCGAGGACCGCGACGTGCACGATCCGAAAGCCTGGGAAGGCGAGGTGCACGTCTCCGAGCCCGAGCGAGCCGCGTTCCGTGCACTTCTTGCGCTGGGGCTCTCGGATGCGTTCCGGCTCTTCGCGCAGCCGGAAAAGACCTTTTCGTGGTGGGACTACCGGATGATGGCATTCCGGCGCAACGCCGGCCTGCGGATCGATCAGATCCTGCTCTCGGCAGCGCTAGCGAAGCGCTGCACGGCCTGCACCATCGACAAGGCACCGCGCAAGCTCGAGCGCCCCTCGGACCACGCCCCGGTCATCGCCGAGTTTGGCTAGACCGCACGCGGCAGGAGCTGCGCATGCGCGTCAGGCGCTCATTCCCTTCCGTACCCCGGGACGTGCCGCCAGCGCATCGCCCCAGCGTCGCAGGTTCGGCATCCCGCCTGCCGCCTCGAGGAGCGGCTTTCGGAGCGCGTAATTCGGATACAGCATCAGGTCCGCAAAGGAGAATTCGTCGGCGAGATACTCGCGTCCCGCGAGGTGCCGATCGACGTTGCGAAAATACGTGACCAGCCGGTTCTTGAAGAATTCGATGTTCGCGGCCACCTTTTCCGGCGCCACGATTTCGGAAAGGAACACGGTCGCGCTCGTTCCCGCGATGTCGCTCGCCGCGCAGAGGAACCATTGCGCCGCCATCGCGCGCCGGACGCGCTCGGTGGGAATGAACCGACCGGACTTTTCGCAGGCGTAGACGACGATCGCACCCGACTGCGCGAGCGTGAGCGCCTTGCCGCCGGGTCCCTCGTGATCGACGATCACGGGGATGGTGCCCGCCGGGTTGAGCTTCAGGTATTCGGGCTTTCTCTGCTCTCCCTTGGTCAGGTCCACTTTGCGGATCCGGTGCTCGAGCCCGCATTCGGCCAGCGCCACCGCCGCGCGCAGGCCGTTCGCGGTGCCCCACATGTAAAGGTCGATCATCGACGCTCCCTGTTGTCCCGAATCAGTCGATCCGCTCGTAGGCCGGAAGTGTCAGGAACTCGACGTACTCGCCCGAGGTGATCCGGTCGAAGAGCCGGGCCGCTTCCTCGTACTTGCCCGCGCTCCAGCTTTCCTCGCCCAGGTAGCCCTTCACCTTGGGCAGTTCCTCGGCGAGCAGCGTGCGAAACAGCTCGACCGTCACTTTCCGGCCGTCGTCGAGCCTGCCTTTTTCGCTGCGAATCCACTGCCAGATCTGCGAACGCGAGATTTCCGCGGTGGCCGCATCCTCCATGAGGTTGAACACGGGAACGCAGCCGTTGCCGGCGAGCCAGGCGCCGAGGTACTGGATGCCGACGCTGATGTTGTTGCGCAGCCCCGCCTCGGTGATCGGCGCCTCCGGCCGGAAATCGAGCAGGTCGGCCGCGCCGTAGTGCACGTCCGGCCGCTGCCGGCCGTACTGGTTGGGCTGCGGCATGTGGCGGTCGAACACTTCCTTGGCGATCGGCACCAGCCCGGGATGCGCGACCCAGGTTCCATCGCAGCCGTCGGTCACCTCGCGCAGCTTGTCCTGGTGCACCTTCTCCAGCGCCTCTTCGTTGGCCCGCGGATCGTTCTTGATCGGAATCTGCGCCGCCATTCCACCCATCGCCGGCGCGCCGCGCCGGTGGCAGGTCTTGACCAGTGTGAGCGCGTAGGCGCGCATGAAGGGCGCGGTCATCGTCACCTGCGCGCGGTCCGCCAGGCAGAAATCCTTGTTGGAGCGGAATTTCTTGATGCACGAGAAGATGTAATCCCAGCGGCCGATGTTGAGCCCTGCCGAGTGCTCGCGCAGCTCGTGGAGGATTTCGTCCATTTCGAACGCGGCCACCACCGTCTCGATCAGCACGGTCGCCTTGATCGAGCCCTGCGGCACCCCGAGTTCGCGCTGCGCCATCCTGAAGATCTCGTTCCACAGGCGCGCTTCGAGATGCGACTCGAGCTTCGGCAGATAGAAATACGGGCCGCTGCCGCGCGCGAGCAGTTCCTTGGCGTTGTGGAAAAAGTACAGCGCGAAATCGAAGATGGCGCCCGCTACCGGCCGACCGTCGACGAGAACGTGTTTCTCGTTCAGGTGCCAGCCGCGCGGCCGCACCAGCAGCACCGCGGTCCGGTCGTTCAGCGTGTACGTTTTATCCGCCTGCCGGAAAGAGATGGTCCGGCGCACCGCGTCGCGCAGGTTGACCTGCCCGTCGATCATGTTGAACCAGGTGGGGCAGTTGGCGTCCTCGAAGTCCGCCATGAACGTGGAGGCGCCGCAGTTGAGCGCATTGATCACCATCTTGCGGTCGGTCGGGCCGGTGATCTCGACGCGCCGGTCGAGCAGATCGCGCGGCTGCGGCGCGACCGCCCATTCGGCGTCGCGGATCGCCTGGGTTTCGGAGAGAAAATCGGGAAGCGCGCCGGCATCGAACAGCTGCTGGCGGGCGGTGCGGCGAGCGAGCAGTTCCTGGCGGCGAGCCTCGAACGAGCGCTGCAGCCGGGCGACAAAGGCGAGCGCCTCGGGCGTCAGGATTTCGGCGAACGCCTCGGTGACGGTGCCGCTGATCTGCATGCCCGCCGGGAGCTGCGCTGCGCGGAGAGGGGACGACATGACAATTCCCTTATTGCATTGCAAAAGAAGAAAAATATCCGTGATTTCCGCAGGCTGCAACGGTGGTCATTTTATATCGTGAAATGATATTTCGTCATCAAAAATATCGTCTATACTTCCATTAGCAACGACGAGGAGGAACCATGGCGCGCTGGATTCGGTTCGAGCACGGCGGCCGCACCGGTTTCGGCCGTCTGGAGGGCGACACGATCGCCGTTTACGCCGGCGACCTGTATGCGGCTCCCGCAGCGACCGGGCAGTCGCTCGCCCTCGGCGCGGTGAAAGTGCTCACCCCGACGCTGCCGACGAAAATGGTCGCGCTGTGGAACAACTTCCACGCTCTCGCCGCAAAGCTCAAGCAGGCGATTCCACTCGAGCCGCTGTACCTGTTCAAGTCGCCCAACTCGTTTCTCGCCGATGGCGAGACGATTCGCAAGCCGCCGTCCTACGACGGCAAGGTCGTGTACGAAGGCGAACTGGGGATCGTCATCGGCCGGCGCTGCCGGGCGGTCGGCGAGGCCGCTGCCGCGCGACACATCTTCGGCTACACCTGCATCAACGACGTCACGGCCGCCGAGATCATCCAGCGCGACGCCGCGTTTGCGCAGTGGGCGCGCGCCAAGAGCTTCGACACGTTCGGCGTGTTCGGGCCGGTGGTGGCGACCGATCTCGATCCCGCCGCGCTGACGGTGAAGCTGACACTCGACGGCGAGGAGCGCCAGAACTATCCGGTTTCGGACATGATCTTTCCGCCGCCGGCAATCGTCAGCCGGCTTTCCCAGGACATGACGCTGGAGCCGGGCGACGTGATCTGCTGCGGAACCTCGCTCGGCGTCGGATCGATGAAGCCCGGCAGCGTGGTCGAAGTCACGATCCAGGGGATCGGCGCGCTTCGCAACCGCTACGAATAGGAGAGGCCCATGCGAATCTGCGTAGTCGGCGCCGGCGCCATCGGCGGGCTGCTGGGCGCGAAGCTCGCGCTCGCGGGCGAGTCGGTCACGCTGCTCGATCGCGGCGCCCATCTCGAGGCGATCCGACGCAGCGGACTGAAGCTGGTGCTTGCCGACGGCAGCGAGCAGATGGCGCGGACCGCCGCGGCGACGGACGATTTCGCCGCTGCCGGAACGCAGGACCTCGTGATTCTTTCGGTGAAGGCGCACATCATCGAAGCGGTGGCGCCGAAGCTGCCGGCGCTATTCAATCCGGACACCATGCTGATGACGGCGCAGAACGGTCTGTCGTGGTGGTATTTCCAGCGCCACGGCGGCGCCTACGACGGCCGGCCGATCCGCTGCCTCGATCCGAACGGCGTCATCGCGCGGCACATCGAGCCGCAGCGCATCATCGGCTGCGTGGTCTACCCGGCCGGTGAAATCCAGGCGCCCGGAGTGATCCGGCACGTCGAAGGCGACCGTTTCGCGCTCGGCGAACTGGACGGCGCTCAGACCGAGCGCGTGCAGCGGGTCGCCGGCGCCCTCACGCGCGCGGGATTCAAGGCGTTCGTGCTCGACAACATCCGCGCCGAGATCTGGCTCAAGCTGTGGGGAAACATGAGTTTCAATCCGATCAGCGCGCTCACGCACGCGACGCTGGTCGATCTGTGCCAGTTCGCGCCGACCCGCGAACTGGCCGCCGCGATGATGCGCGAAGCGCAGGCGATCGCCGGCAAACTCGGGATCGAGTTTCGCGTGCCGCTGGAAAAGCGCATCGCCGGCGCCGAGAAGGTCGGCAAGCACAAGACCTCGACGCTGCAGGACGTCGAGGCCGGGCGGGAAATCGAGACCGAGGCGCTGCTCGGCGCAGTGCTCGAGCTCGCACAGCTCACCCAAACGCCCGCACCGGCATGCGGAGCGGTGTACGCGCTGCTCAGTCTGCTTGCAAAGACGGCGGCCGATGAGCGCGCCGCGGTCCGCCTGATCCCGTCGGGTACGGCGTAGCCGCGTTACCCGGTCCGGGTTTCCTCGTCGATCCCGAGCTCGTGGATTTTCCGGGTGATCGTGTTGCGGCCCATGCCGAGAAGATTCGCCGCCTCGATGCGTCGCCCGCCGGTTCGCGCGAGCGCCTTCGAAATGAGCGTCCGCTCGAATTGCCGTCCGAGCTGGTCCAGGATCCCGCTCTGCCCGCTTTCGAACCGGCGCTCGACCTCGCGCTCGAGCGCAACGACCCAGTTCGTTGCGACCGGCAGGGTCGCGGCGCCGCGCAGCTCAGCCGGCAGGTCCGCCAGGCCGATGACCTGTCCCGGGGCCATCACCGTGAGCCAGTGGCACAGGTTTTCGAGCTGGCGGACGTTGCCGGGAAAGTCGAAGCGAGCCAGATGCGCGTGCACCTCGTCGGACAGGCGCTTGGGCTCGATACCGAGCTCGCGTGCGCTGCGCGCGAGAAAATTGCGCGCCAGGATCGGAATATCCTCGCGCCGTTCGCGCAACGCCGGGACGCGCATCCGGATCACGTTCAGGCGGTGGTACAGGTCTTCGCGGAACGCGCCTTCGCGTACCCGCTGCTCGAGGTCCTGATGCGTGGCGGCGATGACCCGCACATTGGCGCGCAATTGCTGGTGGCCGCCCACGCGGTAGAACGTTCCGTCCGAGAGCACGCGCAGCAGCCGCGTCTGCAGCTCGGCGGGCATGTCGCCGATTTCGTCGAGAAACAGCGTCCCGCCCTCGGCCTGCTCGAAGCGTCCGCGCCGCAGCTGCTGGGCGCCGGTGAACGCTCCGCGCTCGTGGCCGAACAGCTCCGATTCGAGCAGGTCCTTCGGCATCGCCGCGGTATTGATGGCGACGAACGGCCGTGAGGCGCGCGCGCTATGGCGGTGCAGCGCACGCGCAATGAGTTCCTTTCCGGTCCCGGACTCGCCCGTAATCAGCACCGTGGCATTGGATTGGGAGAGCTTGCCGATCGCCCGAAACACCTCCTGCATCGCGGGCGCCTGCCCGAGGATCTCGGGCAACTCTATCGTCGATTCGCCCGCCCCCTGCTCGCGCTGGCTTTCTTCCAGGGCGCGCCGGATCAGCCCGACCGCCTGATCGACGTCGAACGGCTTGGGCAGGTATTCGTAGGCGCCGCCCTGAAATGCGGCCACCGCGGAGTCCAGGTCCGAGTAGGCGGTCATCACGATCACCGGGACCGCCGGGTGCCGCTCCTTGACCCTTTGCAGCAGCTCGATGCCGGACGGTCCCGGCATTCGGATGTCGGACACCAGCACTTTCGGCGCACCGTCGCCGAGCGCATCGAGCGCCTCCTGCGCCGAGGCGAAGGAACTGTAGGCGATGCCCTCCCGGCTGAGTGCCTTCTCGAACACCCAGCGGATGGAACGGTCGTCGTCAACGATCCAAACCGGATTCATCTCGTTTTCCGCTTTCAACCGAGCGGCACCAGAATCGTAAAGACCGTGCGCCCGGGGCTGCTCGAGCACTCCACGACACCACCGTGATG
>Ga0209399_10000555_pt1 | contig 22082 bp, 18 predicted proteins | sample OV2TP3_FD_184130 | JGI IMG/M metagenome (GOLD analysis project Ga0209399, IMG submission 184130) | Hot spring microbial communities from Beatty, Nevada to study Microbial Dark Matter (Phase II) - OV2 TP3 (SPAdes) (version 3) | ecosystem: Environmental > Aquatic > Thermal springs > Hot (42-90C) ... | reverse complement strand
CCCATTTCCCACAAGCCGCGGCCGGGCCCCGGTCAGTCGGTCGGTACTACTCCTGCTTCTTCCAGCCGCCGGCGTCGGTCTGACGCCAGTTGCTTAATTCCGTTCATCGCCCAACTAACAATCAACCCCTAAATATTTCGGTGTTGTGCCAATCGAGCAGTGCGGTGTCGGGACAAAGGTTGGGATTTTTTGGCGTTGTAATTTTATGCCCATGCAGCGCGTAGTAGTTTTTGCCGTTTTCAAACTCGTCGTGGATGCGCTTGCTAACTTCAAATCGGAGATCGCTCGTTATCGTAACGTAACCTTGATCAAACAATGGATGAATATCACGTCGAAGAAGGATTCCATTTCGCGCTTCGTGACGACCTCCATCAGAATAAGGTCTGATGTGTGCAGCTTCCAGTGCAGGTAGTGTTTTCTCTTTCGTGATCGCACATTGTCTATCGTACGCGTCCGTAACAATTAGACGAAAAGTTCCCTGACCAAGCCTCGGCAGATACAGTCTTGGCTCCCCAAAGCGCGGTAGTTCTGAATCACGTTCAAATGGTCTTTGTTCCTCAGCCAAGCCCTTTTGGCCGAAGAAGTTCCTCGTTTGAAGCTCATCCCACAACCGCCGGCCTTCTGGGTCGTCCGTGCTATAAACTCTTCCTGATACTATGTTGGGAGACCAAGACTTTGGCACCGGAATCCATAGCGATTCCTCGAAGAAAAACGGCAATTCAAGAATCCTACAGCCAATTCGGAAGTCCTTTCGTTGATTAATGTCCTCTCGGCGGTAGCGAGAAACCCGGTGGCGCATCTCCTCGAGGGTCTTAGCACCATTTGCCTCGCCGAACGTCTCCCATGCGAGCGAAAGTGGAACGATGGTGGCATGAGAAAAAAAACCACCGCCAACGATAAAATTTCGTGGTGCGTGTAACTTGAATAGAAAGATCTCCCCAGGCTTAAGTGCTCTGAAAGGCGTCTGACCTCCAGGTTGCCAAAAGTTGATCGACGTAAGGTCAGGCCGCGACTGTAAGTATAGAAACCAATCGTAGTCCGTAATCGCGACAAAGATATTTACCATCTTTGTTGCCCGCCCCGCCTATTCCTGCTTCTTCCAGCCGCCGGCGTCGGTCTGACGCCAGTAGGTGAGCGCGTGGCCGGCGGCCTGATATTGCTTCCAGCGGTCGCGCGCCGCCGCCAGCGCTGCCTCGTCGCAGCCGTCGAACAGCTCGAAGCAGCGCTCGAAATCGGCGACGCGGGCCGAGGCGGCGCCGTCGGTCAGGAACAGATAATCGGCGCGATTGGCGTTGTCGTCGGCGACCGCCAGCCACACCGGCTGCTCGGCCGGCTCGCCGTCGGCGGCGGAGCCGTGCGGCAGCCAGGCGTCCTGGTGGTAGGTCCAGAGCAGATTGTTGAGCGCCTCGACCCGCTCCGCCGAGCCGGCCAGCACCAGCGCCCGCTTGCCCGCCTCCAGCGTCTTCTCCAGCAGCTTCGGCAGCGCCTGCTCCAGGGGCCAGCTTTCGAGGTGGTAAAACGCGATCTGGGTCATATCCCGACGGCTACCTCGACCCGAGCACAATCGGCTTTCGCGTAGTCGTCATTCCCGCGAAAGCGGGAATCCAGTCTCGCATCCCCTGGACCCCCGCTTTCGCGGGGGTGACGATCGAAATAACTCGTGCACCGGTGTTCATTTCTCCTCGTAGTTGTCGGCGACCAGGCGATCGAGCAGCCGCACCCCGAACGCCGTCGCCCCCTTCGGCGCCGTCGGCAAGTCCTTTTTCGCCCAGGTGACGCCGGCGATGTCGAGGTGCGCCCACGGCGTCTTGCCGACGAAGCGCTGCAGGAACTGCGCCGCCGTGATCGAGCCGGCGCCGCGGCCGTCGGAGACGTTCTTCATGTCGGCGATGTCGGACTTGATCAGTTTGTCGTAGGCCTCGCCGAGCGGCATCCGCCACACGTTCTCGCCGGTCTGCTTGCCGGCCTCGGCCAGCTGCCCGCTGAGCTTGTCGTCGTTGGAGAACAGGCCCGCGTACTGGTCGCCGAGCGAGATGATGATGGCGCCGGTGAGCGTCGCCAGATCGACGATGAAGCGCGGCTTGAAGCGGTCGTTGGCGTAGTGCAGCGCGTCGGCCAGCACCAGCCGGCCCTCGGCGTCGGTGTTGAGCACCTCGATGGTTTGCCCCGACATCGAGGTGACCACGTCGCTCGGCCGCTGCGCGTTGGCGCCCGGCATGTTCTCGACGCAGCCGATGACGCCGACGGCGTCGACCCGCGCTTTGCGTCCGGCCAGCGCCTTCATCAGGCCGATGACGACCCCGGAGCCGCCCATGTCGTACTTCATGTCCTCCATGCCGGCCGCCTGCTTCAGCGAGATGCCGCCGGTGTCGAAGGTGACGCCTTTGCCGACGAAGCAGCATGGACCTTCGTCCTTGCCTTTGCCTCTCCCTTGGCCGGGCTTTCCGGCGCCCTGCCACCGCATCACCACCAGCTTGCTCTCGCGCTCCGAGCCCTGGCCGACGCCCAACAGCGAGCCCATGCCGAGCTTCTTCATCTGCGCCTCGCCCAGCACCTCGACCTTGACGCCGAGGCTGGCCAATTCCTGGGCGCGCTTCGCCAGAGTCTCCGGGTAGAGCACGTTCGGCGGCTCGGTGACCAGGTCGCGGGTCATGAACACGCCGTCGATGACGCGCTGGCGCGCTTTGAACGCGGCACGCGCCGCGTTCGCCCCCTTGCAGCGCAGCGTCAGCGACGCCAGCGACGGCTTTTCGGCCTTCTCCATCTTGGTGTAGTAGCGGTCGAACCGGTACGAGCGCAGCTTGGCGCCCTCGGCAATGGCCGCCGCCATCGCGTCGGCGGCCGGCTTGGCGCCGTCGATGTCGTCCACCAGCAGCGTCGCCGCCCGCGTTCCCGACGCCCCGAGCGCCGCGTAGACGGCGCCGCCGGCGTTCCGCAGCGCGTTGTCGTCGATGGCCTTGGGCTTGCCGAGGCCGACCAGCAGCACCCGCTCCAGGCGGGTGCCGGCGGGCGCCACCAGGGTCAGGGTCTGGCCGGTCTTGCCCGCGAAGCGGCTGGCCTTGAGCGCGCGCTTCACGGCGCCGCGGGTCTTGCGGTCGACGGCCGTGGCCGAGACCGTCAGCTTGTTGCCGTCGAGCACGCCGACGGCGAGGGCGCCGGCGGTCGGCATGCCGGAATCGGAAAACGCGATTTTCATGGCTGGGGCCCCTCCGTTGGCTTTCGCGGGTTCGCCGCCGACTCTAGCGGCGGCGACGATAAAGAAAAGGGTTTGTTGGCCGCCGCGCCCTCACGGCCGACCGTTCCTGCCGTCGGCGGCCGCCTCCGGCAACTCGGCGCCCGGATGCAACACCGTCTCGCCCTTGTCGCGGCTGAGCGCCCACAAAATTCCGCCGGGGACGCCGACGACGACGCCGATGACGCCGATCATGAAGCCGAGCACCAGCGCGCCATCCTCCGGCACGCCGATCAGCCCGAAGGCGACCACCATCGCCGCCTCGCGCACCCCCCAGCCGGCGATCGAGATCGGCAGCGTCGTCACCAGCAGCACCGGCGGCACCAGCACCAGGCAATCGAGCCAGGTGACCTCGAGCGAAAGCCCGACGGCGAGCAGGAACACCGCGAACGAGATGTTGACGTGGGTGACCAGCCCCCAGGCCAGCACCCTGGGCAGGTGGCGGGCCGACAGGAACACCCGGCGCGTGTCGCGGGCGAGATGGCCGAGCCCGCGCACCACCCGCCAGCGTTTCAGCGACTGCGGCAGCCGGTCGAGCAGCATCAGGAACGCCAGGCCGCCGGCGGCGCCCGCCGCCAGCACCACCAGCCCCGGTAACGCCACCATCCAGCGCTCGTGGCCGATGCGGGGCGCGAACCACGGCTGGGTGGCGATCACCAGGATCACCAGCGCCGCCACGGTGACGGCGCGCTCCAGCAGCACGCCGTTAACGGCGTTCTTGAGTCCGAGGCCGGCGCGGTAAGCCTTGTACATGCGCACCGCGTCGCCGCCCACCGACGACGGCAGCACCTGCGAAAAGAACACGCCGATGTAGAAATACAGGATCGCCCGGGCGTGGCCGAGCGGCGCGCCGATCGCCGTCAGCACCGCCTCCCAGCGGGCGCCGCCGACGACCAACTGCACCAAGACTACGGCGATCGCGGCCACCAGCATGACCGGATCGATGTCGACGACGCGCGCCCGGGCGGCGTCGAGGTCGACCTTGGTGAGCAGAAACCAGATCAGCAGCCCCGACACCACGAACTTAAGCGCCAGGGCGAGCGACTTTTTCGACATCCGCATTCCGCCGAGCGAAAGATTTCCCCGAATCGCCGGCGTGGTTTAACACCCCGGCCTTGGGCTGTCACGGGGCACTTACGACCGGCGACGACTTAGCACCTGATCCACAACGCGGAATTCATGTGGCCGAGTTCATCGAGGTCGTCGAGGATGGAAATCATCCGCTGCGACAGCTGTGCGCCGGCTTGCAGGTAGAGCCGGCCGTCGGCGGTGAAGATGTCGCGGCTCACCACCGCCCCGACCGGTGCGTCCGCCGGCTTTACCGACCGCTCGCTGACGCCTTCGGGCAACGCCGCCGACCGCGATGGCGGCGCCTCGGCGGCTCGCGTCGCCGCGTCCGGCTGGACGCGTGGCGCCGGCGTCGACTTGAGCATGGCACCGCCGCGGCGATGGCGCGACGACACGTAGACGCCGGGGATCCACGGCTCGATCTTGGTCAGCGCCAGCACCCCCATGCGGTCGAGATGGTCGATGATCCCCACCACCTGCGGCGTCAGTTGCGTCCCCCAGGTCATGAACAGGCTGCCATCCTCGGTATGGATGTTGCGGGTCAGCACCGCGCCGGGCGGCACGTCGGGAAGCGAGAAGAACAATTCCCCTTCCTTCAGATCCGGCATCGCGCGCGCCCGCGCCGCCGGATCTTCGGCCGCCGCCGATGCCCCTGCCGCGAGGCCGGCGTCGGCGAGCAGCCGCGGCACGTCCTCGACCTTCAGCGCCTTGCGCTTCACCAGACCATCGACATAGGAAACGATCCGCGACGCCGCCTTGCCGCCGTTGTCGCCGATCAGCCGCTCGACGCAGGCGCCGATGTCGTCGGCGAGATCGGAGTCATCAAACTTGCCGGACAACGACGACAGCCGGCGCATGACGCCGGCGCGGTCGAACACCTGTCTGGGGTCCAACTCGGAACCGCCGGTGGGCGCCGCCGATTCCGTCGCCGCCGGTGCCGATCGCCGCTGGTTGGCCATCTCCAGCGGCGGCGGCGCCTCGCCCGGCGCTTCCTCGATGACGATGCTGCCGTAATGGTCGGTGGATTTCAGCCACGAGTCTTCCTCGCCGCGGTTCAGCATTTTGGTGAGCCGGTTCGACAGCGTCCTCTTCGACACCGGTTTCAGCAGGAAAGCGTTGACGTCGAGTGCCAGCGCCGAGTCGACCAGGTGCTTGTCGGAAAAGCCGGTGAGCATCGCGAACGGCAGTCCACGAGGCACCGCCGCTTCTCCCGTGCGAACCGCCTTCAGCAACTGCAGGCCGTTGAAAAACGGCATGTTGAAGTCAGAGATGATGAAATCGACGAATTTTTTCGAACGCAGGATGTCGAGCGCCCGCCAGCCGTTATCGGCCTCGATCACCGCCGGTCTGCCCATCCCCGACAGCAGCCGGTTGAGGGTCAGGCGGGCGAACGCCACGTCGTCCACCAGCAGGATGGTATGGATCGAAAGGTTGAGCGTTGCCATGGGAGATTACCCCTTGCCTTGCCGCGCGTTGAGGAACTCGACGACGCGCTGGAACTCCGACCGCGTGGCCCGCACCAATTCCTGGAGGCGGTCCCAGTCCTCCTTCGGCGGGGCCGTCTCCAGCCGCTGCAGCAGTTCCATCAGCGGCCGCGCCGCGGCGCTCGATGCGGCGCTCCTGGCGGCGTGGGCGGCATCGCGGGTCTGGGTGCGGTTGCGACCGCCGACCGCCGTATCGAGCGCCGCGATCAGCGGCGGAAACTGCTGGACGAAGACGCCCACCCACGCGATCTTTTCGGCGTCGCCTTCCTCGCCCAGGATGTCGCCCAACAGCGCCATGTCGATCGGCTGGGCGCCGTCGGCCGGCGGAGCCAGCCACTTGCCGAGCGCCGCCGCCAGGTCCTCGAGCACCACCGGCTTCGACAGGCAATCGTCCATGCCGATGGCAAGGAATCGCCGGCGGTCCTCGTCGGCGACGAATCCGGTCATGCCGATGATCGGCGTGTGCCGGCCGTGCGCCCGTTCCCGCTCGCGCACCCGGCGGGTGAGTTCCAATCCGTCCATCGGGTGCATCGAGATGTCGACCAGCAGCGCGCCATAGGAGCGGCCGTCGAGCAGATCGAGGGCGGCGCCGCCGCCATCGGCCAGGTCGCACGCGAGGCCCAGCTTCGCGAGCTGCTTCGACGCCACCGTGCGATTGATGTGGGTGTCGTCGACGACCAGCACCGGCAGCGGCGACGACAGCCGCGGCTGCGGGTGATCGCCGCCGGCCGTCATGCGCACCACCACCGCCCGCAATTGCTGGGCGCTGACCGGCTTGGTCAGCACCTGGTCCATGCCCGCCTTCCGGCAGGCGTCGAGCTCCGCCTCGGCGGCGGCGGCGGTGATGCCGACGATGGGGATCGAGCGCAGCGGTTCCGGCATGGCGCGAATCCGCCGCGTCGCCTCGAGGCCGTTCATGTCGGGCATGTGGCGGTCCATCAGCACGATGTCGAAACCGCCGCCCTCGATCGTCCGCAGCGCCTCGGCGCCGTTGGCGACGCTGACCACCTGGTGGCCGGCGCGACCGAGGATCTTCTCGACCACGCTGCGATTTATCTTGTTGTCCTCCACCTGAAGGACGCGCAGCTTGCGGGTCGCCACCGCGGCTCCGCTCAAGTCCATCGCATGTTGCGTCGTCGCCTCGCGCAGGTCGGCGGCGTCGGTGGCGCGGTCAATGGCGAATGGAGCCTCGAAGGAGAAGGTCGAGCCCTTGCCCGGCACGCTGTCCAGCGCGATCGCTCCGCCCATCAATTCGACCAACCGCCGGCAGATCGTCAGCCCCAGGCCGGTGCCGCCGTATTTGCGCGCCACCTCGACCGCCCCTTGGGTGTAGGCGGAGAACAGCTTCTTCTGCGTTTCCGGCTTTATCCCCGGCCCGGTGTCGGTGACGGCGATCCGCACCTTCGCCACGGCGTCGTCGTTCCCGGCCAAATTCGCGGCCACCGTAACGGAGCCTCGGCCGGTGAACTTGATGGCATTCGAGATCAGGTTCAGCAGCACCTGGCGCAGGCGGTGGCCGTCGCCGGTCAACACCGGCGGAATGTTCGGGTCGACCCGATAGTTCAGCGTCAGGCCGCGCTCGATTGCCCGCGGCCACAGCACGGCGACCGACTGCTCGACCACGTCGGAGAGGATGAACGGTGCCGCTTCGAGCTCCAGCCGGCCGGCCTCCAGCTTCGACACGTCGAGCAGGTCGTCGACGATGCGCAACAGCGACTCGCCGGATGTGATGATGGTATCGACGCATTCGCGCTGCTCCTTGTCGATCGCCATGTCCCGGAGCAGCCGCGCCATGCCTAGGACGCCGTTCATCGGCGTGCGCACCTCGTGGCTGACCACGGCGACGAAGTTGCTCTTTGCCTGGTTGGCGGCGTCGGCCGCGTCCTTGGCGGCGCGCAGCGCGGCCTCGGCCAGCTTTCTCTCGGTAATGTCGGTCAACAGCACCACCGCGCCGCCATCGTGCAGCGGCGACTTGCGCACGTCGAGCACCCGGCCCGACGGCAGCAGCACCTCGCGGCGGGCGAACTCCTTTCTGGCGAATTCGGCCATCCGCTTCTCGGTGTGCTGGATCGGGTCGCCGGGGCCGTAGAAGCCCGTCGTCGCCATCTTGTAGATGACGTCGCGCACCGAATCGCCAACCTTGATCGAGCCCCTTGGCCATTCCACCAGCTCGAGATAACGGTCGTTGAACATCAGGTACCGCATCTCCCGATCCACCACGTAGATGCCGTCGGTCATGTTGTCGAGCGACAGCCGGAGCAGCGCCTCGCCGTCGCGCAGCTCCTGCTCCATCTTTCGGCGCTCGGTGATGTTGCTGGTGATGGTGCCGACCGCGGTAACCTCGCCGTCGGAACCGACGACCGGGAATTTGACTGCGAGGCCGACGTAACTGGTGCCGTCCGGCCTCGGGATTTCGACCTCGCGGGCGATCGTCTGGCGCGTGCGGATGACTTCGGCTTCGTGTTGGGTGATGGCGTCGGCGAGCGCCTTCGGGAAATGGTCGTAAGAGCTTTTGCCGCGAATCGCCTCCCGCGAGAAACCTTGCCGCTCGGCCATCGCCCGGTTGGTAAGCAGGTAGCGGCCTTGCGGGTCCTTGAGGTAGACCGCCGCCGGAGTATTGTCGATGATCGCGCGGATGCGGTTCTCGCTGTCGCGCACCGCCTCCTCGGCCTTCTTGCGCTCGGTGATGTCGATGAACGTCCTGACGAAGCCGCCGTCCGGGAGACGCTGGCCGCGCGCCTCGTGGACCGAGCCGTCGGGGAGGACCTGTTCGAATGCCCTGGTGGCGTCGGGCCCGGTTATCTTCCGCTCGATCCACTCTTCGATGAATGCTTCGGGATTCCGTCTGCCCTCCGGGTAATATCCCTTCTTCATCTGTTCCCGGAACATTTCGCGCAGCGTCGGCCGCGTCGCCAGGAACTCCTCGGACTGATCGCGCATCTCGCAGTAGCGCCGATTGAAGGTCTGCACCCGCAGGTCCTTGTCGTACATGATGACGCCCTGGTCGACGTTCTCGAGCGCCGCCTCCAGAATGGCCTTTTGACGGGCCAACTCTTCCCGCGACTTCTTGCGCTCGGTGATGTCCTGGATAAACATGACGTAGCAAATGATCGCGCCGTTGTCGTCGCGGATCGGAGACGCGTGGACGGACGCCCAGACGACGTGGCCGTCCTTGTGGATGTAGCGTTTCTCGACCTCATAGCGGTCGATTTCGCCCTTGAACAGCCGCTGTCGCAGCGCCACGCTCTCCTCCTGGTCGTCGGGGTGGGTGAGCGTTCCGTAGGCGAACCCGCCGATTTCCTGCTGGGAATAGCCGACCATGCGGCAGAACGCGGCGTTGGCGCGCCTTGGCGCCTTGTCGCTCGGCGGCTGCAGGACGATGCCGACGGCGGCGGTGTCGAAGATGCTGTTGAGGAGCGCTTCGCTCAAGCGCGACAGCGACTCCGTGTCCGCGCCGGGAGCCTCGGCGCCACGCGGGCGTACTGACTTGGACGAAATGGCGGGAGCTTTCGGAATCTCCCTACCCCCCTTTCTACGTCGACCCTCGTCGCCTCCCGGCGGGCGGCGCAACGGCCGCCGGTTGGGTCGAGTCACGCCATCTATCGGCTTTCTCTAGTCCCTTCATGAGGATAATGGTAGTCGCGCTGCCCGCCAAGGGTGTCGGCAGACGGCGGAGAGCGTCCAAGGGATATGCCGCGGTCGGCCGCGGCGCCGGCGATCACTCGGCGTATTTGACCGTGCAGCCGTAAGCGCGGGTGTCGGCGTGGCGTACCTTGTTGCCTTGCTTCAGGTCGGCGAGCGCCAGGCGAACGAAGTTGCGGGTCTCCTTCTTGAGCTCGCCCCACGGCGCCGGCTGGTCGTCGATGCCGCCCTTGTAGACCAGCGTTCCCTGGGGATCGATGACGTACATGTGCGGCGTCACCTGGGCGCCGTACGCCCGGCCGATGGTCCCCGGCGGATCGAGCACCACCCGGGTCGGCGCCGCGCCGCGCTTCTGCGTCAGCTGGTTGGCCTCGGGGCCCATGACGTAGCCTTGCGTGCCGGGCGCCGACGAGATGATCGACAGCCACACCACGCCGGCGCCGGTCGCCTCCTTCTGCAGCCCCTGCATGTTGCCGAGGTCGTAGTGCCGCCGCACGTACGGGCAGTCGTGGTTGGTCCATTCCAACACCACCGTCCTGCCGCGATAATCGGCGAGCGATACCTTGTGGCCGTTGGAATCGACGGCCGCGAACGCGGGCGCCGGCCTGCCGAGGTCGGGGCTGGCCGAGGCCGGGGCTGCGGCCGCGAGGGCAACGGCGACGACCGTGGCAGCCGACATGTTGGCGGCGAAGTCGCCAACCATTGCGATCCGTTTCATGACGCGGTGACTCCCTTCCATCGATTGCGCTTTCCGATCAGGTTTCAGCGGTCCCGGGCGCGCGCCCGCATCCGGCCCGCCTGGGCCGGGTCGATGAACGCCGAGGAGGCGATGAATTCGTCGAGCGCCGCGCCGTCCTGTTGCGCCGCCTCCAGGCGCACCAGTTCCCGGGCGACCAGGTGGCGGCGCTCGGTGAGGAACTGGTACTGGGCGTCGCAGCCGGCGATCGGCGGCGGGTAGTTCCTGATCTCGGCGACAATGCGATCCTTCTCGCGCATCAGATGGTCGCGCACGGACTGCCATGTCGGGGCCTTGGTCACGGTCGGGCTCACGCGGCGGGCGGTGGCGGCGACGCCGGCCGCGCCGCGACCGGCCCGATGCGCACCGGCACCCGCTTGGCGCCCCACTTGCCGGGCGGGCCGTCGAACACGCCGGGAACCGGGGTGCCGCACTTGTTGCAGTTGCCGGTGTAGTTGCCGCCGACGGCGACGTTCCAGGTGCTGAGCACGTACCAGTCGCGGCCGATCAGGCGCTGGCCGCAATTGTGGCAATAGGTGCTCGATCCCTCGAAGTCGTGGACGTTGCCGGTATAGCAATAGCGGATGCCGTTCTTCACCGCGATGTCCCGCGCCCGCGTTAGCGTCGCCTTCGGCGTGTGCTCCTTGTCCATCATCTTCCAGTCGGGATGGAAGGCGGTGAAGTGCAGCGGCACGTCGGGGCCGAGGTTTTCCATGATCCACTTCGTCTCGGCCTCGATCTCGTCCGCCGAATCGTTCTCGCCCGGGATCAGCAGGGTGGTGATCTCGAACCACACGTCGGTTTCGTGCTTGAGGTACTTCAGCGTGTCGAGCACGGGGGCGAGCTCGCCGGTGCACAGGGTCTTGTAGAAGCCCTCGGTGAAGCCCTTCAGATCCACGTTGGCGGCGTCCATGTACTGGTAGAATTCGGCGCGCGCCTCCGGGTTGATGTAGCCGGCCGTCACCGCCACCGTCTTGATGCCGCGCTTGTGGCAAGCCTTGGCCACGTCGATGGCGTATTCGAGGAAGATCACCGGATCGTTGTAGGTGAAGGCGACCGACCGGCAGCCGCTCCTGACCGCCGCCTCGGCGATCATCGCCGGCGTCGCCTGCGCCTGCAGCTTGTCGAACTCCCGCGATTTCGAGATGTCCCAGTTTTGGCAGAACTTGCAGGTCAGGTTGCAGCCGGCGGTGCCGAAGCTGAGGATCGGCGTCCCCGGCAGGAAGTGGTTGAGCGGCTTCTTCTCGACCGGGTCGATGCAGAAGCCCGACGAGCGGCCATAAGTGGTGAGCACGATTTGGCCGCCCTTGTTGGCGCGCACGAAGCAGAGCCCGCGCTGGCCTTCGTGGATCTTGCACTCGCGCGGGCACACGTCGCATTGCACGCGGCCGTCATCGAGGGCGTGCCAATAGCGGCCCGGAAAGGCCTCGCCGAAGTTCTCCGGCTTGTTCTGCTTCGCCGTGCGTGCGCTCATTTCGATCCCGGGGCCTGGTTCCTATGGGTGCGTGCCGCCCGCCGGGGGCGGCCCGTCAGACCCTATATATAAGTAATCGGCACCGGCTCCCGGTCAAGCGGCGGGCGGGCCTGCCGACCCGCCGGCCCTTTACAGCCCGACCCGGGACGGGCACTAATTGAACCAGCAACGACACCGGGGCGCAGCAATCCCCGGGCAGGGAGCCGATGATGCCCACCATCCGAGACGCCGCCGGCGCCAACCACCCCCACCGCGCCACCATTGCCACGCCCCACTCCAAGATTCGGCCCGATCGCGACTGCCGACCCGGGTTCCGCAGCGCCTTTGGCCGGGCTGTCGCCGTCTTGGCGGTGGCGATTTTGACCTCCGCGTGCGCCTACGACGTGGTCAGCCGCGAGGACCAGCTGTTCATGAACAGCCGCTACCAGGAGATCGTGCAGCGCGTCGAGGGGCGGGGCGGCGCCAAATCGACGGCGGAGTATTACACGCTCTGCATCTCGTTCTCGAAGCTCAAGCGTTACGACCGGCTGTTCGACTGCGTCAAGCGCATGGAAGCCTCGATCGCCGCCGGCGACCGCACGGTCTATTTCACCGACGCGTCCTATCTGCCGCGCGGACTGCTGAGCCAGGCCTACGTCGAGCTGGCGCGCTACGACGACGCCATCAAGGAGGCGCTGGCGTTCAAGCGGCTGGCGGCCGACCTCGGCATGCAGAGCCGGGCGCTGACCGTCGAGGCGCTGGGCCTGCTCGGCCTGGCGCAGGCGCTGAAGAAGGACGCGGCCGCGGCGCGCGCCACGGCGGCCGAGCTGGAGGGCATCGGCACCCATTATCCGTTCGTGCTGCTGGAGACGCCGAAGCGCACCAACCTGGCGCGCATCTACATCGCGCTCGGCGAGTACGAGAAGGCGTTGGTCGCCATCCAAGTAGGCGAAGGGGAAGGACTGTGGCGCGGTGTTGCCGATCTCGTCACCGGCGCGTCGGCGCGCGGCGAAAGCATGTTCGCCTGGCAGCAGCTCCCCCGCAAATTCATGTTCCACAAGTCGCAGATGGAGACCGGCCGCGCCGCCGAGGCCAAGGCCGGCTACGACGAGCTGCTCGCCAACCCGCTGACGGCGCAGAACGGCGACATCTATTGGCTGATCCTGTTCGACCGCGGCCGCGTCGCGCTGAAGGAGGGCAACCGCGAGGCGGCGATCGGCTTCTTCCGCCGCGCCGCCGAGGTGATCGAGAGCCAGCGCTCGACCATCAGCACCGAGGCCAGCAAGATCGGCTTCGTCGGCGACAAGCAGGACGTTTATTCGGCGCTGGTCGGCGCGTTGTTCGATGCCGGTCGGGCGGCCGAGGCCTTGGAGTTCGTCGAACGCTCCAAGGCCCGCGCGCTGGTCGACCTGCTGGCCCAGCGCAGCCGCTTCCAGCCGAAGCGGCGGGACGCGGCGGAGGTCAACCGGATGCTCACCCAGTTGGCCAGCCTAGAGGCCGGCACGCAAGAGGAGGACGCCGGCCTCACGCCGCAAGTGGTTGCCGACCGGCGGCGCGCCCTCGCCGACACCCGCCAGCGCATCGAGACGGCTGAGCCGGAAATGGCGTCGCTGGTGACCGTGCCGGCGATGAGCGCGGGCGAGATGCGGGGGCTGTTGGCCGCCGACGAAACGCTGATCGACTATTTCGTCCACAAGAACGCGCTTTACGCCTTCGTCATGACCCGCGACAGCGTTCGCGGCGCGCGCCTCGACGGCGCAGGATTGGCCGACGCGGTGGCGCTGTTCCGCGCCACGCTTACCGAGGCGCGCACCGACTCCTACCGGGAGCCGGCGCGGCGGCTCTACGACCGTCTGATCCGCCCCATCGAGGGGCTGCTCGACCGCCGCAACCTGGTGATCGTGCCGCACGGCGCGCTGCACTACCTGCCGTTCGCGGCGCTGCGGTCGGACCAACGCTACCTGATCGACGGCTACACGGTCAGGCTGCTGCCCAGTGCCAGCGTGCTCAAATACCTGAGGCCGGCGGAGCGGCGCCCGACCAAGGACCTGATGGTGCTCGGCAATCCCAACCTCGGCGACCGCCGGCTCGACCTTCCGGGCGCCGAGACGGAAGCCCGCGAGATCGGCCGCAAGTGGCCGGACTCGCTGGTGCTGCTCCGCGATAACGCCTCCGAGACGGCGATCAAGCGGGCAGGCCAGGAATTCCGCATCCTGCACCTGGCGAGCCACGGCCGCTTCGATTCCGACGCGCCGCTGGAGTCCGGCCTGCTGCTCGCCCGCGACGCCGCCAACGACGGCCGCCTCACGGTGAGCGAGCTGTACGACCTGAGCCTGAACGCCGACCTGGTGACGCTCAGTGCCTGCGAGACCGGCCTCGGCGCGGTGCGCAACGGCGACGACGTGGTCGGACTGACCCGCGGCTTCCTGTATGCCGGCGCGCGCAGCATCGTCTCCAGCCTGTGGCCGGTCTCCGATCAGGCCACCACTGAGCTGATGGCCGGTTTCTACGCCAACCTGCGCTCCACCGATGTCCGCGAGGCGCTCAAGCGGGCCCAGATCGCGGCCAGGGAAAAGCATCCGCATCCGTTCTTCTGGGCCGCCTTCCAGCTGACCGGCAGCCGCGGCTGACGCGGTCGCGGGCCGGACCGACCCTTTACAGCCTCGGCCCGGGATACTACTTAGACCGATAAGACCTTGTTCGATTGCCATGCGGGAAGGAGCCGCCCGATGCCCGTCGTCCGGGAAGCCGCCGTCGCCGGCCAGTTCTATCCCGGCAACGCCGCCGAGCTCGCCGCCACGGTCCGCCGCCATCTCGACGCCGCCGAACGGGCGCTCGCAAGCGACTCGAAGGGCGATCGCGGCGCGGTGCCGAAGGCCCTCATCGCGCCGCACGCCGGCTACGTCTATTCCGGCCCGATCGCCGCCTCGGCATACGCGCGCCTCGCGCCGGCGCACGCCGTCATCACCCGCGTCGTGCTGCTCGGCCCCTGCCACAGGGTGCCGGTGCGCGGGCTGGCGCTGTCGGGCGCCGACTGTTTCCGCACGCCGCTCGGCGACGTGCCGGTCGACAAGGACGCGGCCAAGGCGATCCTCGATCTGCCGCAGGTCGAGGTGTTCGACGCCACCCACGCCCTGGAACATTCCCTCGAGGTGCACCTGCCGTTCCTGCAGGTGGTGCTCGACGATTTCGCGGTCGTGCCGCTGGTGGTCGGCGACGCCAACCCGCGTCAGGTCGCCGAAGTGCTCGACGCCCTGTGGGGCGGCCCGGAGACGGCGATCGTGGTGTCCTCGGACTTGAGCCACTATCTCGGCTACGACGCCGCCCGGCGCATCGACGCCGCCACCTGCCGCGCCATCGAAAGCCTCGATCCGGCGGCGATCTCCCGCGACGGCGCCTGCGGCCGCCACCCGGTTGCCGGGCTGCTGGAAACGGCGAAGCGCCGCGGCCTCCGGGTGACGACGCTGGATTTGCGCAATTCCGGCGACACCGCCGGCTCCAAGGACCACGTGGTCGGCTACGGCGCCTGGATGTTCGTCGAGGCGAAGCCGGCCGGCAAGGTCGAGCGGCCGCCAAAATTGACGGTCACCGTGCGCAAGGCGGCGCCCGTGGAAAAGCCTTCTGCCTCCTCCACCGACTTCATCGCCGCCACCGAGGCGATGCTCCGGCGCCACGGCGGCGTCCTGCTCGACCTCGCCCGGCGCTCGATCCTGCACGGCCTCGACCATGGCAGGCCGCTCGCCGCCGGCGCCGTCAAGGGCGAGCTCGGCGAGCCCGGCGCCGCGTTCGTCACCCTCAAGCGCGCCGGCCGGCTGCGCGGCTGCATCGGCAGCTCGGAAGCCTATCGGCCGCTCGCCGCCGACGTCGCCGAGAACGCCTACCGGGCCGCCTTCAAGGACCCGCGGTTTGCGCCCTTGACGGCGGGCGAACTCGACGGGCTCGCCGTGTCGATTTCGGTGCTCGGCCCGCAGGCGCCGATGGCGTTTTCCGGCGAGGCCGACTTCCTCGCCGCGCTCCAGCCCGGCGCCGACGGCCTGGTGATCGAGGACAACCGCCGCCGGGCGCTGTTCCTGCCGTCGGTGTGGGAGCAACTGCCGGACGTCCGCAAGTTCGTCGAGCACCTGAAGGTCAAGGCTGGATTGCCCAAGGATCACTGGTCGCCGAGCTTCAAGGCGTGGCGGTTCCGGGCGGCCGAGATCGGCGACGACGCCTGATCGCCACCTTTCCCCCCACAGGCCGGATGCGCAATTGACAACCGCCGCGCTGCGGCGACAATCGGTCGTGCCGCGACGCGATCGCGGCGGCGAGCAGGAGAGGCGCGGGTGCTGAACATCGGGTTGAGCCTGCTGGAGCAGGTCGGCAACGTCGCCAAGCGCGCCGGCCAGGAGATCCTCAAGGTCTACAAGACCGACTTCAAGGTCGAGCAGAAGGCCGACCGCTCGCCGGTCACCGACGCCGACCGCGCCGCCGAGGCGCTGATCATGCGCGCCATCCGCGAGGGCGTCACCGACAAGTTCCCGATCGTCAGCGAGGAAGCGGTCGCCGCCGGCAAGGCGCCGGCGGTCAAGGACAGCGCCTTCTGGCTGGTCGATCCGCTCGACGGCACCAAGGAATTCGTCAGCAGGAACGGCGAGTTCACCGTCAACATCGCAATCGTCGAGAACGGCCGACCGGTGCTCGGCGTCGTGCACGCGCCGGTAAGCCGCAGGACGTATTGGGGCGCCGCCGTCGGCTCGTTCGCCCAGGATGGCGACGCGCCGGAGCGCGTCATCCGCTGCCGCGCGGCGCCGGCCGCCGGGCTGGTGGCGGTGGTCAGCCGTTCGCATCGCGGCCCGGACGTCGACGCCTATCTCGCCCAATACAAGATCGCGAGCGAGACCAGCGCCGGCAGCGCGCTGAAGTTCTGCACCGTCGCGGAAGGCTCCGCCGACATCTATCCCCGCCTCGGCCGCACCATGGAATGGGACACCGCCGCCGGCCACGCGGTGTTGCGCTTCGCCGGCGGCAGCGTCGAGGACCTGAAGGGCAACGATCTCGCCTACGGCAAGCCCGGCTTCGAGAACCCGCACTTCGTCGCCAAGGGGCCAGGCGTGCCGAAGCCCGCCAAAAGGTGAGTAAACCCCGCGAGATGGGTCCCTCGCCGCGACGCCGTCGCGGCTCGAAATGCTTCTTCGCATTGCGCCCATTGAACAATCCGGGACCGAGGCGGTGCACCGGTCGGCGCCGATCCTGATCTCCACCTTGTGTTAACCGAGAGAAAGTAGACTGACCGCCGCGAAGGACTTTTTTTCGAGGAACCTCGAGTGATCGCGGAACGCACCCCGATCGTCCCCGCCGACGCCGAACATATCGCCGCCGCCGCGCAGGTGATCCGCGACGGCCGGCTGGTCGCCTTCCCCACCGAAACCGTCTACGGCCTCGGCGCCGACGCCACCAGCGACGAGGCGGTCGCCAAGGTGTTCGCCGCCAAGGACCGGCCGAAGTTCAACCCGCTGATCGTGCATGTGGCCGACATCGCGGCGGCGCGCCGGGCCGTCCGCTTCAACGCCGTCGCCGAGAAGCTCGCCAAGGCGTTCTGGCCGGGGGCGCTGACGATGGTGCTGCCGCGCCTCGACAAGCGCATCTCGCTGCTGGTCGGCGCCGGCCTCGACACGCTGGCGGTGCGGGTGCCCAACCATCCGGTGGCGCGCGCGCTGCTGATCGCGGCCAGGCTGCCGATCGCGGCGCCGAGCGCCAACCGCGCCGGCCGCGTCAGCCCGACCGCCGCCGGCCACGTGGTGTTCTCGCTGCCCGGTCCCGACCAGGGCGGCCCGACGATGATCCTCGACGGCGGGCCGTGCCGGGTCGGCGTCGAGTCGACGGTGGTCGACCTCACCGCCGAGCGACCGGCGCTGCTCAGGCCCGGCGGCGTCGCCGCCGAGGAGATCGAGGCGGCGATCGGCCGGCTCGCCCCGGCCGGCGCCGGGCCGCGAAAATCGCCGGGAATGCTGGAGCGCCATTACGCCCCCGGGCTGCCGCTCCGCCTCGATGCCGCGTCGGCGCGGCGCGGCGAGGCGCTGCTGGCGTTCGGGCCGAACGCGCCCGAGGATTCCATCAACCTCAGCGCCAGCGGCGACCTCGAGGAGGCGGCCGCCAACCTGTTCGCCATGCTGCGCGCCGTCGACGGGCCGCCGTTCACCGCCATCGCGGTGATGCCGGTGCCCGACGTCGGGCTCGGTCGCGCCATCAACGACCGGCTGCGCCGCGCCGCCCGCGCGCCGGCCGGTTAGGGTCGTCGCCGATGGCCGCCCGCGCCTTAATCGCCGTCCTCGACTTGGAGTGGACGTCATGGGAAGGCGCCCGGCAGCGGCGATGGCAAGGCCCCGGCGAGGAGATGGAGATCGTCCAGATCGGCGCCATTACCCTCACCGACGACGCGGCGCTGGCCGAGACCGCGGCCCTCGACGTGCTCGTGAGGCCGACGCTCAACCCGACGCTCAGCGACTACTTCATCGATCTGACCGGCATTACCCAGGCGCGCCTCGACGCCGAAGGCGTCGCTTTCCGGACCGCGCTCGATCGCCTCCGCCGCTTCCTCGCCGCCGGCGTCGGGGCGGTGTGGTCCTACGGCACCGATTACAAGATCATCCAGCGCAACTGCGTCCTCGACGGCGTCGTCTTCCCGTTCGAGGAGGAGTTGTTCAGAAACGCCCGCGAGCTGGTCGCCGCAACGGTCGGGCCCGACGTCGCGTACGTCGACTCCAGCCGGCTGCCGGAAGCCATGGGATTTCCCCCGCCGGGCACCGCCCATCAGGGAGTCGACGACTGTCGTTGCATCGCCGAGACGCTGCGCATTCTGCGCCGGCGCGGATTATTCTAGTTTTCCGGATTTTGGCGTATAGTCCCGGCACCTTGACCAGCGGCGCGCCGATGACCAGACCCGAAGATCTTCCGTATGCCCCCTCGCACCGGCACATGATCGCCGAGACGGCGGGCTTGCGCGTGCAGATCCTGACGCTGGAGGCCGGCGTGGACGTGCCGTGGCACCATCACACCCAGGTCACCGACACCTTCATCTGCCTCGACGGTCCGATGGTGGTGCAGATGCGGGCCGCGAACGGCGACCGCGAACTCAGGCCCGGCGAGACCGTCGACGTGCCGCCGTTCGTCGACCATCGGGTGATCGGCAAGGACGGCGGCCGTTGCCGGTTCGTGGTCGTGCAGGGAATCGGCGAGCACGACTTCATCCCCTCCGGATCCTGAGCCGCCGAAAAAAACGGCCCCGACAGTGCGTCGGGGCCCAAGTCGGCTTCACTCAGTAATCGAAAATCATTCGGCCGGCGCCGTCGCGGGCACCGCGACACCGGTCTCGCGGGCGGGCAGCAGCAGGGCGGCCAGGAAGACCAGCCCGGCGGCGACGGCCAACACCATCATCAAGGTCGCGAATCCGCCGCCGGCGGCGAGCACGTGCCTCGCCGTCAACAGCGCCAGCGCCCCGATCACCAGATTGAGCATGAACTTGACCGACAGCACCTTGGCCCGCCAGGCGTCCGGCACGTAGCGTGCCAGCACCGCGTCGACGATCGGGATTTGGCCGAAGACGAAGGCCATCGCCAGCAGCGACGCGGCCAGTAGCGCGTAGTCGACCTGCATCCCCATCAACGCGATGAGGATCGACTGGCCGAGCGCGATGGTCGCCAACACCGGCTTCACCGGCCGGCTGTCGATGATCCGGCCGACAGCCAGTTGCGTCCACGCGGCGCCGGCGTAGACGAGGGCGGCCAGCGCGCCGGTCACCGCGACGTCGACGCTGACGTTGGGCATGCTGACCTCGAACATGCGCGGGACGATGAAGGTCATGGCGCCGAACACGAAGCCGCCGGCCGCCGTCACCAGCGCCAGCGCGAACAGCGCCCGCGGCCAGCCCGGCGCGAAGCCGACCAGGGCGCGTTCGCGCGGACACGGGTGCGGCGGCCGCATCCGACCGGACCTCGTCAACGCCGCGTAGCCCAGGCCGATCAGCACCGAGACCGCCCCCGGAATGGCGAACGCCAGCCGCCAGTCGTAGTCGGCGAGGATCAAGCCGGTGATCAGCGGCGCCGCCGCCACGCCCATATTGCCCCACACGCCGTTGATGCCGAGCCGCCAGCCGACGTTGCCGCCGCCCTCGACCACCATGGCGATGCCGACCGGATGGTAGATGGCGGCGAACACGCCGATGGCGGCGAGGCCGACGCCGATCTCGAACGGGCTGGCGGCGAAGCTGGTGGCGACGGAGGCCAGCCCGATGCCGACGAAGAACACGGCGATCATGCCGTGGCGGCTCCACCTGTCGGCGAAATGCGCGGCGATCGGCGCGCACGCCCCGAACAGGATCATCGACGGCACGCCGTAGGGGATCATCTCCGCATAGGCGCCGTCCTTGGCCAGCCCGAAGTCGAGGCCGGCGCTGAACGCCGCCTTGGCGAAGATCAGCATGAACAGGTGGTCGGCGAAGTGCCCGACGTTGAGGAACAGCAGTCGGGCCTTGTCGGCGAGGAAGCGGTTCACGGGCGTCGACTCACGTTTCGGTTTCGCGGGCGGAAGAACCGCCGTTTCGAGCCTTCATGATTAAGCCTTGGTGCGGCCGACAGTCTTGCGATATAATGTCAATAAATATCGAGAAAGTGACAATCCATGGCCTTGTCGCCGGAAATCGAGAGCGTCCACGACCTGCCGCGGCCGGTCGCTGCCACCGCCACCAACTACCCGCCCGGCCACCGCGTCGACTGGCACAGCCACCCGAAGGGACAGCTGGTGCACGGCATCTCGGGGGTGATGACGGTGACCACCGACGGAGGCCGCTGGGTGATCCCGCCGGGTCGCGCCGTGTGGGTGCCGGCCGGCGTCCGCCACCGCGTCGACATCGCCGGCGTCGGCCGCATGCGCAGCCTGTTCGTGGCGCCGGCCGCCGCTCATGGCCTGCCGAACGCCTGCGCGGTGGTGACGGTGCCGCCGCTGCTGCGCGAGCTGATCCTGGAGGCCGTGGCGCTGCCGAAGCTCTACGACGAGGCCGGCGCCGACGGCCGGTTGATGGCGGTGATTCTCGATTGCCTGAAGAAATTGAAGCCGACGCCGCTGTACCTGCCGATCCCGGCCGACGCGCGGCTCAGGCGCATCGCCAACGTGATTGCCGCTGATCCCGCCGACCGCACGCCGCTCGCCGCGTGGGGAAAGCGCGCCGGCGCCTCGGCGCGCACCCTGGCCCGATTGTTCGTGCGCGACACCGGGCTCACCTTCGGCGCCTGGCGCCAGCAGGCGCGGCTGTTGAAGGCGCTGGAATGGCTGGCCGAAGGCCGCCCGGTGACGGCGGTCGCCCTCGATCTCGGCTACGACAGCCCGAGCGCCTTCATCGCCATGTTCCGGCGCGCGCTGCGTGTGTCGCCGGGGCGCTATTTCAAAGGCCGGTGACGCCGTCCCAGACGAGCTTGAGGCCGGTCAGGAACAAAAACGCGTAGCAGACGCCGTAGAAGGCGCGGTCGGGGATGCGCCGCTGCATCCACAGGCCGAGCCAGATGCCGAGCGGCGCCAGCGGCAGCAATACCGCCGAGGTCAGCAGGTTGCCGGGGTGGAACTGCCCGAGCTGGCCGTAGGGGACCAGCTTCAGCGCGTTGACGATCATGAAGAACACGATCAGGGTGCCGACGAACAGCCGCTTTTCCAACTGCTGCGGCAGCAGGTAGACGAGGATCGGCGGCCCGCCGGCGTGGGCGACGAAGCTGGTGAAGCCGGAGACGGCGCCCCACAGCCAGCCCCACAGTCTCGCCGGCCCGACCACGCGAGGCGGCTTCCAGTCGAGCCAGTAGGCGAGCGGAAACACCAGAGCCAGGACCCCGACCAGCAGCCGCACCGCCGCCGCGTCCAACAGGCCGAACGTCGCCCAGCCGAGGCCGACGCCGACCGCCGCCGCCGGCAGGATCATCTTCAGTTGGGCGCGGTCGAACGACTTGCGATAGGTCCAGAACGCGGTCAGGTCCATCACCACCAGGATCGGCAGCATGATGGCGGCGGCCTGCGGCGGCGGCACGGCGAGCGACATCAGCGGCACCGCCAGCACCACCAGGCCGGAGCCGAAGCCGCCCTTGGAGATGCCGGCGACCAGCACCGCCGGCACGGCAAGCGCGTAGAACCAGACGTCGACGATCATGACGGCGGCGGGGTCGGCGGCGCGCCGCGGCGCGAAGGCGCCGCGCCTGCGGTTTTCGGTGGCGCCTTGCGGCGTTTGCGCTTGCGCAGCTCGCGGCGCAGCAACTCGATCGGGAACTCGGTCAGCGCCCTAAGCCCGGCGATGGTCGACAGGTTGCGCACCGTCTGGCGGGTGGCCATCAGCACCTCGTCGATGACCATACGCTGCCCCACCTCCCCAGTTTCCTCGACCAGCGCCAAGCGGTGGATCGAATACGCCCCGAGCAGCGCCGCGAACAGGAAGTAGAAGTCCCAGGGATTGAA
>Ga0209399_10000551_pt1 | contig 22219 bp, 18 predicted proteins | sample OV2TP3_FD_184130 | JGI IMG/M metagenome (GOLD analysis project Ga0209399, IMG submission 184130) | Hot spring microbial communities from Beatty, Nevada to study Microbial Dark Matter (Phase II) - OV2 TP3 (SPAdes) (version 3) | ecosystem: Environmental > Aquatic > Thermal springs > Hot (42-90C) ... | reverse complement strand
ACAACCTTTTGTGCTCCGAGCACGCATAGAAGCTTGACCGCCTTGCCGCCTCGTCGCGCTTGACAGGCACGCCTCTTTCATAGAAGGGGCTAAAGCCCCAGAAGAAGTATCCAGTCCTTGTCATGTCGCCACTGAAGTGGCGACCCCATTTGCTTCTGATCAACAACTTCCGCTGGGGTCGCCGCTTTAGCGGCGACAGTAGGCCGACTGCCCTCACACTTCGGGGCTTTAGCCCCCACGCGAGAGTGCGGCTTTCTGCTTCTGGTAGGCGGCGATGCGGCGGCGCTCGGCGTCGAAGCCGGGCCGGCCGAGCAGCGCGTAGGTCAGGTCCTTGCCAAGCTGCACGCCGGGCTGGTCGAAAGCGTTGATGTCGTAGAACTCCCCCGCGTACGCCGTCGCGAACTCCATCATCATCATCATCTGCCCCACGTGGTACTCATCGGCCACGGGGAAAACGAAGTTGCAGTTCGGCCGGCCGACTTCGGTGAGCGCCAGCTCGGTGGCCAGTTTCTCGGCGTGGAACAGCTCGTTCAAGGTGTGCCCGCCCAGGTAGCCGGTGGCGGTGTGCTTCGGAAAAAGTTTCGGAATCCGAATCGTGTAGGGGTCGCGCTCCACCTCCCAGAAGACGATGACCTTGTCCCGCGGGCCTTCCATGTAGAGCTGCGACTGCGAGTGCTGGTCGGTCACCCCCAGCGCCTCGGCGCACGTCTGCCCCACGTTCACCTCGCGCTTCTTGCGGTCGGTGCGCTTGCCCAGGCTTTCCACCCACAACTGCCGGTACCAGAACGCCAGCGCCCAGAGCGCGTTCGAGTAGCAGTAAATCGCCTGGATGTGCTTGCCGTAGCGGGTGTCGAGCAGGTACTGGTGCAGGGCGAACTGCAGCGCAGGGTTCGCGTCGAGCTCCGGCCGGCGGCAGGCCGCCACCACCGAGCCCGCCCCCGCGAGCAGCCTCTTCACGTTCACGCCCACGAGCGCCGCCGGCAGCAGCCCCACCGGCGTCAGCACCGAGAAGCGCCCGCCCACGTTGGGCGGCACGTGGAATAGCGCAAAGCCTTCGCCGCGGGCGATCGAGAGCAGGTCGCCTTTCTTGGGGTCGGTAACGGCGGCTACCTGCTTTGCCGCTTTCTTCGCGCCCAGCTTCCGCCGCAGCCAGTCGTAGACAATGAGGAACTGCGCCATGGTCTCGCCGGTCTCCCCCGACTTGGTGATGACCAGCACCAGCGTCTGGCGCGGGTCGAGCTGCTCCAGCGCGCGGCCGAGGATGAGCGGGTCGACGTTGTCGAGCACCCACAGCTCGGCCGCCCGCCGCGGCGGGTTGCGGCGGAAGGGCCGCGGGCCGTTCACCAGCGCGTCGAGCGCGAACGGGCCCAGCGCCGAGCCGCCGATGCCGAGCAGCAGGATCGACTTGAAGCGGCGCTGCGCGCGCGCGTAGCGCTCCACCGCGTTCAACGTCTTGCGGTCGTCCGGCAGCGAAGCGAAGCCGAACTCGCCCGAGTCCAGCCGCGCCCCGATGGCTTCCACCGCCCGCCGCGCGGCCTCGCGCTGCGCCTCCAGGTCGGCCGGCGTCAGCCCCTGCCCGCTGCCCACCACGTCGGCGCGCAGGTTCGTCCAGTCGTACCGAATCCCTTTGGAAGTTGCCATAGCCTCACCCCACAATGGAGAATCCGGAGAGGGGCAAGAGTAGCGCAGTCGCGAACGTTTTGGTAGCGCAGGTTCCCTGAGCGAAGCCCGACACGGTCGGGCGGAGTCGAAGGGTACCTGCGGCTTTTCAGTTCGTCGGCGAGTCGGTGATGAGGGTCTGGGAAATCATGTCGTGCCAGGTGAGCCCGCGGTCGTCGAGCGCGGCCCAGAGAAAGCCCAGCCCCAGCGAGGCGATGGAGACCAGGTAGCCGAAGGCGCGCCACATGGCGCGCTCCTCGGGGAGGTTCTTCGACTCGAAGGTCGCCGCATAGAGCCCGTGCGCCTGCATCCCCGGCGTGCGCCCGCCGAAGAGCGTAAAGAGAGTGAAGTAGGCGGCGGCCAGAACGAAATTGGCGAGCAGATAAACAAGCAGGTCGCGCCGCCCGAGAGTCAAGTCGCCGCCCAGGGCGGCAAACAGGGTGAAGAAGAGAGCGCTGGCCAGGACAACTAGCGCGGCGTCAAACAGCCCGGCGCGGGCGCGTAAGTCGAGCGAAGCGGCGCGGCTGGGAAGCGGGAGGTGGACGCCGCTGGCGGCGGCGCGCTCGAAGTCAAACGCCGTCTGCATCACCGGCATCCCCATCACCTGCAGCTCGGCCGGCCGCGCGCGCGCAGCCGCAGCCGGAAGCGTGGCCGCGGCCAGGCTGCTTCGGCGCAGGCGCTCGACCCAGTGAGTGCGCCGCCGCAGCCGCCGCGGCATCGTGCGCGAGGACTGGCGCAGGGGCGACGCCGGCGGCACCAGGACGAACGCTTCTGCGGGATCCGTCAGCGGAACTTGCGCGCGGATGGTAGCCCGCACGCTCCCCGCGCCCGGCAACGGCGTTGCGCGGGACGGCCCGCCTGCTGATCGGGTCGCCAGCGGCGGGGCCGGGGCCATGATGAGGGCGTCGGCCGCCTGCCCCGACGCTTCCCAGTCCTGGGCGCTGCGCACGGGCGGCCCCGAAGCCTCGGGGCGGCCAGCGGCCGGGCCACTCGATGACACGGCGAACGAGGAAGTAACGCGGGTGTAGCTGCGGGAGAGTTGCCAGCCGCAAAACGAGCAACTGCTGGCGTCGAGCGGAGCAGAAAAATGGCAGCGCGGACAGTCCATCGCTCTCCTGTCGGCGCTGCGGAGCGCGAACAGCGCGGATGGTAGCAAAGCCCGCCGCGCAGGTCAACTGTTTTGGAGTTACTTGCGGCGGGAGAAAAGCAGGCCCGACCAGGTCTCATCCACGGCGCATATCTTGTAGTCCACCCAGCCGCGCGCGAGGCCAAAGCTGCGCACTACCGGCTCGCTGAGATCGCTTTCGATGGCGGAAGTTTTCTTCGGCCAGCAGAGCCACAGCTTGCCGCCCTCGGGCAATGCGTTCGCCACGGCGGAGAAGCGGCGTTCGAGTTCAGCCCGCGACTTCGAGAACAGCAGCGCCAGTTCAGGCTGCCCGCGGAGATGTTTCTGCAAGCGGACACCGTCGGGCAGCGCGCCCAGCGTGCGCTCGAACCCTGCCGGCGCGCCCAGCAGCGCTACTACGGCGCCGGGCCGGATGGCGAGCTTCTTCGGCAGCGGCGTGCCTGAGTAGCCCGCCATCGTGCCGGGGACGACCGGCTTGGGTGGGGGCTTGCGGAGCGCCTGCCGCAGAGCGCTGCGAATCCCGGTCCAGCGCGTGTACACGGCATCGGGCAGCAGTTCGCGGGCTTTGGCCATTTTCTCCGGCTCGCCGTCGACGAAAACCAGCGCCGCCTGCCGCGTGGCCTTCTGCTGCCTCACCCAGACGCCGACGGCCCTTCCGTGGGAGGGGAGCCGGCTGAGGTCGATGACGAAGGCGTGAGGCGGCCTGGTGCGAATGGCGCGCAGGTAGTCGATCTTCGGGTCGGATACCACGCGAACCTGGTGGCCGGCTGCGCGCAAGCACGCCGCACGCTCCCGGGCCTCCTGCGGGTTCCAGTGGATGAGCACGACACGACTCATGAGGGACCGGAGTATACTGGCTCAACTACATCAATGCCTACAACCTATTGAAAATAAGCATGCAAAACCAGTTGACAGGAAATTGCGCCCGTGTTACTTGAATGTTCAATCAAATGACCACTGCCACCAAACCCTCGAGCCGCGAGCGGATACTCGAAGCCGCGCGGGAGCTGTTCTGGGTCAACGGCTACGAAGCCACCAGCGTGGCCGAAATCCTCGACAAGGCCGGGGTCAACAGCGGCAGCCTCTACCACTATTTCGACGGCAAAGAGGAGCTCTTGCTGGCCTGCCTGGACTGGTACCTGGAGAACTTGTGGCCGGAGGTGATTGCTCCGGCGTTTGCGCAGACGACGGACCCGGTGAAACGGGTGTTCGCGGTTCTGGCAGGCTACCGGATGGGGCTGAGCTACACGGCTTGTACCGGCGGCTGTCCCATCGGGAACCTGTCCATCGAAGTGGGCGACCACATCCCCTCGGCGCGGGAAAAGATCCGGCAGAACTTCGAGAACTGGCGGCTGGTGATTCGCGGCTGCCTGGAGGATGCCGGCGACCGTCTGCCCCGCGACCTGGACCGCGACCAACTGGCCACCTTCATCCTGACGGTGATGGAAGGAGCGGTGATGCAGGCGCGGGCCCACGGCAGCCTGCAGCCGTTTGATGCCGCCATCGCGCAGCTGCGCAATTACGTGCAGGGGTTGATGGCGGCCGCGGCAGCCGAGCAAGGGGCAAGCGGGGGACGATCGGCCGTCTCATCCTGAGCACGCAAAAGGAGAAAAGAATGGCGCAAATCAACTGGGGTCGGGTCATCGCGGGAGGATTGCTGGCGGGCGTGGTGATGAACATCAGCGAAGCCGTCCTGCACGGGGGCGTATTGGGGCAGGACGGCGCGGAGTTGTTTGAGTCGTTCGGCGTTTCGGCGACTCCCGCGGCGTGGCAAGTCCCCGTGCTCGTGGGCATGACCTTCGTGCTGGGCATTACTTCGGTTTGGCTCTACGCCGCCATTCGCCCGCAGTTCGGCCCCGGGCCGAAGACCGCCATCTGCGCGGGCCTGGTGGTTTGGATCCTTGCTCATCTTTGGTCCGGCGCGTACCTAGCCGCCGGATTCACGGGCCTGATTACGCCCCGGCTGGCCTGGATTCCGGTCGCCTGGGGCCTGCTGGAAGCGCCGCTCGGCACTTTGGCCGGCGCCTGGCTCTACAAGGAGTGAGGAGGAAAACGATGAACATGAATAGCTGGAGTGCAGGCGTCTTGGTTCTGGTTGCGACGGCGGCGCTGGCCCCGACGCTGGCCGCAGCACAATCGGGAGCGCCGGCGGACTCGCCCGGCGAGGTGGCAGCGACCCTGGAGGATTTCGCCTGGCTGGCGGGGCACTGGCGGGGGAAGCTGAAGTCGGGGCCGGTGGCGGAGATCAGCTACAGCGAGCCCGCGGGCGGGCTGATGATGGGGATGTTCCGTTTGATGGACGGCGAGAGAATTCTGGTGCTCGAGTACCTGACGCTGCGGGAGACGCCGGAAGGGCTGGAGATGCGCGTGCGGCACTTCGACCCGGCGCTGACGCCCATGGAAAAGGAAGAAGCCATCACCCTGCGGCTGGCCGAGCACGACGGCCGGCGCTGGGTGTTCGAAAACCCGATCCACGCGCGGCCCAAGCGCAGCACCCTTACGATCACCAGCGAAAACTCGCACACGGTGCGCTCGGAGATCATCAACGACAAGGGTGAGACCAGCACCATCGAAGTGGCCTGGGAGCGTGTGCAGGCGCCGGCGGCTGCGTCCGCGCCGCCCCCAGCCAAGGCTGCGGAAGCGCCACCGGCCAAGCCGCTCGAGCCGCTGGCGCACCTGGTGGGTGGGCAGTGGCGCGGCGAGCTCAAGATGGTTGACGGCACCGTCATCCGCGCCCGCATCATTTTCGAATGGGGTCTGGACGGGAGCCTCATCAAGTCGAAAACCTACGGCGCGGTGGGCGACGGCCCCGAGCGGCTGGCCTACGAGGGCATGTTCGCCTGGCATCCCGGGAAGAAGGCCATCGTCTTCCGCGAGTTCTCCGCCTTCGGCGGGGTGAACGAAGGAACCATCGTTCCCGAGGGCGACGCCCTGCACGTGACCTGGGCGGACTACGACCAGAGCGGGCTCACCGAGTACCGCGAGACCCTACGCTTCTCCGACCGCGACCACTACACCTCCGTCGCCGACAAGAAAACCGCCGGGGGCTGGGAGAAGATGCTCGAGAGCGCCTTCGCGCGAGAGCCCATCCTCGAGGCAGCCGCGGCCGAGCGCCGCCTGCGCAAGCAGGTAACGGTGGCGGCGCCGCTGGCCGAAGTGTGGAAAACCTGGACGACGACGGAGGGAGTCAAGACGTTCTTCGGCCCGGAAGCCAAAGTCAAAGCGGTGGTCGGCGGCCCGTTCGAGATCTACTTCGCCCCCAGCCAGTCCGAAGGATTGCGTGGCAGCGAAGGGTGCAAGGTGCACAGCATTGTTCCCATGAAGCTTTTCGCGTTCACCTGGAACGCCCCGCCGACCATCCCGGCCATCCGCAACTCCGGCGTGCACACGGTGGTGTACATTGAGCTCGAAGAGGCGGGCGCCGGCGAGACGCGCGTGACCATGACCCACGTCGGCTGGGGAGCGGGCGAAGACTGGGACAAGACCTATCAGTATTTCGACCGGGCGTGGGACGCGGTGCTGGGCAACCTGCGCTACCGCTTCGCCGTCGGCCCGGTCGAGTGGCCCGGCGCCTTCATCCGCGCCGAAATGCCGGCGACCAAATAAACACAGGGTGGTTCTGGGCTCGGCCGCCGCCGCCCTCTACCGCAAGTAAGTCGGCGGGGGTACACTCCAAGTCATGAGCCGACGCTCTCTTCTGCCGCCGCTTTGCGCGCTCCTTGCGCTTTGCGCGGTGCTGCTGCCGCGCGCAATCGCCGAGGATGCAACTTCGCCCAAGGTGGAGCAACTGGCATGGCTGAGCGGGTCGTGGGAAGGGACGGCAGGGAAGGCGAGCCTCGAAGAGCACTGGACAGAGGCGGCGGGCGGGACGCTCTTTGGCGTCAGCCGGACCATCGTCGAGGGCAAGACGGTGGCGTTCGAGTTCCTGCGCATCGAGACGCGCGCCGACGGAATCTTCTACGTCGCCCAGCCCAACGGCCGCCCACCGACCGACTTCAAGCTGGCGAAGCTCGAAGGGCAGTCGGCGGGGTTTGAGAACCTGGCGCACGACTTCCCGCAGCGCATCCTCTATAAGAAGAACGCCGACGGCACGCTCACGGCCCGCATCGAAGGCGAGCGCAACGGCAAAACCACCGGCCGCGACTTCCACTTCCGCCCCCGCCAGAAGGCTAGCGGGCGAAGTAATCCTCCAGCCAAAGCTTCAGCGTCAAGTCGTGCCGGTCCTCATTGGCGAGATACGGCCGCAGCTCTTTCTGATACCGTTCGCGCAAGACGGTAGAGTCGAGCGCCAGGGAGCGGGCGAGAAAGCGTACATCCTCCCGGTCTTTGGCAGAGTTGCGCGTGAGCTTCGAGAGCACCAGGTCATAGGGGTCGAGCACAAACAAGCGCAGCTGCCGAAATCGCGCCGGGAACGCTTCCCGCAGCCGCTCCTGGTACGCTTCCGGAAGGTCGTCCACCCCAACGCGACGAAGATAGAGTCCGTGTTTTTCGGCTACGGGTGAGCCCGGGCCGGCGATTTCTTCCAGAAGCCCGGCGGCGTGTGCGGGGACGACCGATGTAAAGTCCAAGTCTCCCGTCGTGCGCGGCACGCCGTAAACGGTAGTAAGGGCAAACCCGCCCACACAATGAAGCTCGACCGGCGTGAGCAACCGAGTGTCCACCTCGTCCAAGAACGAGTCCCAAGGAGACGGGGGACCCGCTGAAGATCGCTCAGGCGGCATAGCGCAGATGCTCCGAGCGCCAATCCGCAAGCAAGTTCCAAGCGGCGGCCTCGGGGGTGCGGGCTTGCCGCAGCCAGGCGCGATGCGCCGGGCCGAGGGAGGCGTCGCATAGCGTGTCTTCGGCAGCCAGGCGGCTGCGCTCAAGCTCCGCTTCCAACGGGCGAAGAGCCTGTAGCCGTCCGCGGTAGCGCGGTGCCTGCTCTGCTACGCGCCGGGCCAGGCTGACCACGAAGCCGAGGCGGTTCTGCAGATTGTGGAGCCGAGCCTGCCGAACCAGCCACCCGGAATCAAGATCGAATTCCAAGAGGAGCCAGGGCAGCGCCTCCACCAGTCGCGCCTCGCAGTCGTTCATCGCCAACGCCGAAAGCAGCACTTCAGCCGGGTTTCGTCGCGGACGGCCACGCCGCAGATAGGCGAAAGCCGGGTATCCAAGGCTCGCCAAGGACCGCACCAGCGCAGCGTTTTCATCAGCAACCACGCTTTCCGAGAGCGGCAGCACTGTGGGGGGCACGGCGAAGACGCGGGCGGCGCGGCGAGCCAGCGCCGGCGTCACCGGCCGCTGGCCCCGCTCCAGCAGCGACAGGTAGGGCTGGGAGACACCCAGGCGGCGCGCGGCCTCCCGCTGAGGCCACCCGCGGCGCTCGCGCCCAACTGCCAAGTCTTGTGCTGTCATACGCATATATTATTACAAATTATGTAATACTGCAAAGTGTTCCGCCGCGACTCCACTCCTGCCGCGAATCCTATTGCTTGGACGAGCTGGTTAGGCCAGCTGCCACGCGAGCTTTCAGTTTGCGCCAGAGGACAGCCGCCCCCCAGCAGGCACCGACATAAACCAACACAATCAGCACGAGGTCGCCGGAGCCTCGAGCCTGTATCTGCCAAGCTCTCGGAGAGTCGGCCTTCGTTACGTAACTGACAACAATCAATTGCGGGGCCCAAGAATCCTGAAGGCGGCACAGATAGCTGGCTTGATGAATCGCGCTGATCAACTCTTTCCCACGAAAGCGCGTCTGGGATGCATAGCCAAGCTGGAACGCACAGCCTACATTGCCATTCTCTGCAACAAACTCACGAGCGGCGACTCGTGCGAAAGGGTCCTTTGGGAGGCTACTTGGGTTTCTCCGCAGTGCGTGTATTACGTCGTCGAATTCTGTGGGTCCTCTAACCGCAAAGTAGACCCAGCCAATGGGAAACCAAAGAGCAATTACCACGCATCCAGCGAATGCCAACACCAGGACTGTGTTTTTCATTGGCAAAGCCGTGACAATGCCCTTTCCCTCACCCACGGTAACGGCCTCGACTCCGGCATCATTAGGTCTGCGTTATAATCGACCCGGCTAGGGGAAGACAAGCCTATGGGGTTCCCACAAACGAGGATGAGGAGGCTGCGGCGGACAGAGCCGCTGCGGCGACTGGTGCGGGAGACGAAGCTCTCGGTCGACAGCCTGGTCTACCCGCTCTTCGCCTGCCCGGGCGAAGGCGTGCGCAAGGAAATCTCCTCGATGCCAGGCGTCTTCAACCTCTCGGTCGACAAGCTGGTGGAGGAGTGCCGCGAGGTGGCCCACCTGGGAATTCCCGCCGTGATTCTCTTCGGCATCCCGGAGGCGAAGGACGAGCTGGGCTCGGGCGCCTACGCCGACGACGGCATCGTGCAGCGCGCCGTGCGCGCGGTGAAGAAAGAAGTCCCGAACCTGCTGGTCATCACCGACGTCTGTCTCTGCGAGTACACCAGCCACGGCCACTGCGGCAAGATTGAGAACAACGAGGTCGCCAACGACCCTTCGCTCGAGCTGCTGGCCAAGGCGGCGCTGAGCCAGGCGCGCGCCGGCGCCGACATCGTTGCGCCCTCCGACATGATGGACGGGCGCGTGGCCGCCATCCGGCAGACGCTCGACGCGCACGGCTTCGAGCACATTCCGATTCTGAGTTACGCCGCCAAGTACGCTTCGGCGTTCTACGGGCCCTTCCGCGAGGCGGCGCAGTCGGCCCCGCAGTTCGGCGACCGGCGCGGCTACCAGATGGACGCCGCCAACGCGCGCGAGGCGCTGCGCGAGGTGGCGCTCGACCTCGAAGAAGGCGCGGACCTCATCATGGTCAAGCCGGCGCTGCCCTACCTCGACGTCATCCGCCAGGTGCGCGACACCTTCAACGTGCCGGTGGCCGCCTACCAGGTGAGCGGCGAGTACGCCATGATCCACGCCGCCGCCCAGCGCAGCTGGCTCGAGCTCGACCGCGCCATGACCGAAACCGTAACCGCCATTCACCGCGCCGGCGCGCAGATTGTCCTCACCTACTTCGCCAAAGACCTGGCGCGGAAGCTGGCGTGCTGAAAAAACAAAAACCGACGAAAATCGAAACTCGAAATTCGAAAATCGTTCACTCCCTCCGAGTTTCGAGTTTCGAGCTTCGCGTTTCGCTCGCCGCTCTCCTCCTGAGCCTGCTACTGACGCCGACTCAGGCATCGCTGGCCCAACAGCAACCAGAGCCGGGCGAGCAGGAGCTGGCGCGGCGCATCACGGAGATCATCGGCCAGCCGGAGGCGGCGCGGGGCTTCTGGGGCATCGAAGTCTACGCGCCGCAGCGCGGCCGCTCGCTCTACTCGCTCAACGCCGACCGATACTTCACCCCCGCGTCGGTCACCAAGCTCTTCACCACCGCCGCCGCGCTCGACCTGCTCGGGCCCGACCACCGCTTCCGCACCGTGGTGGGCACGCGCGGGCGCATCGACCGCGAAGGCTACCTCCACGGCAGCCTGTTCTTCGTCGGCGCGGGCGACCCCGACCTGGCCGGCTGCTCGCTGCCCTACGACCCGGCGAAGAACCGCGAGGAGCCAGCCTGCGACGTCACCGCCGTGCTCGACCGCCTCGCCGCCCAGGTAGCCGAAAAAGGCGTGCGCGCGGTCAGCGGCGACCTCGTCGTCGACCAGACCTTCTTCGCCTCCGAGCCGCACGGCACGGCCTGGGCCGTGGGCGACCTCACCTGGGGCTACGGCGCGCCGGTGCGCGCGCTCTCGCTGGGCGACAACGTGCTCACCGTGCGGGTCGAGCCCGGCGAGCGGCTCGACGAGCGCGCTCGCATCACCTGGGAACCGCCCACGCGCTTCTACTCCCTCGAGAACCGCACCCGCACCGCAGCCGCCGGCGCCGAGACTCTGCTCTACCTTCGCCGCGACCCCGGCAGCCGCACGCTCGAAATCAGCGGCTCCATCGCGCGCGACCACAAGGGGCGCACGCTGCGCGTCGCCCTCGAAGAGCCGTCGGAGGTCATCGGCGAGCTCTTCCGCGAGGCGCTCGCCCGCCGCGGCATCCGCGTGCAGGGCGCCACCGGGGCTGAGTACGCGCCCTCGCCGCCTTTCACCGCGCAGCCCCCCGGCTCGCTGCCGGTGGTGTTGGCCGAGCACAACTCGCTGCCGCTCCTCGAAGACGTCCGCCTCATCAACAAGAACAGCCAGAACCTGCACGCCGAGATGCTGATGCGCCTGCTGGGCCGCCTGCAGCCTCCGCGCAGCCGCCTGCGCGACCGCCCCCGCCGCCTCTACGAGCCTCCGCCGCGCCGCGCCGACGGCAGCAGCGAAGCCGGGGTGGAAGTGCTGCGCGCCTGGCTCTCCAACGCCGGCATCAACCCCGACGACGTGGCGGTGCGCGACGGCTCCGGGCTTTCACGCAGCAACCTGGTGACGCCGCAGGCGGTGGTCGAGCTGCTGAAGTTCGCCCAGAAGCAACCGTGGGGCGAGCTCTTCCGCGATTCGCTGCCCGTGGCCGGGCTCGACGGCACGCTCAAAGAAAGAATGAAGGACCAGCCCACCCGCGCCCGCGTGCGCGCCAAGACCGGGACGCTCTCGGATGCCAACGCCGTCGCCGGCTACGTGGAAACCCAGGCGGGCGAGACGCTCGCCTTCGCCATCTTCGTCAACCACCACCGGCTCGACGACCGCCGCGTCCTGGAGCTGATTGACACCATCTGCGCTGCGCTGGTCGACCTGCCCCCGCCCAAGAACGACAAACGAAAATAGAAAAGAGAAACTAGAAAACAGGGCTGTCTGCCCGTTCCTCTCTCTTTTCTATTTTCTGATTTCTAGTTTCGCAGGCTCTACTTCAGCAGGTGTTCCTGCATGAACAGCACCGTGGAGTAGAACTGGAAGTCCTGGTTCTTTTTCTTGGCGAAGCCGTGGCCTTCGTCCATGGCCATCAGCCACCACACCGGCGAGCCGTTCTGGCGCACCGTGGCCACCATCTGCTCCGACTCCGTGCGCGGCACGCGCGGGTCGTTGGCGCCCTGGATGACGAAGAGCGGCTTGGTGATGTTCTGCGCGTTGTTGAACGGCGCCGTCTTCTCCAGGTAGGCGCGCATTTCCGGGTTGCGCTCGTCGCCGTACTCGGCCCGCCGCAGGTCGCGCCGGTAGGACTCGGTATTCTGCAGGAAGGTGACCAGGTTGGAAATACCGACGATGTCGAGCGAGCAGCGGATTTTGTCGTTGTAGTTGGTCGCCACTGCCAGCGTCATGAAGCCGCCGTAGCTGCCGCCGATGACCATGATGCGCTCGGCGTCGAGGTCCGGGCGCGTCTGGATCCACTCCAGCAGCGCCCCGATGTCCTTCACCGAGTCCATGCGCTTCATCCCGTTGTCCAGGGTGACGAAGGTCTTGCCGTAGCCGGTCGACCCGCGCACGTTGGGATAAATAATGGCCACGCCCAGCTCGTTCAGGTAGAAATTGTTGCGCCCGAGGAAGCCCGGGCGCGCCTGTCCTTCCGGCCCGCCGTGGATCGAAATCATCACCGGCCGCTTGCCGGTGAAGCGCGCCGGCGGCTTGTAGAGGAAGCCGGAAATGCCCAGGCCGTCGAAGCTCTTCCAGCGGATGAGCTCGGCTTCGGAGAGCTGCTCGGTGTTGAGCCCGCCGGTTTCGCTGTAGGTCCAGCGGTCGACCTGGCCGGCCGTGACGTCCACCGAGTAGACGTCAGTGGCGGTGCGGGCCGAGTTGACGTGGAAGGCCAGGTCGCGGCTGTTCTTGTGCCACTCGATGCCGAAGATGGAGCCCGCCGGCAGCGTGGGCGCCGGCTTCTCCTTGCGCGTGGCGGTGTCGAGCAGGTGCAGCACGCTGAGGCCGTCTTCGTTGGTGATGAAGGCCAGGGTCTTGCCGTCGTCCGCCAGCTCGAACTCGTCCACGTCCCACTTGATGTGGCTGGTGAGATAGGTGTGCGCGCCGGTGGCGAGGTCAATGTAGGCCAGGCGCTGGAACTCGGACTCCTTATCGGTGGTGACGTAGAGCCCTTTGCCGTCCTTGCTGAAAGCGGCGCCGCCGTAGGAGACTTTCTCCGCGCCGCCCTTCGGCGTCACCAGCTTCTTCTCGCCCGTGGCGACGTCGACCAGGTAGATGTAGCTCTCGTTGACGGAGATGTACTCGAAGACCACGAGCTGTTTGTCGCCCGGCGACCAGTCGGCCGCGCCCCAGCCGCCGCCCTGTACCTCCAGCACCAGTCGGTCGCTCTTCGGCTCGGCCGGGTTCATCACCCAGACGTCGTTGTCGCGCCCCGTCCGGCGCGTGGACTGGTAGGCGTAGAGCGTGCCCGAGTTCGACCACGACCCGCCGGTGTTGCGCGACTTCCCGTCGGTCAGCAGCGTCACCTCGCCCGTGGCCAGGTCGTAGCGGAACTTCTGGAACCACTCGCCCCCGCCCACGTCCTTGTTGAAGACGAAGTAGTCGCCGGTGGTGGGCTGGAAGCTGCCGCCCGTGGTGCGGTCCGTGAAAAACGTAAGCTGGTAGCGCGCCCCGCCCGGCTGGCGGACGTGGTGGATCTGGAACGTGTCGCCGAAGCGCGTCCCGATGAGCATCTCGCGCTTCGTCGGGTGCCAGCTCCGCAGACCCGCGGTGCGGAACTCGGTGTAGCGCGCCACCGTCTCGGCCAGTTGCGCCGGGATAGCCGGCACGCCTTCCACCACCAGGTTGTCGCCCGGCTGGATGACTTTCTCGCCCTGGGCAGCGAGCAGCGTCGCGGCCAGCAGGCACACCACCAGGACACGGGTTGCGATTCTCATGGCTTCGCTCCTCATTCGATCGGCTTTGTCAGGGCCGGGCTTAAGCCCGGCCGTAAGGCCGCACGCACACACAGGGCTTTAGCCCTGAGCTGTCCTCTTACCCTTAGACGATTGCCGGATGAAATTGTTCCCCAAAACTTGCCAATAGTCCACTCCACGCCAGAACTGTCATTCCGACCCAGCCCATTCCCCGGAAAGGGCTGGGGAGGAATCTGCTTTTGCTTTTTGCTGAAATGGTCTATAGAGGCTGTGGGCGAGCGCACGAGTCACGAGTTACGAGTCACGTCACGTGTCCACCATCACCGTCTTCGGCAGCTCACGTCCTGCGCCCGCCTCCGACGCCTACGAAACCGCCCGCCGCCTCGGCGAGCTGCTGGCCCGCGCCGGCTTCCGGGTCGCCACCGGCGGTTACGCCGGCACCATGGAAGCGGTCTCTCGCGGCGCCCGCGAGGCCGGCGGCCACACCATCGGCGTCACCGCCGAAGTCTTCCGCAGCGCGGCTAACGCCTGGGTTGCGGAAGAAATCCGCGTCAAGACTTGGCAGGAACGCCTCTTCAAGCTGGTCGAGCTGGGCGCGGGCTACGTGGTGCTGCCCGGCGGCACCGGCACCTTGGTCGAGCTGGCCGTGGTCTGGGAGTGGCTCAACAAAGGCTTCCTGCGCGCAAAGCCCTTCGTCATCCTGGGCGACTTCTGGCTGCCTGTGGTCCACGCCATTCCGGCCAGCGAACTCCACTCCAACCCCATCCTCCGCGCCGCCACGCCGGAAGAGGCAGTCGCACGCCTGCTCGATGCTCTCGGCACGACTCCAAGCACACCGGGAAGCCGTCCAGGATGACGGTTGGGCCTACTCCTGCGGGAGCCGGCGTATGGCCGCCTCCGCCAGTCGGCGGTTCACCTCGAGTTTGTCGTACGCGCTCATGGTGCTTATGGCGCCGGTCTCCTCGAGGAGGAAGACGAAGCAAGTGTTCCCGCTTCGCGTAAACAGGCCCGAGGAGGTGTAGAAAGCCTCGTCGCCCACGTCGCTCAAGTCGAATTTCACTCCCGCTACTTTGTCGCGCAGGGGCCGGATGCTGGGACAGTTGCGGACCACTCCCACGCCGACGAGCTTGAAGGGCACGGCCGCGGTCTGGTAGCCGCAGAACTTGCCTTCCCCGGCTGCGGTCTGCATTGTGCGACGCTCCGGGCGATCGTCCACCGGCTCCCTCATGACCATTTCCACATCTCCCTTCGTGAGCAGCTTGCACGCGTCGTCTTTGGCCGTGACCGTCCCGGCGTACTGCAGCCCCACGCCCGCGAGCAGCGACACGAAGAGCACAATGACCAGCAGGCCCTTGTGCTCGCTTTCCATCTTCACCGCGGCGTAATAGAAGGTGTAGATGGGAAGAAGAATACAGAGGGTTCCCTGCAGCCATTCATCTCGGAAGGCCTTGATCAGGATGATGAGATAGGTGAGGAGAAAAACCACCTGGGCAACCAGGGTAACCAACGCAAGCGTTGTCATGTTCTGTGCCTCCCCGCTTGGCACTTGTAGGAGTGGGAACCAACCTCAACTGCCGTCATCGTAGGCGCGAGTTGCAGCCGTGTCAACAGCAAAGGGACCGACGTGGCCGCATCAGTCGAGACTGGCGGCCGAGTCGAGCGCGCTGGGTTCGACGTAGCGCCAGTGCCAGGGCTCGAAGGCGGGTCGCGACTCCCGGCCGCGCGGGAAGGAAAGCTCGAAGCCGAAGCGGGAGGCATTCTTCTGCAGCCACTCGTAGGCCGGCGTTTTCTCGAAGCAGAGCTGGACGTCGCACTCGCGCCGGCTCTCGTCGCCCACATCGAGCGCCAACCCGGAGTGGTGCTCGGAGTAGCCCGGCGGCGCCACCCAGCGCGCCGCCCGCTCCTCGCTTCCGTGCCGCCGCACCGCGCGCTCGAACAGTCCGGCCTGATAGTCGCGCGTGCGGAAGCCGGAGATGGGGACCAGCTTGACGCCCTCACTGGCGGCGGCCTTCTGCATGGATTGGAACGCGGTCGCGGCGGGCCCGGCCAGCCGCACCACGCGCCCAGTGTCGCGGTACTTCCCCGCCGGCTTCAGATCCTCGGCGTGCGCTTCCGCGTAGGCCCGGTGCCCGTAGCGTTCCGCCGGCTCCGTCTGCGCCCCCGTCCCCAACACCACCAGGAGAACAAGCAAGGGGGCTGCGGGCTCGCATCTTAGACTCATCTCAGCAACAGTAAGCTGACCCGCACTCGAACACAACACCCATCCGTGTTCATCCGTGCCTGCCCTGAGCGAAGCCGAAGGGTCCATCCGTGGTTGCAACTTGCTTGGCCCGATTGACAGCGGGGGCGCGCGCGCCTACGATGGCTGTTCCGCGAACGCCGCATGAATCCTGCTACGCTGGAACGCCTCGAGTTCCCTCAACTCAAAGAACTGCTCCGCGGGCGGCTGACCTGCGCGCCCGGGCGGCGGGCCTTGGACGCGCTCGAGCCCTCACGCGACCGCGACTGGATCACGGCCGAGCTCGAGCGCGTGGCCGAGGCGCGGCTCCTCTTCGACGACGGCGAAGAGATGGGCTTCGGCGACGTCACCGACCCCGAGCTGTGGCTGGTCAAGCTGGGCGTGCAGAACGCCGCGCTGGCCCCCGAAGAGCTGCTCAACGCCTGCTCGCTCCTCAACGCTTCCACCCGCGCCCGCCAGTCGCTCGGACAGCCGCGCTACCGCGACAAGCTGCCCCGGCTGCGCGAGCTCGCCGCCGACTTGCGCGACTTCACCTCCACCGAAAAGGACATCCGCCGCCGCATTCTCCCCGGAGGTGAAATCGACGACCACGCCTCGCCCACCCTGGCCGAACTCCGCCACCAAATCCGCGACACCGAAGCCAAGCTCCACCGCGCGCTCAAGCGCGTGCAGGAGGAGGCCGGGCAGCGCGGCGCGCTCCAGGACGAGTTCGTCACCCTGCGCGGCGGCCGCCTGGTGCTGCCCGTGCGCGCCGACTCGCGCGAGCGCCCGGACGGCGTCGTCCACGCCGCCAGCGGCACCGGCCAGACGCTCTACCTCGAGCCGCTCGCCACCATCGCGCTCAACAACGAGCTGGTGCGCCTGCGCGAGGAGGAGGCGCTGGAAATCCACCGCATCCTCCTCGCGCTCACCGACCAGCTCGCCCGCCGCCGGCCGGAGCTCGAGCAGGCCACCGCCATCATCGGCGCGCTCGATCTGCTCTTCGCCCGCGCCCGCTACGCCCGCGACTTCCGCTGCACCCTGCCGGCGCTCAACTCCGACGGCGCGCTCCATCTCACCGCCGTCCGCCACCCGCTGCTGGAAGCCGCATTCAAGAAGTCGCAGGCCACTGGCAACGTGGTCCCCATCTCCGTCAACCTCGCCGACGGCCAGCGCGTGCTGGTCATCAGCGGGCCGAACGCCGGCGGCAAGACCGCGGCGCTCAAGACCGTCGGGCTGGCGGCGGTGGCGGCGCAAGCCGGCATCCCCGTGCCGGCCGACGACGCCCGCCTTCCGGTCTTCGAGCACATCCTGGCCGACATCGGCGACGAGCAATCGCTGGTGGAAAACCTCTCCACGTTTTCCGCCCACATTGTCAACCTCAAAGAAATGGCGGGCGAGGCAAACCAGCGCGCCCTGGTTCTGCTCGACGAGCTCGGCGCCGCCACCAGCCCGGAAGAAGGGGCGGCGCTCGGCATCGCGCTGCTCGAGCACTTCCGCCGCCGCCAGGCGCTCACGATCGCCACTACGCACCACGAGCGGCTGAAGGCCTACGCCGCCTCCACCCCCGGCGCGGTCAACGCCGCGGTGGAGTTCGATGAAGTCAACCTGCGGCCCACCTATCGCCTGCTGCTGGGAATCCCGGGAGTTTCCAGCGGCCTGGAGACGGCGGCGAGGCTGGGTCTGCCCCTCGAAATCGTTGAGGAAGCCAAGAAAAAAGTAACCACCGAGGTCACGGAGACCGCGGAGCTGATTCGCCAGTTGCATAAGACCCAGCAGGAGCTAGAGCGGCTGCAGACGGAGGTGCGCGCGGCGCTCAAGAAGATTGAAGAAGAGCGAGACGAGCTGCGGCAGGAATGGCTGCAGCAACAGCGCAAGCGCCTGGCCGAGCTGGAGAAACACTTGAACACCACGCTGGCCGGCTACCACAACGAAATGCGCGGCGTCATCAACAGCCTCACCGACCCCAAGCTGCGCGAGCGCCTGGAGAAGGTCGGCACGCGCCAGATGGCCCGCGTCCAGGGCGAGATGCGCCACGAGTTCGACACCGCCGTGGTGCAGCACCTGGGCGAGTCCGCCCGCAAGCCGGAACCGAAGCGCGTCAAGCCGGAAGATTTGGCCACCGGTGCTCGGGTGAAGCTGCGCGGCATCGCCCGCCGCGGCGTCATCTTGTCCAAGCTGGACGAAGATCTGTTTGAGGTTCAGATTGGAAGCCTGAGGATGAAAGCGAAGTCCGGGGATGTGGAATCATTGGAGAAGGAGAAACAAGCCAAGACCGCAGTAACAGTCCAGAGGACTCCCACCGCAGAGGCGCAGAGTCCGCAGAGCACTGCGACTGCGGAGTTGCACCTGCGCGGGCTGCGGGTGGAGGAGGCGCTGGAAAAGGTGGACAAGTTCCTGGATGAGTCCGTTCTGGCGGGGCGGGCCGAGGTGCGCATTGTGCATGGCATCGGCACCGGCGCGTTGAAGAAGGCGCTGGCCGAGTTCCTGGCCGGCCATCCCCACGTCGAATCCACCCGCGAAGCCGAGCGCGAGCACGGCGGCCCCGGCGTCACTGTCGTGACGATAAAGCGAAGCTAGAAAATGGAAAATAGAAAAGAGGACAGCGCGGCCCCGAAGAAGAAAGTCGGCGACTTCACCGAACTGCGGACCTGGCAGGCGGCACGCAAGCTCCGCCAGGAGATCTACCGACTTACGAAAAGCTTCCCGGAAGAAGAGAGATTCGGATTGGCGGCGCAAATGCGTCGCGCGGCGGTTTCCGTGACTGCCAACCTGGCAGAAGGCTATGGCCGCTTCTCCTACCAAGAAAACATGCAGTTCTGCCGTCAGAGTCGCGGGTCGGTGTACGAGCTGCGAGATCACCTGACGTCGGTGCTCGACGCAGGCTATGTTTCACGCGACCAGCACAAACGGTTTGACAGCATGGCGCTGGATGTAGTTCGCTTGATCAACGGCTACATTCGATCCACGAAGAAGCTCAAAGATGCAAAGGGAGGCTGAAGCGAGGCCGCTATTTTCTAATTTCTCTTTTCTACTTTCGTTTCTACAAGCTTGCTGATGGCGGAGCCGGGCAGCATCGCCGAGAAGGTGAAGCAGCAGGCGGACATCGTCCGCGTGGTGGGGGAATACGTGCGCCTGAAGAAGGCGGGGCAGAACTTCGTCGGGCTGTGCCCGTTTCATTCGGAGAAGACGCCGTCGTTCGCCGTGCACCCGGTGAAGCAAATCTTCCACTGCTTCGGCTGTGGCGTGGGCGGCGACGTCTTCAAGTTCGTGATGGACATAGAGAAGCTCAGCTTCCCCGAGGCGCTCAAGTTCGTGGCCGACAAGTCGGGCATCCGCCTGCCCGAGCGGCGCCCGCGCACGCCGGAGGAGGCCAAGGAGACGCGCATCCGCACGCGCTTGGTGGAGCTGCACGAGCACGCGGCGCGCTTCTTCCTCGACGAGCTCAACTCGACCCGCGAGGGCAAGCTCGTGCGCGACTACCTGCACGACCGCGGCTTGACCGACGAGCTCATTCAGGCTTTCGGCATCGGCTACGCGCCGGGCGCGGGCGACGCCCTGGTGCGGCGGCTCAAGCAGGCAGGCTACGCCCAGGAGCTTATCGAATCGAGCGGCCTCGCCAACAAAGACGAGCGCGGCACGGTCTACGACCGCTTCCGCCGCCGCGTCATGTTCCCGATTCACTCCGAAAGCGGGCGGCTGGTGGGCTTCGGCGGGCGCGCCATGGGCGACGAAATGCCCAAGTACCTGAACTCGCCCGAGACCGCCGTCTACTCCAAGAGCCGAGTGCTCTATAACCTGCAGCGGGCCAAGGACTCGATCCGAAAGGAAAACTTTGCGGTGCTGGTCGAGGGCTACCTCGACTGCATCGCCGTGCACTCGGCGGGCATCGCCAACGTGGTGGCCACTTGCGGCACCAGCCTGACCGAGACACAGGTGAAGCTGTTGGGCCGCTCGACCCGCAATGTCGTGGTGAGCTTCGATCCCGACGCCGCCGGCGTGGCCGCCACCGAGCGCTCCCTCAACCTGCTGCTCGCCGAAGGCTTTAACGTGCGGGTGCTGGCGCTCCCCCCGGGCCACGACCCCGACCTCTTCGTGCGCGAGAAGGGCGGGCCGGCCTACCGCGCCCAGCTCAAGGAGTCGCTGCCCTACCTCGACTACCTGACCGAGCGCGCGCGGCGGCAATTCGACTGGCGCACGCAGGACGGCAAGATCGCCGCGCTCAACTACCTGCTGCCGTACCTGGCGCGGCTGCCGAGCAAGATCCGCCGGGCGGACTGGGCGTCGGAGCTGGGCTCGCGGCTCGGCATCGACGAGCGCCTGCTGCGCGAAGAGCTGCGGCGCGCGGCGGTGGAGCGGCGCGGGGAGATGAAGCTGCGGCCGGAGGTCAAGGAGATGCTCGACCGCGGCGCGGTCAAGCCGGCCGAGCGGCGCCTGCTGCAAATCCTGCTCGAGAACGCCGACATCCGCGCCGACGTGCTTAAGGAACTCGAGGACGACGCGGTGCACAAAGGCGCGGGGCTCGAACGCGTCTTCGACGAAGTGTTGAGCATGGCCCGGGCGGGCGAGCCGCTGAGCTTCCAGGCGCTGGCCGAGCGCGCCCCTGAAGGCGAGCGGCGGCTGCTCTACGAGCTGGCGTTCGAGACCGGGCCCGAAGCCGCGGGCTCGCTCGACGAGGCGCGGTCGTGCCTGCGCGCCATGCAGCGGCGCAAGCTCGAGTCGGAGCTGCGCTCGCTTCAGGTGGAAATCAAGCAGGCGGAGCAGGAAAAGAAAGCCCAGGAGCTGCGCGAGCTGCTGGGGCGCAAGCAAGCCCTGAGCAAGGCGCTCTCCGAACTGCATTGAAACCGCAGACAGGAATGTCTGCCCCACCGAGTAAGGGAAAAGCAGATCCCTTCCTTCGACTACGCTCCCTTCGACTTCGCTCAGGGTCTTTGACAGGGTCTTCGACGATTTCGCCCTTCGGGCTCCGCCCGGGATGACAACCGTAAAAGATGATGAAACTTTGGGGGCGGACGGAGCGATCTAAAGGGTGGGATGGCTCCGTGCGAGAGTAGCTTTTCAGTTGACGCCGAGGGCCGCAAGCTGGTACATTTGCAAGGTTTGGGCGATAACTTTCCTCCCGCGGGCGCATCTAATTTAGATGAGAGGGAGGAAGGGCAGCGGACGGCGTGCGGAGCCGGAAAAGGCAGGGGCAATCTTCCACATAATGAGTGAGTTGGCTCTCTTCCCTGGGAGCGGTGTCGCTTTGCGGCATCGCACCCTCTAGGAGAATCGGCATTGGCGATTGAAGACAAGTACGACTCAGTCAAGCGGCTGATCGTGATGGGCAAGGAACGGGGCTACCTGCTCTACGACGAGGTCAACGACCTGCTGCCGGCCGAAGTGCATACTTCGGAAGAAATCGACGACGTGCTCTCCGCCTTCGACGACGCCGGCATTGAAATCCTCGAAGAGGTCCCCAAGAAGGGCGCGGTGCGCCTGACGCCGGCGACCGACGAGAAATCCGAGGAGGCGGGCGAGGAGGTTGAGCTCGACCTCACCCCCGGCGCGCTCGAGCGCACCAACGACCCCGTGCGCATGTACCTGCGCGAGATGGGCACGGTGCCGCTGCTGACGCGCGAGGGCGAAGTGGCCATCGCCAAGCGCATCGAGCGCGGGCAGGTGCGCGTTCTGACGGTGCTCTCACGCTCGCCGCTCATCATCAAGGAAGTCATCGCGCTGGGCGAAGCGCTGCGCGCCGAGGAGCGCACGGTCAAGGAAGTCGTCCAGTACGACGACGACGAGCTCACCGAAGACCGGATGGAGGACAAGAAGCGCGGACTGCTGCGCGTCATCGACAAGCTCGACCGCCAGCACAACCGCTGCCGCCAGCTCTACCAGCGCACCCTCCGCATCCGCGCCCGCAAGACCCGCCGCGCCATCCGCGCCCGTTGGGCGCTGGGCCGGGCACGCGTCGAAGCCGGGCAAATCCTGCGCTCCATCGAGTTCAACCACCTCGAGCGCAAGCGGCTGATCGACAAGCTGCGCTCCACGGTCGAAGACCTCTACCTGCTCGAGCGCGAGACCATGAAGCTCCTGCGCCGCGTCGAGGTCGGCACCGAAGAGACCGCCCGCGACGCCCGCAAGGAGCTGCGCGAGCTGCGCCTGCGCCTGGCGGCGCTGGAGGAAGCCGCCGAAGTCTCCGCCGAAGAGCTGCGGCGCACCCTGCGTGTGGTCGAGCGCGGCGAGGCCGAATCCGCCCGCGCCAAGAAGGAGCTCATCGAAGCCAACCTCCGCCTGGTGGTCTCCATCGCCAAGAAGTACACCAACCGCGGCCTCCAGTTCCTCGATCTCATCCAGGAAGGCAACATCGGCCTGATGAAGGCGGTGGACAAGTTCGAGTGGCGCCGCGGCTACAAGTTCTCCACCTACGCCACCTGGTGGATCCGCCAGGCCATCACCCGCGCCATCGCCGACCAGGCCCGCACCATCCGCATCCCG
>Ga0209399_10000550_pt1 | contig 22223 bp, 22 predicted proteins | sample OV2TP3_FD_184130 | JGI IMG/M metagenome (GOLD analysis project Ga0209399, IMG submission 184130) | Hot spring microbial communities from Beatty, Nevada to study Microbial Dark Matter (Phase II) - OV2 TP3 (SPAdes) (version 3) | ecosystem: Environmental > Aquatic > Thermal springs > Hot (42-90C) ... | reverse complement strand
CGGATTCTCGATCGACCTGCGCGAGCTGGCGGGCGCTGCACCGCCGCTCCGGTCGCGCAAGCCGGTCTTCGCCGCGTACGCAGGCGACGATCCGAAGCGCGCGGCGCGCGTCGAGCGCCTGCGCGCCTCCGGCAAGATCGTGATCGAAACGCTGCCCGGCGAAGCGCCCCCGCGGCGCAGGACCGCGAAGGCGAGGCCGTGACCGCGCGCAACGTCGTCGTCATCGGTACGCAGTGGGGCGACGAAGGCAAGGGCAAGGTGGTCGACTGGCTCACCGACCACGCGCAGGGGGTGGTGCGGTTCCAGGGCGGCCACAACGCCGGCCACACGCTGGTGATCGGCGGCAAGAAGACGGTCCTGCACCTCATTCCTTCCGGAATCCTGCGCGAGGAGGTCGAGTGCTACATCGGCAACGGCGTGGTGCTCTCGCCGCAGGCGCTCATCGAGGAGATGGACGAGCTCGAAGCCGCGGGCGTGGAGGTCGCAAAGCGCCTGCGCCTGTCGGAAGCCTGCCCGCTGATCCTTCCCTACCACATCGCGCTCGACGGCGCGCGCGAGCGGGCGAGGGGCGCGCAAAAGCTCGGCACGACCGGCCGCGGAATCGGCCCGGCCTACGAGGACAAGGTGGCGCGGCGCGCCATCCGCCTGCAGGATCTGCTCAAGCCGGTGCGCTTCGCCCAGAAGCTGCAGGAGCTGCTCGACTTCCACAACTTCGTTCTGAAGCACTACTACCGGCAGCCGGAAGTGGATTTCAACCGGACGCTCGACGAGGCGCTCGCGCTCGCGCCCCGGCTCGAGCCGCTGGTCGCCGACGTGCCGCGTGCGCTCTATGAAGCGAACCGCGCCGGCAAGAACCTGCTGTTCGAGGGCGCGCAGGGCTCCCTGCTCGACATCGACCACGGCACCTATCCGTTCGTCACCTCCTCGAGCTGCGTCGCCGGAGCCGCCGCGGCGGGCGCCGGCGTCGGGCCGCAGCACCTGCACTACGTGCTCGGCATCACCAAGGCCTACACCACGCGCGTGGGCGGCGGGCCCTTCCCGACCGAGCTCTCCGACGGCGTCGGCGAGCGCCTGCGGCTGCGCGGGCAGGAGTTCGGCGCCACCACCGGCCGGCCGCGGCGCACCGGCTGGTTCGACGCTGCCGCGCTCAAGCGCTCGATCCAGCTGAACGGCGTCTCGGGCCTGTGCATCACCAAGCTCGACGTGATGGACGGGGTCGAGCTGGTGAAATTGTGCGTCGGATACGAAGTCGAGGGGACGATGAGCGACATCCTGCCGGTGGGGGCGGAAGAACTGGCGCGCTGCGTACCCGTGTACGAGGAGATGCCCGGCTGGCAGGAAAGCACCGTGGGCGTCCGCAAGCACCTCGATCTGCCGAGCGCGGCGCGCGACTATCTCGCCCGGATCGAGTCCCGCTGCGGCGTGCCGATCGATCTCATCTCGACGGGGCCGGACCGCGACGAGACGATCGTCCTGCGCCACCCTTTCCGCGCGCCGTAGAAAACCTCAGCGCGCGCGACGCGCGCGCTTCACTTCGTACATGGCCGCATCGGCGCGGCGCAGCAGCTCGGTCGGATCTTTGGTGTGGTCGGGGTAGATCGCGAGGCCGATGCTCGCCGAGACCGTCGTCGCCCCGCTCTCGATTTCGCACGGCCGTTCGATCGCCGTGTGCAGCCGCTCGACCAGCCGGTCGAGTTCATGGCGCTGCTCGACGCCGGTCGCGAGGACCAGGAACTCGTCGCCGCCCACCCGCGCCACCGTGTCGCTCTGGCGCAGCGCCGACTGCAGGCGCTGCGCGATCTGGCGCAGCACCGCATCGCCCGCCAGGTGGCCCCAGGTGTCGTTCACCGGCTTGAACCGGTCCAGGTCGATGAAGATCGCGCCGACGCGCGTCTTGGCGCGTTTCGCTACCGAAAGGGCGATCGCCAGCCGGTCCGCGAGCAGCCGCTTGTTGGGAAGACCGGTGAGCGGATCGTGCAGCGCAAGGTGCTCGGCGCGCGCCTCGGCGGCCCGGCGCTCGGTGACGTCCTGGATCTGGGCGATCACCTGGAAGGAGTCGCTCTCTCCGTCCACGACCACCCCCAGGTCGATCTGCACCCACACGGTGGTTCCGTCCTTGCGCACCAGGCGCCGTTCCCGCTGCAGCGCGCCGCGCGCGCCGCGAACCATGCGTACGCGCAGGAATTCGAAATCCTCCGCCCGATCCTCCGGATAGGTGACCGAACGGATGTCGGTCTGCAGCAATTCCTCCTCGGAATAGCGCAGGATCTCGCACAGCGCTTCGTTCGCCATGAGCCACGAGCCGTCGGCGGCAAGCAGCGCCATTCCGATCGCCGAGTTGCGGAACGCGGCCTTGAACCGTGTTTCGCTCGCCCGCAGCGCCTGCTCCGCGGCGATCCGGCCGGTGATGTCGACTGCGGTGACGAGCACGGTTTTCGGCTCGCCGTCCGGCAGAACGCGCGCCGAGATCATGTGCCAGCGAAGTGCGCCCGAGGCGTCCTGGAACGGAACCGCATCCATCCGTGCCTGGCCGGTGCGGGCGAGCTGCTCCCAGATCTTTTCGCGATCCTTGACGTCGACGAAGAGGTCGAGCTCCTTGCTGGTCCTGCCCAGCACCAGCTCGCGCGGGCGTCCCAGCTGCTGCACGTGCGCGTCGTTGATGTCCAGTACGCGCTGGGTGTCGAACTCGACCAGCGCCATCGGCGCCGGCGAATTGCGGAACATCGCCATGAACCGCTCTTCGCTTTCGCGCAGCGCCTCCTCGGCGCGCTTGCGCGTGTTGATGTTGCGGCCGATGCCGCGGTAGCCGCGAAACCGGCCGCTGTCGTCGAACATCGGTGTGCCGCTCGCCGAAATCCAGATTCGCTCGCCGGACTCGTTGACGCGCTGAAACTCGAAATCGCGGAACGGCTGGTGCGCTTCGAGCCGCGCCCGGTGCTCGTGCCAGCGCTCCTCGGAGACACCGATCCAGGGCAGTTCCCAGCGCGCCTTGCCCAAGTGCGAGGCGATCGACGCGCCGGCCCGCGGCACGACCTCGGGAGAGAATTCGATGAAACGGAAATTCTCGTCCTGCTCCCAATACCAGTCGGAAGACAGCTCGGTCAGGCTCCTGAAACGCGCTTCGCTTTCGCGCAGCGCCTGCTCGGCGCGCTTGTACGCCGAGACGTCCGCGACGACGCCCATCATGCGCAGCGCGCGCCCGTTTACGTCGCGTTTGACGACCCGGCCCCAGCTGCTCACCCAGATCACGCTTCCGGCGGGCGTGCGCACGCGGTGATCGACGCGGTATTCGCGACTCACGCCCTTGAGCGCCGCGAGGTAGTCCCGCCGCAGAACCGGCCGGTCCTCCTCCGGAACCAGCTCGAACAGCGCGCCGATCGGCGCGAGCGTGGGCGCGCGCGGCGCGCCGAGCATTTCGCTCCACGCCTCGCTCAGGTACACCATGCCGGTCGCCAGGTCGTAATCGAAGAACGCGAGGCCGGAGGCCTCCAGGGCGCGTGCCGCCTGCCGGTGAAGCGGCGTGTCGTCTTCGCCGCGACCTGCCTGCGCCGCCGCGCTCGGTGCGTGTTTGTCGGGATCGGCACTCGCCATTGGCGCGCTAGTGTAATCCGTCCCGTCCGCGGGTGACCATAGCGGGTTTTCCAAGGCGCCGTCGGTGCGGGTACAGTACCGGCAGGGGGATTTTCATGCACATCGACATCGGCACGATCTACCTGACGGGTGCCCTGTTCAGCGGATTCGTGTCTGCGGTGATCTACTTTGGTGGCGGCAGCTCGAGCCGCCATAACGGGCTTGCCTCGCTCGCGCTTGCCACTTTCGTGATCGCACTGGCGCTCGCGCTGCTCGGCCCGCGGAGCGGCCTGGACGAGTGGCTGACGCTCGGGCTCGGCAACACGCTGCTGGCAGGCGGCGCGCTGCTGCTCCGGTTTGCCGTCGACGAGCTGCACGAGCGTCACGACCGGACGCGCATTCCGCACGGCCGGTCCGGAGGCGTGGAATTCGCGATGCTGCTCTTCGCAACGCCCGCCGCCGGTGCGGAGTCGGTGGCACGCCGGCTGCAGAGCGCTCTGGCCGGCCGCGCACCGCGGATCGGCGAAACGCCGATTCCGATCACCGGCACGTTCGGGATCTCCGAGTGGCGTCCCGGGTCGGAACCCGACGCAAGCGCGCTCCTGCACCAGGCCGATCAGGCGCTCTACCAGGCCAAGGAACGCGGACGCAACTGCATCGTATGCGCGGCGGCCTGAGCGTCCGTGCGTTGATACGGATCAACTTCGCCGCGGCGGCCGGCTTTCGGCGAGCAGGGCCGCGCACTTAGGGTAGGATAGGCGCCGCGGTTTTTCCACGACACGCTCAATCTGGAGGAGGAGCACATGAATCGACAAACCCGAATCCTGACGCAACTGGCGGCGGGAATGGCAGGCTTTGCCGCCCTGACGTCCGGCGCGATCGCGCAGCAGATCACGCTCAAGCTGCATCATTTGCTGCCGGCGCCGGCGCCGGCGCACACCAAGATGCTCACGCCCTGGGCGCAGGACGTCGAGAAGGCCTCGGGCGGCAAGGTCAAGATCGAGCTGTATCCCGCCATGTCGCTCGGCGGCAGGCCGCCCGAGCTGATCAACCAGGTACGCGACGGCGTGGTCGACATCGTCTGGACGGTGAACGGCTACACGCCGGCGCTCTTCCCGCGCTCGGAAGCGTTCGAGTTGCCGTTCGTGCACACGAACAACGCGGTCGCCACCAATCTTGCGATGCGCGACATGTTCCTGAGCGGCGAGATCGCGGAGGACTTCAAGGACGTCAAGGTGATGTTCCTGCATGTGCACGCCGGCCAGGCCATCCACATGGCCGAGAAAGAAGTGCGCAAGCCGGACGACCTCAAGGGCCTCAAGATGCGCATTCCGACGCGCACCGGCGCCTGGATCATCGAGGCGCTCGGTGCCGCACCGGCCGCCATGCCGGTCCCCGATCTGCCGCAGGCGCTTTCGAAGAAGGTGGTCGATGGCGCCTTCATCCCGTGGGAAATCATTCCACCGCTCAAGCTCCAGGACGTGACCAAGGTCCAGGTCGAAGGGCCGAACAAGGTGCGCTTCGGCACGACGACGTTCCAGGTCTCGATGAACAAGAACAGCTGGGCGAAGCTGCCGCCCGATGTGCAGAAGGCGTTCGAAGCAAACAATGGCGAAGCCCGCTGGCGCACGGTCGGCCAGGTCTGGACCGATTCGGAGGAGGGCGGCATCGCGCTCGCCAAGAAAGCCGGCAACAAGCACATCCAGATCACCGAAGCCGAACTGGAATTGTTCAAGCAGAAGCTCGAGCCGGTGGTGCAGCGCTGGATCGACGAGGTGAAGACGAAGGGCATCGACGGCAAGGCGCTCGTCACGAAGGCGCGCGCGCTGATCGCCAAATACTCCAAGTAGCGCATGGGCGAAGGTCCCGTGCCGGGGCACGCGGGACCTTCCAGCCCCGCCCGCCGCGCGATCGAGTGGTGGGCGCTGCTGGGCGGGATCGTGCTGCTCGCGATTGCGCTGATGACGACCTGGAGCGCGGCGGGCGGCTTCTTCGGCAAGCCGCTGCCGGGGGATTTCGAGCTGACCGAGATCCTCGTCGCGGTGGCCGTGTTCGCGTTCCTGCCCTATTGCCAGCTCACCGATTCGAACGTCACCGCCGATCTTTTCACCGCCGGCGCAGGGCCGCGCGCGGTGGCCGGTTTTGCGCTCTTCGCGGCGCTGCTCGCGGTCGGAATCAGCGTGGTGCTCGCCTGGCGCACGGGGGCAGGGCTGCTCGACTACCGCCAGTTCGTCGAGACCACCGCAATCCTGAAGATTCCGATCTGGTCGGCCTACGTGCCGGCGGTCATCTCGCTGGTGCTGCTGGTTCTCGCCTGCCTGATCAAGTTGAAAGACGCCTGGCGCGCCCTGACGCGGCGCTGAGCAGCGCACCGAGTTGGATCCGCATTTCGTCACCGGCCTCATCGGCCTCGCCACCCTGATCGCGCTGATCGCGATCCGGGTGCCGATCGCTCACGCCATGCTGCTCGTCGGCGCGGGCGGCATCGCGGTACTGAGCGGGCCGGCGATTCTGCTCTCGCAGCTCAAGACGCTCGCCTATTCGCAATTCTCGAACTACGGCCTCTCGGTGCTGCCGATGTTCGTGCTGATGGGCAACGTGGCGTCGCGCGCCGGTCTTTCGCAGGATCTCTTCCGCGCCGCCAACGCCTGGCTCGGTTGGCTGCGCGGTGGCGTCGCCATGTCGGCGATCGCCGCCTGCGCCGGCTTCGGCGCCGTGTGCGGCTCCTCGCTCGCGACCGCCTCGACGATGGGCCAGGTGGCGCTTCCGGAGCTGCGCCGCTACCGCTACAGCCCGGAACTCGCCACCGGGACGCTCGCCGCCGGCGGCGTGCTCGGCATCCTGATCCCGCCCTCGGTGGTGCTCGTCGTCTACGCGATCGTCGTCGAGGCGAGCATCGTCGAAATGTTCATCGCCGCGTTCATCCCGGGCCTGATCGCGGTGCTCTTCTTCCTCGTGACGATCGCGATCTATGTCTGGCTCAAGCCCGAATCCGGGCCGCCGGGCGACCGCGTGCCGCGCGAGGAATTCATCGCCGCGACCATCGGTGTTGCGCCGGTGCTGGCGATCTTCGGCGCGGTCATCGGCGGGATCTACTTCGGGCTTTTCAATCCGACGCCGGCGGCCGCCATTGGCGTCTTTCTGGTGACGGTGCTTGCCTTCGCGCGCCGTACGATGGACCTCGCAGGCATGAAAGAGGCGCTGCTCGACACCGCGAAGACAAGCGGCATGATCTACCTGATCCTGTTCGGCGCGCAGCTCCTCAACATCTTCATGGCGCGCGGCGGGGTGCCGCAGGCCGCGGCAACGATGATGGCCGAGTCGGGGCTTGCGCCGATGACGGTGCTCGTGATCCTGCTCGTGGCGCTGATCGTGCTCGGCTGCCTGATGGACAGCCTGTCCATGATCCTGCTCGCGATCCCGTTCTTCTGGCCGGTGGTCGCGGTGATGGACTTCGGCATGAGCCCGAACGACCTCAAGATCTGGTTCGGCATCCTCGCGCTGATCGTCGTCGAGCTCGGGCTGATCACGCCGCCGGTGGGAATGAACGTATTCGTGATCCATTCGCTCGCGCGCGACGTGCCGATGATCCGGATCTTCATCGGCGTGATGCCTTTCTTCTTCGCCGAGCTGCTGCGCGTCGTGATCCTGGTCGCGTTTCCGGGACTGACGCTCTGGCTGCCCAAGCTCCTTGCGGGCTAGTAGCTCTCCAGGCCGTCACCCCGGATTCCAGGCTGGTGCCGAGGAAGGGACTCGAACCCCCACAGTGTTGCCACCGCATGGACCTGAACCATGTGCGTCTACCAATTCCGCCACCTCGGCAGGGGTGCGGATTGTAGAGTCTGACTCCTGCAGTGTCAAAGAAAAAGCGCCACAAATCGATCACGCACCCTGATTCCGCGCGCGGGCGCGGCGGCGTCGAGCGCGCGCTCGTCGAGGGCCGCGTCGATGCCAGTCCCGAGGGCCACGGATTCCTGATCGCGGAGCGCGATTCCGTGCGGGTGTATCTATCCGCCACCGAGATGCGGCAGGTGCTGCACGGCGATCGAGCGGTTGCGCGCGTGACCGGGCAGGATGCGCGCGGCAGGCCTTCGGGAGAAATCGTCGAGGTCATCGAGCGCGCGCAGCGGAACGTGGTCGGCCGGCTGCATGCCGAGCACGGCCTCCTGCTTCTCGTGCCCTCGGACACGCGCATCGCGCAGGACATCCTGGTGCCGGCCGCCGAGGCGGGAGGCGCGAAGCCAGGGCAAGTGGCGACCGTGGAGCTGATCGCGCAGCCCACGCGGCACGCGCAACCGATCGGCCGCGTGGTGGAGGTGCTCGGCCACTCCGCCGACCCGGGAATGGAAGTGGAGATTGCGCTGCGCAAGTTCGACCTGCCGCATCGGTTCGACGCCAAGGCGCTCGCCGAGGCGCGTCGCCTTCCGGAATCGATCCGGGCCGAGGACCTGGCGGGCCGGCGCGATCTGCGCGCGGTTCCGTTCGTCACGATCGACGGCGAGTCGGCGAAGGATTTCGACGATGCGGTGGTCGCGCACCGGGAAGGCAAGGGCTTCCGCCTCCAGGTCGCGATTGCGGACGTCGGACACTATGTGCGCCACGGCAGCGCGCTCGATAGCGCAGCGCGCGAGCGGGGCACCTCGGTGTATTTCCCGCGGCGCGTGATTCCGATGCTGCCCGAAAAGCTGTCGAACGGCCTGTGTTCGCTCAATCCCGAAGTCGACCGGCTGGCGATGGTGTGCGAGATGGCGGTCAGCGCCCGCGGGGTGGTCGAGCAGTTCGAGTTCTTTCCGGCCGTGATCCGTTCGCACGCGCGGCTCACCTACACGCAAGTGTGGGCGGCGCTCTCGCAGGGCAGGGCGAGCGCGCCGCTCGCCACGCTGCACGACTGCTATCAGTCCCTCGCCCGCGAACGCCTGCGCCGCGGCGCGATCGATTTCGACACGCTCGAGACGCGCATGGAGTTCGATGCGCGCGGCAAGATCCGGCGCATCGTTCCGGAACCGCGCACCGATGCGCACCGCCTGATCGAGGAATGCATGCTGGCGGCGAACGTGTGCGCCGGTGCCTTTCTCACCGAGCGCGCGCATCCGGTGCTGTACCGGGTGCACGACGTCCCCGCGCCCGAGAAAGTGTCCGCGCTGCGCGATTTCCTGGGGGAATTGGGAATTCAACTGGGCGGCGGCACCAGGCCTCGCCCCAAGGACTACGCGCTGCTGCTCGAGCGCATCCGCACGCGCCCCGACTTCGGGCTGCTGCAGACGATCCTGCTGCGCTCGCTCCGGCAGGCGGTGTACAGTCCGGCGAACGTCGGCCATTTCGGCCTTGCTTTCGACGCCTATGTGCATTTCACTTCCCCGATCCGGCGCTATCCCGACCTGCTCGTGCACCGCGCGATCAGGGCGGCGCTCGAAGGCCGGCGCTACGAGAGCGTGGACTGGGAAGCGCTCGGACGGCATTGCTCCGAGACCGAGCGCCGCGCCGACGACGCCAGCCGCGATGTCGAGTCCTGGCTCAAGTGCCATTACATGCAGGAACATGTCGGCGGCACCTTCGCGGGCCGCATCACCGGCGTGACGGCGTTCGGACTGTTCGTCACGCTCGACGCGTATTTCGTCGACGGGCTGGTGCACATCTCGGAACTCGGGCGCGACTATTACCGCTTCGATGCCGCGCGCCACGTGCTGCTCGGCGAACGCACGGGACGCCGCTACCGGCTCGCCGACCGAATGAGCGTCCGGATCGTGCGCGTCGATCTCGACAACCGCAGGATCGATTTCGTGCCGGGATGAGCAGGCACGGGGCGCGCGAGGCGCGGGTGGTATTCGGTTTCCACGCGGTGCTCGCGCGCCTGCGCGCCGACCCGGCCTCGGTGCTCGAAATCTATCTCGACGAGACGCGCAACGATGCGCGTGCGCGCGATCTCGCCGCCGCCGCCGGTCGCGCGGGCGTGCAACTGATGCGGGTTCCCGCCCGGCGTCTCGACGGGTTTTACGGCGGCGGGCGCCACCAGGGCGTGGTCGCGCGGGTCGAGATGAAAGGGCTGCGCGAGAGCCTGGATGAGATCCTCGACGCGGTCCGCGGACCGCCGCTTCTCCTCGTGCTCGATGGCGTCACCGATCCGCACAACGTCGGTGCGTGCCTGCGGGTCGCGAACGCCGCAGGGGCGAATGCGGTCCTCGCGCCGCGCGACCGCGCAGCCGGCGTCACGCCGGCGGTATCCAAGGTCGCAAGCGGCGCCGCCGAGGCGACTCCGTATCTGATGGTGACGAACCTTGCGCGCACGCTGGACGAACTGAAGGAGCGCGAGGTCTGGATCGTCGGTGCGGACGCCGGCGCGCAGCAGGATCTCCACACCGCCGATCTGCCGCAGGCGGTGGCGTGGGTGCTCGGGGCCGAGGGCGCGGGGATGCGCCGCCTGACGCGCGAGCGCTGCGATCTGCTGGTCCGCATTCCGATGGCCGGATCGGTGGCGAGCCTCAACGTTTCGGTCGCGGCGGGCATCTGCCTGTTCGAGTCGGTGCGCCGCCGAGCCTTGCGAACGCCTTGATTCCTCGCGTATAATCCGCGCCCTTTCGTCCTTGCCGCACCGCTTTCGCATGGCGGGCGGCCGAACCGCAGCACGAGTCCAGAAGGAGACCGCATGCGACATTACGAGATCGTTTTCATCGTCCATCCGGACCAGAGCGAGCAGGTTCCCGCGATGGTCGATCGCTACAAGGGCGTCATCGCCCAGCGCAACGGCACCGTGCACCGGCTCGAAGACTGGGGCCGCCGGCAGCTCGCCTATTCGATCCAGAAGCTTCACAAGGCGCATTACGTCCTCATGAACATCGAGTGCGACGGCGAAACGCTCGCCGAGCTGGAGCACTCGTTCAAGTTCAGCGATGCGGTGCTGCGGCACCTGATCGTCAGGATGGAAAAGGCCGTGACCACGCCCTCGCCGATGATGAAGGAGGAAAAGTCGAAATCGTTGATGGAGCGCGGCGGCGAGTCCCGGGCGGGCGAAGCGAAGCCTGCGGAGGCGCCGGCGGCTTGAGCGCGGAAAACCGCGTCGCGCTGAGCGGCCGGCTGGTCGAGGTGAGCGCCCTGCGCAGCACTCCGGCGGGAATCCCCGTCCTCGAATTCCGGCTGCGCCACGAGTCGGAGCGCGGCGAGGCCGGAAAAGTGCGCAAAGTGAATGCCGAGGTCGAGTCGATCGCATTCGAGACCGAGGCGCGCCTGATCGCGGCCGCCGCGCTGGACCGCGACCTGCGCGTTGAAGGATTCCTCTGCGCCAAGAGCGCGCGGTCGAAAAAACTGGTATTGCACATCACGAACGTCGTTTTCGGACAAGGAGATTGAAGATGCCGCCGCCCCGCAGAGGTAAGGGCAAGTTCAAAGGCAAGGGCAAGTTCGCGAAAGACAAGAAGGACCGCGCGCAGCGGGCGCTGTTCCGGCGCCGCAAGTTCTGCCGCTTCACCGCGGAAAAGGTCGAATGGATCGACTACAAGGACATCGAGACGCTGAAGGATTTCGTCAACGAGACCGGCAAGATCATCCCGGCGCGCATCACCGGCACATCGTCGGGCTACCAGCGCCAGCTCTCCGACGCCATCAAGCGCGCGCGCTTCCTCGCGCTGCTGCCCTACACGGACCTGCACTGAGAGGCGCGCGATGCAAGTGATCCTCATGGAGAAGCTCGCCAACCTGGGCGGTCTCGGCGAGGTCGTCAAGGTGAAGGACGGCTACGCGCGCAACTATCTGATCCCGCAGGGCAAGGCGAAGCGCGCGACCGAGGCGAACATCAAGGCGTTCGAGGCGCGGAGGGCGGAGCTGGAGAAGGCGCAGGCCGAAGCCCTGGCGAAGGCGCAGGAACGCGGCGCGAAGCTCGAGGGGCTCACCATCCAGCTCGTGCAGAAGGCGGGCGTCGACGGAAGGCTGTTCGGCTCGGTGACGAACTACGACATCGTCGAGGCGCTGAACAAGCACGGCCACGAGGTGGAACGCGCGCAGGTGCGCATGCCGGCCGGTCCACTGAAGCAGGTGGGCGACTATCCCATCCAGATCGCGCTGCACACCGATGTCGTCGTGACGATCAACGTCGCGGTGCTCGGCGAAGCCTAGGAGTGCTTTTGCGGTAGGATCGAAGCTCGATGGCGCGCGCGCCGCAAACGCAGACGGCTCTTCCGGGATCGGGCGATCCGCAGCTTCTCGCGCTCAAGGTTCCACCGCATTCGGTCGAAGCCGAGCAGTCGCTGCTCGGCGGCCTGCTGCTGGACAACCAGGCCTTCGAACGCATGGCCGACCTGGTGTCGGTCGAGGATTTCTACCGCGACGACCACCGCCGCATCTATCGGCACCTGGCGAAGCTGATCGAAGCGGGCAAGCCGGCCGACGTGGTCACGGTGTCCGAGTCGATCGAGGCGAGCGAGGACAAGGACAGGACCGGCGGGCCGGCCTACCTCGGGGCGCTCGCGCAAAACACCCCCTCGGCGCTCAACATCCGGCGCTACGCGGAGCTGGTGCGCGAGCGCGCGGTGCAGCGGCGCCTGGCGCAGGTCGCGACCGAGATCGCCGAGACGGCGCTCAGCCCCTCGGGCAAGGACGTGGCGCAGCTGCTGGACGAGGCCGAATCGCGGATCTTCGAAATCGGCGAAGCGGGCGCGCGCGGCAGCCAGGGATTCAAGGACATCAAGCAGGAGCTGGCGCGCGTCTTCGAGCGCCTGGATGATCTCTACCACCGCGAGAATCCGACCGGAATCACCGGCGTCCCGACCGGGTTCCTCGACCTCGACGAGAAGACCGCCGGACTGCAGCCGGGCGACCTGATCATCGTCGCCGGGCGGCCCTCGATGGGCAAGACCGCGCTCGCGCTCAATTTTGTCGAGCATGTCGCGGTCGACAACGGGCTTCCGGTGGCGATCTTCAGCATGGAGATGTCCGGAACGCAGCTCTCGGCGCGCGTGCTCGGCTCGATCGCGCGCGTCGACCAGCACAAGATGCGCACCGGTCGGCTCACCGACGAGGAATGGCAGCGCCTGTCGCACGCGATGGGGCGCCTGCACGAGGCGCCGGTGTTCATCGACGAAACGGCGGCGCTCAACGCGCTCGAGCTGCGGGCCCGCGCCCGCAGGCTCAAGCGCCAGTGCGGCAAGCTCGGCCTGGTGATGGTGGATTACCTGCAGCTCATGTCGGCCTCCGCGCAGGGCGAGAACCGCGCCACCGAGATCTCCGAGATCTCGCGCTCGCTCAAGGCGCTCGCCAAGGAACTGGACGTTCCGGTAGTCGCGCTCTCGCAGCTCTCGCGCGCGGTCGAGCAGCGGAACGACCGCCGCCCGATGATGTCCGACCTCAGGGAATCCGGGGCGATCGAGCAGGATGCGGACGTGATCCTGTTCATCTACCGCGACGAGGTCTATTTTCCCGACAAGCCGGAGGTGCGGGGCCGCGCCGAGGTGATCATCGGCAAGCAGCGCAACGGTCCGATCGGCCGGGTCGAGCTCGCGTTCCTCGGGCAGTACACCCGCTTCGAGAATCTCGCGAACCCGGCGGCGTACTGAGCGAAGCGCATCATCGCCCTGTCACCGTGAGCCGGAAGAGCCGTCCATGGCCGAACCGCTGATCGCGCAGAAGGGACCGTTTGCGGTCGAACTCGCCCCGGGCGACTACTGGTGGTGCGCCTGCGGCAGCTCCAAGCGGCAGCCGTTTTGCGACGGCTCGCACAAGGCCACCGAATTCACGCCGCTGAAATTCACCGTCGCCGAGGCGCAGAAGGTCTGGCTGTGCGGCTGCAAGCGCAGCGCCGGCAAGCCGTTCTGCGACGGGACACACAAAAAGCTGGTGTAGAACCGCGCGCAGGCTCCGCCCGCGCGCAAACTGCGGAAAAAAGCGGACCGCGCGATTTACTTCTTCACCGCGCTCCAGCGCCCCTCGGCGCCGGCGTCGCTGCGGAACGAACCTTCCATGCGGTTGCCGGCCACGCGGCCGCTGAAATCGCGCCGCACGCCTGCGTTGTCGATATAGGAAAAACCGATCACGAAGCCGCGCAGCGATGCCTCGCGCAGGCCCGCCTGCACTGCGCCGAGCGAGACGTATCCGCTGATCTTCTGGTAGCGCTGCTCGAGCATGAGTTCGGCCCTTTCACCGCCCAGGTCGATGGTCCAGCCGCCCGTCACGCTGGCGGGCACGATCCAGAGATAGGCGCGGCGCCCGTCCATGTTCGAAGTCTCGTCCGGATCCCAGTCTTCCATGTTGAAGGAATGCGAGACCACGCGCGTGCCCGGGCGCATCGAGAGCAGCTGCGGCCGCAGCTTGAGGTTGAGCGCCGGGAGCAGGTACATCGTGACCACCGTCGCCTGGCTGAAGTCGCTCGCGAAGATGTCGCCCTGCACGATCTTCGCGCGGCCCGCGACCCCCGCCTTCTCGGCGTTGCGCTGCGCATGCTTCGCCATGTCGGGGTTGTATTCGATGCCGAGCGCGCGGGCGCCGAATTTCCGCGCCGCCGCGATCGCGATCTTGCCGTCGCCGGCGCCGAGATCGACGACGTAGTCGCTCGGCGTGACCTGCGCCATGCGCAGCATCCGGTCCACGACCTCGTCCGGGGTGGGCACCCAGATCACGTCCTTGCCGGCCTGTCCGACCTGCGGCTCGTAGCTGTCTTTCTGCTGCGCGACCGCAGGCGCGCCAAGCAGCGTCGCAGCGGCGAACGCGGCGGCGAGGCGAATCAGATGCGACATGAGGCTCCTCTCGAAATTCGGCAGCGAAGGGTAGCAGATGCCCGACGGAAGGAACAGCTACGGCAGGCCCGGAATTCCGTCCGTTTCGCCGCCGGCGCCCGATCCTCGATCGGCGCCTGCTACAGGCTCTCCGCGGCGTGGTCGGCGAGCCGCGAACGCTCGCCGCGGGCAAGCGTCACGTGCCCCGCATGCGCCCAGCCCTTCATCCGGTCGACCACGTAGGTCAGTCCCGAGCTGCCCTCGGTGAGGTAGGGCGTGTCGATCTGCGCGATATTGCCCAGGCACGCGACCTTGGTGCCCGGCCCGGCGCGCGTCACCAGCGTCTTCATCTGCTTGGGCGTCAGGTTCTGCGCCTCGTCGATGATCAGCCACTTGTTGATGAAGGTGCGCCCGCGCATGAAATTGAGCGACTTGACGCGGATGCGCGAGCGCACCAGATCGCGCGTCGCCGCGCGCCCCCACTCGCCGCCCGACTCGTCGGAGGCGTTGAGCACGTCGAGGTTGTCCTCGAGCGCCCCCATCCACGGCTGCATCTTCTCCTCCTCGGTGCCGGGGAGGAATCCGATGTCCTCGCCCAGCGGCACCGTCACGCGCGTGACGATGATTTCGCTGTAGCGCTTGTCGTCGAGCACCTGCGTGAGACCGGCGGCGAGCGCGAGCAGCGTCTTGCCGGTGCCCGCCTGGCCGAGCAGCGTGACAAAGTCGATCTGCGGGTTCATCAGCAGGTTGAGGGCGAAATTCTGCTCGCGGTTGCGCGCCGTGATGCCCCACACGGAGTTCTTCGCGTGGGTATAGTCGCGCAGCGTTTCCAGTACCGCCACCCGGCCCTGCTTTTCCTTCACCAGCGCGTACAGCGGGCGTTCGCCCGATTCGTCGAACACGAACTCGTTCAGCAGCAGCCGCGGCGCGAGCGGGCCGCGCACCCGGTAATAGGTGTGGCCCTCCTTCTTCCACGATTCCACGTCGCGGCCGTGCGTGTCCCAGAAGTCGGCCGGCAGCTGGCGCACGCCGGTATAGAGGAGGTCCGTGTCCTCGAGCACCTTGTCGCTGAAGTAATCCTCCGCGGCGAGTCCAAGGGCGCGCGCCTTGATGCGCATGTTGATGTCCTTGGAGACCAGGATCACCGGGCGCTGCGGTTCGCGCTTTTGCAGGTGGCGCACCACCGAAAGAATCTGGTTGTCGGTCTTTCCGGCCGCAAACGTCGCCGGCAGGTCGCCGTCGATCGCCTCGGTCTGCAGGTAAAGCCTTCCGCGCGGCTGTTCGCCCGCCCGCGTGGCGATCCGGATCCCGGCACGGATGTCCGCGACCGCGTTGGACACGATCTCGTCCAGGAACCGGCTCGCCTGGCGCGCATTGCGCGCCACGTCCGAAAGGCCCTTCTTGTGGTTGTCCAGCTCCTCGAGCGTTCCGATCGGCAGGTAGACGTCGTGCTCCTCGAACCGGAACAGGCTTGCCGGATCGTGCATCAGCACGTTCGTGTCGAGCACGAACAGCTTCGTGACTCGTTTCCGGCGCGGCTCGGGAGTTTTTTTCGCCATCGGGTAGGCGGTGGAGTCGGGGGGCTCTTCTTCTTCGGTCCGGATTTCTTGGTCGGGTTCTACCGGACGATCATAGGGCTTTAACAATGTTCAGTACCTCCTCTGCGTGACCCGGAACGCGAAAGTCGGCGCACTCCAGCGTGCAGACCGGTCGTGTCGTCCCTGGGGTAGAAATACGGAACCAGCCTGAACGTGCTGCCGCCGGTCGACGGAAGTGCGAACTCCCTGACCGTTTTACCCGCCATGCCCGGAGATTCTTAGCAAAGCGTCTGAGCAATGTGCCGCAACGCCTTCATTGAACACGTTTTTAGCCAAAGCCGCAAGCACCCCGCTGAAGCGTCCTCTTTTTTTGCGCAGGATCCTGATTTCAAGGGACTTTCGGCCCGAAAACGGCCGCGTCAGCTTCGGTCTCCTAACTCAAGGCGTGGCGCTTGAGGAAGCGTTGCAGCTCGCGCAGCAGCTCGGCCGGTCTTTCCTCGGCCAGGAAGTGCCCGCAGGGCAGGGCCCGCCCGCTGACGTTCGCCGCGACTTCGCGCCAGTCGGCCAGGCAATCGAACAACCGCTCGATCACGCCGTACTTTCCCCACAGCGCGAGCACCGGCATGGCGAGCTTTTTCGCGCGGTCGCGCCGGTCGTGCGCCAGATCGATGCCCGCCGCGGCGCGATAGTCCTCGCAGGTGGCGTGGATCGTGCGCGGATCGCGAAAGCAGCGCACGTATTCGCCGAGCGCCGCCCGGGAGAAGTGCCGCAGGCCGCCGGGGCCGCGGCCGATGCGCCCGAGTATGTAGCCGGGAACGTGTCCGGCCAGCAGCTTCTCGGGCAGCGGCTCCGGCTGGATCAGGAAAAACCAGTGGTAGTAGGCGCGGGCGAACGCCATGTCGGTGCTTTCGTACATCTTGAGCGTGGGCGAAATATCGAGCACGGCCAGTGTCCGCACCCGCGCGCCATGATCGCGCGCCATCCGGTGCGCGACGCGCCCGCCGCGGTCGTGTCCGACGACGTGAAAGCGGCGGTGGCCGAGCGAGTGCATCACTTCGACCATGTCCTGCGCCATCGCGCGCTTCGAATAGTTGGAATGGTCCGGCAGGCCGCGCGGCTTGGACGAATCGCCGTAGCCGCGCAGATCGGCGCACACCACCGTGTAGCGCCGGGCAAGCGGCGGCGCGACCTTGTGCCACATCGCGTGCGTCTGGGGATAGCCGTGCAGAAGCAGAACCGGCGGACCCGAGCCAGCCGTCGCGAGGTGGATGGTCGCACCGCTGGTGCGGACGCGCCGGTACTCGAATCCCGGGAAGAGCATCTTCACGAGCGCGCGACGAGGTAGACGCCGACGATGATGACGCCGATCCCGAGCATGCGCAGCGGCGTGACCGCTTCGCCGAGCAGCCACCAGGCGAGCGCGGCGTTCAACGCAAAGCCGATGGAGAGCATCGGATAGGCGACGCTCACCTCGGTACGCGAGAGCGCCATGATCCAGACCGCCAGGCTCACGGCGTAGCAGCCCGCCCCGCCGAGGATCCTCGGCTCGAGCGCGAGCCGCAGCCCGACCGGAAGCGCGTTGTCCAGCGTGAAGGCGAACGGCCCGATCGCATTGGTTCCCGCCTTGAGCAGCAGCTGCGCGGCGGTACCGAGCACGATCGCCGCCAGTACGAGCGAGAAGCTGAGTGCGGTCATCGCATGAGAAGCGCCGCGGCGACCTTGCGCATGTCGGCGAGCAGCACGTTGTAGGTCCGGCACGCAGCCTGGAAATCCATGACTTCGAGTCCGATGCGCGCTGCGGCGAGCGGGCGCGCAAGCGCCGGATGCGGAAAGCGCAGCCGCGCGCCGGTGCCGAGCAGCACCACTTCGTGTCCGAGCGCGGCGAGCATTTCGAAATCGGCGACCGTGAGCGCTTCGAAGCCGGGCGTATCCCAGGGCAGCACGCGATCCGGCATCACGATGACGTTGCCCTGGTGCCGGACCTCGTTCACCACGATGTAGCCGTCGCCGTACGCGGCGATCGAGTGGCGCGCGCCCGGCGCAGAGAGCTGGAGTTTCACTGATAAAATTCTAGCCGGTATGAGAGAGTTTGAGCGCATCCGCCGGCTTCCGCCGTACGTCTTCAACATCACCAACGAGCTGAAGATGGCCGCGCGCCGCCGCGGCGAGGACATCATCGACCTGTCGATGGGCAATCCCGACGGGCCGACGCCCAGGCATATCGTGGAGAAGCTCGTGGAAGCGGCGCAGCGCCAGGATACGCACGGCTATTCGGTCTCGAAAGGCATTCCGCGGCTGCGCAGGGCGATCTGCGACTGGTACCGGCGCCGCTGGGGAATCGAGTTCGATCCGGATTCGGAGGCAATCGTCACGATCGGCTCGAAGGAAGGGCTCGCGCACCTGATGCTCGCGTGCCTGGATCGCGGCGACACGGTGCTGGTGCCGAATCCCTCGTATCCGATCCACATCTACGGCGCGATCATCGCCGGGGCCGACATCCGCTCGGTGCGCATGACCCCGGGCGTGGATTTTTTCGCGGAACTGGAGCGCGCGATCCGCGAGCTCATCCCGAAGCCGAAGATGCTGGTGATCGGCTTTCCGTCGAATCCGACCGCGAAGTGCGTCGAGCTCGGCTTCTTCGAGCGCGTGATCGCGCTCGCGCGCGAGCACGACATCCTGGTGGTGCACGACCTCGCCTACGCCGACATCACCTTCGACGGCTGGAAGGCGCCTTCGATCATGCAGGTGCCCGGGGCGCGCGAGGTCGCGGTCGAGTTCTTCACCATGTCCAAGAGCTACAACATGGCCGGGTGGCGGATCGGCTTCATGGTCGGCAACAAGGACCTGGTGCACGCGCTCGCGCGCATCAAGAGCTACCACGATTACGGCACCTTCACGCCGATCCAGGTCGCCTCGATCATCGCGCTCGACGGGCCGCAGGACTGCGTCGAGGAAATCCGGCGCACCTACGAGCGGCGCCGCGACGTCATGGTGCGCGGCCTGCACGACGCCGGCTGGATGGTCGAGGTCCCGAAGGCCTCGATGTACGTCTGGGCGAAGATTCCGGACGCCTACGCCGGCCTGGGATCGATCGGGTTCACCAAGCAACTGCTCGCCGAGGCGAAAATCGCGGTCGCCCCGGGCGTCGGTTTCGGCGACTATGGCGACGATCACGTGCGCATCGCGCTGATCGAGAACGAGCACCGTCTGCGGCAGGCGGCGCGCGGCGTGCGCGAGATGTTCAGGAAGGACGGCCTCCTGCGAGGAGCCGCTTGAAGCCGATCCACGTCGGCCTGCTGGGCATCGGCACGGTGGGCGGCGGCACCTGGGACGTGCTTGGCCGCAACGCCGACGAGATCCAGCGCCGCGCCGGGCGGGCGATCCGGATCGCGCGGGTCGCCGACAAGGACGTGAAGAAAGCGCGCAGGATCGCGCGACGCCACGCCCGGGTCGCAGGCGACGCCTTCGAGGTCACGCGCGCGCGCGACATCGACATCGTGGTGGAACTCATCGGGGGCACCACCGTGGCGAGGGACCTGGTGCTCGATGCGATCGGCCACGGCAAGCACGTGGTCACCGCCAACAAGGCGCTGCTCGCGACGCACGGCAACGAGATCTTCGCCGCCGCGCAGAAGAAGGGCGTGATGGTCGCCTTCGAAGCCGCGGTCGCCGGCGGGATCCCGATCATCAAGGCGCTGCGCGAGGGCCTCTCCGCCAACCGCATCGAGTGGATCGCCGGCATCATCAACGGCACCTCGAACTTCATCCTTTCGGAAATGCGCGACAAGGGGCACGGTTTTGCCGAGACGCTGCGCGAGGCGCAGCGCCGCGGCTATGCCGAATCGGACCCGACTTTCGACATCGAGGGCGTCGATGCGGCGCACAAGCTGACGATCCTCGCCGCGCTCGCCTTCGGGATCCCGATGCAGCTCGACAAGGCCTACACCGAGGGCATCTCGAAACTGACGCGCGAGGACATCCGCTACGCCGAGGAGCTGGGCTACCGCATCAAGCTGCTCGGCATCACGCGGCGCGCGCCGAAGGGGATCGAATTGCGCGTGCATCCGACGCTGGTGCCAGCGCGGCGCCTCATCGCCAACGTCGAGGGCGTGATGAACGCCATCCTGGTAAAGGGCGACGCCGTGGGTCCCACCCTGTACTACGGCGCCGGCGCCGGCAGCCAGCCCACGGCGAGCGCGGTGGTCGCGGACCTGGTCGACGTCACGCGGCTCATCACGGCCGACCCGGAGCACCGCGTGCCGCACCTCGCGTTTCAGCCCGACCGGCTCTCCCGGGAGCGCATCCTGCCGATCGGCGACGTGGAGACCTCGTACTACCTGCGCATGCGCGTGATCGACCGCCCCGGCGTGCTCGCCGACATCACGCGGATCCTGGCCGACTCGAAGATTTCGATCGACGCCATGGTGCAGAAGGAGCCGGGCGCGGGCGAGCGGCGCGTCGACATCGTCATGCTCACGCACCTCGCGCTCGAAAAGAACGTCAATGCGGCGATCGCGCGCATCGAGAAGCTGCCGACCGTCCCGGGAAAGGTGACGCGGATCCGGCTGGAAGAGCTGCTGTAGTGCTCTACGTCTCCACGCGCGGCGGATCGCCATCGCGGCGTTTCAGCGAGATCCTTCTGGAGGGTCTGGCGCCCGACGGCGGGCTGTATGTTCCGGAGAAGGTCCCGGCTGCGGACCTTGCCGCCTGGAGAAACCTTTCGTACCGCGAACTCGCCTTCGCGGTCCTGTCACGCTTCATGGACGACGTTCCGGATCTCGCGAAGCTTGTCGATCGCACGTACACGAAAGCGGTTTTCGGCAGCGACGAGATCACGCCGCTGAAGGAGCTGGAGCCGGGACTTTTCCTGCTCGGTCTCTCGAACGGCCCGACGCTCGCGTTCAAGGACATCGCGTTGCAATTGCTTGGCAACCTGTTCGAGCAAACCCTCGAACGAAGCGGTGAGACCTTGAACATTCTCGGCGCGACCTCGGGTGACACCGGCTCGGCGGCCGAACACGCGATGCGCGGCAGGAAAGGGATCAACGTCTTCATGCTCTCGCCGCACGGCCGCATGAGCGCGTTCCAGCGCGCGCAGATGTATTCGCTGCTCGACCCGAACATCCACAATCTGGCGGTGAAAGGGGTGTTCGACGACTGCCAGGATCTGGTGAAGCAGGTCAACGCCGATGCCGCCTTCAAGGCGCGCTACCGGATCGGTGCGGTGAATTCGATCAACTGGGCGCGCATTGCGGCGCAGGTGGTGTACTACTTTCACGGCTATCTTGCTGCGACCCGCTCGAACGCCGACTCCGTTTCATTCGCCGTGCCCACGGGCAATTTCGGCAATATCTACGCCGGCCACGTGGCGCGTGCGATGGGGCTGCCGGTCAGGCGCCTCGTGCTCGCGACCAACGAGAACGACGTGCTCGACGAATTCTTCCGCACCGGCCGTTACCGGGTGCGGAAGCTCACGGTCGCGACCTCGAGCCCCTCGATGGACATTTCGCGCGCGTCCAACTTCGAGCGCTACGTGAGCGATCTCGCCGGGCGCGACGGCGAGCGCGTCGCGGCGCTGTGGAAGTCGCTCCAGGCCGAAGGCGAGATCGACCTTTCGGCGCACGCGGCGCGCATCGCCGCAAGCGGCTTCGTATCCAGCACGAGCACGCATGCCGACCGGATCGCGACCATTCGCAGGGCGAGCGAGCGCTACGGCGTCGTGGTCGACCCGCACACCGCGGACGGACTCAAGGTGGCGGAGTCCTATCGCGAGCCGGGCGTGCCGATGATCTGCCTGGAGACCGCGCAGCCGGCAAAATTCGCCGCAACGATTCGCGAAGCGCTGGGGCGCGATCCGCAGCGCCCGCCGGGAACCGAGCATCTGGAGGAGCTTCCGCAGCGCTTCGAGCTGATCGAGCCCGATTCCGCAGCGCTCAAGCGCTATATCGCGCGCCACGCGCGCTAGAAAAATCCATGCACCTGCCGCTCGTGCGCCAAGCGGCTGAAAACGCTCGGTAATTCGGCGCCTCTGGAGCATCTGCTGCACAGAAAATATGTACTCGGGGCGCGCCCCAGGACTGTCTCCGGCGCCCCCTGGACGTTTCCCTTGCCTCGTGCAACCAATTGAAAAGAATCGTGAACCTGCGGCTCGGGATCGATCTCTGAGACGCTGGCATGCGACTTGCGTGGATGAGGGCGAAAGGTCGCCAAACGAATCAAGCCGGAGGATGCCATGAGAGCCAACGCAAACGTCGCAAGATTCCCGGGTTATGCGCCCGCCGCCTGCGAAGGGGGGGGAGCGCTCAGGAACGCCGCAAGAACCGTCATCGGCGCGTTGAAGCCATTCGCGCTGTTCTTCGCCGCACCGTTCGTGGGACTCGCTTACGCGGTTGCCTTCCCGCTGGTCGGGGCCGGTGCG
>Ga0209399_10000547_pt1 | contig 22314 bp, 15 predicted proteins | sample OV2TP3_FD_184130 | JGI IMG/M metagenome (GOLD analysis project Ga0209399, IMG submission 184130) | Hot spring microbial communities from Beatty, Nevada to study Microbial Dark Matter (Phase II) - OV2 TP3 (SPAdes) (version 3) | ecosystem: Environmental > Aquatic > Thermal springs > Hot (42-90C) ... | reverse complement strand
GGGTGGGATGTCCGGCAAAGCACGGCTTTGCCGGGGAAAGCGGGAGCATGGCTCCCGCACTCCACACGAATCATTACCGAAAAACCCCGAATTACCGTAGCAGTCTGTTGAGGTAAGCTGCTCAATCGGCGACCCTCTCAAGCGTAGTAATCTTTCCCTTCAATATACTCTCGATACCGATCTCTAAAGGATGTCCAATGGCTCGCTTTTTCCTTCAGCGGGTATATCATCCTCTTGGGAACCATCGTCGGTCCGGAACAGAGGCAAGACCCCGTATTGAACTGTCAGAACGCCCTGGGACTCCAGCAGGTGGATACGCTCAGAGGATAGGAGTTTGAAAGACTGATTGGTGCTCATGTAAACCCATTTTGTGGCGCGCGTGATACCGACAAACAACAGGTGATTTATTCTTTCTTGGTTTATTTTCGGGAATGACCTCGGTGTAAGTCGAGGCATCAGAACGGAATCAAAGGTAAGCCCTTTTCCACTATGGTAGGCCATCAGTTTGGGAGTATTATTGGAGAAGTCAAGCTTGTCAGGTGTTTCGACTTCAAGCCCAGCTTCTCGCAGTCCCTTCGCAAACCCAAATACCTGCCTGTTTTGCGGAAGTAGAATGGCTATTCTTTCACCCTTTCCGAGCCGGATTCGAACGATCTCGATAAGCCGCCTTTTTTCGTCGTCAAAGTCCGAGGCACAATAAAGGAGAGGCGTTTCCCTTTCCGTCTGGTACGTCCTGATCTGTCGGATAAAGGACCCTCTCTCTTCAACGTCCTCGATAAATGCTGCCGCCAGATTCACAATATAAGGGCAGCAGCGGAAGGCCTCCAAAAAGTTTATGTTCCTTTTCTTAAGCCTGAGCCCTCTTAGAATAGCAGATTCGCTTGAGCCGTGATCATAGATTTGCTGTTTGTGATCCAGACAAACCGTGATGTGTTTCGCTATTCTCCAAAACATGTCGAAAATTTCAGGTTCCAAGTCCTGGCCTTCGTCCACAAGGATAAAATCATAGATGGATGCGCTCTGGGATGTCGTCTGTATCTTGTTCATCACCGCCTGGCGAATCGCTGGAAAATCGGGACGTTTTTCTTTGGGATTCCAGGGCAGCCTTCCACCAATGTGAGTTCTAAAGAATCCAGAATACCAGGCGTCTACATTGGAAATGGACTCTTGAGGAAGACTCAAAAAATCCAGTGCGGAACGAATGTAATCCTTCAGTACCTTCGTAAATACAAAAATATGAAACCGCTCCTGATGGACATTCCATTCGTCCATCAGGTACCGAGCGCGGTGTAACAGAATCTGCGTCTTGCCTGAGCCTGGAGGACCCACGATAACGCGATGTTGAGCCGGGTCGAGTTCAATCGCACGCACCTGTTCTGGAGTGAGTTCTTCTCTTGGTATCAGCCAGGTGCTCATCACATCACCTTCTGTGGAATCGGCGTTGGGATCGGCAAGAGCCCCTGTTCCTCCTCGTCTCTGCCTCTGTTCTGAATTCTCTTCATCTGTTCTGCCTTTGCTTCTTCTTCTTTTCTGGTATCTCCCGCCATCCGTGCAGCAGTCAGCAACCAGCCAAGCTCCCAGTCGCTCATGGAAGATACAGGCGCAAAAATAGCTAACGCATCCCTCAGAAACTGTCCACTTTCCTGTTGGTTCCCAAGATCACTCGCCAGCATCGCTCGCAGGACAAGATATGGAGCCTGACGATCCATAGCCAGAACCTTCTCAACAGATTCCACGGCTTCCTTGTGGTTTCCCCGACGTCTTTGTGCAAGCGCCAGGTTAAACCACGGACCGCTCCAGGATGACGCCATCGCAGCTTCCCGATAGAGCTTTTCCTCCCGCTCGAAATCTCCCATTTCCCCACAATAAATCGCCATCTTGTTCAGGATTCCCGCATCCGGTCTGTTTTTAGCCTGTAAGGCCCTTTTGAGAAATTCCAGGGCTTTCTCACGCTGACCTATCTCCGCATACATTTCTGCCAGATCAACAAGATTGTCTGAAACCTGGCTGCTTGGAACCTTACCCGTCCGGAGGTCTTCTTCAATTTCGTCTATTTTAAGCCGTGTGCTATGGGGATTAACGACATGGGTTAAGGGGTTCACCACAGTGCCTACGAATTGACCAGCCTCATCCCGGCCTACCAATCTCATTCTGAAGTCCAAAATCTGGTTCTCATCGTAGCGAAATTCCAGACAAAGAGGACTTCCCCGGTTTACTGGCCCAGGAATCCTCCAGAGTTCGCTGAAAAGCTTGCGCTCTTCACTTCCGGCGACAATCTCCACTCGAAGTTCCACATCCCCAGTCAGCTTGGCTTCAGGAACCGCAAGGGCATCGCATCGGCCATGCGCGTCTCCAGACGGATATGGCAGGTCAACCCCCTTGGGAATGATCTCAACCAGACCGGATGCTGTGCGAATGGCAATGCGATCATGGCAAATGGGGCGGACCAGTCCTTTACCAAAAACAGCCAGGGCCAGGGCGTGATATGCGGCTCCCTTTGCCACAGCTGTCTGTGTGGAGTCTCGGTCTGGATAAGTCAGAACCTTTGCCTGAGGGAAAAATCCGGTCACTGTCTGAATGACCTGCGGAATCAGGCTGCTTCCCCCCATCATCAAGCAGTAGTCTATCTGAGTCTTGTCAAGACCGCTACGATCCAGTGCATCCTGCAGAGGGGCAAAGATCGAGCAGGTCATTCGGTATTCGGTTTCTCTTGCATAGAGAAGGTCCTGGTCAAGAAAAGGCTTGAGCAATGCTTCAAACTGTTCTGCTGTCAGTTGTGGAGACTGCAAGGTGAGGGCTCTGCCTTTTAAGTTGCACGTTTGAACCACCGGGTTCTTTTTCACAATCTGACTTTTATCAGCGGTTTCGTATTGGCCAAAACTCTGTAGCCGGGCAATATCTATACATAATCCGACTTTCAGGGATTCTGCCACTCCAAGGAGTCCTGGCTCGATCACTCTTTTCTTGTCCTCAAAGCTGAACTCGAAAGCCTCCACGTTGTTTTGTCTGGAAAGCTGCGGGATCAAGACCTCGTAGACAATCGCAGCGTCAATGTCCCCACCGCCCAAACGATGGTACCGAGACACAGATAGAGGGACAGTCTTCAGGCGTCCACCCCAGGTTGGCATCTCAATATGGAACACAGCAACATCGCATGTGCCCCCACCAAAGTCAAACACAACAAGGTTCTTCGGCTGACTAAACTCAGGCAGAAGGGTGTCAGAGTGGGAAATAAGGTAATCCAGAAAGGCCGCCACCGGTTCATCCAGGAGGTCCCCTCCGACCAGATCGAGCCCGGCTAACTTTGCCGCTTTCAGAGTATCGTGCCGCTGTGCCGTCTGAAACGAGGCGGGAACCGTAACTACCGTACGGCTGACAGGAATATCATCATACTCCAAGGCCGCTTTATGCAGAAATCCCAACACCTTGCTGCCGATCTCTGCGGCCGTCCCAAACCCTTCAGGTGCTCTGTGATAGGTTCTTTCTACGCCAATTTCATTCTTGCATTCATAGAAGAGATTCTGATTCCTGTCGAGTTCGAGATCAGAAGCCTGTGAACGCAACCGTTTGGCCCCCTCGCCAACGATAACCTTTCCTCTATGGATTGCAACAATTGAAGGAACGAGTACGTGCGTGTATATGCCTTCAAAGGTGAACTGATCCACCTCCAGGCAGCGCACTGCCGCCGGAGCGGGATCGCCTGGGTTCCAGATAACGTCAGCGATCGTGGAGTTAGTCGTTCCGAGATCAATTCCCAGTACGCGAACTGGTTTTGAAGGCGACTGGAGAACTGAGCCTTCAGATTTCAGAAGTGCCAGGGAGTTCATCGAAAATGCGCCTCATTTTTCGTCGCCAACTCATCATAGGTTGGCCGACAATCTATGTGGGATAAGTCACTCATAGCAGGATGTGAGATCGGTAACTTCCTGTGAAATTTCACCCGGTAACGTACTACACATTTTTTGAAACCAACTCCGTCAGACTCCGGATGATCCTGTCCGGTTTCACGGCGCTCCCCTCCGGCAGCCCTGTCCCCGCAAAGTCGTGCCAGATCCCCTTGATCCCCAGCCGCTGCGGGGCGGCCACCTCCCACTCTAAGTTGTCCCCCACCATCCACGCCTCCTCCGGCGTCACGCCCAGCGTCTCCAGCGCGTGGCGATAGACCCGCTCGTCCGGCTTGCCCGCGCCGAACTCCCCCTCGATCACGATGCAGTCGAAAAAGGGCGCCAGCCCGAACTTCTCCACCTTGAAGCGCTGCGCCTCCGCGCTCCCATTCGTGAGCAGGGCCAGCTTCACCCCGTACTCCCGCAGGCGACGCAGCGTCTCCATCGCGCCGGGAAACGGCTGGAGCCCCGCCTCCCGTTCGACCGTGTACGCGTCCGCGATCTCGTCCGACAGCGCCGGGTCGTCGATCCTGAGCCTGCGGAACGCCCCGGCCACGATCTCCCGCCTGGCCCGCCTCAGGTCGAGCCGCCCGCGCCGGTGCCGCTCCGGGTCGTCCCAGTACCAGAGGCGGCTCTCGTCAATGGCCGCGAACAGGTCTTCAACGCTGCACCCCGTCAGCCGGCCCGCGAACCGGTCGCAGACCCTTCGCCAGCAGTCCTCCGGGCTGCCGTAGGACAGGATGGTGTCGTCCAGGTCGAGCAGGATCGCCTTCGGCAGAGGCTCAGGCATGCGAGTAAATCTCCACATCCATCGCCGGCATCATCACCGCCCCGACCCCCTCCACCTCCGTCGTCGTCCCCTCCCGCCCGAAGTTCGCCACCAGCGTCACCTGCCGGCCCCCTCCATCTTTAAAGCGATAGGCCCGCACCCACTCCCCGGTCGCCGCGACCCGCTCCGGCCCCTCGGCGGCCCGGCCCGCCCCCTTCTTCCCCATGCGCAGCACCGCGCAGAAGTCCCGCAGCCTCCTGCCGTCCGCCGGAGGACGCACGAAGGCGCGGTCCTGCAGCACGCTCCTCCACCGCATCGGCGTGTTCCGCTCCGCCGCGTCCTCGTAGCAGAGCGGGAGGCCGCTCGTGGCCACGCCGAGACACCCCGCGATGCGCATCCACCTCGACCCCGTCTCGATGATGCGGGCCTCGCCCCCGACCCCCTGGACGACCTCTTCCCCTCCCTCATAAACAATCTGCACCCGGTTGTCGTTCATGAAGTCGTTCATCACATAGACCCCCAGCCCCTCGTTCCGCGTCACCGCCGCCCCTTCCGCCATCTCCGTCAGGTCGATGATCGCCGCCGTCTCCCCGTCCTCCAGCGCGACCACGGCGATCCCCTGCACGACCTCTCCCTCTCCGTAGTGGACCTCCCCCGTCGTGCGGAATCCCTTCTTGTCCGTGTGGTCCGTGTGGCAGACCACCTTCGGCCTGGCGCGCTCCCCGCCGATCTCGAACCTCCCCGCCAGCCCGTCCTGGTCCGCCCCGAACGTCGCCTCCCCGTCCGCCGGGACCACCGTCCCCATCACCCCGTGCGCCAGGCTCCGCCAGGAGAACGCGAACAGCCCGGCCCGGCTCCGCCGCAGCTGCATCCAGACGTAGGGATACGCCTCGCACCCCGCCTGTTTGCGCCGAAAGACATCCGGCGTCAGCGGCCTCACCCCCGGCACGCCCCCCATCACCACTGCCGCGAACTCCCCCATCCCCCCGGACTCGAACTGGAAGTAGCGCCCGCCCGGCGCGTGCGGGATGCGCCCGTCGAACCTGCCGTCCCCCGCGTGCCGCATCGCCGCGTCCGCGTACATCACCCGCTGGTAGAACAGGTGTCCCGCGACCTCGTCCCCGAACTCCCCGGCCATCACCGTCTCCTGAATGGACACGTAGGGCCAGTGGTAGCCCCAGTCCTGCCCCGACGGATAGCTCGAAAACCCGTTGGCCAGGTAGAACCGCCTCAGGACCTCCCACACCTCCCGGATGTGGTAGAGATAGTGCGGCGGCGGCGCGATCCCCGTCTTCAGGAACGCCAGCCGGCCCTTTAAGAGCAGGCTTCCGCACCCCAGATAGCCGGGGTGGAACGACCCGTGGTTCTCCACCGTCAGGTCCGGGTGCGCCGTCTGCGTGCAGACCCAGTCCCTCACCGCCCGGCCGTCGATCAGCCCCGTGTCCACCCGGTCCCGGTCCGTCGTGAACGTGTTCAGCGCGAACGCCTTCCCCCGGTCCAGCCACTCCGCCGCGTGCGGGTGGTCCGGCTGCAGGCAGTAGGCCCACGCAATCAGCATCGCGTCCCAGGCGTTCTCCTCCGCCTTCGTGTCTAACCACCGCCCGTCCGGCGGCGTCACCCCCAGAAACCGGTCCGCCTCGAACGCCAGCAGCCTCAGGACCTTCTCCCGCACGTCCGCGTCCAGCGCGTCCCAGACCTCGTGCGCGGCCATCCCGTACTGCGCCGCCCAGAGCGACGACTCCCAGTCGTCCCCCCACTGCCCGTCCCACTGCAGGGGGGTCGTCCGCCGATCCCCCGTCAGGTGGTGCGCGGCGATCCAGCGCAGGCAGCGGTTCAGGCGGTCCAGCAGATGCCCCCGGCTCACCCCCGCCAGGTCCGGGTCGAACGCCCCGTTTCTGTAGAGCACGGCGTAGCCCATCAACTCCTGCGTCATCGACCGGATGACCTCCTCATTGATCGGCCCGCCCGGCGGCATCCATTCGTTCATGTCCAGCGACCCGAAGTGCCCCATGTCGTCCGGGTCGTCCCGCCAGTACTTCTCGATGTGCCGGATGTGCCGGCACATCAGCGTCACCAGGTCGGCCTCGCTCGGAAAATCGGGCCGCGACGCATCCAGAGGCTCAAAGGTCTTCACGTGGCCTCCCCTCCCTTCGCCTCGAACACCTCCTGCGGCTCCTCCAGCCGGAACACGAACAGCTTCCCCGACGCCATCCTTCGCTTCACGTCCCGCACGCACTCCCGCGCCATGTTCGTGTCCCGCAGCACGCACGCGCCGGGCCGCTGCGTCAGCACGGTCACCCGCCCCTTGCTGGACTCCAGCGCGGAGGCCATCGCCGCCTCCGCGTCAGAACCTTCCCCAATCAGCGCGACAAAGGCCATCTCAAACCTCCTTTATCCGGTCCTCTATCACCCGGAAGGTCTCATCTTCGCTCCACGTCCGGACGACGCTGAATCCCCCCGGCGCCCCCAGGGCCTTGTAGACCGACCGCGCGACCTCGTACTCGCCATCCACCCCCCCTGCCTCCGCCGGCCGCTCCAGCTCGTCCACCGGGTTGATCAGCAGCAGGGGCCGGGGGGCCATCAGGCCCGCCACGTCCCCCAGGTCGTACTCCTTCAGCACGCCGGGCAGAAAAAGGCTGAAAGGGTGGCTGTGAAAAAGGCCCTCCGTCAGCGCCCGGCAGGCGTAGAGCATCCGGTGCGCGACGACATAGTCCACGTCCCCATTCAGCGCCCCGGCGTAGAGCGCCAGCAGCGCCCCGGCCCCTGTCCCCACGACCCCGACGCCCTGCACGTCGCCCCTCCCCCTCAGATACGCGGCCCCCTGGATCACATCCAGCGCGCGCATCCCCAACAGGCTGCGCCCCACGTAGAGCGCCGACCGGGCGATGTTCGCCTGCGACCCCAGCAGGAACGCATCGTAAGGATGCCCCCCGTCCCGCTGCGGCGGCGGCGCGGTCTCCCCGACGCCCCGGCAGTCGATCGCCAGGACCACAAACCCTTTCCGGGCCAGGTGCGCGGCCCAGCCGGAGGCCACGGCCGCCTCCTTCCCCTGGCCATGCACGAAGACCAGCCCCGGATGCGGACCCTTCCCCTCCGGCCGAAACAGCAGCCCCGGCACGACAATGTCCGCCTCGCTCCGGTAGACCACCCGCTCCGCGTGCAAGTGGTGCGATTCCACCTGCTCGGCCACCTCCCCCTCCGGCGCAGCCCCCGCCCCCTCGAACTGCGAGACCCGGACGACCCTCTCTCGAACCTCCTCCTGATACCGCCTCGCCCCCTCCCGGCCCCGGATCGCGGGGCGCTTCGGCAGGACCTCCCGCGCCACCCCCCGGTTCAGCGTAAAGGGCGTCTCCCCGCCCAGCGCCGTGCCCACCTGCCCCGTCTCTGTGCAGCGCAGGGCCTCCTCGGGCAGGACCTCCACCGGCTCCTCGACCTCCGGCGGCCCCGGCAGCCCCCACCACCTGGCGAGCCATCCCCGCGCCGCCAATCGCATCCCCGCGATGTACCCGTGCTCCCCCTCGATCTCGACATGGTCCACCCGCTCCGGGACCCCGCAGACCTCGTAGGCCCGGCGCACGTCGGCCAGCGTCTCCCTTGCCCCCTCATAAGCCTTGTCCGCGCTCGCCGTGATCATGAGCAGCGGCCTCGGCGCAGCCGCCCAGTAGAGGTCCGTCGGGCACACCCCCCGCGCCAGCGCCGTGAACATGTTCTGCTCCGCGTCCCCCGCGCCCACCACCCGCACCCCGCCCGTCGCGCAGACCGGGATCGCCACCTTCACCCGCTCCTCCAGCGACGTGATGAACCGCGTCAGCGTCCCCCCGCCCGAACTCCCCGTGCACCCGATCCGCTCCGGGTCCACGTCCCTCCGCTCTATCAGCAGGTCAATCCCCCGCACCCCATCCCAGATGAAGTGCATCGCCAGATGGCCCCCCGTCAGAAAGATCGGGTAGCCCGCCATGGTGTGCTCATCCACCACGTTCGTCCCCAGCAGCGATGCCCTCAGCAGCGGGTCGTAGTACATCAGCCGCTCCCCCTGCCCCGGCGGGTCGTAGACCAGCGCGATGCACCCGCTCCGGGCCAGCCCGGCGCCCAGCGCCTGATAGTCCTTATAGGCCTTGCCCGCGTGCCAGTGCCCGATCGGACAGATCACCCCCGGAAACGGCCCTGCCCCTTCGGGCCGGTAGAGATTCGCCGTCACGTAGAGCCGGGGCTGCGCCTCGTAGATCAGCTTTTCTACCGTGTAGCCGTCCTGCGCCACGCGCCCGGCCTCCCGGACGTTCAGCGGCGTCCGCTCCGGGAACGGCCCCAGGATGTCCCGGTAGACCCCCCGTGCCTCCGCCTGCCGCGCGGCCAGCGCCTCCGGCGTGGTGATCCCCCTCAGCCGGCGCTCCCGCGCCTCGTAGCGCCCCTCCGCGATCCGGCGGATATAGTCCGGGAGCATCGGCGACCCGGTCTCTGCCATATCGGTCTCCTTTACGCCGCCATGTGATCCAGGCACTCCTCGTAGACCTGGAACCGCTCCCCCTCTTTTTCCTCCGGGTCCACCAGCTTCAGCCACATGGCCCTGTCCTTCTTCTCCCCGCTCAACCGCCGGCGGCTGCCCAGGTTCGACGGGTCGGGGCCGTGCCAGACCACCTCCCCGTCCTGCAGGAAGATGAACTCCCCTCGAAACCGGTCCACGATATCCCTCCTTCTGTCCCGGTAAAACAGCCCCTGCTCGCACGTCGTCCTGCGCCAGCTCGAAACCGTCTCCGGGGGGTCCGTCTCCTCCGAGTCGAACTCCGCCAGCGGGGCCTTCACCTCGCTCTCAAAGTCGATCTTGCTCAGGTCCACCGTCCCGAACCCCCTCCTGGCCGCCATCAGCAGGTGGTTGCGGTCCCGCCGGAACGGCGGGGTCGGCCAGTCCGACGCCGGGTCGTGCCCCATCAGATAGGCCCCGCACGCGTCCGTGGCCGTCACCTGGTCCCCCGCGATCAGCGCGTCGCCCACCCGGCCCTCCCCGTCCCACTCCCGGCCCCACTGCCCCGTCAGCGCGTCGATGATGTTCAGGCAGGGCTGCGTGATCAGGGCCAGGTCCGGCAACACGCAGGACAGCCGGATGAAGTGATGAAAGTAGGTCCGGGCGCGGCCCGCAGGCAGCGTGATCGGCGGCAGCCCGAACAGGTTCTTCATGCAGAGCGTGACCCCCATGAACAGGTGATTCTTCATCTTGGCCACCGACACCACCGCATCCGCGTCCGCAAAGCAGGCGCTCAGCGTGTACTGGTCGAACATCAGCCCCCCGCCCGGCACCTTATACGTGCTGAACGGAGGCGCATTCGAGTCCACAAACTTGACCCCGAACGCCTTCAGGTGGTGGGCGTAGTTGAAATCCCGGCCCATCAGGCGCTCCGGCGTGTAGGGGTTCGTGTCCGTGGCGATCAGCTCCGCCGTCGTGTGCTCCTTCAGCAGCCGCAGGACCGACAGGCAGACCGCGTCGTCCACCAGCTCCCGCCGCCGGCCCTCAAAAAAGTGGAGCCGGTTCAGCATCTTCATCATGTTGAACTTGATGACCACCCGTTTCGCCTTCTCGATCTTCTCCCACGACCGGGTCAGGGGGTCGGTGATCCGCCGCAGCGTCCGGTAGATCTCCTCCTCCGACGCCCGGTGGTCGCAGTGCGCCGCGCGAACGGTATACTTGTTTCCCATACAGACCTCCTCCGCTTTTCTAAGCCGCCATGTGAGCCAGACACTCCTCATAGGTCCTGAACCGCTCCCCCTCTCTCTCCTCCGGGTCCACCAGCTTCAGCCAGAGCGCGCTGCCCGGCCTCTTCCCGCTGAACTCCCGATGGCTCCTCAGGTGCGACGGGTCCGGCCCGTGCCAGACCACGTCTCCGTCCTGCATGTAGATAAAGTTTCCCCGGTAGCGGTCCACCATCTCCTTCATCCGGTCCCGGTAGAGCAATCCCTGCTCGCACGCCGTCTGCCGGACGGTCGCCATGACCTGCGGCGAGTCCTGCTCCTCGGAGTCGAACTCCGCCAGCGGGGCCTGGACATCGCTCTCGAAGTCGATCTTGCTCAGGTCCACCGTCCCGAACCCCCCCTGCGCCGCCACGAGCAGGTGGTTGCGGTCCCTTCGGAACGGCGGGGTCGGCCAGTCCGACGCCGGGTCGTGCCCCATCAGGTGCGCCGCGCACGCGTCCGTGGCCGTGATCTGGTCCCCCGCGATCAGCGCGTCGCCCACCCGACCCTGCCCCCCCCACTCCCGGCCCCACTGCCCCGTCAGCGCGTCGATGATGTTCAGGCAGGGGTTCGTGATCTTCCCCAGGTCCGGCAGCACGTAGGAGAGCCGGATCGCGTGGTGGAAATAGGTCCTCACCCGCCCCTCCGGCGGCAACATCGGCGTCAGCCCGAACAGGTTCTTCATGCAGAGCGTGACCCCCATGAACAGGTGATTCTTCATCTTGGCCACCGACACGGCAGCGTCCGCGTCCGCAAAGCAGGCGCTCAGCGTGTACTGATCGAACATGAACCCCCCGCCCGGCGTCCTGTAGGTCTTGAACGGCGGCAGGTTCGAGTCCACGAACTTCACGTCGAACGCCTTCAGGTGATGCTCAAAATTGACGTTCCCCGCCGCCAGACGATCCGGGAGATAGTTGTAGGTGTCCGTGACGACGATCTCCCCCGTCGTGTGCTCCCGCAGCAGCCGCAGGACCGACCGGCAGACCGTGTCATCCACCAGCTCCCGCCGCCGGCCCCCGAAATACGCGATCTGGTCCGCCGGCTTCATCATGTTGAACTTGATGACCACCCGCTTCGCCTTCTCTATCTTCTCCCACGACCGGGTCAAAGGATCGGTGATCCGCCGCAGCGTCCGGTAGACCTCCTCCTCCGACGCCCGGTGGTCGCAGCGCGCCGCGCAGACCCTGTATTTCTTTTCTGACATGGGAACCTCCTTTCTTGAAAGCAATTTTACGCGGATTTTGTAGAAAAAGCAAGCATGGAGTCGTACTAAGACTGACCATTCAACGCAGGAGTGGAAATGCCTGTCACTATAAACCGCACTGAAAGGATACCCCCCTCTTTAGCCCGTAGCTCTGACTCCCAAAAAGAGACAGCCGCACGGTAGGCGGATACCCAATCCGGCGATGACCCCGGCGCACTCGTCACCGGCATTGGCCTCTTCCAGTCGCGAAGTAGCATGAGGACAGACGCCTCTGCGCCATCCTCGACGGATGCCCAGGCCCCATCAGGTTTCAGGTTGGCAGTCCTCAAATACCGCCGCGTCTTGCCGTCCTCATAGACGACGTGGGTCAGACAGTGGACCCGCAGGGATGATCCTGTGCCCCCTCCGGCCCCGAGACAGGTGACCGCGCCGGGGACGTCATCCTTCTGGAGTTCGGTCAGCAGGGCATCCACAAGGGGATGCCCTATCCCCAGGAGCCCGGCCTGTCTCCGCCGCATGGCAAGTTTCCGGTCAAAGGTCACGTTGCGGTAGCTGCGCTCCACCTTCGGGTAGCCCTGGAGCCTGGAGGGGACCTCGATCCGGTAGAACTCCCCGTCCGGCAGGATCGCCCCGCCCAGCCGGGGCAGGGCGGCCAGGCAGAAGTCCCGGAGGTCCTTTAGCGTAAACCGCCCTCGAAGGGCAGCGTAATGGGCCAGGTTGAACCCTTCGAGGTCCTGGGCCAGGGACCGGAGGGCCTCGCTGGCCCGGCGGGCGCGCTCCATCGCCTCGGCCATCTCCCGCTCCGTGCGGGTGTAGTCCCGGTCGATCAGGGCCTTCTTGTAGAGGTCCTGATAGCTGGGCGAGGCCCCCAGGAAGCCGAGGATCTCGGACCGGAAGTCCTCCGTGGCCTGGCCGGTGACGGGATCGACCTTGCCAATCGTCCGGGCGATCTCCAGCAGTTTATGCTCCAGGAGGGCGTAAATCTGCTGCTCGACCGTGTCCTCGGCCACCAGGTTGTAGACCTGCGCGGTGTCCTGCTGGCCGTAGCGGTGGATGCGCCCGATCCGCTGCTCCACGGCCATCGGGTTCCAGGGCAGGTCGTAGTTGAACAGGATGCGGGCGCACTGGAGGTTGATGCCCTCTCCCCCGGCGGAGGTGCTGATCAGGAACTGAGCGCCGTCCGGCTCCCAGAACGCCTCGACCGCCGCGATCTTGTCCGCCAGAGGCCCGCCCTTGACGGTCACCATGGCCTCCGCTCCATAGACCTTGGCCAGCTCCTCACGCAGGTATTCCAGCGTCTCCCGGTACTGGGTGAAGAGAATGAACTTCTCTCTAAGGTTGTCCCGGCGCAACTCCTCAATGGCCCGGATCAGCGTGTCGAACTTCCGGTCCGTGCCGTCCGGCACGAGCCGGATCAGCTCCCGGACGCGGGCCGCCTCGCCGGGGATCTCGGTGTCCGCGTAGATGACCTCTCCCCCCTCCTCGTCCCCGTCCAGCGCCCAGGCCGTCTCCTCCTCCGCCACCTTCCACGCCAGCCGCTGCTTGAGCTGGGCCACGTGCGCCCCGGCCTCGGCCCACTGCGCCCCACCCGGTGGGATACCCTGGACCTGAATGGCCAGGGACCGCATCTCCTGCTCCAGCGCCTGAATCCTCTCCGCCGCCGTCGTGTCCCCCTTCCGGGCCGCCCGCTCCTCCAGGGCCATCTGCTGCCGGGCCAGGAGCACGAGCAGGCGCCTGCGCAGGGCCTGCCGGATGGCGCGGGGGCTGGAGGCCATGATCTTCTGGAAGGTGGCCATCACGAACCCGATGGCCCGCTGGCTGGAGGTGGTCCTGGTCTCCCCAACACCTGCCGCCCCATAGCCCTCCCGCAGGTATTCGGTCAGCCGGTCGTAGAAGGCCCGCTCCCGGTGCGCCATCGCAAAGACCTGGCTGTGGACCTGCCGGCGCATGAAGATCGGCTGCCCCTCGGCGTCCGTGACCTCCCGCTTGATGCGGCGGATCATGGCGCGGTTGAGGAGGCCCCGGTGGTCGAGCATCGCCTCCGGGGAGTCGAACAGGCTGTCATCCAGAAGCTGGATGAGAGACCAGAACTGGAAGGGGTCCCCCTGATGCGGGGTCGCGGACAGGAACAGCAGGTCCCTCGTCCGGCCCCGGAGCGTCTCCGCCAGGCGGTAGTTCTGCGTGGCGTTGACCTTCCCCCCGGCCCTCGTGCGGCTCAGGTGGTGGGCCTCGTCAAAGACGACCAGGTCCCAGCGGGTCGAGGTCAGGCGCTCCTTGCGGCGGGGCTGCTTCAGCCGGTCGATGCTGGCGATCACCCTCGGATGGGTCTCCCAGACGCCCGGGTTGGCGTCCGTGAAGTCGATGCCCAGGATGTCGAAGTGGAGCCCGAAGCATTCGGCAAGTTCCCGCTGCCAGTTGCGCGTCAGCCCTGCCGGGGTCACGATCAGGACGCGCCCGGCCTCGCCCCGGGCCACCAGCTCCCGGATGACCATGCCCGTCTCGACGGTCTTGCCCAGGCCCACCTCATCGGCGATCAGGAACCGCCTTCGGGGCGAGGCCACCACGTCGTAGGTCAGCAGAATCTGGTGCGGGAGCAGGTCCGTCCGGCTGGCGGAGAGTTCCCCGCCGGAGTTGGTCAGGGGGAACTGAAAGGCAAGCTGCTTGAGGACATAGTCGAGGGGGTCGTCGAAGTCGCCTCTGACCAGGCGCTCCCACAGGTCAGGGGCAGGTTCGAGGCGGCTGAGCGGGAGGGTCTCCAGGCGGCGGCCGTCCGGGCCTTCAAATGCGATGTCCGCCTGGAAGTCCGGGCCGGTCTCCCGGACCCGCAGCACCTCGCCGACGCCCAGGTCAGGCCGGCCCTTGACGCGCACGTAGCTGCTGACCCCGATCTCGGACACGACTCGCTATCCTCCGTGGGTCAGGTTGAAGCTGGCGAGGTAAAAACGCCGCCCCTCCGGGTCGGTCTGAGGCGGCGGAGCGCCGAAGATGCGGCCAATGGGGAGGCGAGCGCCCCGGTAGTCCGACCAGAGGTCCTCCCCGCGTTGAAGCTGACCTCGAAAGACGACATACACATCCGCGAGCCGGTTCTGGAGGGATGATGCCGCAGCCCGAAGCCGACGGTGGATCTCCCATGCAAGGGCGTCCGCCTCCCCGCCTGCGGCGAACAGGACCTCCTCCAGACCGAAGACGGTCACGCTCCAGAGCCGGGGGATATGTGGCTCCTCCTCGCTCAATTCGCGCAGGAAGTCCAGAAACCCGACCTTCTCGGACGGACGGCCCTCGTCCTCCGGGATGGGCGTCCCCTGCTCGATCAGGTGATAACCGGGCATTATACCCCCCCTTTGAACAGCGGCCCGATCTCCATCATATCCAGGACCTTCCGGCACGCCGGGGCCAGGCCCCTGTTCCGGCCCTCCAGGTACTCCAGCGCGGCGCGGATTTGAGGCGTGTCGCCCCGGAAGCGGTCCAGCCACGGCACGACGTTCTCCCCCGCCTCGACCAGGCCCAGGAGCAGATGCACCCGGTCGATGAAGAGCGTGCCCCGCTTCTCCTTCGGTCGCTCGACCTCCCCGAACAGGTTGACCTGGGGAGGCCCTGCCCCATCCCGGAAGCGTTCCATCAGTTCGGTCAGCCGCTCGGCGGGTTGCTTGACCTCGTAGGTGCGTCCGCGTCCGGCCCTCCCCTTGATCATCAGTCCGGCGTCGAGGAGTTCAGAAGGCTCCAGGACGCCCCGCGTGGCCTTTGACACGTCGTCAACTTTGACCTCCCGGACCGCGCACAGCGCCCGCAGGTAGACCCGGCTCTCCGGGTCCACATCCTCCAACTCCGAGGGCAGGGGCCGATCCCGCTCGGTCATCTGGTCCGCGATGTCCTTGATCTGCTTCAGGGCCTCGTGGAGAGGGACGCCCTTCCCCTCGTGGTCCACGACCGCGCCGTAGTGACGGCTGTAAAGCTCCAGGCACTTGCCGATCAGGACGATGTTCACGTCCAGGGGCGAAAGCGGTTCGTTGCCGTACCGTCCTTCCTCGATGGCCGCGATCTCCTCCCGCGCCCGACGGCGGATCTCCTGCCGGATGCCGGCCCACGAGCGCGGCTCCCGCGTGACCGCCGCGTCGCGCTTCTTGCAGACGTGGATGAGGTCGTATGTGATATTGGTACCGTCCATCAGGGGCAGAGCAGTACCAGCATCTCCTTGTACCGGATAAACAGAGTCGATCTCAAATCCTGCTTGTAAAACAGAACGGAGCAGAATTTCCCAAGTGGTATCCTCTGCATGATGAAAGGTGAATACAAGGAGTCCATCATTGTTTATAGCTTGCGCTACAGAACGGAAGACATCGGCAAGACCCTTCTCGAAATCCCCCATCGTATGCCCACGTGTGGGATTAACAACGATCTCCGCCGTTTTAGGGCCTGCTTCAGGTGAAAAATAGCTGGTGTCTGGAAGACCAGCCTTTAACCATACGTAATAGAAATCCGACAGCTCACTGTAGTTGACGTTATCAGCATAGGGGGGATCTGTGATTACGAAATTAACCTTAGATTTGAGGCTTCCCAACAGGCTGCGGCTATCCTCTGAAACCAGATATGCTGTGCCATTGGTCGTTTTGTCAAACTGATCATTGGCCGTCACTGTCTCTGACCTGAGACATTCCGTCTGAACCTCTTCCCTGACACGTTTACCGTTCTGAGAGGAATACCGGACATCGTACCCATGATGCTGATACGCAACACCTGAAGCAACGAGTGCAAAGCGCCGTATAAATGTTCCAATGCCACCGGCATTCAACCCCCATACATTCTGTTCGCAAATCGTAAGTTTGGGTTGGAAGTCATGGCGAGCGAATACCCCTTGAGCAGTCTGTCCGCCTTGAGAGTTACGGCTTGCCATGTAGCGGGTAAACAGGTTGTTCGTATCTGTGCAAGAAGAAAGCGTGAGAAGCAACAAGTTACGGAGAGGTTCAACGGTTTCCTCTCCGATCCCCTCCAGCAGCGTCGCCAGGCAGAGCAGTTGCCGGGGGTGGAACATCTGATGCCAGTAACGGTAATGGTGTTCAAGTAGTCGATGTGTTTCTTGTCCGTCAGGAATCGCCTGCTTCGGGTAGGGCAACCGCGCCTTCTCCCGCTCCCAGGTCTGTGCCGCGTCCTCGATCCTGCGGAGGTCCGCCGGGGTCACCCGCTTGAAGAACTTCCCGCCGTTCTTCGTGATCCGGCAGGGGTGGTCCATCTCGACCCTGGCTTTGCTTTTGGCGGAGGCCGGCAAATCGCCCCCACCCCAGCCCTCCCCGCGAGCGGGGAGGGAGCCATCTTCCCCCCGTTCACGGGGGGACCGAGGGGGGGATGCCGACGAATGCTCGAAAGAAAGCTGAAAGCCTCCCCCCTCGCCCTCCTCCTCCCCGTCTCCCCCACAGTGGGCGCAATACCCCTCGACGGCGTAGGGATGAATGGGCAGAAGCCGGTCCTCCGGCAGCCGACGGATGGACCGGATGATGTCGTCCCGGTTCCCGCAGGAGCAGAGGTACTCCCCTTTGCCCGGCACGTTGCCCACGAGGGGGTTGTAGTCCTTCCGGCAGACCGGGCAGGCCACCGAGTCCGGCACATCCCCGCGCCACTGCCAGACCGTCTCACAGTGCGGGCAGAGGAGGACCGAGAGCGGGACCTTCTTGCGCTCCGGCTTCTTCCTGGCCGGGCGGGCGGCCACCTCCTCCCGGCACCAGGGGCATGGCACGACCTTTCCCGGAGAGTAGGCCCATCGGGTGGTCGTGCGTCCCATGCCAGCCGAAAAGGTGGGGCTGTTGATCTGGAGACCCGGCTCCGCCACCAGCGCGGCGGGTTCGATCTCCCAGTCAAAGGTCTTCTGGCACTTCGGACACCTGGCGTCCCGAAAGAAACGGATAGACGGCGTCTTCTGCGCGATGAGGTAGTCTTTGAACAGGGGGACCTGCTTCTTGCAGGCCGTGCAGATCGCGGACTTGACCCAGAAGGTGTAGATGATATCCGCCTCCTCCCGGCCCGCCCCGCAGCAGGAGCACTCCGTGCGGTACTGGCTCAGGAGGGTCTCCCGCAGGGGTTTCCCGCTCCAGGCTACCGGGCGCTCCGATAGCCGCTCAAAGGCGTCCTTCAGGGCGCTTAGGTCCACCGGCTCCACCTCGGTCTTCACGATGAACCACGCCACCGGGTTCAGGTCGATGCCGATCACGCGACAGCCGAGCCGGAGGGCCTCCACCACGGTCGTGCCCCCGCCCATGAAGGGGTCCAGAACCACTTTATCCTTCGTGTCCGGGTCGTGGGTGTGGTCCCGGTAGAACTCCTCCATGATGACCTGAGCGCCCGTCTTCGTGGGCCTCCCGTTCTCGTCCAGGGGCAGGGGCTTGAGGCAGCCCAGGAGGATGGCCCGGAACACGCACGACGCCCGCCGCGCAAACCACTTGTGCATCTGGTAGATCGGCTTGAAGGCGTTGCGCTCCGGGACCGCGAGCCGGTTGATCTCCACGATGGGGAAGGAGTCCTCGATGGCGTGGATACACTTCTTCACGGTCGCACCTCCGCCGGAAGTCGTGACAAAATGGCCTTCACAACTTCTCTGGCCAGCGCGAGGGCCTCCTCCGCTTCGACCTGAGTGGGAGCGGAGGCATCACCGGGATACCGGAACTTCCAGGCATACTCCGTGAGCGGCGCTGACCGGCGAAGCAGAGGGTCCAGGGCAGAATCAACCGCTACGCACTTTCCCCCGATCTCAACCAGATCGTGCGTTTTGCGAAAGGGCTGGTCGTGCCAGGTGAGAAATGCCTTGAGCGCCTTTTCAATGGCCTGCTGGCAGTGGAACATCGCGTCTCCCAGCAGAGGGGGCGCAGCCGCCAGGTCAACCTCCGCACCCCGAAGGTCCTCGCCTGCCCTGGTCAGCCAGGCCTTCGTGTCCTCCACCCGAGCAGGATCAAGAGGCATATAGCAACCTCCCCTCGGCCATGACCGTGGACGGAAGCGACGCCCGGAGATGAAGCCGGGCTTCAAAAGCGTCTCGGGTCCATACAAGAACATCCGCTGCCGTGCCTGTACCCCAGAGCGCCTCATAGGCCAGACGGCTGCGTCGACGCTCCGCAGGGGCAGAGCCTGGCACCACAACCAGCAGGTCGTAGTCGCTGTCCGGCCCGGCCTCGCCTCGCGCGTGCGAGCCGAAAAGATAGATGCGTTCCGGGTGGTAGGCCTCCACCAGCCGACGGACGATCTCGTTCAGGATCGAGTCTCCCATCTTACCTTTTTCTCCACCATCCGGCCAGTCAGCAACCCGCCTGGCGTCGATTTCCCGTTCGATTTCTTCCAGAGACTTCCCGGTTCCCCACGCTCCACGGGCATCTTCCATTGCTTTGCGTGTGCCCTTCTCGTGGCGTTTCGGAGATGTACGAGTCTTCATGGCAATATCATACCGAAAACACCAGCCACGGCGTGAGCATCTCCATCAGGGAAAGCCCCCCGTGTTTGTAGAGCTTGTTGGCGGAAGGTCCCGGCGGGTGGTGTTGAACCCGCCCCTTGAGCACGGCCACGTCCCGCGCCGGATACACCCTCAGGTCCTCGTGTGAAGGCGACTCCCCGCTCTCCGAGAGGCGGGCGTACCGCTCCCCGCCCAGGTAGGCGCTCAGGGGCCGCAACTCCTCGCGCTGCCGGGCAAAACTGAGACCCGGACCCAGGAACACGTAGCCGTGGTCGCTGGTCACGAGGATGCGCCGGCCCCGTGGAATGGACATTACGGTGGCCTTCCACGCCGATTCGAGGAGGGCCTGAATCTGCATAAAGTGTTCCGCGAAACGAGCGCCGGAGTCCTTGTAGGTGTTGTCGGGAAAGGAGGACCAGAGGAGGAGGGCGCGGGCGTCCGGGTCCAGCGTGTGACGCTCGCCGGGGTGGGCGTAGTAGTAAGCCTCGATGCCCCGGTCCCTCAGGTCCCGCCGCCCTGGGAGGCTGGAAGGCCCGACGCGACCGCAGCCCAACCGCTGCTCCACGAAGTCCACCGTCTCGCTGGGAAGCGCGGCCAGGCCGATCCCCTTCTCCTCCACCGTAAACCCCGCCGCTTCGGCGAGGCGCAGGAGCGCAGGCAATTCCCGTAAGGAGAGTCCGTCGAAGACCGCGACTGCCGAAGGCGCCGGGCCGTCCAGGAATTGCGAGACCTCCCGGTTGGCCGGGACGGTGGTGAGTTCGTCATACGTTCGGGGCGCCGAGGATGCAATGACCTCCTCGATCTCGTTGACCGTCCGCTCGCCTTCCTGGAGATAGGTGACCGGCTGGAAGGTGCTGAACCGTTCCGGGCTCCAGACGGAATCCGTGAGCCAGTCGGCCAGCCAGTCGAGGCGCGGTCCCGGCGCTGCGAGACGGTCAAAGATGTCGCGCGTGAAGGCGGGCATGCTCACTTCTCTTCTTCAGCGGGCGCTGGCACAAGGATCTCCAGCCGGGCGCTGTAGGAAGCGCCGGGGAAATTGGGCAGGCGCTCTGCGATTTGCTCCACGTCCCCTTTCCCCCCCACCTCCTCCTTGGTGATCGTGACCTCTGCGGTCAGGGACCCGGCCCCGGAGAGGTTCCCGCGCAGGGACGACGGCAGGGCGCTCAGGTCCCCGGAGGCGTTCTCCAGGAAAATGGTGAACCGCACCCTGGAGACCCGGACCCCGTCGATCTGCTGAAGCCGCGAGGCCAACTGCTGGCGCAGGGCGCCGGGACCTGGCTGGGAAGGAATGATAATTTCGCTCAGTTCCCTTACTGGGGGACCAGGAGGTGGAATTGGCCCCGGCGGTTGCGGGCCTGGAACCGGGGGCGGAGGCTCCGGACGCGGCCCCGGCGTGGGCGGCTGAGCAGGGCGCGGCCTCTCGAAAGGCGCATCCAGGGTGGCGCTGGAGAGCTCGGTGTCGGTCAGGGCCGGTTCCCGACCGCAGAAATTGTCACTCGGGTGGCGTACCCCAAGGCGGCCTTCCTTACAGAGCCCCCGGATCGCCCTGGCGATGGAGTTCCTGTGAGTCGGAACCGGGAATCCGAGAGTATTGCGGTAGTCGCGGTCCACGTCTTTAACGGAGACTCCGCGCAGTTCACCGAGACGCGGAAGGAGGTGGTCGGCCAGGTGTTGAACCGGGTAGAAGTCCTGACTCAGCTTTTCGACCACCTGCTCTTTCGTGATGCTGTTTCCCAGGCCCTCCTCCTCAAAGACATCCTCTGCCGGATTTGCCCCATACTTCTCCACGCGAACATAGACCAGGCCGGCCCGCTTCAGGGCATCCGCGATGTGTTTCCGGTCCTCCCGCCCGATCCGGTCGTACTCGTCTCTGCGGGCGGCCTCCTGAGTCGTGTTTCTCAGGTCCTCGGCGGCCAGCGCCCGCTGCGCCCACTTGACCAGATCGCGGTTGGCCAGGGCATCGAACTTGGGGTCCTTCGGTTCCAGCAGGATCACCTGGTTGCGCTCATCCAGCCCGTGGTAGAGCAGATGGCGGTCCTCGGCCTTCAGGCGGCGCGGGCTGAGGACGAAACGCAGCCGGCCTTTCTCCATCTCTCCAAGCACCTCTTTGGCCTCCTCAATATTCGTGAGGACGACGGCTGCCTCCGGTTCGTGGAAGAGGTCATCACGCCAGAGCTTCTGGATCAGGTTCCTTGCCCGTTCCTCCGATACCAGCAGAGAGCGAAACTCGACTTTGGCGTCGGCGTTCTCTTCCCGGTCAAAGAAGTACCGTCCCTCCTGAGCGTGGAAATAGGACCCGTAACGCTGGAGGGCAAGAAGCGCGCGCTCGAACTCATTGATGTCTGTTGCAGGCGTTGATACGGCCCTCAGAAGATGCTCTCGCGTGGCCCCCCGGTCCCGGCCACTGCCCGAAAGCGTGTAGAGCATAGCCGTCGCGCCCAGGCCACTCACAAGGGGATAGGATTCGAGCTCTTTCAGGTTCTCACGCGCCCTGCGGATCAGGTCTCCCGAAGGATCGAGGTCCGCCAGACGGACAGTCACCTCCTGGTCCGCAAGGTCCGCGTGCGCAGGCGTGATCAGATCGGCCTTCTGATGCGTCAGCTTGACCAGCCGGGCCAGGAACCCCAGCGCTCCCCGGACATTCTGGAATCCGCCCCTGGCCGGGACGCGGTCCAGGATGACCTCCAGAACATCGGGCGAAAAGGGAAAACTCTCCGAAAATCGCGTGGCGAAGTCGTCCTTTTGGACAGCGCCGTGGCGACGCCATGCCCCGAGGTAGCTGTCGATGAGAGGGCGACAATCTTCGGGCTTTAAATCGAGATAATTCTCAAAAAGTCGATGCAGGACCACGCGGGCCTTATCCGAGGCGTGCTCAAAACGGATGCGGCAGGGGGTGACCCGCTTGAGGGTGCTGCCAGGCTCCTCCAGATCCGAGTAGATGCTCGCGAAAAGCGTAACCTTATTTTCCCTGTTGCTCCACTCGGAGAGCATCTGGAGAAAGGCGATGTTCTGGGCCTGAACTGCCGGATTGGTGATGATTCGGATTCCCTGCTCCAGTTCATCCAGGATCAGCACGAGAAACCGCTCCCCAAGGGCAGCCTTCACCTCGTCGAGGCCAGGCGGAAGACCCTTCCTCTTGGGAGGGCTCCCGGTCAACTGTTCAAACACCCAATCCCAGATGGAGTCGAGCGGCAGGTCGGTGAACTTGTTAAGGATCAGAAATTGAATAACTTCACCGATCGAGCAGTTCCCGGAAAGAGCCTGTAGTTCCATTTGGGTAGCACTTCATCAAAGAGAATCCGCAACT
>Ga0209399_10000545_pt1 | contig 22360 bp, 25 predicted proteins | sample OV2TP3_FD_184130 | JGI IMG/M metagenome (GOLD analysis project Ga0209399, IMG submission 184130) | Hot spring microbial communities from Beatty, Nevada to study Microbial Dark Matter (Phase II) - OV2 TP3 (SPAdes) (version 3) | ecosystem: Environmental > Aquatic > Thermal springs > Hot (42-90C) ... | reverse complement strand
CAGCTTCCTATGAATCCGGCAGCTCCTGTTATTAGTATACTCATTTTGTTCTCATTTTCTTTTGTATATTTTTACATTTGTTTTGTTATTTTCATAAACTTTTTGGAAATAAGGCATATAGTAAGAAATCGCATCCTTCTTTATCTGCCCTTGCACTATGTTGTTTGCATCAAAAATGTAATCTATCTGCCCGATGCCTGGCTCAAGCGAAGGCTTTAGCCCATAATTAGTGCCTTTTGAAGGAAATGAATCCCTGTCAAGCCTGTAGCCAAGGCACTGTCCCGGAACAAGGAACAGGGAATTTTCTTCTGTATTTTTCTGCGCCCACTCAAAATCTTTGTCTAATTTTTTCCATTGGTATGTTATTATGCCTGTTTTAATGGCTTCTGAAGCCGAAAAGCCCAAAACAAACAAAATCAAAAATAACGCAACAACCTTTTTGATCGATGCGCTATTTACATGATTATTTGCATGATTATACTGCATAATCCTTTCAATTCCATGAGCCCATATAATGCCTAAAAACGGGATGGCAGCCAGCAAATACCGCGTTGATGTATTGCCATAATTAAATTGATAGAAATACAGGAAAAAGATATAAGGGATTGCCCCCCACAGCATCAATTGAAAATTTTTATCCCTGAAATATTTTTTTTTGAATATCAGCAAAAAAGGCAGTAAAGATGCAAGTGTAAATATGAGCCATATAATTATTCCAAAGCTGAATAATAAATTTTTGAACAAAAATAAATTTTCATATTTTCCATCTGGAATCCCAAATAATGCAAGATGCACCTCGACATAAGCGTCTTCAACATTAAGCATGTGCCCTATTTTATCGGGCTTGAAGTCGTGAGATGACTGGTAATTGCCATTAAAAAATGAATTCAAAAACGGCCATATTGGGTTATGAAGCAAAGCGTAGTTTCTTGCATACCACGGAGACGCTGTCAGCAGTCCCAGCGCAAAAAACGCAAAAAGCCTTATGAAAAATTTTTTCCTGTATTTTCTGTATTTTTTAAATAGAATGTAAGCTAATAATGGCGCTATAAATAAAGAGTTAATTCTTCCGAGCAGCGAAAGCCCAAATGATATTGATGAGAAGTAAAACCTGTTGTTCAATAAAAGATAAGCGCTTAAAAGAGCAAAAAAGGCCCCAACCATGTCTATGTGCGCTGTTGTTGAATGATAGATATGCAGCGGCAAAAAGGAAGTGAATATTACAGCAAACAATGTAATCTGCCTGTTAAATAGCTTTCTTGCAATTAGAAATGTTACTATTATGCTAGCGCTTCCAAAAATAGGGCTTACCATATGCACGCCTAAATCCCCATTGCCAAAAATATTGAACACAGCATAGAAAAAGCCGCCTATGGTATGGAATAAAGGCTCATGCGCAAATATCTCCCTACCGAGATGCTCAAAAAGCGGAAACCTAAAATTCCTTCCAATGAACCTTGCGACAGAAGAATGATAGCATGGGTCGCCGCCTTCTATGGTGTATGCTGCTATGAGGAATCTTAGCAGGATGGCAAAAATGATTATTAAAATCGTCAGTTTTGAGATTGAATCTTGCTTTTTGAAATTTTTGACAAGCTCCATTTTGACAATTTCCATCTTATATTGCTTTTCCGGGTTATAGCGTTATAGCTTTTCCAGTTTATGATTAGTTCCTAATTAATCTGCTTTTTAATCGTCTCCACAATTCTTTTTGCAGCCTTGCCATCCCAGAAATCTGGCATCTTATTTTTTTTATTTTTTATATCTAATTTATTATCGATAACCTCAAATGCTTTTTTTAAAATCTTGTCTTTATTTGTGCTTACTAAAAGATTTGTGCCTTGCTCAACTGTAACCGGCCTCTCGGTATTATTTCTTACAGTAATGCAAGGCACTCCTAAAACAGTTGTCTCTTCCTGCATGCCGCCAGAGTCAGTCATTACAAGCCTGGAATTGCTCATCAGGCATAAGAAATCAAGATACCCCAACGGCTTTGCTATTATCAGGTTCTTTTGCTGGCTTATTTCTTTATTTAATCCAAAGTTCTCTATGTTTTTTAATGTTCTTGGGTGCATTGGAAAAACAATTTTAATCCTTCTCTGTATTTGCTTAATAAATGACATAATATGCTCTAAAGGCGCTTTGGCGTCAACATTGCCTGGCCTGTGCAAAGTCAGGACAGCATAGCTGTCTTTTGTCAGATGAATCTTTGATAATATCTTAGATTTTTGCGCTCTTTCCCTGTGCTTCAGCAAAGTATCTATCATCACATTTCCAACAAAAAATATTTTATTCCTATTTATGCCCTCGTTTGTAAGATTGATGTTCGCACTTTCTTCTGTCGTAAATAAAAAATCGCTTATCCTGTCAGTCAGCATCCTGTTGGTCTCTTCGGGCATTGACAAATCAAAGCTTCTTAAGCCAGCCTCTACATGCGCTACCTTAATTCCGAGCTGTTTGGCGCTCAAAGCTCCTGCAAAAGTTGAGTTTACATCGCCGACAACCACCACCAAATCCGGCTTTTCTTCAATTAAAACCTTCTCAAGCTTTATTATTATATTGCCTGTCTGCTCGCCATAAGTGCCAGAGCCGACTCCAAGGTTAACATCGGGCTTGGGAAGGCTTAGCTCATCAAAAAAGAACTTGCTCATCTCAGCATCGTAATGCTGTCCTGTGTGCACAAGCAAATGCTCTATCACTCTATGCTTTTTAATTTCGTCCACTAATGCCGCCAGTTTTATAAAATTAGGCCTTGTTCCGACTATGCTCGTTATTTTCATATTGTTATTTTCATATTAATTATTAATTATGAAACACGAATTTATTTAAAAACCTTGATATGAAATAATCAGCTATTTTAAGCGGCAATTGCATATATCTCAAAAACGGGTACATTCCATAATTAAACAATTTAAAGATAAATGGCTCTTTCTTCAAAAGAAAATAAGCATCTTTGTCTAAAAGCTTATAGCCCTCTTTAAATAATCTGCTGCATTCGACCATTGCTATTTTTCCGTTGCCGACTTTGACTTCTTTCAGCAGCCCTTTTTTCGTGAGATGCTCTTCAAGCCCCGACATTGAGTTAAAGAAGAATGAATACCTATAATAAATGGAGAATTCATCTTCATATTCTTTATCCTCTAAAATGATCCTGCATTTGAATTTTTTAATATGCCTGTAAGGAACACCGTGAATTTGCTCTATATAGTGGACAAATGTGCAGGACTTGTGGAATGGGACTCCTAAAAAAACTATTTTTCCGTTCATCTTATGGAGCTTTCCAAATATTGAGGATTCGTCAAAGCTGTCTTTGCCTATTTCCGATAAATACTTATTATGCCTTCCCCATATTGCCACAGAATGATTTGGCTGAATAGTCCTAACCACATCTTGCTGATTTCTAAAATACTCTGTTAAAACACCTACAGCTGAATTGCTATTTTTTATGTCATAAGGCTTATTCTTAAAAAAGCTGTAAGTGAAGGCAGGCATGATTATTGTTCCATTTTTACCTACGCTTTTTTTTAGCGACTCAAGTAAGGCTGCCAGAAGAGAGTTTCTGCTGCTTGCGCCAAGCTTCCCAAATGAGCTTATGTCAGAATGCACCATAATAACATCCCCTTTATTTATACCGATGCTAATTAAAGCACTTTCTATATCTTTTTGGGTTAATGGAGCTGAATCAGCATAGTAAAGAACATCTGGAACATTTGATAGGCTTTTGCTCATAACATCACACCGCCGCCATTTACTGTAATATTAACACCATTAAGGTAGTCTGACTTTTCGCTTGAAAGAAACAGCACCACATTAGCAACATCTTTTGGAGTGGCTATTCTTTTTAATGGATTGTTTTCTGCAGTCATTTCAACAAGCTTTGGCGGAAGAGCTGATATTAAGCCAGTCTCTGTCATTCCAGGGGATATAATGTTTACTGTGCAATTATATTTAGCAAGCTCTACAGCCATTGATTTTGCAAGCCCCAGTAAGGAATATCTGGCAGAGATGTAATGAGAGAGCCCTGCAGGCGGCTTTCCAATGCAATATTCTGTCGAGATAATGATAAATTTTGTCTTATAGCCTGATCTTATCTGCTCTTTCAGGATTTGCACAACATTGAATAAGCCTTTTGTCTGCAGCTCCAAATGCTCATTAAAATCTGCCCAATCTGCATTTAGAATATGCTTATTTTTTATAGGAAATGTGACAGAATAAACAACAACATCTATCCTGGGATGCTCTTTAAGCATTTTGCTGAATGCAAGCTTTACAGAGTTTGCATCAGGCAGATTGAATTGATATGCTGAAAGCTGCTTTGTTGAAAGCTGTTTTTTGTTTGAGGCTTGCAATTCTGCCTGCAACTCTCCTAGTTTGCCCCTGTTGTTATGATAAGCGGCGCAAACCCTGAAGCCTGCATTTAACATTGAATTGGCTACTTCTAACCCAATTCCTCCGCTTCCTCCAAGCACTAAAGCGGTCTTTCCCTTCATTTGAACCCCTCCAAAAGCGTCACTCCAAAACTTTTACTTTGGCTTCACCATCAATTATTAATTTGCCATCCTTTAGTATTTCAGTTTTCAATGTAATAATCCTGATAGCATCACTCTTATCTATTACGGTTCCTTTAACTATGACCGTATCTTCATGATATATTGGATGCCTGAAATTAAGTGTTTGGCTGATGTACAGGCTTTTTTCTCCGGGGCAGTGCATTCCAACAAGCGTTGAGAACAAACTCCCAGCAAGCATTCCATGCACAATATTGCCCTTAAACTGGTTTTTTTTGCCAAAATCAGCGTCTACGTGCAAAGGATTAAAATCCCCAATAATCTTTGCAAAATCCATTACATCCTGTTTGGAGATGTTCCTTTTGAATAAATAAACATCGCCTTTATTTATATCTGAATAGCTAAGGTTTGCTGCTTTGCCCATTTTTTATTTTGAGAGAAGTAAACTATCTCTAAAATTCTTCTATTTCAAAGCATCTTCTATTGGCTTTTTTCTTGGCTCTTTTCCCTGAGCGGCATTTTTCTGAAGATCAACACCCAACTCATGCAAATTTTTAATGTGCATCTGCATCAGCTGCTCAACTATTGAAAGTATCTTGAGCATCTCTTCCCTTTCTTTAGCAAGAGTCGTCAAAGCCCCTTTGTGAAAGCCTATCTGCTCTTCCCTGCTTATCTGCTCTTTTGGCATTAGAAAAATGAAAGGGAATGGGTATTTAATAGTTTCTAATTTCTGAACTGTAAAGGCAGGGTTGAATTCAGAAACTGATGTTGATATATGGCTGGGACTGATAAAAGAATCTTTAAAAAAATTATAATCTTATATTTGTCCATCTCTCCATTGCAATACTTTATTTTTTTGTTCAATAGTTATTTTTTTTCTTTTTACTGCTAAATCTAATAAAACCCCAATAGAGCATAATGAATGGAATGTTAATCCATTTTGCTTGGATATCTCTTCTGATTTTTTTAAATTATAAGTAAAGATACTAAAGGCATGGCTTACAATCCCGCCTTCTTCTCTCAATCCTTTAGCTTCCCTTATTATACTGCTTCCTGTTGTAATATGGTCTTCAATAATTATCATAGGAATATTTTTAATTTTTTTACCCTCTATCAAAGTCCTTAATCCGTAATCTTTTCTTTCCTCTCTTTTGTAGGTTAAGCCTATTTTCAAAATTTCAGCTACCCAAGCAGCATGAGGAACGCCTGCGGATATAAGGCCACATATCAAATAATCTTTATAATTAGGAATAATATGTTTTATATATTTAGCCATTAAATCAGCAATTATTTTTCTTTCTTCTGGATAAGATATAATTAATCTGCAATTAGTATAAATAGGACTTTTTATTCCAGAAGTATATGTAAATAATTCATCAAAATTAAATTGAACACATCCTAAATCTAAAAGTATTTCAGCAACTTTATTTTGTGTCATAAGTAATAATTCACCATTAGGGGTTAAAGAATGTGGACTTTTAAATGTTTGTATGCAAGAATTATATCCTGAATCCATTTCTTTCATCATCACTGCTCTTTCTATTATATTCCTACTATATTTCTATTATCATCAATCCTGCTCTTTAGCGCATCTTTCACATAATAAGGATCCCTTGACTTTTTTGACGTCTTCAACATAAGCGCCGCATCCCTGGCAAATGGCTTCATTGGATATTATCCTGTTAATTGGCTTTCTTGTTGCTTCCCTCAATTCAAATTTTTCAACAAGCAATTCAAATAATTGAGGCTCAATCTTTAGAATATCTTTTAAAGTCAGCAGCCCAATCATTTTGCCATTGTCAACAACCGGGAGATGCCTTATGTTAGAATCTCTCATTTTTATCAGCGCATCATAAATGTCATCATGCGGGCTTATTGTTATTAATTTTGTTTCCATAAAATCCTTTACCTTTTTTGTCAATGGGTTTATCCCTTTTGCAATAGCCTTCCTTACAATATCCTGCTCTGTTATAAGCCCTTTTGACTCATGCCCCTCTTTTATTACCACTGCTCCAACATGATTTCTAACCATGACTTTTGCACATTCTTTAAGGGACACATTAGAAGAAACAGAAATTGGCTTGGTAGTCATGCAGTCATGAACGCTATAACCGGTTTTCATCAAATCACCTAAAAGCCAGCATTCCTTGAAGTTTATTAATGTTTCGGCAAAGTGTAGTTATTCAGTATCCTGAAGTTGCTCGTCGGAGAACAAAAAATATCAGTCAAACATGCCTCGTCGGTGAACTTCATAAAGCTGAATAACTATGGCAAAGTAAAGCGAAAGATATCTGTGGGGCAAAAGAAAATGTATCTGCTAACTGCCAAGAAAACAAAAATTTTAAATATAAGCATATTTCAACAATAGAAATGGTAAGAGGTGATATAACAAAACCCGTTTCTGGCTATACTTCGCATTATGCCACTCATAAGCACATTTATGAAAAACCCTTTTTCCAGTACATTATAGTCCTTTCAATAATAGCAACGCTGGTTATAAGCGCGATTTCCTTAGCCAATGTGTATCAACTGAAAAAATCTTTGGTCCCAAGAACGGTAAATGTCAATGATTTTTTAAAAAAGCTTGTAGCTCACAATGAAATGAAAGGCTATGTTGGAATATCTCCCTTGAATGTTATTCAAATTAACAATAATAACTTTGCTAATTTACAGACACAGATAAGCGGACTGGACACCTCGTACATTGGAAATTTTGTTGTCCAATATACGGACAGAATTGTGGTTTATGATTACAATAATGACGCAATAAGGGGAACGGTAAGCCTGCAGCAGCCTCAGCAGTCCCAATTGCCATCTGATTTTTTTACAAAACTCGGCAATCATCCTGAATTACAGGGATTGCAAAGCCAGCAGCCTATAGGCGGGCAGCTTGATGACGCTTCCTTAAATACATTAAGGCAGCAGTTCCCTGATGTCTATGCAAACGCAAAAGCCGGTGACTTTTTGCTAAGGTACCAAACAAAGCTTGTCATCTATGACTATCAGCAGGATAAAATCGTGAATGCCGTTAATTTGAGCTGATATTCCCATCTTCTCAAAATGTTTTTAAAAGCTGTCAAAAACCACCATTCATAGATTTGAACGCGAGCGTGCTATCGCACGCAGGTCGGGTGGCGTGTTGCTTATCGCAAATGTGCTTCGTGGTTTTTGAGCATGCTCGGAATTCCACAATGAGATTTGTGGTTGAGTTTACGAAACCACCTGTCATAGATAAGGTGGAATTCCGACATTTTAAAATAACTTAGATTTATGACGCAGGTTTTAGGCATTGTAAAAGAAGGAAAACTAATTCCAGAAGAGCTATGGCTCAGGTTTATAAACGGCTTGGAGAATAGCTTTGATGCTCTTGAAACTAATAAAGAGAGAGCTAAAAGAGAGCTTGCTCAGGCATTAGTGCAGGCAGTCAAAAAAAGGATATCGCCTAAGTTTGGCATTTTGTTTTCTGGCGGGGTTGACAGCTCATTAATAGCCTTTATCTCAAAGCAGTTAAAATGCAATTTCACTTGCTATACTGTTGGACTTGAAGGCTCTGACGACATTGTTTGGGCGCAAAAGGCTGCAAATGAATACAAGCTTAATTTTAAGTGTAAAATCATTAATTTAGATGAGTTTGGGACAATATTAAAAAATGTCATTAAGCTGCTTAATGACTCCGATATCGTCAAAGTAAGCGTTGGCTCTGTTTTATACGCGGCTGGAAGATTGGCATTGAGCGATGGCAATACAATCCTGTTTGGAGGATTGGGAAGCGAGGAAATATTTGCAGGCTATCAAAGGCATGAAACCGCGTTGCAAAATACATTGCAAAAAAACGATTTAAACAATTTTGAGGCGCTGCATAAGGAATGCTGGAATGGATTGAGAAATATGTGGAGGAGAGACTTAACAAGGGATTTCACAATTGCAAAAGCCCTTGGCCTGGATTTAAGAACCCCATTTCTTGACAAAGGATTGGTAAAGCTGGCTATGAAGATTCATCCAATGTTTAAATTAGATAAAGACAATAAAAAAATAATCTTAAGAGAAACTGCAGAGCTTATTGGGCTGAAGAATGAATTTGCGTGGCGCAAGAAACAAGCTGCGCAATATGGGAGCAACTTTGTCAATGGCATAGATAAATTAGCAAGGCAAAATGGATTTAAGTATAAAAAAGATTATTTGCAAAATTTGTTGTTAAAATAATAAATAATAGTAAAATGAATTATAGATTCATAGCTTATGGGCATCCAAACGTTCTTGGAACACATAAAACAGCCATAGAGTTTACAAAAGACAAAGAAGTCAGCTTGAGAGGAGATTGTATTGTGGGCGTCAAAGCTGATTTTGATTTAGGCAAGCTAAAGGAGTTTATTAAAAAAGGAGGAAATAAAAGCATAGTAATAAGTATACAGCCTGCATCAAAATCAGCAAATTTTGTCACTATCGCTCCAAAGCCCTCTTTGAGAGGTTTACTCACTAACGTTCGTAAGCCCTCTTTGAGAGGAATTGGAGATAAGATATGCGCTGAGGTTAACCCGGATTTCAACAGCGATAAAGAAATTGTTATCAGGAAAAGTAGTTTTATTTCGGAGAGGACATTTGCAATAAAATCTAATAAAGCCTCCTCTGAATTAAAAAGGGATTTAATCAGTTTCTTAAAAAATAATGGCAGTAAAATGATGATTGTTATTGAGTCTGCATAGTTAAGCGGTTTAAAATGCAATAAGTATTGCCTTAAAACCAAACTTTTTTATAGGAACCGAGTTGATTTTAGATAGGATTAGCTATGAAAAATGTAAAACAAGTGCTCAATAATGCCATAGAAGAAATAAAGCCAGGCAAAGATTATGAGAAAAATATATTCAGCATATTAAGCTCCATCATCAAAAAAATAAACCAAAAGAAGGGTATCGAAGCAATATTGGGCGGCTCTGGGGCAAAAGGCACATGGCTGAAGACATTTGATGCTGATATTTTCGTGCTTTTTGATTATAAAAAGTTTAAAGACAAAAGTGACAAGCTGCCAGATATTTTGGAAAGAACATTAAAAAAGAAATTCAGAGGTATTGCAAGGATTCACGGCTCAAGGGACTATTTTCAGATAAAGCAGGGCAATTTCACCTTTGAGATAGTCCCAATCATAAAAATACAAAAGGCTGAGCAGGCAAAAAACATAACTGATGTAAGCCCGCTGCATTCAAAGTGGGTAGGCAAATACAAAAAATTGGCAGATGAAATGAAGCTGGCAAAGCAGTTTTGCCAGGCGCAAAATGTTTATGGGGCAGAAAGCTATATAAGGGGATTTTCGGGGTATGTATGTGAAATATTGACTGCTTATTACGGCTCTTTTTTGAATTTGATAAAGAATGCAGTAAAATGGAATGCAAAAGTTGTTGTTGATGTAGAGAGATACTACAAAGGCAAGGATGTTTTTAAATTAGTCAATACATCAAAGCTTGCATCCCCATTAATAGTTATTGACCCTGTTCAGAAAGACAGAAATGCTGCTGCTGCTTTAAGCGTTGAAAAGTTTGAGTCCTTTAAAAAGGCTGCAGGGGAATTTTTGAAAGCCCCTTCAAAGGAATTTTTTATGAAAAGGAATTTAAATGATATATTCTTATTAAAAAAATCAAATAAAAAATTAATAAAAATAATAAAGATAAGAGTAACTCCGTTATTTGGAAAAGCTGATGTTGTCGGCTCTAAACTGCTAAAAATTTATGAATTTCTAAAGATAAAATTTGAGGAGCATGGCTTTAAAATTTTGAAAAAAGAGTGGGAATGGGATAAAAGGAGCGATGCATTATTATTTTTCTTGTTTGAGAATAAGCCATTGCCTAAAAATATGGAGATGGAGGGGCCGCCAATCAAAATAAGGCTGCATGCTGAGAATTTCAGGAAAATGCATAAAAAAACTTTTGTCAGGAGAGGCAGAATATTTGCATTAAGGGAAAGGAAGTTCTTAGTGCCTGAAGAATTGCTGAAAGAGCTTATCAAAAATGAATTTGTAAAGGAGAGATGTAGAGCTATTAAAATCTGTGCTACTTAAAATGCAAGCCGTAATCCTAGCAGCAGGAAAGTCAACAAGAACTTATCCTTTGACACTTACAAAGCCAAAGCCATTGCTTAAAGTTGCTAATAAAACCCTGCTCGAGCATAATTTGGACAGTTTAAACAACATAATAGATGAAGCTATAATTATTGTTGGTTACAAAAAGGATTTGATAAAAAAATGTATTGGAATCAGGCATAAAAATATCAAGATCAGGTATGCTGAGCAAAAAAAACAATTAGGAACCGGAAATGCTTTATTAATAGCTGAAAAGCATGTTAAAAATGAGTTTATTTCCCTGCATGGAGATGATATTTACTCAGAAGAAGAATTTAGGAGCATTACAAAAGCTAAATACTCAATTCTTGTTAAAAAGGCTGAGAATCCAAGCCAATTTGGCGCCATAATTAAAAAAAATGATATTCTTCTTGATATTATAGAAAAGCCTGAAAAACCTGTCTCAACTATCTCAAATTTGGTTAATACTGGATTGTACAAATTAGACAAAAAGATTTTTCATATAATAAGAAGGCTTAAAAAATCAAAAAGGAATGAATATGAGTTAACGGACGCTGTTAAAATGTTGTCGAAAAATCATGACGTGCGCTGCATTTCATCAAAAAATTGGCTTCCAATAGGCTATCCTTGGGATTTATTAAATGCTGACATCTCACTAAGGAAAAATAAAAATGTGATAGGGAAAAACTCAAAAATTGAAGGAAATATTATAAATTCAAGCATTGGAGATAGCTGCAGGATTTATGGAAATGTTAAAAACTCGATAATTATGGGCAATACATTCATCGGTAAAGGTTCTGTTATTGAAGATTCTGTTATAGGTAAAAATGTGTATTTCAATGGGAAGGCATTGGCAGGGAATAATGTGCATTCTGCGGTAAAGGGAGAATGGATTATGGTTGATAGGCTGGGCGCCATAATAGGGGATAATGTGAAAGCAGATAATGTTATGATAAAGCCAGGTTGTAAGATTTGGCCGAATAAGAGTATATTAAATAAATACATAAAGGAAGACGTAAAATAATTGGAGATGTAAAAGAATTTTAGAAGCTTGATGAAAATTAATGAAAAAGACAAACTATTTCCTGATAATAGGCATATCTGCCTTGCTTCTGATGATTTCCTATGCTCTTGACAATAAAGTAAGCATGCTGTTTCAAAATACAAATCAAGATGCAAGATTTGCATATTTTGATTTGATTCTAAGCATTGCTGCCAATTTTGGCATTGCTGTGCTTGTAATGCTGGTTATCCCTTCCATAATTCTTTATAAAAATGATAAAAAGGCAGTTTATACATTATTGCTTATTTTTATTGTATCTTTTATTTTAGCTTTTGCCATTAAGTTCATTGTGTTGAGGCAAAGGCCGATTGAAGCTTTCACTTACCCATTTACCAGCATAGCAAACTATTCCTTTCCAAGCATGCACTCTATGGCTGTTTTTTCGTTACTGCCCATGCTCCTTGATAAAATGCCAAAACAAAGGTTTTTCTGGATTGCTTTTGCATTTTTAGTGTCTTTCAGCAGAATTTATTTTAGGGCTCACTTTTTAAGCGATGTTGTGTTTGGAGCTATTGCAGGATACTTTATCGGGCATTTTTTCACAAAAGCCAAAAGGAAAGCAGTTTATGACAAAACAAAAATTATCGGATTTTGAGTGGAACAGGCAGATCTTCCATATGCTTTTAGGCATAGCTATTGTTGTGCTATTGAAGTTTAGTTTTATTGATAAAAATCTTATATTGGCAATAATTTTGCTGGGGTTGGTTTTGTCTTATTTGAGCAAAAGAATAAAAATCCCCATTATTCACAGCCTGTTAGAAAAATTTGAGCGAAAGCAAGAGATTAAGAAATTTCCAGGAAAAGGGATTATTTTTTATCTTATCGGCTCTTATATATCTCTTCTGCTTTTTTCAAAAGAGATTGCCATGGCTTCCATAATGGTTCTCGGAATGGGAGATTCTGTTTCGCATTTATTTGGATTGCATTTTGGCAAAATAAAGCATCCATTGTCAAAAACAAAATTCTTGGAAGGCACGATTGCAGGGTTCATTGCAGGGTTCATAGGGGCTTTAGTATTCCTGCCATGGCATGAGGCATTCTTTGCCTCTTTAACAGCTATGGCAGTTGAAGCAGCTGAGATAAAAATAGGCGCTCAACAGATAGATGATAATTTGGTAGTGCCATTAATTGCCGGAACTGCGGTTTGGCTGATAAGGATGGTTTAAAACTAGTATTAAAACCAGATACGTTTATAAACAAATAATGTTTTTCTCTTTGATTCAAATTTTAGAGTTTAGGTGTTAAATTGATAAGTGAACAACTAAAACAAATCTTCCTGCAGGCTCAATGCCCATTTACAGACATACTTGGGCAGGAATCTGCAAAGCAAGGGATGGAGTCAGCTTTGCTGATGGGCAGGCATATCATCATAGTTGGCCCGCCTGGCATTGGAAAGACCACACTGGCTAAAAACATAGCTAAATTGCTGCCAGACATTAATGTTATTGAAGGCTGCAGCTATCATTGCATTCCTGAATATCCAATATGCCCCTCGTGCAGGCAAAAGAAAGATCACAAAACTGTAAAATTGGAAGGCATAAAGAGGTTTATCAGAATTCAGGGTTCTCCTGACTTGACGGTGGAGGACTTGTTAGGGGACATAGATCCTATCAAAGCATTAAAATTTGGACCTTTAAGCTTAGGGGCATTTACGCCGGGCAAGATATTCAAAGCCAATAATGGAATTTTGTTTTTTGATGAATTAAACAGATGCCCTGAAAAGCTGCAAAATGCATTATTGCAAGTTCTAGAAGAGAGAAAAGCAACTATCGGCTCTTATGATGTTGATTTTGATATTGATTTTATTTTTATAAGCACGATGAATCCAGAGGACGCATCAACAGAAAAATTAAGCGATGTCTTATTGGACAGGTTTGATGTTATCTATATGAATTATCCGGAAACTATTGAAATCGAAAAGAAAATTGCTATAATGAAAGGAAATAAAACAGCAAATGTAAGCGATGAGATGCTTAATTTAATAATTTACTTCATAAGGCTCTTGAGAAGCGACGAAAAGCTTGAAAAAAAGCCAAGTGTAAGAGCTTCAATTGGGTTATATGAAAGGTCACAATCAAATGCTTTGCTAAATGGGAGAAGCGATGTGGGGCTGCAAGATATAAAAGATGTGCTTGTTTCTGTATTGTCGCACAGGATAAGGCTAAAGCCTTCAGTTAGGTATCTGGAAAGCATTGAGCATTATGTAATGGAGCAATTCTATAAGAATGTAGAAGCAGCTAAATGGCAGAACCATTTAGAGGAAGAATCACAACCTGGTGATTACCGGTAGCGGGCAGCTTGAAATCAAAGAGATTAGCAAAGCAGAAGAGATAAGCGGAAAATTATCATTTCAGCACCTTGAAGACAAGTTCATGCATTCTGTCCTGGAAAATGACAAAAAGGTGATAGACAGCGGCAAGCTGATAAGCGATGCAATAAGCCAGGGGATGAGCTCTTTTTCGCCTGACTTGATGTTTGAGCAGCTTGTAAAAAGCTATGTAATGGCGAAGCATATCTATGGTGAATCTCTTATAAGGCTTGTCTCTGGCTATGAGCCGGATTACATAAAAAAGAATATCGGAATTCCAGAATTCCAAAGGGAGCTAAAAGAGAGAATACAGCAAAAAGTACAAGAGCTTAGGGAAGAGGGTTTTTTAATGAAAGATAATTCACTTTCTGAAAAGGCCGTGGAACTTGCTTCTCTGGTTTTATATTTTGAAGAATTGGACAAGATAGTGCCAAAAGGCGTTATAGGAGAGAAAATAAGCAAGAAAGCTTTCGTTTATGGTGAAAAGGAAAACTCAAGATTATATAAAAAAGGGGATAGATATAGGGATATTGCGCTAAAAAAATCTGTCAAATTAGCAGTCAGGCGCGGGCATAAGCATTTTGAGGATGCGGATTTGCAGGTATATGAGAAGCAGAGCAAAGGCCAAACATATATAATTTATGCTCTTGATGCGTCTGGCTCAATGAAGGGCAGGAAAATAGATGCCTGCAAAAAAGCAGGAATAGCGCTTGCTTACAAGGCAATAAATGAAAGAGACAAGGTTGGGCTGATAGTTTTTGGCTCTGAAGTAAAGGAATTTATAGAGCCGACATTGGATTTTACAAGATTGCTTAAGGCAATAACAAAGGTAAGGGCGTCAAAAGAAACAGATATTGTTTCGACACTGCAAAAGGCGATTGAATTGTTCCCAATTGGCAATGTAACAAAACATTTAATTTTGCTCACAGATGCTTTGCCAACAAAAGGAGAAGAACCCGAAAAATTGACATTGGAAGAGGCGTCAATTGCAAGAAGCGAAGGTATAACTATATCTTTGATTGGAATTAACTTAGATGAAAAAGGAAAAAATCTCGCAGAAAGGATTGTTGAGCTTGGAGAAGGAAGATTATATGTTGTCAGGAACTTAGAGAATGTTGATAAGATTGTGCTGGAGGATTATTATAGGGTTGGTTAAGCCTATACCACCAATATTTTTTTAACTAAAATTTCTGCTTTTGCTTTCCTGTCAGGCGTCAAATACTTCTCAAAATCTTCCATATTCCATATTTGGAAAGAATCGTACATTCCAGCAACTTGTACTTTAGAATGATTATTTAAGTTTAGATACAATAAGGAATCCTCTGGAAGTTTTAACACATCGCCAATGGAATCATCTTTAACCAATCTTTCTAAATTTGGTTGTTGAGATGAAATTGTTGTTGAAGTATTCCAAGATTCTTCCGGGTATACAGATATGTACCTATAACCGCCCATATCTTCTTTTTTTAGTATATATATTCCATTTTGGAAATATTCTATATTCTTAGGTACTTTCAATAATCCTCTTCTTATTTTACCTTCTATTCCAAACCAAAAAATACGTTGAGGAACCATGGTATAGTGCTGGTTTTTGTATTTATAAATTTTTCTAATCTAAAAGTAGTAACAATAAATTCCGGAAAATCATAATCTTATCATTTCCCCATTTCCCATAACATGAACATTCTGCCCTTTTTTCCAGCCCATCTCGACCGCTAAATCCGCCAGCGCAGAGGTCATATTAAGCTCGCCGTGCGCAGGTATTATATGCTCAGGCTTTACAAGGTTTATCAAATCCCTTAAATCTTCTCTGGCAGCATGCCCGCTTTGATGGATGTCCTTAAAGATTCTGATGTTATAGCTTCTAAGATTTGACTCCAGCTTTTGCCTGTTTTCTATGTTTGTTGGGGTAGGTATTGTCCTGCATGAAAATATTATGTGGTCTTCCGGGAAAAAATTAAACTTAAGCTCGCCATTCATCATCTTTGCAAGGACTGATTTGGGCTCGCCTTGGTGCCCGGTAACCACCATCAGATATTTTCCCCTGTCTTTTGCAATCTTTTTCAGTTTTCCTTTTATCTGTCCGCTGAATTTTACAATCTCAACCTTGTTGGTGAACTTTGCTATGCCTGTTGCCTCTGCAGCCCTTACGTATTTTTCCATTGAGCGCCCCATAAAAACAATTTTCCTCCCCATCTTTTGGCCAAATTCAACAATTGAATTTAAGCGGGCAATATGGGAAGAGAACGTCGTCACGACGACATGCTTATTTTTTGAGTCTACCTCAAGCATAACTTCTTTTAGCATTTGCTTTGCAACTGACTCAGAAGGCATTTTTCTTGCATCGGCGGCATAAGTTGAATCGCATATCAAAGCAAGCACCTTTTGCTTTCCCAACTCTTCAAGCCTTTTGAAGTTTGGCTTTTTGCCGAGTGTCGGAAACATATCGAACTTAAAGTCATTTGCATATAATATAACTCCATCTTTCGTATGCAGGGCAATCATTACTGTGTGCGGGGTTGAGTGAGTCATATGAACAAACTCTATCTTAACACCATCTGACACCTGAAAAGAAGAATTCGCTGACATGCTTTTTATTTTGCTGTTAAGCCTGATTTTGTCTTCTGTAAGAATTCCTTTTAAGACTTCTGATGTAAAGGGGGTGCACATAATAGGGGCCTTAAAATTATTCCCAAGGTACGGAATTGCTCCAAGATGGTCAAGATGCGCATGAGTTGGCAAGATCATCTTAACTTTTGATTTCCAGCCATCAACAGCAGAAACATCAGGGACAGCGCCAACTCTCATCAATTCATTCGGGTTGGCAACAACCAAATCCTCGTCTTGCGTGTATTTTATGTAATTTTCAAGATGAATTCCTAAATCAAGAATATAGACTTCATCATCTATTTTTAGAGCAGTCGAATTTTTCCCGACTTCGTTGTAGCCGCCGATGGTGCAGATTTCGATCATTTAGCTGAAAAGATAAGAGGGTGGTTTAAAAAGGTTTTGTGGGAAATAAAGAAATATAAAATGCTGGGAGCTTTTGGATTTACAAAAGAAAAAATTAGCAATATGCACCAATCCGAAATCTCCAAGTTTCAGATATTATAAAACAACAGATAAGGGCAAAAGGATAGCAAGGGAATTAAGAGAGTTAGAAATTTAAATGTATGAATCAAGATTACTGGCCCAGAGTTTAAACCGTCAACAGCTATGTTCAACGTTTATAAAAATAAACCAGTTTTTCTCTTTGTCTAAAAATTATATCAAACTGATCAAATATTATTTTTCTACCTAAAATAACTGGATAATCTTTTTGCACATCAAATTTACGAGTTAACCAATGTACTGGAATATTTAAATGATGATTGCCAATAAATAAATCTATATGTATGGGCCAAGCAGGTTCAGATCCTGATAGACCCCCAATTTCATCAGGCTCACCAGATAAATCATCGCCTATGCCAAGTTCGTAACCGAATGGATCTAAAAAAGATATAGTTCTATCAGAACCAGAATCTATAAGAGCGTCAAATTTAATATTTTTCCTCGTAAGCCCAACTAATGCTAATGGTCTTAAAACTCTTTCAAGTTTTCCAGAAATAAAAATTTCACATTCTTTATAAGGAAACATAATAGGCGCTTTTTTAGAATAATTAAGAACCATTTTTTATACGCACATGGCAGTTTTTCTGTTAGGAACGCAAATTAAAGCGACATCTTTATTTTTCTGTTTTAGCAATAACCTTAATATTTTTTGCGGACTTGGATCTTGAAATTGTATCTTTCCATTAATTAGTTTAGTAAGACATATTTAAGCCTTTCTGCGCATCAAACTTGAGTTGTATATGCGGGAAGCAGGATTCGAACCTGCGAAGGTACTAAGCCAGTAGATAGGCAGAACAGGGGCATTTACGTCACATTTCTTCAAAAATAGTAAAATTTATATATATGTGACGTATAACGTTAAGTATGGTCAATTTAAGAATCAAGGAAGTAAATGGGAAAAAGTACTATTATCTGGAGCACACGATAAGAGAAGGCAATAGATTCAGGAATAAAAGAAAATATCTCGGCTCGGAAGCGCCAAAAAACATAGAGCTAATCAAAGAGGTATTCATGCACGACGTATTTTTAGACAAATACAAGAAGAGCCTAGAGGCTGTTAAGAAGAAATTTAGCGAGGATTTCTCAAAATACCCGCCTTCTGCTAAAGAGAAATACATTGAATCATTCATGATAAAATTTACTTATAATACTAACAGGATAGAAGGCAGCACCTTATCTTTGAAAGAAACAGCAGATTTGCTGCAACAGCATATCACGCCAGGAAATAAGCCAATTGAAGATGTAAAAGAGGCAGAGGCGCACAAGAAGGTATTTTATGAGATGTTGGAATATAAGAAAGAATTAAGTCTTCCTGCGGTTCTTCATTGGCACAAGCTGTTATTGCAGGATACAAAGACAGACATTGCAGGCGTAATAAGAATGCACCAGGTAGCTATCGCTAGAAGCAAGGTAGAGCTGCCTTTTCCTGCAGAGCTGGGTGCACTTCTGCATGAATTTTTTATTTGGTACAATAAGAATAATAGAAAGTTAACTCCTGTAGTCTTAGCAGCATTAACTCATTTAAAATTTGTAACAATCCACCCATTTAGCGATGGCAATGGCAGGATTTCAAGGCTAATGATGAATTTTGTGCTGCATAAGCATAACTATCCCATGTTAAGCATCGAGTATACAAATAGAAACAGCTATTACAATGCTTTAGAAAGAAGCCAAACTAAAAATAAGGAATATATTTTCGTTCAGTATTTAGTAAAGCGATACTTAAAAATGTACAAGAAATATCTGAAATGAAGCAGAAAAATAGTGCGGGGAGCAGGACTTTCGTCAACCTTTCTTTAGTGGGCTTGAGCGCCGACCTGCGTTTGCGATAGCAAACGCTCGCATTCGATAACCTGCGTGCTTTAGCACGCTCTCGTTCAATACGAAACCCATAGTTTTAGTCAAGCTTTTTCTAAAAGGTTGTTTCGAACCTGCGAAGGCACTAAGCCAATAGATGGCTCATAAGTACTTCATTAGCTTTTGGCTTCATTACTTCAGCCAAACTTGAGTTTGGATGTTTTAGCACCCTGATGCCGAAACACTATCCCGTCAGGCCTCTATTTTCATAGATTTTTAATAGATTTGGCCGCTCCGGCATCCCCGCATAATGTCAAGAATAAGAATTTTATTTAAAAAGATTTAGGTCAAACTCTTTAACTTGCTTTCTATTGCATTAAGCTGCGCTTCTAATTTTTCAGTTTCTGTCATTTCCCTTTTTGGGGCTTTTTCCGGCTTTTCTTCAGAAGGCTTTACCTTTTTCTTATGGGCAGGCTTCTTAGAATGCTTTGTAATTTCTTTCACGGCTGCTGCCCTTAAGTTTGTTTGCGGCAATTTAAGCTTTAAGCTGCCGAGCATTTTATTTGCATCTTTGAGCAATGCCCTAAGCTTGTGTATGTTTGCTATCTTTTCATGCCTGATCTGCCTGAATTTTTCAAATCTGTGCAGAATTTCCACTATTTCCTTTAAAGTCTGGAGAATATACTTTCTTACTTCATTAGGCTCCCTTACCTGTACAAAAAACAGCTCTTTATTGGGCTCTTTCAAATTCTCACCACATATGCTCTGGCTCAAACATTGTTTTGTCAATGCTGTCCACTTTTTTCTCTATTTCATTGACTGTGTTGTTCCACATAGCAAGCTCAGCATCTTCTTCATTTCGCAATGAATTGATGCCTCCAAGCGTATCTCTTATTTCTTTGATTTTATCCTTTATCATATCCAAAACATCTAAAATCTCCTTGTATTCATCTACTTTTACAAAGACAGGCGCTCCGGTTCTTTGCTCTTTCATTTTACTCCCCCTTGAATAAAGTTTTGTCAATAAATATAAGCTTCTTCTGCAAATCGTCCATAGACGACTTGAGCTTATCAAAAGATTTGTCTTTCACATTTTTTATATTTTCCAGCTTGGTTAAGGCTTCTTCTGATCTTCTTAAATCACTTCTTATCGTATTAATGCTTCCGAGCGTCCCTTTAAACTTGTCAATTCTTACATAAACTGGCCCTGCGCTTAGGCTTTGCCTTAAAACCCTTTTTTCTTGCCCTAAATGCCTAAACTTCATTTTTTGATAAGGTTCCTGCTGCGGAAAATCCATTTGCCTGCTTTGAGCAATAGGTTCTTGTTTAGGGGCTGCCGGCTGCAAAGTCTGGATTAGGGGCTCAGGGGTTATTGACGGCATGCTTATTGGCGCGATGGGGGGCATAGGCTTTTCTTCTATCTCGGAAAAAGCTGGGAAATCTTGAGTGTTTTTCCATTTATAAATATCTTGTGATTTATCAATATTTTGTGTTTTCTCTTCCATTTCAGGAAAATCTAGCTTTGGAAGATGCTCTTCTGGCGCAGAAATCCTCTCCTTTTCAAAGTCTGGAAAATCAGGGAGTTCAGGGAGGTTTTCATCAAAACCGGCATAAGCGCCAAAATCTGCCTCTGCCTGAGAGCTTCCTAATGGCGGAGGCGCAGGAGGCAAGTCTAGCTCATCTAAATTCCGCTCTTTCTTCTCCCTCTTTAAGAACTTTAAAAATCCCACTGACATACCACCCTAATAGGCATAATTAAGCGTGTTTATTAAAACTTTTGTTAGCATTGTTGAATGGTAATAAGTGTTAACAGGTATTGCATAAAGAATAAATAGTCAATCCGCTAAAGCTGTTGAATGAAGCAAATAAAGCCTCTGTTCCTGATAATGATCATTTTGGCATCTATTTCTCGCGCCTCTTTTGCGCAGCAGCCTGCTTGCGATTACAAAGTTGAGATACTTGTTGACGGTAATGAATTTCAAAAAAAGGGTTTTAAATGGAGAGTCAGGGCAACTAAAATAGAAGGGTCTCCAACAAATATCACGGGCACAGCCGAGATAAAAAAGCTTAATGGAACAAGTGTAAAAAGCTACAAGCCTTGGAATCTGGATCCAATATCAATGCAAAAAACTTCAGGAGAATACACTCCAAACTTAAAGGAAGGGGAAGAATATGAGATAATTTCCAGAATTTATGTTGGCTGTGACGACACAAACATGGGTAATAATATGGATATAAAGAAGATAAAAATAAAAGGCGAAAAAAAGGAAGAATGGAATGAAGAAGGGGCAAAGAGCGGGAATAATGGCTCGGAAATGACCAAGTATAAAGGATTGGAAGAAACTAAAGCCAGGCAAGAATCTACGCCCAAGATTTCAGGCAGGAGTGAAATAACAGGAAATGCAGTTCATTCGACAAACAAAATTGTTTATGAGTCAAGCAATGAAAAAGCCAAAGGACTTATTGTGATTTCACTTCTGGCATTGTCAATTTTGCTGAATATTGTCTTGATATGGAGAAGATGATGATTAAACAAAAGAATTAATGATAAGATATGTCAAACCACCAACAATTGCTGATATTGGTATTGTCACAATCCAAGCCCATAGTATTTTTCTTGCTATTTTCCATCTTACTGCAGAAAATCTTTTTACAGAGCCGACTCCAATTATAGAGCCACTTATAACATGGGTTGTGCTGACTGGAATGCCTGCTAATGAGCAACCAAAAATAGTTAGTGCACCTGCACTTTCTGCACAGAATCCTTCGACTGGTCTTAGCCTTGTCAATCTAGTTCCCATTGTTTTTACTACTTTCCAGCCACCTGCAAGAGTGCCTAAGCCGATAGTTATATGTGAGATCAAAATAACCCAAAATGGAACATAAAAATCCTTACCCAAAAAGCCATTAACAAATAACACTAGTGTTATCAATCCCATTGTTTTTTGTGCATCATTAGCTCCGTGGTTTAAGCTGTAAGCCGAAGAGCTGACTAATTGAAGAAATCGAAAGTGTTTATCCACTTTTAAAGGTGCGGCTTTTTTAAAAATATTATAAACCAGTAGTGTAAAAATAGTTCCGACAATAAGCCCGATAATCGGAGCTAAAAAAATAAACAAAATAACTTTTAAGATACCAACATAAATTATTGCCTTTAAGCCAACTGCAGCAATCACAGCTCCGATAAACCCACCTATTAATGAGTGGCTTGCAGAAATAGGCAATCCAAAATAAGTAGTAAGATATACCCAAAATATACTTCCTACTAAGCCAGAAAGAATTATTATGGTATTGACATATTGAGGGTCCACAATTCCTTTTGCAACTGTTTTAGCAACAGCTACTGTAAAAAAGAAAGCTGCTATTATGTTAAAAAACATCGCCAACAAAGCAGCTGCTCTAAAGCTAAGCACTCTTGTAGCAACAACTGTAGCTATTGAATTAGCTGCATCATTTATACCATTGCCAAAATCAAAAATCAATGCTATAGCAATAGTTATTAT
>Ga0209399_10000544_pt1 | contig 22366 bp, 19 predicted proteins | sample OV2TP3_FD_184130 | JGI IMG/M metagenome (GOLD analysis project Ga0209399, IMG submission 184130) | Hot spring microbial communities from Beatty, Nevada to study Microbial Dark Matter (Phase II) - OV2 TP3 (SPAdes) (version 3) | ecosystem: Environmental > Aquatic > Thermal springs > Hot (42-90C) ... | reverse complement strand
TGACGTCCGCGTGCCGAGGGAGAACCTGGTCGGACGGGAGGGGCAGGGCTGGACCATCGCCAAGTTCCTGCTCGGCCACGAGCGCACCGGCATCGCCGGTGTGGCGCGCTCCAAGAAGCAGATCGAGCGGTTGAAGGGAATCGCCGCGCGCGAGCTGTCCGGAGGCCGGCCGTTGATCGAGGATCCGCGGTTCCGCGACAAAGTGGCGGCGGTCGAGATCGAGCTGACGGCGTTGGAATACACCGGCCTGCGGATCGTCTCGGCGGAGAACGCCGGCCAGGCGCCGGGTCCGGAATCTTCGTTCCTCAAGTTCCGCGGCACCGAAATCCAGCAGGCGATCACCGAGTTGCTGCTCGAAGCCGTCGGCTATTACGGCTTCCCCGACGTGCCCGACGCGTTGGCCGACGGATGGAACGAGGCGCCCATCGGCCCAGACTATGCCGCGCCGCTGGCGCCGACCTATTTCAACTGGCGCAAGGCGTCGATCTACGCCGGCACCAACGAGATCCAGAAAAACATCATCGCCAAGATGATCCTGGGCCTGTGACGCGACGGACGCGATGGATTTCACCCTCACCGAAGAACAAAAGCTGTTGAAGGAGTCCGCCGAGCGGTACCTGGACAAGGAATATACGTTCGCCGCCCGCCGCCGGCTGACGGAAGCCGCCCCGGGCTTCAGCCGCGACAGCTGGAAGGCGTTCGCCGACCTCGGCTGGCTCGGCGTCGGTATCCCGGAGGAATTCGGTGGCTTCGGCGGCTCCGGCGCCGAGGCGGCGGTGCTGATGGAAGCGTTTGGCGGCGTCCTGGTCGCCGAGCCCTATCTGGCCACCTGCGTGCTCGGCGGTGGCGTTATGCGGTTGGCCGGCTCGCCGGCGCAGAAGAAGGCGCTGCTGCCCAAGGTGGCGACGGGCGGGCTTTTGCTCGCCTTCGCCTTTGCTGAGCCCGGATCGCGCTATGAGTTGAGCCGCGTTTCCACTCGCGCCCGCCGCAACGGCGCTGGGTTCGTCCTCGAAGGCCACAAGGCGGTGGTATTCGATGCGGCCGCCGCCGATGCCATCGTCGTCGCCGCCCGTACCGCCGGCGGCGTCGCGGACCGGGACGGAATAACGCTGTTCCTGATCGAGGCCGATGCCAAGGGCTTGCTCCGCCGCGACTATCCGACCGTCGACGGTCGGAGCGCCTCGGAGCTGATGTTCGATCGGGTCGCCGTCGGGAGCGAAGCCGTCGTCGGCGATGTGGACGCGGCGCTGCCGGTGATCGAACGGGCCGTCGACGGCGGCATCGCCGCCGTCGCCGCCGAGGCCGTGGGCATCATGGCGGCCCTCAACAGGCAGACGCTCGAGTACCTGAAGACGCGGCGGCAGTTCGGCCGACCGCTGGCCGAGTTCCAGGTGCTGCAGCATCGAATGGTCGATATGTTCGCCGCCTGCGAGCTCTCGCGGTCGATGGCGTACATGGCCGCCGTCCGCATCGGCGACGACGACCCGGCGGTGCGCGCCAAGGCGGCGTCGGCGGCCAAGGTGCAGATCGGCAAGGCCGGCCGCTTCGTCGGCCAGCAGGCGGTGCAGTTGCACGGCGGCATGGGCATGACCGACGAGCTTCCGGTCGGCCGCTATTTCAAGCGGCTGACCATGATCGACACTCTGTTCGGCGACGTCGATTTCCACCTCCGGCGCTTTGCCGGCGGATGAAGGAGAGATCGGAATGGGAGGGTGGTGCCGCCGGGAAGAATTGAACTTCCGACCCCGCCCTTACCAAGGGCGTGCTCTACCTCTGAGCTACGGCGGCCTATGCGGGGAGCGGCCGCACCATGCCACAGGGTCCGGCCCAGTGGCAAGCGCGCCTTGACGGCGTCGGGGCCTCGGCTCACGATGACGGCACTCACCGATGCGGCGGAGTCCTTGGCCATGGGTGACGAACAAAAACCGGGAGCGAAGCCGTCGCGGGTCCCGGCCGGCAAGAAGGACCCCGGCCGCGCCGAGCGATTGGCCCAGGCGTTGCGCGGCAATCTCGCCAAGCGCAAATTCCAGGCCCGCATGCGCGGCAGGCGCGGGTAACGCCACCTGTCTTCGCCAACGTTTCCAGAGGCACGCCGGCCGTGGCGCGTAGCGCGTAACGCGGAGGCAGACCGGAATTCCGCCACATTTATCGTCGATTCCTTGTGATGCCGCATCGGTTGGCCTAAAAAGGCGCCCGGCAATCGAGAGACGACGCAAGCTGGTTCGGATTAAGCATGGATCGCATCCTGATTCGCGGCGGTCGGCCGCTCCGTGGCACCATCCGCATCGGCGGCGCCAAGAACGCGGCGCTGCCGCTGATGGCGGCAAGCCTGCTTACCGAAGATACGCTGTCGCTCTCCAACCTTCCCGACCTCGTCGACATCGCCACCATGGCCAAGCTTCTCGGCGAGCTCGGCGTCGGCGTCAGTCGCGATCCGAAAGCCAACCTGTCCGGGGCGGGACAGGTGCTGCGGCTGAACGCCGGCGGCCCTGTCAATACGACCGCTCCCTACGACTTGGTGCGGCAGATGCGCGCCTCGGTGCTGGTGTTGGGGCCGTTGCTCGCTAGGGCCGGGCGGGCGCGGGTATCGCTGCCGGGCGGCTGCGCCATCGGCACCCGCCCGGTCGATCTGCATTTGAAGGCGCTTCGCCAACTCGGCGCTCGCATCGATCTCGCGGAAGGCTACATCGACGCGCACGCGGAAAACGGCCTGGTCGGCGCCCACATCGTGTTCCCCATGGTCACCGTCGGCGGCACCGAGAACCTGCTGATGGCGGCGTCATTGGCCAGGGGCAGGACCGTGCTGGCCAACGCCGCCCGCGAGCCGGAAGTCACCGACCTCGCCCGGTGCTTGGTCGCCATGGGCGCCAGGATCGAAGGCATCGGCACCGATACCCTTGTCATCGACGGCGTACCCGGCCTGTCCGGCGCTTCCTACATTGTGGTCCCCGACCGCATCGAAACCGGCACCTACGCCGTCGCCGCCGCCATCACCGGCGGCGAGATCGTGATCGAAGGCGCACGCCCCGATCTGTCGCAGGCGGTATTCAAGGTGCTGTCCAGCGCCGGCGTCCAGATCGCGGAGAACAACGGTGGACTCTCGGTGGCGCGAAACAACGGGCCACTCGCCGGCGTCGACGTGATGACCGAGCCCTATCCCGGCTTTCCCACCGACATGCAGGCGCAGTTGATGGCATTGATGGCGGTCTCCGGCGGTGCTTCGATGATCACCGAGACCATCTTCGAGAACCGCTTCATGCACGTGCCGGAGCTGTGCCGGATGGGCGCCGATATCAACGTCCACGGCGCCTCCGCCATCGTCCGCGGGGTCAAAAGCCTGTCGGGCGCGCAGGTGATGGCGACCGACCTTCGAGCATCGGTGTCGCTGGTGCTGGCCGGGCTGGCGGCGGAGGGCGAAACCGTGGTCAACCGGGTCTACCACCTGGACCGAGGCTACGAGCGCCTCGACGACAAGTTGAAGGCCTGCGGCGCCCATATCGAGCGCGTCGCGGGCTGAACGCGAGAATCCCCGACACTCCCCGGAAAGCCGGGGATTCCAGGGCCTTGGCCGGTCCATGTTGCGACGCAAAACTGGCGAAACCGCCGAAAACCCTCTATGTATGCCCGCGCAATTGCCAACCCGATGGCCGCCCGCGGCCCCGGAGGAGCCGATGCCGAGCGCCAATGAGAGCCTGGTCCTGGCCTTGCCCAAGGGACGCATCCTCGATGAGGTGATGCCCGTGGTGCTCCGCGTCGGCATCCGTCCCGAGCCGGCATTCGACGAACTCGACGACCGGCGGCTCAGGTTTGCCACCAACGTCGACGGTCTCGACATTATCCGGGTGCGCAGCTTCGACGTTGCCACGTTCGTCGCCTTTGGCGCCGCGCACCTTGGCGTCGCCGGCAACGACGTGCTGATGGAGTTCGAATACCCCGAAATTTACGCCCCCGTGGATTTGGGCGTCGGCCGTTGCCGGCTGGTGGTGGCGGAGCCGAAGGACATGGTCTCGACCGACGATCCCAGCACTTGGTCGAGCGTGCGCGTCGCCACCAAGTATCCGACCCTCACCAGCCAGCATTTCGCACGCCGCGGCGTACAGGCGGAGTGCATCAAGCTCAATGGTGCGCTCGAGCTGGCACCGCAGCTCGGGCTGTGCCAGCGCATCGTCGATCTGGTGGCTACCGGCCGCACGCTGAAGGCCAACGGCCTGGTCGAGGTCGAGCGCATCGCCGACATCACGTCGCGGTTGGCGGTCAATCGCGCCGCCTGGAAAACCCGGCCCGAGGAGATCGGCGGCTGGATCAAGAGGTTCCGCGAGGCCGTCAATGGCAACGCGGATTGACGCCGGAGACAAAAAGTTCGAGGCGGCCTTCGCCACGCTGCTCGACGCCAAGCGCGAGACGGACGTCGACGTCGACGACGCCGTTTCCCGCATCCTCGCCGACGTCAGAAAACGCGGCGACGCGGCGGTGATCGCCTGCACCCGGAAATTCGACGGCTTCGCGCTGACCGCCAAGACCATGCGGGTAACGGCCACGGAGATCGCCGCCGCCCGGACACAAATCGACCGCGACGTGCTGGCCGCGCTCGAGCTCGCCGCCGGACGCATTTCGGATTTTCACCGACGGCAGTTGCCGGAGGGACTCGACTTCACCGATGCGGCCGGCGTCAGGCTCGGCTACCGGTGGACGCCGCTCGCCGCCGTCGGCATTTATGTTCCCGGCGGCACTGCCGCCTATCCGTCGTCGGTGCTGATGAACACGCTGCCGGCGAAGATTGCCGGCGTCGGCCGTATCGCCATGGCGGTGCCGGCGCCCAAGGGAAAAATCAATCCGCTGGTGCTGGCCGCTGCGGCGATCGCCGGGGTCGACGAGGTGTACCGCATCGGCGGCGCCCAGGCCATCGGCGCGCTTGCCTATGGCACCAAGACCATCGCCGCCGTCGACAAGATCGTCGGCCCCGGCAACGCCTATGTGGCCGCCGCGAAACGGCGGGTATTCGGCACCGTGGGCATCGACATGATCGCCGGGCCGTCGGAGGTGCTGGTGCTCGCCGACGGCGAAAACGATCCGGCGTGGATTGCGGCCGATCTGTTGGCCCAGGCCGAACACGACGAAGCGGCGCAGGCGATCCTGATCACCGACGACGGCACCTTCGCCGACCGCGTCGCCTCCGCGGTCGAGTCGCACCTGAAGACGTTGCCGCGCGCCGCCACCGCGGCCAGGAGTTGGCGCGACTTCGGTGCCGTCATCGTCGTCGGCACACTCGCCGACGCGCTGCCGCTGATCGATCGATTGGCGCCCGAGCACCTGGAGATTGCGGTTGCGAACCCCGACTGGTACGCCGCCAGGGTCCGGAACGCCGGCGCCATTTTCCTCGGCCGCTACGCGCCGGAAGCGATCGGCGACTACGTTGCCGGGCCCAACCATGTGTTGCCGACCGCGCGCTCGGCGCGGTTCTCGTCGGGGCTCGGGGTTCTCGATTTCCTGAAGCGTACGTCCCTGATCGGCGGCGATGCTTCGGCGCTGGCTCGCGTCGGTCCGGCCGCGATTACGCTCGCCAAGGCGGAAGGGCTCGATGCGCACGCACTCAGCGTGGCGATCCGGCTTAACCTGCCCAAGGACGGCTGAAGGGCGCTCGATCCGCCGTGTCCGACACTCAATTCATCGCAAAAATCCTTCTCGACGAGAAGACCGCCGGCCGGCGCGCCGCCCATGTCGAGCATGAGCGCAAGGTCGCGATCTACGATCTTTTGGAGGAAAACCGCTTCGCGCCGTTTGGGCACCAGTCCGGGCCGTACATCCTGCACCTTGGCATCGAGGACAACCGGCTGGTGTTCGATATCCGCACCGAGACCGACCAACCGCTCGACAAGTTCACCGTGCCGGTGAATTCTTTCCGCCGCATCGTCAAGGACTACTTCATGATCTGCGAGAGCTACTTCGAGGCGATCAAGACCGCACCGCCATCGAGGATCGAGGCGCTCGACATGGGCCGTCGCGGCCTCCACAACGAAGGCTCGGACATCCTGCGCGAGCGGCTGCAGGGCAAGGTCGACATCGATCGCGCGACGGCGAGGCGCCTGTTTACGCTGATCTGCGTTCTGCACATCCGCGCCTGACGCCAACCGATGGCCGAACTTCCCTCCGCCGTGTTGTTCTGTTGCACCATGAACTCGGTGCGCTCGCCGATGGCCGAAGGCATCCTGAAGTTCCTGCACGGCAACCGCATCTACGTCGATTCGGTCGGCGTCCGCAGAGGCGAGATCAACGGCTATGCCATCGCCGTCATGGACGAGATCGGAATCGACCTCTCGAAGCACAAGTCCAAGTCCTTCAACGATCTGGCGGACTCCTATTTCGACCTGGTGATTCCGCTGTCGCCCGAAGCGCAGCACAAGGCGGTCGAAATGACGCGCGTGATGGCCTGTGACGTCGAGTTCTGGAACACTTTCGACCCGTCGATCATCGAGTCCGAGAATCGTGAAACCGTGCTCGGCGCCTTCCGGACCGTTCGCGACCAGTTGATGAAGAAGCTGGAGGCGCGCTTCCCGAGGGTCACGGTGGCCGACACGTAGATACGAGACAATCGATCGAAGACCCCGGGTTTCCGGCGACATGACGCCGGGCTCATGCGAAATGCCTTGACCGCGAGGGGGTCAACCCCGTTTTATTGGGCGCCATTCATTCGTGATTTGAGGACCTTATGGCGAAGGAAGACGTATTGGAGTTCACCGGCACGGTCACCGAGCTGCTGCCGAACGCGATGTTCCGCGTCAAGCTCGACAATGATCACGAAATTCTCGCCCATACCGCGGGCAAGATGCGCAAGCACCGGATCCGGGTGCTGGCCGGCGACCGGGTCAACGTCGAAATGACTCCCTACGATCTGACCAAAGGCCGGATCACATTTCGCTTCAAATAACGGAACCGGCCGAGTGATGGACCGGCACCCTAGCGCGCGGATTCCAGCCCCGGGATCGCCGTGAGCGGGCGACTGATCCTGGCTTCGGCATCGCCACGCCGCCTGGCGTTACTGGCGCAAATCGGCATCGTTGCGGACGAGGTTGTCGCCGCCGACATCGACGAACAGCCGCGACGCGGCGAGCTGCCCGGCGAGCTGGCGTTGCGGCTGGCTGTCGCCAAGGCCCAGCACGTGGCGAAGCGCTTTGCCGGCGATTTCGTCCTCGGAGCCGACACCGTCGTCGCCTGCGGCCGTCGCGTGCTGCCGAAGGCCGGCGACGAGAAGCAAGCCCATGACTGCCTGAGGCTGCTGTCGGGGCGGCGTCATCGCGTCTACGGCGGCGTCGCCATCGTCGACCCGAAGGGAAGGTTGCACAGCCGCGAAGTGATGACCACGGTGGCGTTCAAGCGATTGACCAAGGACGACATGAAGGGGTATCTCGCGGCCGGCGAATGGCGCAACAAGGCCGGCGCCTACGCCATCCAAGGCCGGGCCGGGGCGTTCGTCAGCCGCGTCAACGGCTCATATTCCAACGTCGTCGGCCTGCCGCTTTACGAGACGGCGGCCCTATTGGCCGGACTCGGCTATCGAGGCGGCGAGAAGGCATAATCGGCAATGGGCGTCGATCGCGTCCTCGTCAGTAAGGGACCAGGCGAAACCCGGGTAGCGCTGCTGTTGGGCGAACGGCTGGTTGAATTGCTGGTGGAGCGGGCCGGTTACGAAAGCATCGTCGGCAAAATCTACCTGGGCCGCGTCGAGGCGGCGTTGCAGGGGCTGGATGCCGCATTCGTCGACATCGGCCTCGAGCGCGCTGGGTTCCTGGCGCTGCCGGAGGCGCGGCCGCCGGGCAGCGAAGGCGGCGGTGACCGCATCGGCGACTACGTCAACGAAGGCGATGCGGTGCTGGTGCAGGCAGTTCGCGACCCGGCGGAGGGCAAGGGCGCCAAATTGACCACCCACATCAACCTCGCCGGCGTCAACTTGGTGTTCCGACCGAATCAGCAAGGGGTGACCATATCGCGGCGCATCGCTGCCAGCGACCGCATCCGACTGGAAACGGCGACCGCCGGGCTCGGCAGTGACGAGGGCGGTTTCATCGTCAGGACCGCGGCCGCGTCGGCGTCCCCGGAGGCGATCCAACGCGAGGCGGGCGCGCTTGTCGAGCGGTGGACCGAAATCACCGACCGCGTAGGCCTCGTCAGGGCGCCGTGCGTGATGGCTGCCGGTCCGGGAACCGCCAGCCTGGCGCTGCGCGATGTCGGCGCCGGAATCCGGCAGGTGATCGTCGACGACGCCCAAGTGGTTGCCGAGGTGCTTACCTACTGCGAGGGCGAGATCCCCGATCTGGTTTCGAGCATCGACACGTACTCAGGGTCCGAGCCGCTGTTCGAGGCCCATGGCGTCGAGGAACAGATCGAAGCGGCGCTGTCGCCGACGGTACCGCTTGCCGGCGGCGGCTCGCTGATCGTCAGCCAGACGCCGGCGCTTTGCGCCATCGATGTCAATACCGGCGGCGCCGATGCCGGCTCGCGCGAAGAGACAGCGCTCGCGGTCAATATCGAGGCGGCGCAAGCGGTAGCGCACCAGATCCGGCTGCGCAACATTTCCGGTCTGGTGGTGATTGATTTCGTGCCGTTGCGCGACGACAACCACAAGCGCCGCGTCCTCGACGCGATCACCGAGGCCGCTCGCGCCGATCCGCTTGGCCCGCACGTGCTCGGATACACGCGCCTGGGCTTGATCGAGATGACGCGCCGCCGTCACGGGCTGTCGCTACGGGAGATTTTCGGCGGGCCGTTGCCCGACGCCGTACCGGCGCCCGCCAAGTCGGCGCTGACGTTTGCGCTGGAGGCTTTGCGCAGCGCGTCCCGCCGGAGGCGCGGCGGCACCGCGGGTCCGTCCCTGCGCGTCTCGCCGGCGGTGGCGGCGGCGCTTGCCGGCCCGGCTGCGGCGGCGAAACGGGAAGCGGAAGCGACGCTCGGGGTTGCCATCGCTGTCGTCGCGGACCAGACTTTACCCGACGCCGGCTGGGAAATCGTCGAAAGCAGGCGATAACAGGCGGGACGGGGGCATGGCGAAACAGGCAAAGGCCATGGCAAAGGTGGTGCCGCTGAAGGTGCGAAAGTGCCCGATCTGCGGCAAGCCGGCGCAGCGTGCTCATCAGCCGTTCTGTTCCGGTCGCTGTGCCGACATCGACCTCGGCCGCTGGCTCAACGAGGATTACCGGATCCCAACCAATGAAGCGCCCGGAGAGCCGATCGACGACGAAGTAGACGACGGCGGCAATTTCCCCGGAAAACGCTGATCGCCCGGCGTCGGCAGGGGTCGGAGATCGCCGATAACCTGCAGCGGGTAATGTTTTGAGACAGTCGATGGACAGTCGCGGCGAATTCTTTTATAAGCGGCGGTCGCGGGGCCTCCCGGGGCTTCCCGGGCCGCGGGCCCGCGCCGTCCTTCGGGAAATGCCCAGGTAGCTCAGATGGTAGAGCAGCGGATTGAAAATCCGCGTGTCGCTGGTTCGATTCCGGCCCTGGGCACCATTTTCCGCCAAGCATCGTCGCGGTATGAGGTATTTCAGCGGCAATTGGCCGGCCATCGGTAAGCCAGGGAACGAGCCGCGATCGACATTTGCCGCATGACCCGATGACCTCAACACCGGCCCGACTGGCCGTCGACTGGCGCTTGCCGCCGGCGGAAATCGTCGATGCTTTGCAAAGCGCCGCCCGCCGGGTCGAGGCGCCATGCGGCACCGGAGGCATGGTGTGGCGGCTGTGGGGAGCCGGCCCACCGCTGGTATTGTTGCACGGCGGCTTTGGGTCATGGACTCACTGGATCCGCAACATTCCGGACCTCGCCGCCCGCTACACGGTCATCGCCGCCGACATGCCGGGCCTCGGCGATTCGGCGGATGCGCCCCGGCCGCATACTGTCGAGGGTCTCGGCGGAATTCTCGCCAGTGGGCTGCAGGCCGTCGTGCCGCCTCCGACCCCGCTTCGAATTGCCGGCTTTTCCTTCGGCAGCGTTCTTGGTGGTCACCTCGCCGTCGCCGCCGGCGAACGGCTGCTTGCGTTCGTCGCGGTCGGCGCCAGTGCGCTCGGGCTGCGCCGCCAAGCCGTCCAGGGTCTTAGCCTCGAACGACCGGGGATGACCGATGTCGAGGTCGACGCCATGCACCGCCGCAATCTGGAAGTCCTCATGATTGCCGATCCCGCGCGCATCGATCCGCTCGCGGTCTATGTTCACCGGCACAACCTCGCCCGCGCTCGCGTCAGGAGCCGGCGAATATCGATGTCGGACAGCTTGGCGCGAATGTTGCCGAAAATCCGCGGACGACTGATGGGCATCTGGGGCGAACGCGACGTTACCGCATACGGCCACATTGCATCGCGTCGGGCGTTGTTCGAGAGCATCCAGCCGGGCTGCCCCTTCGTCACTGTCTCGGGCGCCGGCCACTGGGTGATGTACGAGGCGGCGGAGGCGTTCAACACGGCGCTGGTCGGGATGCTGGCGGCGCCCGAGAATCCTCCCTGACCGCGGATTGATGGCGAGTCTGCATACGTTCTTGAATTTCCCCCGGCCGGCATGCATCCCCGATTGCCCAACCGGCGCACGGGCGCGCTAAGCGTCCGCCCCATTGCCGGCGGTTTGCTGTCCCGACCCTGTACCATGTTCTAATCGTTGGCTTTTTATCCCGGAATTGGGTTCCTTTGCGGATCAATGGGAAATCTCGATCTCATATAGCGGCGACAATGATGTGAATTCCCCAGGATTCGTGGTCGATTCCAATGGTCTGGATGCCGCCGCCGATTGAGCCCGTAGGAGGCGGCGAAATGTCCGTATTAGGTAGGAATTGAGTTCGACGGACGGTCGTAAAGCAGGACCGAAAGGAACGCGCCAATCCGGGTTGGGAAATTGCCGTTCCGGCGCTAGAAAATAAATTACCCGGCGGAATCGGGACTGTCCCCTTGATGCAGGCCGTCCTACTGCGATACGGTTGTTTTAACAAAGCGATAAACGGGTTTGGCGCTCCGGGAGGCCCCCGTTCAACGGCTTGACGTGTGGCTCGAAGGCACGTGCCGGTCAAGGCATGGGCGAAAGGGAGGATTTTCCACGATGTTTCGACTTGTCGCATTTGCCGTTTCGGCGCTCATTCTGACCGCTGTGCAAGCTCCGGCCAGGGCGGAGCCGACGGCCGTTGGGCCGGAGAAGTGTGAAAAATGCCACCGCGAGGAAATCAAGGTTTGGGAAGGGACCAAACACTTCAAGTCGTTCAAGGACATCCATAAACACAAGGATGCTAGCAAAATCGTAAACGCGACGGGCGAAAAGCAGATGCGGCGGTCCGCCGTATGCGCCATCTGCCATTACACGGAGGTGGCTGAGTCCGGCAAACCGAGGCCGGTTGCCGGCCCGTCCTGCGAGAGTTGCCACGGCAAAGCTTCGGAATGGGTCACGGTTCACAACGATTACGGCGGCCCCACCGTCAAGCGCGAGCAGGAATCGCCGGACCACAAAGCCAAACGCATAGGGAGTGCAAAGGCGGCGGGGATGATCCGGCCCGAAATGTTGTATGACGTGGCGGCGAACTGCATGGGGTGCCACGGCCTTGCCAATCCGAAGCTTTCAGGCGAACACGCCGCGGCAATGCTGGACAACGGCCATCCGCTGAAGCCCGAATACGAAATTGTCGAATACAGTCAAGGCACCGTGCGCCATCGTTTCTATCCGCCGGATCTTACGAAGAACAAAGAGATGACCAAGGCGGAAATGGCGCGTCTGTTCGTGATCGGTCAGGCCGCGGCGCTGGTCAGCGCGACGGAAGCGACGAAGAAGACCAAGCACGCCAAGTACGTCGAGGCGCAGCAAAAACGCATCACGCGGGCCAAGGAAGTGCTTGCCAAAGTGCCCGAGGCGTCAGGGTTGCTCGCGTCACCCAATGCCGATTCCGGTCGTGCGCTTGCTGCTGCGATCGCGACGAAGGATCTAACCGGCGCTGTCGGGAACTGGTTGCCCACAAAGTTCAAGTAAACACAAAAAATAAATTGCTAATTAAAGAAGAACTTGCTGGGGAGGTTCGGGAAGCCGATCTAGTGCCGTGGCCGAAGCTGAGCGGATAGATCGCCCAACACGCTGGAACGCTGCATTCGACCCTGAAATGTCGGATGCGGATTTCAAGATGCTCATGGCGCGGCCGGAGATTCAGTCGATCGACTCCGGCGCGTTCCCGAGAACCCTCCCGCTCGACGGTATCGTCCGTTACGACATGCGGGTCAACCGCTATCGCGCGGGCGATATCGTGGTCCGGGAAGGCGACTACGGCAATTCGGCTTTTCTCGTCCTCGAAGGGGAATTGGTCATCGCCGGTTCGCCGGGCATTCCGGCCGAGCAATTGGGCCGCATCCAGACGCACCGCGAGGGCCTTTTGAAACGGGTCGCCAGTCTTTGGCGCAATTCATGGGTTCCCGAAGTCCGGGATGTCGATCGATACGGGCGCCAGGGCAGCGATCACAGCCCGCGAACCCGGCGGCGCGGCGCCTACCTGCAGGACGTGCCGGCGATCATGCGCGAGCAGGAAACCATCATCCTCAAAGAAGGCACGTTGTTCGGCGAGCTTGCGGCGCTCGGGCGCGTGCCGCGATCAAGCACCATTTTCGCCGAACGCCCCGCCGTGGTCATGGAAGTGCGGTGGCAGGGGCTCCGCGACATCATGAAGTTCGACCACGCGTGGCGCCGCAAGATCAACGACCTCTACCGCGGCGCGGCGCTGAGGAGCTATCTGCGTCAGCTCGACATCCTCAGCGGTGTCGGCCAGGAACAGTTTTCCGCGATATCTCAGAACTGTCTGTTCGAGACTTACGGCACCTTCGACTGGAGCGCGACGTTCCGCCGCGGCAGGCCGGACGAGCCCGTGATCGCCTCCGAGGGCGACTATCCCGACGGTCTGTTGGTTATCCGCGCGGGGTTCGCGCGGGTGTCCATGCGATACGGCAAGGGACGGCGGACACTGACCTATCTCGGAGCCGGCGATATGTACGGGCTAGACGAGCTCTACCACGCCTGGAAGGACCCGAAGGCCGCCGACCTGAGGCTCAAATACACCATCTCGGCGCTCGGCTACGTCGACGTCATCCGTATTCCGGCCCTCGTGCTCGAGAAGCACGTGTTCCCGACCATCAGGGAACCCGACGATCTGAATGCCGGAGCCGCGCAACGCAACGTCGCGGAAGACGCTTTGATGGAGTGGGCGCTGGACAAGCGTTACATGAACGGAACGCAGTCGATGGTCATCGACATGGACAAATGCATCCGATGCGACGATTGCGTCCGCGCTTGTGCGGCCACGCACAGCGGAAATCCGAGATTCCGACGCGAGGGGCCGATTTTCGATCATTGGATGGTCGCGAACGCCTGCATGCACTGCAAGGATCCGGTTTGCATGATCGGCTGCCCGACCGGCGCCATTCACCGTTCGATCGAAGGCGGCACCGTGCTAATCAACGATGACACGTGCATCGGCTGCGCGACCTGCGCCAACTCATGCCCATACAACAACATCGTCATGGTTCCGATCCGCAACCGGAAGGGCGTTCCGGTCATCGATGCCGCCGAAAGCGGGCAGCCCATCCAGAAAGCCACTAAGTGCGATTTGTGCGCTGGACGGCCCGGTGGCCCCGCGTGCGTGCGCGCCTGTCCCCACGACGCTCTTTCCCGCGTCGACTTCCGGGATTTCCACGTAACGGCGATGGACTGACCATGATCCCTCTGGCGCATCGATTGATTGTCCCGCTGATCCTTTCCGTCGCCGTGTTCGGCGCGCTTTGGGTATGGAACGAGCGCGTCACCAAGGAACTCGGCAACCCGGCGATCATCTCCGGTTGGTTTCTGTTCGGGGTGATTCTTTTCCTCGGTGCCTACAACGTCCGCAAAAAGCTGGCGGCGTTCAATGTTGGGCCGGCGCGGGCCTGGCTGGCCTTGCACATCGCGGGCGGGCTGCTAGCCGTTTGCATCTTCCTTTTCCACACCGGCACCGTATGGCCCACCGGCTTCTACGAGCAAATCCTGGCGACGTTGTTCTGGATCGTGACCGCCACCGGGTTCTTCGGCGTGGCCGTCATCCTCATCTACCCAAAGCGCCTGACCGATGCCGGTCTTGAGGTCGTCTTCGAGCAGATACCCAAGGAAGTCTATAACCTTCGCGAACGCGCCGAGGCAGAGGTCGTCGCCTGCACGGAAAAATCGGGGGAATCCACTCTCGCGGATCACTATGTCGACACCCTGGACTGGTACTTCCGCCGACCGCGCTTCTACTTCAATCACCTTGTCGGCGGCATCGGAGCGGAAGCTTGGCTTCGTTCGCACGGCGATGCGGTCCGCCGCTACCTGAGCGCCGACGAAACGTCGTTTCTGGATCGCCTGCTGGCGCTCGCCAAACAAAAAACCGCCATCGACCGCCAATACGCCTGCCAGGACGTCATGCGCAAGTGGCTGGTCGCGCACGTGCCGCTCTCCGTCGCGCTGATCGGCGTCTCGGTGTGGCATCTCATTCTCGTCTACGTTTACGCAAAATGAGCTCGATCGAGAACAGCTATAACCGGCCGAATTTTCCGTACCGCTGCGGACGAGCGGCGGTATGGGAGAGGCCGTGCGTTTTGGGCCCAAACCCGGATGGCACCTGCGGGGGCGTGGCGGCCTGCGAGCCGCGGCGGAACGGAGACCGCTACGTCTGCCGGCGCCGATTGGAAGACGGCGGCCCCTGTCAGATGGGACCCCTGCCGGACGGAAGCTGCGCGGTTCGCCAGATACCATGCCAGCCCCGACGAAGAGTCCGGTCGTTCCGTTTCCAAGTGACGATGATCGCATTCATCATCGTCATCGCGCTTTTGGGCGCGTTCGGCTCGAACGGCCCCGTGACCTCCGACAACGCTACGCTGTTCCGCGATCCCGGCAAGATCCTCGATGTGCACGCAGCCGTGATCGGCGAACAGGGTTGCGGTTCCTGCCACGAGCCGCACGACGCGGATCCGAAAAGATTCGTGCTCGCCGTCTTCCAGCCCTCCGGCCCGTCCCACGGCAAATCGAACAAATGCCTTGCCTGCCATGTCATCGCGAAGAAGCCGGGCAGCGGCCACACGGCGGAAGCCTGTACGCTGTGTCACACCGAACATAAGGGTGCCGTGGCGCCGGTGTCGAAGCTTGCCGATCAGCAATGCCACACTTGCCACAAAGCCAAGTTCACGACGTTTTCCACATCCCATCCGGAATTCAAGAAAACGTATCCGTTTGTGCGCAGGACGGCGATCACTTTCGACCACGTCAAGCATCTGGAAACCCACTTCAAGGATCAACGATTTGCCGACAAGGCACCGAAAGGCCGGTGCATCGGCTGCCACGTTGCATCGAGGGCGTCATGGCGCGTACCCATCAAGCCCTTCGTGGAGGCTTGCTCGGGCTGTCACGAGGAACAAATCCAAAAGCGTGAACTGACCTTGTTCGCTTTCCCCGAGCTGGCGAAAAGCCCCGTCGATCCGAAGACCGTCGCCGATGCCTGCCCCGGCGGGGCGCCGGCAAAGGCGGCGGATTTCGAGTCGGCCTCCCTGGAGCCTCTCAATCCGGTGTCGGCGGCGTTGATGGGGGTCAACGGAGGAGACATGTCCTCCTATGAGAAACCTGTCGGCGCCCTGGTCGAGGGAATGTTGAACGAGGGCAGTGCGCCGTTCGCCGAACTGCTGAAGAAAGCGGGCGGCCAACCGGCGCATCTGCTCCACGGCCTGGCGCCCGGGTTGGTGCGCTCGGCGGCGTGCAGTTGGGCATCGAACAAGGAGCACGAGGCGCCGGGCGAGCCTGAATATGGAGGCTGGCACGCCGGTGAATTCTTCCTCAGGTATCGCGCACTCCGGCACCAGGATTCGGTGGTCATGGCGTGGCTGGATTTTGCGGCCGCCGCGGAAATCGAGGGACTTTCGAAGGAATTGCTGAGCGCCGATGGACCCGGGACGTGCGTGAAGTGTCATAGCGTCAGCGAGACCGACGCTGTTCGGGTCGAGTGGAAGTCGGCGGAGACCGAGAGGCGTGCGCTCTACATATACTCGCACGTGCCCCACCTCAACCTGTTGGGCCCGGGGTCGGAGTGCGAGACGTGTCACGCCCTGAACAAGAAGGCCGATTACGCGGCCGCCTTCAAACAGACCGATCCCAAGGTCTTCAACAGCAACTTCTCCGGGATCGCCAAGAAATTGTGCGCGACCTGCCATCAACAGGGCCAGGTCGTCGAAAATTGCCTTACTTGTCACAAGTATCACGACCAAACCGGGTTCAAGGACCGGATGATGGCGGGTGAACCCAGGACACAGGGAACGAGCCAATGACGAAAATCAGCTGGGTCGCATTTCTGGCTATCGTTTGCATCTCCCCGTCGATCTTCGCGGCCGAGACGGACGACGCGCTCAAGAAGTACTACGAGGAGGCGAGTTACCCGAGCGCGGCGCAGTGCGGGGAATGTCACCAACAGATTTACAACGAGTGGGCATCGTCCAATCACGCCTATGCGTCGATCTCGCCGATGTTCCATAAGTTCGAACAGGCCATCAATAACCTTACCCAGGGGACGATCGGCACGTTTTGCGTTCGTTGTCACCAACAGGTCGGTACCCAGCGTGGCGAGGAGCGTCACCTGCCGCTGTGGGATCGCAGCCGCGTGGCCAGCGAGGGCGTCACCTGCATCACCTGTCATCGGATCCAGGAGGAATACGGCAAGGTGAACGGCGAGCGCACCATCGTTCCCGGCGATATCCACACGCCGGTTGGCGGCACCCTGCGCGATAGCGTGTTCACCGACATCATCGGGCGCAAGGACGAATTGAAGCTAGCCACCAGCCCCAAGGAGCGTGGGTCGAAGATTCACGCCGGCGTTTACAAGCTCGAGCAGCTCGGCCGATCCGAGTTCTGCGCGTCCTGCCACCAGGTGGCGGTTAACCTCGGCATCAAGCTGGAGGTGGTCTGGGAGCAGTACCGGGATTCGCCGGCGTTCCGGGCCGGCGTCACCTGCCAGGACTGCCACATGGGCAAGGTGCCCGGCCGCGCCGAGGGCTATGAGACCGGCCCCTCCGCCGTGGTCAACGGCGTCCCAGTCAATCCGAAGCGGCGACACTCGAATCACTCGTTCTATGGCCCAGGCTATCCGATCGCACACCCGGGAATCTTCCCGCACAACCCGAAGGCGGCGCGATGGACGATCGAGGAATGGCTAAAGTTCGACTATCGCGCCCGCTGGGGCTCGAAGAAGTTCGAGGCGTCGATCGAGGATTACGCCGAGGCGTTCGACGCGCTCAATGGCGCGCTCCGCGGGTTCGGCGGGAATGTCGCCGCGCTCGACGCGCTCGCGGCGCTCGAAGCGGCAATCGGTCGCGGCCGAACGGCGTTCCGGCGCAAGGATGCGGTGGAACGCCTTTCCGCCGCGGTCGAAACCCTGAAAACCGCGGTCGAGGTCAATGCCATCGATAAGAACCTCGCCACCCTGCGCAAGGCGGCGAACGCGGTCTCGGAGGCGATCAAGGCCTCCAAGTCGGCGGCCGCGCCGAATGCCTACCGCCGACTGCTTGCATCGATCGAGATCATGGCCGCGACCGCGAACACCAAAGCGCGCGGGTTCGCGAAGGCCGCCGAAGCGGTGACTACGGCGTTCGGGGCCGTCACCAAGGCCAAGGATGATGACGCCCGTAGTGCTGCGGTCAACAAGCTGGGAGCGGCCGTCGCCGCGTTGCGAAAAACCATGCCGGGGGCGGACAACGCCTTCAGCAGCGACGTGGCGGCGCTGAAGGCATCGATGGGCGTGAATTTCCCGGCCGTCTGGGCCGACCCAATCGACCGCGAAGAGGCATGGGCAATCGTCGAGGCAAATATCAAGAACCTCGAAGCGAAGAAAGAACTCCGCCGGCAGGTTATGGAGAACGGCAGCCGGATCGACGGGCCGTTTCTGGAATCCGACTTGAAAGTCGGGAACGCCCTCAAATTCAAGTACGTGGTCACTAATACGGACGACGGCCACAATCTCCCGTCCGGCTCGCTGGGCGCGCAGCCGGAAATCTGGCTGAACGTGGCGCTGATCGACCCCGACGGCAAGAACGTCTGGGAATCCGGGTATGTCGATCGCAATGGCGATTTCGCCGATCTTCATTCGCTCGAACTTGCCGCCGGCAAAATCGAGCATGATTCGCAGTTGTTTAACCTGCAGACCAAGTTCCTGACCACGAACGTCAAGGGGACCGACCGCGAGATGTACTTGCCGGTCAATTTCGACGTCGACCAATTACCCTTCCTCCGTCCGCCCGCAGTGCCGACGAGCGTGCTCAATCACCCGCCGTTCGTGCGTATGGAGGGGCGCTCCCTGCCGCCACTTGGCTCCCGTGACGCGACCTACGTGGTTCCGGGCGAGCTGATCAAGAAACCGGGCAAGTATCGCCTTGCCGTCCGCCTGCGGAGCCGCGCAGAGCCCATCTATTTCATGCGGTTCGTGGGCGCGACCACGGAGATGGAAGAGGCGATGAACCAGTGGATGCTCGACATCCACCCCTACACCTCCGAATTCATGGTCAAGTGAGAGAGAAACCATGAGCGCTTTTCTGTTTCCCAAGTTGGTCTGGCGTGCAGGCGTCGCCATTTCGGTGACGGCGGTGCTTGCCGCCGGCGCCCTTCCGGGCAGGGCGATGGCCGCCGAGCCGGGTGGCCCGCCGAAAATGTCGAAAGAAGCCAAGCCCACTGACTATCAACCGAAGGACTTCCGTCCGGATCCGTCCTATCAGGACAAGCCCTATTCGCCTGATGCCCAGACGGATATTTACGGCGGCAAACGTGCGCTTGATGCGCCGCGGCCGCTGCTCGAGCTGTTCCGCCCGATATACGAGGAAGGTCCGTTCCGCCCGGGCACCAACATTTTTGGCGACAAGAACCTCGCGTTCCCCGCCTTCAGCATATTCGGCGATTGGCGAACGGCGATCGCCCACAACAACAATGGCGACGTGGAAACGGGGCAGATCGCGACGCGTTTGAACCTGGACGTCGATTTGAAGCTGACCGCCACGGAGCGGATACACGGCTTCTTCCGTCCGTTCGACCGGGGCGGGAAATTCACCCGCTACGAATTCTTCGGTGACGATCGGAAGCAGGGCGATCTGAATCTGGACGGGAATATCGAGACGATGTTCTTTGAAGGCGACGTCGGGGCGATGATGTCCGGCTTGACCGGCAAGGATTCAAAGTTCGACCTCCCGATCGCGGCCGGACTCACCCCCTTCCTGTTCCAAAATGGGATCTGGGTCGAGGACGCCTTCGTCGGCGGCGGCGCAAGCGTAGTCGCGAAGAACAGCCGGCTGTTCGACATCGCGAACATGGACGTGACGATATTCGGCGGCTTCGACAAGGTGACGTCCCCCGCCATCAAGAACGGCGACGGATCCCTCAACGACGACGACCTGTCCGTCTACGGCATCGCCGCTTTCATTGAGGCCAATCAGGGATATTGGGAAGCGGGATACGGCGCCATCAGGGGGCGAAACAATTTTGCCAACGACGGTTACCAAAGCCTTACGCTTGCATTCACGCGGCGCTACGGCGGCTGGCTTTCCAACAGCCTGAGGACGATCTGGACCTTTGGTCAGGATCGCGATCCCGGCAGGCAACAGACTGCCGACGGCATCATCTTTCTTGCCGAGAATTCTTTCATCACACGGAAACCCTCGACGTTGGTGCCGTACCTCAATTTGTGGGTCGGCCTAGACCGGCCGCAGCCGCTGGCAGACGACACCGGCATCCTAAAGAACACCGGAATCAATTTCGAGACGGATGCCCTGACCGGGTTCCCGAAGCTCGACGATACCGGGAACGACACCTACGGCGGCGCGCTCGGCATACAGTACCTTTTCGACCTCGACAAACAGCTCGTGTTCGAGGTCGCGGCCGTGCGGATCCTCGGCGACGTCAATGAGCCGGGTCGCGCGGCGAAGGACGATCAATACGGCTTCGGGATTCGCTATCAACAACCGATCAGCCCCGCGTGGATCGTCCGCGCCGATGCCATGTACGGGATACTGAAAAGTGTAGACGACGTCAGCGGCATTCGGCTCGAGCTGCGACGGAAATTCTGATGTTTGCCGTCGAGCGCAAGGCAAGGCGATCTTGAGGAGATAGGGAATGGCCAACGCAATCCAGTTGTTCGCCGTATTCATTTTGGCGTTGAGCTTCGGCTATTGTGTTTACGTGCTGGCTCAGAACATTTGGCTGAACATCCAGTTCGCCCAGCGTCAGGTCACCGAGCGTGAACTGTTCCGCGCCCAGACCCAGGAAATCGTCAATCGCAACCGCATCCGCCGCGAAAGGGAGGAAGGTGCGTGGAACGGCTACCGCAAATTTCGGGTATCGAAGAAGGTCAACGAGGCGAAGGACATCTGCTCCTTCTATCTAACACCGCATGACGGTCGTTCCGTGCCGCCGTACGAGCCCGGGCAGTTCCTGACATTCCAACTTCACATCCCCGATCAGCCGAAACCGACCATTCGCTGCTACAGCCTCTCGGACTCGCCGCATCCGGATCAATATCGGGTCACCATCAAACGCATACCACCGCCACGGGACAAGCCGGGCGCGCCCGCGGGACTTTCGTCGGGATACTTTCACGACATGGTGGAGGAAGGCAGCATTCTCGACGTGCGGGCGCCGAGCGGACATTTCTTCCTCGATTGCGTACGGCAGAAGCCGGTGGTGCTCATCGGCGGCGGCATTGGCCTGACGCCGTTGCTCAGCATGCTCAACTATATCGCCAATTCCGGCTCACACCGCGAGACGTGGTTCTTCTACGGCGTCCGCAACGGCGAAGAGCACGCAATGAAGGAGCATCTTCGACGCATCGCGGAGGAACGGGAGAACATCAAGATCGTCATCGTCTATTCTGACCCGCGGCAGGGCCAGGACGTCGAAGGGCGCGACTACTCCTCCGGCGGCCACGTCGGCGTGGCGCTATTCAAGAAATTGCTGCCCTCGAATAACTACGACTTCTACTTCTGCGGTCCGCCGCCGATGATGAACGCGCTGTTCGAGGGCTTGCGGGAGTGGGGCGTCCCCGAAGAGCACATTCACTACGAGGCGTTCGGCCCGGCGACCGTCACCAAGAAGAAGGAGGCCGACAAGGCGGCGCATATCGCGCCCGTCGCCGCCACGGAGGCCGCGTCCGCCATCCAAGTGACCTTCTCGCGGAGCGGCAAGACCGTCGCCTGGGCAGCCGATGCCGGGTCTCTGCTGGATTTCGCCGAGGCGAACGGGATCGCCATCGATTCCGGCTGTCGGGCCGGGAACTGTGGCACCTGCAAGACGGCGCTAAACTCGGGCGAAGTGGAATACCTGTCGGAACCTGGCGAAATGCCGGACGCCGGATCCTGCCTTACCTGCGTATCGGTTCCGAAGAATTCGGTGACGCTCGACGCTTGATCGGCGGCACCCGAAAACGCGCCCGGACCGCCGGCGAATCCCCTGTCGGTCCGCGAGGCCCGTGAAGTCGAATCACGCCCTTCTTGGCGAGCGACACGCGGGCCTTGCCTTTTGATCTTGGGCGAGCGGCGCCGGCCGAGGGTTGCGTTGGCGCCGCCGACGAGCGAGGATCGGCCAGACGCACAACCGGCGAAAGGATCCCCATGCGGCTGCAGCTTTGCACCTGGCCCGAGGTCGCGGCCTACCTGAAGAAATCCACCGGCATAATCATGCCCATCGGCTCGACCGAGCAGCACGGGCCGACCGGCTTCATCGGCACCGACGCGCTGTGTCCGGAGCTGATCGCCGACGGGATCGGCCGGAAGATCGACGTCATGGTGGCGCCGACGATCTCCATCGGCATGGCCCAGCACCACCTCGGGTTCCCGGGCTCGGTGACGCTCCGGCCGTCGACCCTGATCGCGGTCGTCTGCGACGTGGTCAAGTCGCTGGCTCGCCACGGCTTCGATCGCTTCTTCTTCATCAACGGCCACGGCGGCAACATCCCGACGCTGAATGCCGCGTTCTCCGAAATCTACGCCGAGACCAGCTTCCGGGCCGGCGGCGGCAACCGCGCCGGCGTGCGCTGCACGCTGAGGAACTGGTGGATCCTGCCGAGCGTGCTCGAGATCGACGCCAAGGAATTCGGCGACGCCGAGGGCCGCCACGCGACGCCGGGCGAGGTGTCGCTGACCTATTTCGGCTATCCGAAGGATGCCAAGCGGGTGGCGCGCAAGAAACTGACGCCGAAGCGGGGGCCGGACGGGCCGATCTACGACGCCGACGACTACCGCCGGCGCTTCCCCGACGGCCGCATCGGCTCCGATCCGACGCTGGCTTCGGGCACTATCGGCCGCAGGCTGCACACGGCGGCGGTCAACGAGCTAA
>Ga0209399_10000542_pt1 | contig 22420 bp, 23 predicted proteins | sample OV2TP3_FD_184130 | JGI IMG/M metagenome (GOLD analysis project Ga0209399, IMG submission 184130) | Hot spring microbial communities from Beatty, Nevada to study Microbial Dark Matter (Phase II) - OV2 TP3 (SPAdes) (version 3) | ecosystem: Environmental > Aquatic > Thermal springs > Hot (42-90C) ... | reverse complement strand
AGTCGAGGAACGCCTTGCGGATGTCGTTGACCGTCTGCATGGCCGCTAATGTAGGGCGCGAGGGCTCGGAAATAAACGCCGTTCGCCGATTGCCGCCCCCGAAAAAGTAACGCGGCCCCGCCCGGGGGAAGGGCTTGGGGCCGCGTCGTCGGGCGACCGGTCGGGGGGACGGGTCGCGGGAAGGACCCTGGGGGAAACGACTTGGGGTCCGTCGGGGGATGGCCTCGGTGGCGGGCGGCTAGTCGCCGGCGGACTTGCCGGATTTGGCCTTGGCGGCGGAGCCGGAGGGGCTTGCCGCGCCGGAGCCGGAATCGTCGCCGTCCGCGGCATCCGCGGCGGCCTCGTCGTCGCCGCCGGCGATCAGGCCGTTGGAGATCAACCCGGCGTTCTGGCGGATCATCGCCTCGATCTGCGCCGCCACCTGGGGATTCTGCTTCAGATACGCCTTGGCGTTCTCGCGGCCCTGGCCGATGCGCTCGGAGTTATACGAGAACCACGAGCCGGACTTCTCGACGATGCCGGCCTTGATGCCGAGGTCGAGGAGCTCGCCGGTCTTGGAGATGCCCTCGCCGTACATGATGTCGAACTCGACCAGCTTGAACGGCGGCGCCAGCTTGTTCTTGACCACCTTGACGCGGGTCAGGTTGCCGACCACCTCTTCGCGCTCCTTGATGGCGCCGATGCGGCGGATTTCCATGCGCACCGAGGAATAGAACTTGAGCGCGTTGCCGCCGGTGGTGGTCTCCGGGTTGCCGAACATGACGCCGATCTTGATGCGGATCTGGTTGATGAAGATGATGGTGGTCTTGGATTTCGCCACCGAGGCGGTGAGCTTGCGCAAGGCCTGGCTCATCAGCCGGGCCTGCAGGCCGACGTGCTGGTCGCCCATCTCGCCTTCCAGCTCGGCGCGCGGCACCAGGGCGGCCACCGAATCGATCACCAGCACGTCGACGGCGCCGGAGCGCACGAGCGTGTCGGCGATCTCGAGGGCCTGCTCGCCGGCGTCGGGCTGCGAGATCAGCAAGTCCGCGACGTTGACGCCGAGCTTCTTGGCGTAGGCCGGATCGAGGGCGTGCTCGGCGTCGATGAAGGCGCAGGTGCCGCCGCGCTTTTGGGCCTCGGCGACGGCGTGCAGCGCCAGCGTCGTCTTGCCGGAGCTTTCGGGGCCGTAGATTTCGACCACCCGGCCGCGCGGCAGGCCGCCGATGCCGAGCGCGATGTCGAGGCTCAATGAGCCGGTCGGCACCACCTCGGTCTCGACCACGGCGCGCTGACCGAGGCGCATGATCGAGCCCTTGCCGAAGGTGCGCTCGATCTGGGTGACGGCGGCTTCGAGAGCCTTGTTCTTGTCCACGCTCTCCTTCTCTTTCTCGACGAGACGCAACGGGGTTTCCGACATCGCACTGACCTTTCTTATTCCACACGCGGGTTCGGGTGACAATCGACGCCCCCAATGTGCATGATTTGTTCTCGCTGGCAAGAGGTTTTTACAACTCGTTGATTTATATAGATTATCAGAAACATATTCCGGGATTGTTCTGTTGGAAAACGCGATTTTTCGGGGCGGTTTCGGCCCCCCGCCCGGCCGATTCGACGCCGCCGCTACGCCGCCGGCGCGTTGCCCGCCAGCACCTCTTTGACCTTGGTGGCCAGCCCCTTGAGACTGAACGGCTTGGCCAGGAACTGGATCGACGGGTCGCGGCCGATGTCGTCGCGGAAGGCGTCCTCGGCGTAGCCCGACATCAATATCACCTTCACCGCCGGCCGCTCGTGGCGGACCAGCCGGACCAGGGTGTGGCCGTCCATGCCCGGCATCACCACGTCGGAGATGATCAGGTCGATCGGCCCGTCGGTGCGGTTGACGACGTCGAGCGCCGCCTCGCCGTTGGTCGCCTCCAGCACCTTGTAGCCCTTGTTGCGCAGCGCGCGGGCGCCGAACATGCGCACCGCGTCCTCGTCCTCGACCAGCAGCACTGTGCCGGCGCCCGTGAGGTCGGCCGGCTCCGCCGGCGGCCGGGTGGCGGCGATCGCCGCGGCGGCGGCCCGGGCGTCCTCGTGGTACTCGGGCAGCACGATCGAGAACGTGGCGCCCTGGCCCGGCGCCGAATCGACGAAGATGAAGCCGCCGTGCTGGTGGACGATGCCGTAGACGGTGGAAAGGCCGAGCCCAGTGCCGGCGCCGACCTCCTTGGTGGAGAAGAACGGCTCGAAGATGCGCTCCATGTCCTCCTTGCGGATGCCGGTGCCAGTGTCGATCACCTCGATCAGCACGTAGCGGCCGGGCGGCACCAGGTCGTGGCCGCGCTGCACGGCGACGTTGAGCCTGAAGGTCGAGGTCCTGATGGTCAGCCGGCCGCCGCCGGGCATGGCGTCGCGCGCGTTGACCGCCAGGTTGACGATCACCTGGTCGAACTGGCCGCGGTCGACCCGCACCGGCCTCAGCTCGCGGCCGTGCTCGAGCCTGAGCTCGATCTTCTCGCCGAGCAGCCGGCCGAGCAGGTTGGAGAGGTCGCCGAGGGCGTCGGTGACGTCGAGGCGCACCGGGGCGAGCGTTTGCTTCCTCGAGAACGCCAGCAGCTGGCGCACCAGGTTGGTGGCGCGGTTGGCGTTCTGCTGAATCTGCTGGATGTCGGCGAACGACGGGTCGCCGGGGCCGTGGCGGGCCAACAGCAAATCGGTGAAGCCGATCATGGCGGTGAGCAGGTTATTGAAGTCGTGGGCGACGCCGCCGGCCAGCTGCCCGATCGCCTGCATCTTCTGCGACTGGGCGAATTGGACTTCCAAGTTCTTCTGCTCGGTGGTGTCGATGAAGTGCAGCGCCAGGCCCGACAGCTCGCCGAGCGCGTTCTCCAGCCGGCTGGCGTAGAGGGAGGCGGCGAGCTGGCGGCCGCCGGCGCCGGGCATCCGCACCTCCATGTGGGTGGTGCGCGCCGTGCCCATCACCACCTTGGACAACTGGCTGGCGATGTCGCCGCGGTCCTCCTGGGCGATGCGGTCGGCGAACGGCGCGCCGATCAGCGCCTCCGGATGCAGGCCGACAAGCTTCAGGAAGGCGCGGTTGCACTCGGCGATGTTGCCCTCCAGGTCGAGCAGCACGATGCCGACCGGCGCCTCGTCGAACAGCCAGTGCAGCCGGATCTCCGGCCCGCCCTCGGCGTCGCCGCCGCGGGTCTCGCCGGTGTGCCGCCACTCGGCGTCGCGCAGCACCACCGAACGGCTGTAGCCGCCGCCGTCGCCGCCGCTCGCGTCGCCGGCCGATCCCTGGCGCGCCGTCTGCGCCACCCAGGCCTTGAAGGTGCCGCCGTCGCGGCGGCGGAAGGTGACGAGGCGCGACACATCGTCGAGGGCCGGCCGGGCGGTGCCGGGAGCGAGGACATCGTCAATCGGCCGCCCGGCCAGCTCGTCGAATCCGGCGCCGAGCCAACTCGCGAGCGTGTGGTTGACGTAGCCGACCCGGCCGTCGCCGCCGATCGAGAAGAAGCCGACCGGCAGCAGGTCGAGGAAGTCGGCGAGGCTCGACTCCTGCTGGCGGCGGACCGCGTCGAGCTCGCGGCTGGCGGTGACGTCCTCGATGCGCCACAGGGCGCCGCCCAAGGGCTCGGCCACCGGGGCGACGGAAATCCGCCGCCATTCGACGGCGCCGTCGCCGCCGGCCGTCGCCAGCTCGGCCCTGGCGGCAACGCCGGCGCGGGCCTGGGCGGCGAGGCGCTTGAACTCCGCCATCGCCGCCTCGCTGCCGACCAGCGCCCGCTCGATGGCGTCGAGCGACGCCACCTTGCCGTCGCCGCCGGCCTCGGCGGCGCGGTGGAACAGCCGGTGCACGGCGAGGTTGGCGTAGACGAAGCGGCCGTGCTTGTCGGCGATCAGGAGGCCGTCCTTGGACTCGTCGGCGGCGGCGCGCAGCAGCCCGGAGGTCGGGTCGGCGCCGGCCCTGGCGCCCAGGGTCCACGCCAGCATGAACAGCGCCGCCAGCGCCAGGCCGCTGACGCCGATCGCCGCCACGGAGGCCTCCGGGTCGCTCAGGCGCTGGTAGGCGGCGCCGAGGCCGAGGAGCGCCGTGATCAGCGCCCACAGCCACGGCCGGCCGAGCAGACGGCCGCGACGCCGTGGGCGCGGGTTGTGGTCGGAAGCGGTCGCCACCTTGCCGTCTCCCCCGTTCGACTCCGGCGGCGGGCGCGCGAGCCCGTCGCGGAACCGATACTAACGCACCGGCGGCGGCGCGTCAGCCGGCTGTGGAAGCCGCCTGGGCAGGTCGCCGCGCTGGCGCATGACGAAGCCGATCACCTCGGCCACCGCCTTGAAGTGCTCGGGCGGGATTTCCTCGTCGAGCTCGACGCTGGCGTAAAGGGCGCGCGCCAGCGGCGGGTTCTCGACCAGGGGGATGTCGTGTTCCTGGGCGACCAGGCGGATGCGCAGCGCCAGGTGGTCGATGCCCTTGGCCACCACCTTCGGCGCCGGCATCTTGTCCATCTTGTACTCGAGGGCGACGGAGTAGTGGGTCGGGTTGGTGACCACCACGTCGGCCTTCGGCACCGCCGCCATCATCCGCTGCTGGGCGCGCTCCAGGCGCAGCTTGCGGATGCGCGCCTTGATGTGCGGGTCGCCTTCCGCCTGCTTGTATTCGTCCTTCACCTCGGACTTCGTCATCCGCATCTGTTTGCGGTAGGTGTAGCGCTGGAACAGGAAGTCCATGGCGGCGACCACCGTCATCACGCCGACGGTGCCGAGGGCCAGCATGAAGGCGATCACCTCGATGCGGTCGAGCGACAGGCGGAGGTCCATGAACGGGATCAGGTCGATGTCGGTGAGCAGAGGAATCGCCAGCGAGAATGACACCACGCCAACCACGATCAGCTTCAGGATCCCCTTCACGAACTCCATGATCGCCCGCGACGAGACCATCCGCTTGACGCCGCTGATCAGCGACATCTTGGAGAGGTCGAACTTGATCTTGTCGGGCGCGAAGATGAGGCCGAACTGGGCGATGTTGGAGACGATGGAGAGTACCAGCAGCAGGCCGAGCAGCGGCGCCAGGAGCAGCCCGATATCCACCGACAGATCGGTCAACGCGGCGACCAGGTGCTCGAAATCCCCAGGCACCGCGTCGGGGCGCTCGAGGAACGGCATCACCGCGCGCTGGATGCCGCCCGACATGAACGGGCCGAGGGCCACCAGGCCGACGGTGCCGCCGAGCAGGATCGCCCAGTGCTTGATCTCCTGCGACTGGGCGACCTGGCCCTTCTCCTTGGCGCGGGAGAGTTTTCTGTCCGATGGGTCTTCGGTTTTTTGTGAGTCGTCTTCTTCCGCCATGTCGTCCTTCTCAATAGGCTCGGCGCCGGCCCGGGGCCCGGCGGCTCAGGACAGCGTGAACCCCTGATAGACCTCGCCGAAGTTCTGCAGGAACGCCATCATCATGCCGGTGACGGTGATCGCCATCACCCAGATCTGGATGCCGATCTGCACCGGCAGGCCGAAGAAGAACACCTGCAGCTGCGGCATCAGGCGACCGAGGAAGCCGAGGCCGACGTAATAGGTCAGCCCGACGATGACGAACGGCGCCGACAGCCTGAGGCCGAGCGCGAAGGCGTCGGCGACCCGGCGGGCCACGATCTGGGAAACGTCGGCGGCCGGGAACGGCTCGCCCGGCGTCACCATGGAGTAGCTGTCGGCAACGGCGCGCAGCATCAGGTGATGCAAGTCCGAGGTGAACACCAGCACCACGCCCAGCACCAAGAGGAAGCTCGCCACCGTCGAGCTCTGCTGCTCGGCGATCGGGTCCTGGATCAGCGCGTTGGCCAGCGAGGCGACGTAGGCGATCACCGTACCGGCGGTCTGCAGCGCCCCCATCAGGATGGTGGCGATGGTGCCGAGGAAGGCGCCGATCAGCATCTCGCCGCCGATCAGGATGGCGATGCCGCTGACCGTGGCCGGCGGCGCCGGCATCTCGGCGATCAACGCGGGCGTCATCACGAAGGCGATGGCGAGTCCCAAGGCGAGCCGCATGTCGGTCGGCACGTAGACGGCGCTGAAGCCGGGCATCACCGCCAGCGCCGTGCCGACCCGGGCGAACACCAGGAAGAAGCCGAACAGGTTGAGGGTGAGGAGCTGCTCGAGCATCCCGGGTTCAGCCGAGTCCCACCATGACGTCGAACAGGTGCTGCGAATACTCGATCAGCGTCGTCATCATGAACGGTAGGAACAGGATCAGCGAGACGAAGATCACCAGGATCTTCGGCACGAACGTCAGCGTCATCTCCTGAATCGTGGTCAGCGCCTGGAACAGCGCGATGATCAGGCCGATCAGCAGGCCGGCGAGCATGATCGGCCCGGCCAGCTGCAGGGTCACCCACAGCCCGTCGCGGCCAATTTCCAGGACGGCGGCTTCGTTCAACGACTCCCCCTATTCGCGTCACCGACGGCTGGCGCGCCGCGCCGCCGTCGCCAAACCCCTTCGGCCGCCTACATCGGCATGCGGATGATGTCCTTGTAGGCCTCGATAACCTTGTCGCGGATGGCGACCACGGTCTGCAGCGCCACCTCGGCTTCGGCGACCGCCGTCACCACCTTGCCGATGTCGGCGCGGTCGGCGATGCCGGCGATCGAGAGCTTCTCGCTCTTCTCGCCGATCTTCTTGGCTTCCTCGATGGCGCCCTTGACCAGCGAGGCGAAGTCGTCGCCGGTCGACGCCTGGCGGGTTTCCGGCCGCGGCGGGCGGCCGCGAACGGCCTCTTCGTAGGCCCTGACGGCGTTGGCAATGCTTTGCGTCGGTGTCGGCATGGAGTGCTCCCGTTATCGGTTGGCCGCCGCTCTGGCTCGTCTAGCGCAGCACGTCGATGGTGAGGTTCAGCATCGCCTTCGACGTCTTGATGGCGTTGAGATTGGCCTCGTACGACCGCTGGGCCTCGCGCATGTCGGTCATCTCGATCAGCGTATTGACGTTCGGCGTCTGCACGTAGCCATCCGGGTCGGCGCCCGGATGGCTCGGCTCGTAGCGCTTGCCGAATTCGGACTTGTCGGGCTGCACCCGGTTGACGCGCACCGTTTTCAGGCCCAGCGACTTGTCGAGCTCGTTCTTGAAGGTGACCACCTGGCGCCGGTAGGGCTTGCCGTTCGGGTCCTGCGGCAGCGCGTCGGCATTGGCGATGTTCTGCGAGATCACCTTGAGTCGCTCGCCCTGCACCCGCATGCCGGCGCTGGAAATCCGCATGGTCTTGATGATGTCGTCCATGGATCGGTGTCTCCCGTGGTTGCGGCGCCGGCGCCTAGCGGCTCTTGCCGAGCGCCAGCCGGATCATGCCCAGGTGCTTCTTGTAAAGCTCCGTCGTCAGCCGGTGGCTGACGGCGGTCTCGTTTTCCTTCGCCATCTGCTCCTCGAGCACCACCGAGTTGCCGTCGATGGACGTCTCGTAGGGCTTGCGCACCACCGTCTCGCCGAAGTCGGCGGCGCGCTTGCGCACGCCCGACAGGTGGCTGGCGGTGGTCATCTGCATGTTCAAGGGCGGGCGCGTCTCCTGGCGCAGCACCTCCTTGAAGTTGAAGGCCTTGATGTCGCGGGCCTGGTACTTGGGGGTGTCGGCGTTGGCGATGTTCTGCGACACCACTTCGTGGCGCTGGCCGAGCCACGACAGACGCTTCTTGACCAGCTCGAAGAGAGGGATATTGCCGAATTCCATTCCCCAGACGCCCGTCAGCGGGCTTCCCGTCCTAGGTCCGGCTGCGGCTCCGATTCCGGGCGGTTCCCAGGCCGCCCACTCGGCCGTAGCCGGCGCGTTTTCCGACTATGATTCCACGGGGCGGATTATCGGCGGGCTTCCTTAACAATCGGTAAAGGCGGCGGCCGCAAAACCCCCCTTCCACCGCGACCGATGGGGTAGTCTCGGAACCGCCTCCGGGCTTAAATGTTTCTTAAGCCCGCTCGGGCATCTTCAATGGTCGTTGGAGCCCGCTGGGAAGCCTCGGCACGCCATTGGCGCACGCCTCGGGAAACGCGGGCCCGACAGGGGACGCGGGGTCGATTTGTCGGATTCCGAAAACGACGCGCAAGGCAGGAAGAAGCCGGTGCCGGTGGCGGTGGCGCTCGCCCACGAGCTTGCCGACGACCGGCCGCCGAAGGTGGTGGCGGGGGGGCGCGGCCGCATCGCCGAGCAGATCCTGGAGATCGCCTTCGCCCACGGCGTGCGCGTGCGCGAGGACGCCGATCTGGCGCAGCTCCTCAGCTCCATCGACGTCGATTCCGAGATTCCGCCGGAGGCGTTCGCCGCGGTGGCCGAGATCCTGATCTACGTCTATCAGGCCAACAACGCGCTCGGCCCCGGCGCCGACGGCGCGCCGCCGCCCGACGGCGGCCTTTCCACCCTGTGGTCGGAGGCCAGCAAGCCATGACCGAGAAGCCCCGCAAGCCGGCGCCCGGCGCCGGCCCGGCCCGCGCCGCCGACTCCGCCGGCGACGCCGCCGCCGACGAGATCGCCGCCCTGGCGGCGCTGATCTCCCAGGCCCGCGAGCTGGTCAGCACCGGCCACACCATCGACCTCGCCGGGCTGTCCGAAAAGGTCAACGACTTCTGCGGCCGCCTGGCCAAGAATCCGCCCAAGGACGTCGACAGCGTGGCGCGCATGATCGAGGCGCTGGTCGGCGACCTCAACCAGCTGGCCGAGGAGATCGCCGAGCAGCACCGGCGGGTGGCGGCCGGCGGCAAGCCCGGCAAGGGCAACGGCTCCTGAGCCATGGAATTCGCGGGCTATCTCCGCTTCGTGCTGGCGTTGGCGTTCGTCCTTGCCCTGATCGGGCTGCTCGCCGCGGTCGCCCGCCGCTACGGCTTCGGCTTTCCGGCGACCGCCCTGAAGGCCGTCGGCCGTCGGCGCCTCAAGGTGGTCGAGGTGACGCCGGTGGACGCCCGCCGGCGGCTGGTGCTGGTGCGCCGCGACGACACCGAGCATCTGATCCTGCTCGGCCAGTCGGGCGAGCTGGTGGTCGAAACCGGGATTGCGGCCCGCGACGACGCCCGCGATGTCCCCCCGGGGGCGCCGCCGGCGGCCGGCCCCGGCGACCGGTCGTGAGGATTTTCGCCCCCCGAGTCGCCGCCCACCGCCGGCGCCTCGCCCGCGCCGCGCTCCGCTTCGCCGCCTGGGCGGCGGCGTCGGCCGGCCTGATCGCGCTGCTGACGTGGAGCGCCGGTCCGGCGGCGGCGCAGACCTTCAGCCTCGACTTCGGCCCCGGCGGCGGCGCCGCCACCAGCCGCATCATTCAGCTGCTCGCCGTGATCACGGTGCTCAGCCTGGCGCCGTCGATCCTGATCATGGTGACGTCGTTCGTGCGCATCGTGGTGGTGCTGTCGTTCCTGCGCACCGCGCTCGGCACCCAGCAGACGCCGCCCAACCAGGTGCTGATCGCGCTTGCCCTGTTTCTCACCCTGTTCGTGATGATGCCGACCTTCGAGGCGGCCTACGACATGGGCATCAAGCCGCTGATCGACGGCCAGATCGGCGAAACCCAGGCGTTCGACCGCGCGTCGGCGCCGTTCCGCACCTTCATGATGAGCCACGTGCGCGAGCAGGACGTGGCGCTGTTCGTCGACATCGCCAAGGTGCCCGAGCAGGAGGCGCGCGACGAGATGCCGATGCGGGTGCTGGTGCCGGCGTTCATGATCTCCGAGCTGCGGCGCTCGTTCGAGATCGGATTTTTGATCTTCGTGCCGTTCCTGATCATCGACATGGTGGTGGCGAGCGTGCTGATGGCGATGGGCATGATGATGCTGCCGCCGGTGATCATCGCGCTGCCGTTCAAGATCATCTTCTTCGTGCTGGTCGACGGCTGGTTCCTGGTCGTCGGCTCGTTGGTGCGCAGCTTCGGCGGGTAGGAGCGCCGCCCCGTCGACTCACCGGTAGCCGAACTTCGGCGCCCAGCCGCCGGGACCGCCCGGCAGCAGATCGAGCAAATGCCAGAGGGCGCAGAAGTCGTCGTAGGGGCTGAACCCGGTGTCGGCGACGCGGACGATGCGCGCGCCGTCGCGCCGGAACACCGACACGCCCGGCAGCCAGCCGCCGCTCTTCGAGCGGTACCCCATGTCGGTGGCGAAGCTAGTGCCCTGGTGGCTGACCATCGGGAACCTCCAGCCGCGGCCGCGGGCGAACTTCCGCTGCGTCGCCGGCGCATCGGGGCTGGAAACGACGAATGCCGCCCGGTCGGCGAGATGGGCGTAGATGCCGTTGTAGCCGTCCGCCCACAGCGTGCAATAGGGGCACGACGCGCCCATGTTGTGGATGACGATCAGGTCGTCCTTGCCGCCGAACAGGGCCGACAGGCGGACGCGGCCCTTCGGCGTCGCGAACTGGTAATCCCGCACCTCCTCGGGTTGCGCCGACGCCTGGGCGGCGCGCATCTTCTTGCGGATCGCCGCGATCTGGCGGCGGTATCCGGCGAGCTTCTGCGAGGTTTGCCGATAGCCCATGGCGTTTCTCCCCGTGCGTTTCGCGCTCAGGCGCCGTACTCGTCGCGGAGCCGCACCCAGGCCATGGTGGCGGGCAGGCCCGCCTCGTCGCGGCCCTTCGGCACCAGGTCCAGGTAGTGGTAGGCCGTGTTCATCATGTCGAGGCCGCGCGCATAGCACGAATAGGTATGAAAGACGGTCCCGTCCTTGTCCTTGCAGAACACGCTGATCCCCGGCGCCTCGGTTCCCCACGGGAACGACGTGGTCTCGAAGTTGTAGAACACGCGGCCCTTCGCCTGCTGCTCGGGCGTGAACGACACGCCGAAGTCGAAGTTGAAGTCGTTGTCGAGCGACGACAGCCATTTGAAGCTCCAGCCGAGGCGTTTGGCGAACGCCTGCAACTTCTTGAGCGGCGCCCGCGACACGGCGACCATGGTGACGTCGCGCTGGCTCAAATGCGCGATGATACCGTTGAAGTTGTCGGCCCAGAACGAGCAGCTCTTGCAGCCGACCTTCCAGTCCGGGCCGAACATGAAGTGATAGACCACGAGCTGCGACCGGCCGGCGAACAGATCGGCCAGGGATTCCTTCCCGTCGGGGCCGTCGAACACGTACTCCTTGTCGATGCGCACCCACGGCAACGCCCGCCGCGCGCGGCTGAGCGCATCGCGCCGCCGGGTGAACGCCTTCTCCTTCACGAGCAGCCGCTTGCGGGCATTAAGCCATTCGTTGCGGGATACCACCTTGCGTTTTTTCGTCATGGCCTTCCTTTCCTGGGTTTCTTGCGTTTGCGGCGCGTTGACCGGCGGTCCTCGATGTCTTCGAGGGCGGCGGCCAGCAGGTCGAACTGCCCCTGCCAGTACTTGCTGTAGCGGTTGATCCACACGGCGGCGGCGAGGATCGGCCCGGCCTCCAGGCTGCAGCGGCTGATGCGGCCGGTCCGCTCCTGGCGGACCAGCCCGGCCAGCACCAAAACCCGGATGTGCCGCGACACCGCCTGCAGGGAGATGGCGAACGGCTGGGCGAGCTCGGACACCAGCAGCGATTCCTTATCTAGCCGCTCCAGGATCGCCCGCCTGACCGGATCCGACAGCGCGAAGAACACGCGATCGAGCTGTTCCTCGGCGATATCGCTGTGCTGCTCGTCCGGCCCGACGGCCCTGAGCGACGCGGTTTTCCTCATCATGGCGGTTTACTATCAATTGACACGTTGAGTGTCAACCGATAGATTGACATTAACCGCCGCCCCGTCCAAGGGCGGCGGCGTCGCATGGGAGGGAGGACCGAGCGATGCCCACGAAATTCACCGGCGGCTGCGCCTGCGGCGCCATCCGCTACGAGATCGCGGGCGAGCCGATGCTGGCCGCCCATTGCCGGTGCCGCGACTGCCAGCGCGCTACGGGAACCGGCCACTCCAGCTTCATGCTTTTCGCCGACTCGGCGTTACGGATGACTGGCAAGCCCAAATATCGCGACTGCAAGGCGTTGAGCGGCAACACGGTGAGCCGCGGATTCTGCCCCGACTGCGGCTCGCCCCTGATCGCCCGGAGTTCCGGTTATCCGGGCACGATCACGGTCGCGCCGGGTAGTCTCGACGATCCCAGTCGTTTCAATCCGCAGATGGTCCTGTTCGCGGCGAGCGGCCAGCCCTGGGACCACCACGACCCGGCGCTGCCGAGCTTCGCCACCTCGCCGCCCGCCGACAAGACGGGGGGCGGCTGAGAACGCGGCCCCGGGGACCGGTTCTCTGGAAAGCCGCTTCGGCGGCTAGTATCCTCGCCCCCGCGTGGCACCGTTCTCCGAAGGGGGCTCCGTTGACCGACCACATTTCCGCCGGGGCGGCCGGCGCCGGCCGCCGCTCCGTCGCCGAGATCTTCCTGGTCTTCCTGCGCCTCGGGCTGACGTCGTTCGGCGGCCCGATCGCCCATCTCGGCTACTTCCGCGACGAGTTCGTGGTTCGCCGCCGGTGGCTCGACGACCGCGCCTACGCCGACTTGGTGGCGCTGTGCCAGTTCACGCCGGGCGCCGCCAGCAGCAAGGTCGGCATCGGCATCGGCCTCAGCAAGGGCGGGCTGCCGGGCGCGCTCGCCGCCTGGCTCGCCTTCACCCTGCCGTCGGCCGTGGCGCTGGTGCTGTTCGCCTTCGGGGTCGCCACCTACAGCGACGTCCTCAGCGCCGACAACCTGCACGGCCTCAAGGTGGTGGCGGTCGCCGTGGTGGCGCTCGCCGTGTGGGGCATGGCGACCAAGCTGTGCCCGGACGCGCCCCGGGCGACTGTCGCCGTCGCCGCCGCGCTGGTGTTCACCGCCTCGCCGACGTCGCTGGCGCAGATCGCCACCATCGCCGGCGGCGGCCTGATCGGCCTCGCCTTCCTCAAGAGCTCCGGCGACGGCGACCATGCGCCGATGGCGTCCGGCATCGGCCGCGCCGGCGGCGCCGTGGCGCTGACGCTGTTCTTCGTGCTGCTGGCCGGCCTGCCGGTCCTCGCCGCCGTTTTTCCGGGCCACGCGCTGGCGATTTTCGACAGCTTCTACCGCTCCGGCTCGCTGGTGTTCGGCGGCGGCCACGTGGTGTTGCCGCTGCTGCAGTCGGAGGTGGTGCCGCCGGGGTGGATCGGCAACGACACTTTTCTGGCCGGCTACGGCGCCGCCCAGGCGGTGCCGGGGCCGCTGTTCACCTTCGCCGGCTACCTCGGCGCCATCATGACGCCGGAGCCGCGCGGCTGGCTTGGGGCGCTGATCTGCCTCGCCGCCATCTTCCTGCCGTCGTTCCTGCTCACCGTCGGCGCGCTGCCGTTCTGGGAGCAGCTTCGCCGGGTGCGCGCCATCCGCTCGGCGCTGGCCGGCGTCAATGCCGTCGTCGTCGGCCTGCTGCTGGCGGCGCTCTACGATCCGGTGTGGACGAGCGCCATCACATCGGCGGCCGACTTCGGCCTCGCCTTGACGGCGTTTGCGCTGCTGGCGTTCTGGAAGCTGCCGCCGTGGCTGGTGGTGGTGCTGACGGCGCTCGGCGGTTGGGCGGTCGCCGCCGTTCCCGGCATGATCTAGGGGCGGCGGGCGGATTGCCGCCGGTCAATCGTCGCCTCGGTCCTTCGCGGACGTGGAACTGGACGGCGACGGCGACGCGGCGGGGGCGGCGGGGTCGGTCCCTTCCTTCAAGGCCTGCCGCCGGGCCGTGCGCTCCGCCTGGAGCTGCATTTTCTCGAGCTGCTTCCTCTGCTTCTTCTTTTCCCGCTCGGAGCGCTCGAATCGGTAGTTGGGTGTTCGCCGCATCGGCGATCCTTTCATGTCCAACCCTGTCCAACCCTGGGGCGCGCCCCCCGGGGAGAATATGGGGGAAAAGGGGGCAAAAGGGCGCGACAGGGCGCGTCGGTCCGCCAGAAGACCACACCCGGGGCGGCGAGGAAAGCCTTGCCGCCCTTGCCGCCGCGGCCCGCCGGTGGCCGCGCCGCCGAGCCCCGCCCGATCTCCGCTCTGGCCCCCGCCCCGGTTCGCGCCCCCGGCCCCGCCCCGACTGCCCACCCGGCCGCACGCCGCCTATCGACTCCCTCTGGGGTCTGGTATACCATGCCCGCCGCTCGGGACCGGACGGTCAACAGTCCGGCCGTGAGCGGGGGTGGTAGTCGGAGAACCGGCGCTCGATGCAATCCTATAACCTGTCGAAGCTCAGCATCCTGGTGCTGGAGAAGCACCTGCTCATCCGCAACCTGCTGACCGAGGTGTTCCGCGAGTTCGGCGTCTCGACGGTGATGAACACGCCGGATCCCAAGATCGCGTGGGAGATGTTCCAGCAGTTTCCGGTCGACCTGATCATGAGCGACTGGTCCGAGGGCCTCAACGGCATGGCGTTCCTGACCCAGATCCGCCAGGGCGCCGACAGCCGCGACCCGTTCGTGCCGGTGATCGTCTGCACCGCCAACACCGAGTACCGCCACGTGTGCACCGCCCGCGACCTCGGCATGACCGACTTCCTGGCCAAGCCGGTGTCGGCGAAGACCATCTATTCGCGCATCTGCGCCTCGATCGAGAACACCCGGCCGTTCGTCCGCGCCGCCGGTTTCTTCGGCCCCGACCGCCGCCGCCACGGCGACGACATGTTCGGCGGCATGGAGCGCCGCCTGCGGGCGTAGGCGCTTCGACCGACTCGGTCGTCATTCCGAACGGCAGGATTATTTCAAATCGTCACCCCCGCGAAAGCGGGGGTCCAGGGCTTTCAGAAAACTGGATTCCCGCTTGCGCGGGAATGACGACGACGATCGTCGAACGACGCCGTTCCCGCCCCCTGCCCGCCCGGCGTAGAATGGCGGCCATGGACATCGCACCATGATCTCCTGGACGGCAGCCATCAGGCAGGCGCGGCCGGGCGACGCCGGCGGCATCGCCGGCGTCGAGGTGGAAACCTGGCGCGACGCCTATCCGACCCTGGTGCCGCGCGCCTTTTTGATCCACCGCCTCGACGCGCGGCTCGGCGCCGAACGTTGGCGGCGGCGGATCGCCGGCGGCGAATCCGTCATCGTCGCCGCCACGGCCGGCGGCCGCATTGTCGCTTACGCCACCTGGGGACCGGCGCGGATCGCGTCGGGCTTGCCCGCCGAGGCGCGAGGCGCGAAGGCGGGGCAACTCTACGAGCTTTACGTGGCGCCGGCGGCGCGCGAGCGCGGCATCGGCCGGCGGCTATTGCGCGAGGCGGCGGCGCGGATGCTCGCCGCCGGCATGGCGGCGATGGCGGTCGAGGTGCTGGAGGGCAACCCGGCGCGCTGGTTTTACGAGGCATTGGGCGGCCGCCTCGCCGCCCGCGGCCGGCACGGGTTCGCGGGAAAGCGGCTGCCGACGGCGGTCTATGCCTGGGACGATCTCAGGGCGCTGGTCGGGGCGGCCAATCCGGAAGCGTCATGACGTGCGGCGGAGTGCGTTTTTGCCATATACCGCCCGCGTCTCCTCGGGTTCGCTTGTCGAACAACGCCGAACTGTGGTTCTGAAATCGACCAATGTGTGAACGGATTCACATTCAAATAAACATTGAGACGCCATAATCTTCAGCCCGCAAAACCCGTTGATTGGGGGCGGTGCTCATGCGCGCACTTTCGATTGTTTTGCTTTCCGCTTGGTTCGCCGGAAATTGGACGACCGTTGTCACGGCGGACGATCAATTGAAGCCGGGCATGGTCGTGGAAGGCTTCATCCGCGTCCCGAACACGTATACTCAAGTGGCCCTGCCGGAAGGAAAATGGGAGGTCGCGGGCGTTATAGAAAAAGCGAACAGCGTCGGAACCTATTTTCTGATGGCCAATTTGGTTCAGATATTCGACTGCAAGATTGCCAAGGCGATTCATTTTTTCTCGCCGATGCGATTGCGGTTGGGTGGTTTTGTTGAAAGCAAGTTTTGTTTGCGAGACGACATGCACTACCGGAAGACCTTGGCGAGCGGAGCCGGGAAGGACCAGGATTGCAGGTGGGTCAATCACCTTCGTGTCACTTTAGTCGGGTCAAAAGACGAACTGAAGAGTTCCACCGGAAAGTACTTGGAGGCCAAGAACATCGCGACCCCGAATCATCTTATCGACAGAGGGTTCCGCTTTGCCGATCAATTCAGGGATCTCACCGTCCACTATTTCGTCAATCCGGAGGTCGATGGGTTCTCGGCCTATCCGCGCACGAGCTGGGGCGACAGCCCGTGGCATCCGCAAAACACCGCCACGGACGCCGAGAAGAAAGCTTATATCGACCGGCAGATTGCCTGGGCCGAGGAGTGGTATCCCATGGTCAAGGCCGGGTGGGAGGGCAAGTTGACCGGCGCCCCCAATGCGCCGGCGGCCTCGGCGACTTCGCCCACCAAGTAGGCACGGGCAGGCATTCCGCTGCCGGCCGGCCGTCTGGTTCCGCGTAACCGCGCAGTGTGACCCTTAGCGGACACTCAGGGGATTAAGGGGGGCGATGATCGGCCGCCGAAATCCGGGGATTTCCGTGCTCTAGTTCTTCTTCCTGACGAACAGGAAGTCGCCGCCGTCGTGGCCGGCCTCGCGCACGTCGGCGTACTGCGGCGTCTGCTGGGCGGCCACCATCACCGGCCGCCGCATCTGGCTGAACAACGTGGTGCCGTCCATTACCGAGGGATTGGCGCCGAGCGCGTCGATGAACGCCTTGGCGAACGGCGAATGGCCGCCGCCGCCGGCATCGGCCACCGGCTCCAGGCCGCCCGAGGTGATGGCGACGCGCGCCCACTTTTCCGCCATCCGCTTCCAGTAATCTCCCGTCCGCGTCCGCGTGCCGACGTCGGCCGAGCGCGTCAGGGTGCCGGAATAGCAGCTGTCGGCGACCACCATCACGTGCTTGGCGCCGAGCGTCTTTAGAGTGTCGCTGACGGTGGCGTTGGACACCCAGCCGCTTCGCCGCTTCGGCCGCGCGTCCACCGGCAGCCAATAGCCGCGGTCGGCGCCTTTGTCCAGCCAGCCGTGGCCAGCGTAGTAGATCAAGAGGTTGTCCTTGGGCCCCAGGGTTTCCCGGTAGAGGTCCAACTTGTCGACGATCTGGCGCGCGTCCGGGTCGACGAGCAGCGTCACGCTGAAGCCGTAGTCCCGCTCCAGCACCTCGGCGACGGCGCGGGCGTCGTTGATCGCGGTGTTGAGCTTCGGCAGCTCCTTGTAGTTGTCGATGCCGATGACCAGGGCATGGTAGCGGCCGAACTCGACGCCCCGGAAGGATTCTCCCGCAGCGCCGGACTTCTCGTCGCGGCGCGCGGCGAGCGACTGTTTTAGGCGCGCCATCTCGGCCTCGCGTGCCTTCAGCGCCCGATCGGCTTCCTGCGCTTCGCGCTTCAGGCGCTCGACCTCCGCCCGCATCGTCTTGTCCGGGCCACCGACGGCGGCGGTCCCTTGCGCCGCCGCCACCAACTCGGGCGACGTTCCGAGCGGAAAGTCGACACCGCGAAGCAAAAGCGTTTCCGTCTCGTCTTGACCCAGGTTGGCGACCTTCGGGAAGTTCCCTCCAAGTCTCTGCGTGCCGGTACCCGTTCTCTGCGACCGCACAATCAACCCGGTGGCCGGGTGGTACCATTTGCGGCCGCGGAACCCCATGCCAAGGTCGGAACTGCCCCGTTCCTCGACGACAAAAGTGTGGAAACGCCGGCCGCCGACGTCGACCGTCTCCGTCCCGACCACCTTGAGCACGACCGTCCAGCGCTGCGGTATGGCGACGTAGCGGGGGGATGCTTCATCCAGCCGGTACGTCGTCTCCTTGCCCACGGCGAGCGGCCACAATGTCTCCAGCTTTTTCCTGTTTTCCGATGTGAGGTCGGATTCGACGGGCTCCTGACCACCGGCGTATGTGACGAAAGTGTCCGTACCATATTCCCCGAACAGGGCGTAAAGGCTGACGTAGGTGGCGGCCTTGTCGCCGACGTTCTTCTTCACCACCGTGGCGTAGCCTTTCGCCTCGGAAATGGTGTCGGTGCGCTTGTCGTATATGATGTTGGTGCCGACGGGGAGCGGCTTGTATTCGGCCGGCGGCAACGCCGGCCCCTCGGCGGCCGGCGACGCGCCGGCCGCGAACACAAATTGCGCGGCGATCAGGGCCGCCGCGGCCAACACTTTTGCGGAAGAGATCGTTCTCGCAACGCCCATTCGGCCCTCCCGCCAAATGACGTGAACGAGTGCAATCAGACTATCACGATCCACGAATGGTTGCTAACAGTGAACATGCGCGAACACCCTAGCGAAAACGCGTTTCGAGGTCTGTGAACGCGTTAACAAATGCGTGCAAATTCCATAGGCAGCGTCCTCGAAACCCGCGCCTTCATCTCCGTTTGTGGATAAATGCCGACGTACCTCGACCGAGACATCATCTACGTTCGATACCCCTCGATTCGGACGCCGGGACGCCGGCACTTCGACATCGTGATTGGGAAGGCCCGGGTGTATCGAGCACCGAGCTTGTGTCCGCCCATCGTTCGATATTTATTCTTGACAGGCCCGGTTTTCTGTGATTTATTTCCGATTTCCATTATGGATAGGAAATAACGGGTTGAGGCGCGGAAAATCCAAAATGATGAAAAATGATGAGTTGCTAAAAATTTTCCGGGGCGTTAATCGCGCCGGATCAAAGGGTTAGGCGAAAACCGGCGGCCAAAAATGACGAGTTTCGGACGAGTTTTCGACCAGCCGCGAGCGCGTATCGGGCGAGCCCGGGACGAGGGTTCGACGATGGCCGGACGCGCGGCCGCTAAGCTTTCCGCGCCACCCCGCCGGCGCGCCCGGGCGCCGGCGCGCCGAGGTGGACATTGTGGACATCCGTGGACGCCGGGGCGCCCGCATGTCCACGCCAGGCGGGGCGGAAACCCGCGGCAGCGCGGCGGCGAATGCGGACAAAGGTGGACGAATGTGGACGGATGTGGACATTTCCTCGAACCCGGCCGGCGCGGCGAGCGGCGAATCGCCGGCGTCACGGCGCCGCGGCGCCGCCGCCGACCGCCGGCAGGCGGCGCTTGTGCAGCACCGGCATCACCTCGAAGTAGGGCCGGATCACCGGCGAGGTCGAGGCCTCGAACTCGGCCAAGCTGCCGTCGAACAGCACCTTGCCCTGGTGCAGCAGCACGGTGCGCGGCTTCAACCGGCCGAGCAGGTCCTTGTCGTGGGTGACGATGACGGTGGTGCGCGCCGGCTCGCCCGGGCGCTCCGCCTCGTGGGTGGCGACGATCAGGTCGTGGACGTGGGCGGCGCTGGTCGGGTCCAGCCCCGTCGTCGGCTCGTCGTAGAACAGCGTCACCGGGTTCATGCTCAGCGCCCGGGCCACCGCCAGGCGCTTCGCCATGCCGCCGGAGAGGCCCTCGGTGGCGTGGCCCAGGAACTCGTCGTCGGCGGGCAGGTCGACCGCCTTCAGCACCCGGCGGGCGATCGCCCCGATCTCGTCGTCGGGGAGGTTCTTCACCTCGCGCAGCCACAGCGCGATGTTGTCGAACACGCTGCCGGAGAACAGGGCGTTGCGCTGGAACACCACGCCCCAGTGCATGTGGATGCGGTCGAGCTGGTCGGCGTCGATGTGCGCCAGATCGACCAGCGGGCGCGTGGGCAGCGAATGGTCGGTGACCAGCACGCGGCCCTTGTCGGGGGCGAGCTGGCCGAGGATGTGGTTGATCAGCACCGTCTTGCCACAGCCGGAGCCGCCGACCACGGCGACCACGTCGCCGCGGCGCACGGTCAGGTCGACGCCGGCCAGCACCCGGTTGCCGTCGAAGGACTTGTGCAGGCCTTCGATGCGGATCTCGACCGCCGCCGGCGGCGGCTTGCCGGTATCGTCGCTGGCGTCCATGGCCGCACCCTAGCGGATCGCCGGGCGGGCTGGAAACAACCGATGGCGGCTACGAGCGGCCGGCCGGCGTCGCCGGTTGCGCCCCGGCCTGCGGCTTGGCGGCGGGGGTCGCCGGCGGCGTCGCCGGACCCGGCTGGGCGGGCCTGGCGCCCGGGACGGCCCCCGGGGCAGCCGCCGGGGCAGTTGGCGTGCGGCTCGGCGCGGCGCCCTTCGGCTTCGGCGCCCTCGGCTCGTCGGGGGTCACCGAATCCTGCAGGCTGCGGCCCGGCACCAGCTCGCTGAGCGTCTGCGTCTTCAGGCGCTCGCGGTAGGCGGTGAGGAACGACTTGAATTGCTCGACCTGCTGCACCACGCGGGCGACCTCGGACGGCCTGACCAGGCCCTCCACCGGCGGCGACGCCACCAGCCGGAAGGCGTCCTTGAGCGGCGTCTTGTCCATCTCGGCGGCGTAGTCCTCGCGCAGCCGGGCAAGCGCCCGCTCGTTGCCGCTGAGGGTCAGCGCGATGGCGTAGTTGAGCACGTGGCTCGCCTGCTCGACGTCGAGCGGCTGGCCGGGCTTGGCGTCGGTGACGCGCAGCAGCCGGCGCATCGTCTGGCCGACGTTGTTCCAGTCGCGGGCGTTCCAGAACACCTCGGTGCGCAGCAGTTCGGAGTCGCGGCTGTTGTCGCCGATCAGGATGTCGAGGGCGCGCTGGGTGTTGCCCTTGCCGATCTCGGCCTTGACCCGGATGTGGCGGCGCTGGGTAACGAGCGCGTCCGGCATTCCCGGCGTCTCGGTCTCGGACAAGACCTGCAGCGCCTGGTCGTGCTCGCGGGCCATCACGTGGATCAGCGCCAGCTGGGTGCCGACGCGCGCCTTCTCGACGCCCTGCAGGCGGAACTTGACCTGGTTGGCGAGCACGTTGGTCGCCCGGTCGATGAGGTCGACGCCGACCAGCCGGTCGGCGAGGCGGCGGATCATCTCGTCACCCTTGACGCCGGCCGGGGTCAGCTCCTTGAACTCGTCGTAGACGGCGAGCGCGGTCACCGGCGCGATGTCGTCGGCGGCGTCGTCGAGGAACAGCCGGACGAAGGCGTCGGACATCGCCTGGGTGATCGCCGGTGCCTCCGGGTGGGTGCGGTAGTAGGTCGCCGCCTGGCGGTACGCGGTGAGGCCCTCGCGGTAGAGGTTCTCCTCGATGTAGAGCGCGCCGAGCCGGCGCAGCAGCCGGAACTCGAATTCGTCGCCGCGCCAGGCGAACCGCAGCTTCTCGAGCTCGCGGATCGCCTCGGCGCGGTTGATGCGCTCGAGCTTCAGCAACAGCTCGGCGCGCGCCACCACCGCCTTGGCGCGGCTCGGGCGGTGCGGGCCCTGGATGACGGTTTCGTACTTGGCGACCGCCTCGTCGAACTTCTCCTCCTGCTCGAGGACGCGGCCCTCCTCGTAGTCGAGCTGCGCCTTTTCGATGCGGTTCAGCGCGTCGATGCGGAGGATGTCGATGAATTGCTTGGCTTGCTTGAGGTCGCCCTGGCTGAGCGCGGTTTCCATCACCACCGCGCCGAGCGGCACCTTCAGCGACTTCGGATAGGGCTGAATGATCGGGCCGGTGCGCTTCAGGTCCTGCGCCGCGCCGTCGAGGTCGCCGGCGGTGGCGCGCGTCGCCGCCAGCCAGAACGCCGCCTCGTCGTTGCCCTTCAGGCTTTGGTGGCTGAAGTCGGCGTGGGCGTCCTCGAGCCGGCCGAGCATGTAGCTGGAGCCGCCGCGCAGCAGGCGGAACTCCGGCTCGCTCTCCGCCTCGGCGCGGTCGCCGGCGACGCGCTTCAGCACCCCCAGCGCCTCGGCGTGGAGGCCGTTGGCGAACAGGAATCGCGCCAGGTCGAAGCGCGCCTGGTGGCGCTTGTCGATGTCCGGTTGGGCGGCGGCGGCCGTCAGCTCCTGGCGGCGCACCATGATGGCGGCCAGGGTCTTGACCTCCCAGGGCTCAAGCTTGAGCACCCGGGTCAGCGGCTTGAGCGCCCCGAGCTTGGCGCGCTCGGCGGCCTCCGCCGACACCGCCGAGATGCGGAGCTCGCTGACGCTGGTCACCTCGACGCCCTCGCGCATCGGGTTGACGCGGATGTCGTCGGCGGTCGGCTGCACGACCATGCCTTGGGCGGTCGTCAGGAACCGCATCTGCGGGTAGATGTATTCGAACGCCATGCCGTGGCCGAGCGGGATCAGCGGCACGATCACCAGGTTGTCGCCGACCTCCGGGTCGATGACGCCGATCGGGGCGCCGGGCTCCGGCACCGGCACGAACAGGCGGGCGCCGACCGGCGATTCCGGCTGCGCGGTGATGGCGAGCGGCGTCTCCGGCTCCAGCGGCTGCTTGCGGAAGTCCAGCAGCCACGCCAGCCCGTCGCGGCGGACGCCGGGGTTGACGCCGCCGACGGTCGAGATGCGCAGCACGGTGCCGTTGGTGGTGCCCATCTGCTCGATGCCGCGGATCAGGTTGCCGCCGGTCTTCATCAGCGCGGCGACGTCGATCGGGGCCGCCTTGTCGAATGCCACCCACAGCGTACCGGCGCGGCGGAACACGGCGGCGCCGACCGGCTCCTGCCAGTCGATGCGCAGGGTCACCGCGTCGCCGGGCGCCACCTTGGGCGCCGCCGGGGCGGGCTGGGCGGCGACGGCAACGGCGCCGGCCGGCGTTTGGGCCGGCGCGGCGGCCGG
>Ga0209399_10000539_pt1 | contig 22447 bp, 18 predicted proteins | sample OV2TP3_FD_184130 | JGI IMG/M metagenome (GOLD analysis project Ga0209399, IMG submission 184130) | Hot spring microbial communities from Beatty, Nevada to study Microbial Dark Matter (Phase II) - OV2 TP3 (SPAdes) (version 3) | ecosystem: Environmental > Aquatic > Thermal springs > Hot (42-90C) ... | reverse complement strand
GGACGAAGCCGGCGTCCGCGGCCTGGTCTGCCTCGGCTATCCGTTTCATCCCCCTGGTCACGCCCTGGCCAAGCCGGCGACGCCCGAGAGGCTGGCCCATCTCGCCCGCCTGCGCACCCCGACCCTGATCTGCCAGGGCGAGCGCGACGCGCTCGGCTCCCGCGCGGAAGCGGAATCCTATAAGCTGTCGCCGGCGGTGCGCGTCCACTGGCTCGCCGACGGCGACCACGGCTTCAAGCCGCGCGTCGCCTCGGGGCTCAGCGAGGCCGATAACCGGCGCCAGGCGATCGCCGCCGTCGCCGCCTTCGCCCGTCTGCCTTAAAAAGGGTAGCTTCGACCATGCGTCTCGACCACCTGACCGTCCGCACCGACGACCTGGAGGCGACCAAGGACTTCTTCGTCGACGTGCTCGGCCTCGCGGTCGGCGAGCGGCCGGCGTTCAGGTTCCCCGGCTACTGGCTCTACAACCGCGAGCGCCCGATCGTGCATCTGGTGCCGGCGGGCCCGGCGCAGCGCTCGTACGTGCCCGGCCGCCGCGACGGCGCCGGCCTCGACCAGGGAACCGGCGCCGTCGACCACGTCGCCTTCTTCGGCGACGACCACGACGGGCTGATCGCCCGGCTGAAGCGCCGCAAGCTGGAGTTCACCGAGCGTACCCAGGTCGGCACCGGCACTCGCCAGGTGTTCGTCGCCGGCCCGCACTCACTCGTGGTCGAGATCGACTTCGCGCCCAAGGCGTGAGGCGTTGGTCGGAAATGGGTCCCGTCAATTCAATTTCGAGATCGTCACCCCCGCGAAAGCGGGGGTCCATGTCTGAACCGCTTCGTTACGGTCACCCTGGATTCCCGCTTGCGCGGGAATGACGGTGTTTGACGCCATGTTCCCCATCGAACCCTCGGTGCTCGGCGCGTTCGTCGTCGCCTCGATCGCCATCGTCACCTCGCCGGGGCCGGACACGGTGCTGGTGCTGCGCTACGCGCTCAACGGCGGCCGCGGCCTGGGGCTGGCCGCCGTCTCCGGGGTGCAGCTCGGCCTCGTCGTCCACACCACGCTCGCCTTACTCGGCATCTCGTTGTTGATCGCCTCGTCGCCGCCGCTGTTTCGCGCCGTCGCGGTGGCCGGGGCGGCGTACCTGGCGTGGCTCGGCTGGCAGAGCCTCTCGGGCCGCGGCGGCCTCGAGCTCGCCGCCGACGGCCCGGTCGCCGGCGCGGCACGGGCGATGCGCGAGGCGGCGCTGTGCAACATCCTCAATCCGAAGGTGATCCTGTGGTACCTGGCGCTGCTGCCCAACTTCATCGACCCGGCGCGCGGCGTCGCCCTCCAGGTGCTGGCGCTGGCCCTCGTGCTGATCGCCATCAACGTCGCCTGGCAGGTGCCGATGGCGCTCGCCGCCGGGTCGGTGCGCGACTGGCTCGGCCGCGCCGACGTGCGGCGAGCCGTCAACAGGCTATCCGGGGCGACCCTGATCGGCATGGCCCTCGTCATGCTGGCGCAGCATTTCCTTTGACGGAGGCGCGCGGCCGATGACCATGAGCCCGGAGTTCCGCGACTATCTGTTGGACATGCTGCGGCCGCTCGGCGCGGTGACGGCGCGCGCCATGTTCGGCGGCGGCGGGCTTTATCTCGACGGCACCATGTTCGCGCTGGTCTTCGACGACACGCTTTACCTGAAGGCCGACGCCGAGACGAAGGGCGAGTTCGAGGCCCGCGGCATGGAGCCGTTCACCTACGAGATCGAGGGCCGCCCGGGCGCCGTCGAGATGTCGTACTGGGAGGCGCCGCCGGACCTGCTCGACGACGCCGACGAGCTCACCGCGTGGGGCCGCCGCGCCTGGCAGGCGGCCCGGCGCGCCAGCGTCAACAAGAGGAAGCCCGGCAAGGCCGACCGCAAGCGCGGGCGACGAGCGCGGCGATGACCGGCGGCCGTCTCGCCAAGCGCTCGGTGCGGATCGCCGGCCACGCCACCAGCGTGTCGCTGGAAGAGACGTTCTGGCGGGCGCTGGCCGAGCTGGCCCGGGCGCAAGGGATTTCCGTCAACGCGCTGATCACCCGCATCGACCGACGGCGCGGCGCCGGCGGCGGCAACCTCTCCAGCGCCATCCGCGTCCACGTGCTGGAGAACGTCCGGCGAGGGTGAGCGCAATCAGGGCTTGACAAGCCGGGGATTTCGTTCTATATATGTTCTTTTCCCCGCCTTCGCTCCAATAGGAGCTTCGGTGGGTCTTGCCCGCCGTAGCCGAGCCGAGCGAGGCGAAGGCGGGGCGCTCTTGGACATCGTGAATAGGTCTTGGATCCGGCCGCGGCGGTCCGGGCCGCGAGGGCGGCGCGTTGCCGCCGCGACGCCGGTGAATCGACGGGTGAACGTGGACGGATGTGGACGTTTTCTCGCAGCGGCCCCGCCGCCCCGTCGACGGAAACTGCTTTGGCGACAACGGCTTGCGGCACCGTCGGCGGGACGGCCGCGGCACCGGTCGCGGGCATCGCCGAAATGACGACCGATGACGACCGATGACGACCAATGACGACCAATGACGACCTTTTTTAAAAAAAATCGGTCGACGCCTTTCAAGAAAAAATCGCTTCACCCGCCCGGCCGACGCGCCGGCGCGCGCCGCGCCGCCGCGGATGGCGACGGGCGACCCATCCACCTGCCCGGTAGCGGCGCCTAGCGCCGGAACAGGTCCTTGAGGATGTCCTCGGGGCGGATCTTCTTCTGCTGAGTGGTCGGCTGCTGCTGTTGCGGCTGTTGCTGCTGCGGCTGCGCCTGGGTCGGCGCCGGCTCGCCGGCGGTGCCCGGGTCCTGGCCCGGCTGGCCGCCGCCGAGGATGCCCTGGATCAGGCCGCCGACCGCCGGCGGCGCCTTCTTCAAGAGCTTGTCGACGCCCGGCACCGGCAGCACGCCGCCCGGCAGCTTGCTGGTGTCGAGGCGCACGGTCGGGGCGTCGAGCCGGCCCTGCACGGTGAACGGCACCGCCTGCGTCACCTTGGCGCCGGTGCGCCGTTCGAGCAGCGCCGTCAGCACGTTCTGCGACAGCTGCATCTGGCCGGCGACGTCGATGCGCCAGCGCGCCAGGTCGACCGACCCTTGCGCGGCGCCGTTGCCGAGCCCGGAGACCAGCTTGAGGTCGGCCGAGCGGCCGACGCCGCCGGCCATCTGGAAGCTGCCGGAGATGTCGGCGAGGCCGTCGCCCGGCCTGGCGCCGCCGAGCACGCCGGTGAACTGGTTGAGCGCCGCCACCAGGCCGAAGGCGCCGGCCATGGCGCTGCCGCCGCCGGCCTGCGACACGTCGACGCCCTTCATGGCGAACGAGCCGTCGCCGCCGAGCCCGGCGATCATGTCGGCGACGCTGCCGCCGGACGTCTGCAGCTTGCCCTTCATCGACATGGTGCCGGTGGCCAGCGCCTGGCCGGTGACCGCGGCGGTGGCCTGGTTGACGCTCATGGCCTCCAGATTGAACACGGTCTCGACGCGCGGCCGCCGGGTGGTCGAGGCGACGGCGGTGGCGTTGAGCGCGCCGCCGAACATCCGCCCGTTCAGCCGATCGGCGGTGAGCCGGCCGTTGGCGAGGCGCACGCCGACGTCGGCGGCCTCGAGGCGGTATTTCTGGACCTGCACCAGCGGCGAGGAGAATGCGATCTCGCCGTCGATGGCGGCGAGGCCGGAGAGGTCGAGCGGATCGCGCGACCAGCGCGCATCGACGGGCGCCGTGGCGGCGGGCACGACGCGCGGGGAGCCCGGCCAGGCATCGAGCGACGCGGCCTTCTGCGCCGGCAGGAATGCGTCGAGCACGACGGCGCCGGCGGTCAGCGTCGCAGTGACTTTGGGGCGCGCCCCGGTGAGTGCAATGGCAATGTTGCCGCCGATCTGCGCGTCGCCGAGCTTGGCGGCGAGTTCGCTGAGCGTCACCGCCGCCGGCCCGCCGGCGAGCTTACCCGTGACGTCGAGGGCTCCGATCGGGCCCACCGGCCGGTAGCCGCCGCCCAGCGTCTTGAGCAGCACGGCGGTGTCCGGATGGCGGGCGGCGAGGGTGAAGTTGACCATGTCGCCGGCCGCCAGCACGCTGACCGGGCCGTTGACCGTGAGCGCGCCGCCGGCCGCCTTCACGGTTAGCGCCAGGGTCGGCTGCACCAGGGTGCCGTCGAGCTCGCCGGTGGCGCTGACGGCGCCCAGCGACTTGGCCGCCGGCGCGTCGACGCCGGCCAGCCGCAGCAGTCGCGCCGCGTCGGCGGCGGTGAGCTGGAACCTCAGCTTCTTGGCCTGCGGGATGGCGTCGAGGCCGTCGATCTGGCCGTCGACGACGGCGGCGGCGCCGGCGCCCTCGAGGCGCAGGTTCAGGCGCGGCGCGTTGAGCGCCCCGTCGAGGCGGCCCTTGAGGGTGACGGCGCCGAGGTCCTTCGGCGGCACCGGCGCGTTGACGCCGGCGAAGCGCAGGAATCGGGGCGGATCGTCGGCGACGACATCGAACTTGAGGCCGGCGGCGGTCGGCTGGCCGCCCAGCTTGTCGACAATGCCGGCGACCGACGCCGTGGCGCCGGGCATCTTGGCGATGGCGAGGCGGCGGATCTCCAGCCGGCCGTTGTGCAGCGTGCCGTCGAAGGCGACGTCCTTGATCTGGTTGCCGCGCAGCACCAGGGTGTTGACCCGCGCCTTGAGGTTGGCGTCGAACTCGGTGAGCGGCTTCAGCACCGCCAGGACGTTGTCGGACTTGGCCGCGGCGGCGGGCGTCGTCGCCGGCTTCTTGGCGGCGCCGCGCTCCGGCGCGCCGGCGGCGGGCTTGGCGGGCGCGGCCGAACCGTCGGGCAGATAGGGGTCGAGGTTGAGCCTGTCGAGGATGATGTCGGCGCCGAACGACGGCCGCTTGGTCAGCGCCACGGTCACGCCGCCGGTCAGCCGCGACGAATCGAACTGCAGGTCGAGGTTGCGGAACTCCGCCTGCTTGGGAGTGGCCGCCACCCGCGTCGCCAGCGTCAGCTTGCGCAGCCGGTCGGGCGCCAGGCCGTCGACGCCGGCGCCGAGCCACGTCATGACGCCGTGGAAGTCGTTGACGGTGCTCTCCAGCTCGCCCTCGAAGCGCGGCTGACCCTCGACGGCGGTGACGAAGCCGAACACCGCCAGGTCCGAGCCGCCCGGCAACTGCGCCGACAGCTGGCTCACTGTGACCTCGCCGTTGTTGAGCTCGGCGTTGAACACCGCGTGCTTGATCAGGCCGCCGCGGAACGTCACCGCCTCGGCGGACAACGCCAGCGACCCGGAGACGTCGCGCGGGATGGCGAAGGCCGCGGTCGTCGCCTGGGCCGCCGGCGCCGGCGCCTTCGCCGCGGGCACCGCGGCCGAACCCTTCGCCGCCGGTTGCGGATCGGCGCCGACGGCCGGGGCGACGCCGATCGCCAGCCACTTGTCGAGGTCGACGCGGCTGGCGGCAACGCGCGCGGTGACGGTGAGCGTCTTGCTGGCGTCGACGGTGATTTCGCCGGTCGCCTGGGTGGTGCCGAAGCGCAACGACAGGTCCTTGATCGCCACCCCGTCGACGGCGCCGGCGAGGTTGCCTTCGAAGCCGAAGTCCTGGCCGAGGAACGGCGGCAACGCGGCGCCCGGCTGCGCCGCCTCGATCAGGCGGGCGAGCGAGGCGCCGCTGCCCTTCATCTTGCCCTTGACCTTGGGCACGCCTTCGAGGCCGACGGCGGTGCCGACCAACTGCAGCGTGGCGTTGCCGGGCGCCATGCCGAGCTTGAGGTTGAACGGCACCGTGCGGCCTTGGATGATCTCGCCGACCTTGGCGTCGAAGCTCAACGGCAGGCCGCGGACCTTGAGGCTGCCGCCGCTTTCGAACGGCCCGGTCAGCGAGGCGGCGGAGAAGTTGGCGGCGATCTGCTCGATCCGCTCGACCGTGCCGGCCTTGGCGTCGCGGTAGATCAGCGTGCCGTTGGTGATGGTGAAGTTCTCGAACGCCACCCGCGCCGCGCCTGTGCCGGCAGGGGCGGCGGCGGGCGCGGCGGGAGGCGCGGTCGGCGCCGTCGCGGGCGGCGACGCTGTCGCGCCGGCGGCCGGTGGCACCGCGGCGGTATTGGTTCGGCCGGCGTCGAACGACCAGTTCTTGCGCCCGTCGGCCAGCACTTCGAGCTCGATCACCGGATCGACCAGCTTGATCCGCTTCACCTCGACGCGGCCGGCGAGCAGCGGCGCCAGCGCGATGCGGACTTCCAGGAGCTTCAGGCGCGCCATGTGCGGCGACGCCGCGCCCTCGAGGTTGGCCAGCGCGACGCCATTGGCGATCAGCGCCGGCGCCGGCAGGACCGTGATCTTGATGTCGCCGCCGATCGTCAACTGGCGGCCGGTGAGCGCCTTGGCCTGGGCCTGGATGTCGCCCTTGTAGTGATTCCAGTCGATCATGCCGGGAACGACCAGCACGCCGGCGATCAGCAGCACCAGCAGGACGGCGACGACCGACAGGGCTTTCTTCACGAATTCGGCTCCCGGATGGGCGGCGGGGCGGCGGGCGGCGGCCCCGATTCCGACGGCGATACTAAGGGTAGTTTGGGATCAGGGCAAACTTATGGCAGACCGTCGCCGGTCCGCAGTCGGTCAGGGGCCGGCGTTGTTCCGCCTTTTCACCAGCTTGTAGGCTTCCATGACGACGACGGCGCTCAGTCCCAGTCCCAGCACCTGCAGCCAGTCGACGAATCCGACCGGCTGGATTTGCAGCACGTCGCGCAGCCCGGGCGTGTACATGGCGCCGATGTGGACGAGCTGGGCGGCGGCGACGGCGGCGACCACGAACCAGTTGGCGGCCAGCGGCACGGCGAATGCCGAGCGGGTCTCCGAGCGGCAGTTGAACACGTGGACGTTCTCGAACACGACCATCAGCAGGAACAGCAGGTTGCGCGCCTGGAACTCGTCGACGCCCGCGCTGAGGAGCCACCAGAAGAACGCGAACGCGACGGCGCCCATGAACGTCCCCGACAGCGCCGACTGCTCGATCATGGCGCGGTCGAAGATCGGCTGGTCCGGAGGCCGCGGGCGGCGGCGCAGGATTCCGGGCTCTCCCTTCTCGAAGGCGAGCGCCATGTCCTGAATGCCGTTGGTGACCAGGTTCAGCCACAGCAGTTGCGGCGCGAACAGCGGCAGCGGCACGCCCACGAACAACGCCAGGAAGAAGATGGCGATCTCGGCCATGCCGGTGCTGACCAGCAGGTAGATCACCTTGCGGACGTTGGCGTAGGCGACGCGGCCCTCCTCGACGCCGTTGACGATCGAGGCGAAGTTGTCGTCGGACAGGATCAGGTCGGCGGCGCCGCGGGCGACGTCGGTGCCGCCCTTGCCCATGGCGATGCCGATGTTGGCGGCGCGCAGTGCCGGCGCGTCGTTGACGCCGTCGCCGGTCATCGCGACGAAGTGGCCCTGACGGTTGAGGCTGTCGACGATCATCAGCTTTTGCAACGGCTCGACGCGGGCGAACACGCGGGTCTCGGCGATGCGGCGGTCGATGTCGGGCGACGACGGCCCGAATGCCGCCAGCTCGACGCCGGTCATCGCCCGGTCGCCGGCCGCCGCGATGCCGAGATCGCGGGCGATGCTCAGCGCCGTCGCCGGGTGGTCGCCGGTCACCATCTGCACGACCATGCCGGCGTCGTGGCAGACCCGAACCGCCTCCGGCGCCTCCGGGCGAAGCGGATCGATCAACCCGACCAGCCCCAGGAACTCCAGGTCCTCCAGGCGACGATCGGCCGGCGTGCGAGGCCTGTCGCCGGGTGCCGGCCCGCTCGCCACCGCCAGCACCCGGTAGCCCTCGGCGGCCAGGGCATGCGCCTCGATGAGCATGTCGCCGACGTCGATGTCGGCGCACATCGGCAAGACCACCTCGGCGGCGCCCTTGACGTGGGCCACGTCGCCGGCCTCGCCGCGGTTGATGCTGGCGGCGAATTTCAGCGACGGCTCGTAGGGTATGGCGCCGACCTCCGGATGGCGCTCGATCAACTCGTCGCGCATCAGCCCGAACTTGGCGGCCAACACCAGGAAGGCGACGTCGACGGTGTCGCCGAAATGCCGGAAGCCGTCGCCAGCGCGCCGGAACCCGGCGCCATTGCACAGCGCGCCGCTGACCGCCAGCCGCTTCGCCCGATCCAGCGTCGCCGGATCCAACGGACTCATCGGCCCGCCCAGGGAATCGTATCCCTCGCCGCCGATTTCGATGCTGCCGTGTCCCGGCAGCCACAAACGCCTAGCGGTCAGCACGTTGCACGTCAGCGTGCCGGTCTTGTCGCTGGCAATGACGGTGCACGAGCCGAGGCCCTCGACGGCCGGCAGCGAGCGCACGATGACGTTGCGCCGCGCCATGCGGACGCTCGCCACCGATAACGCCACGGTGATCGCCACCGGCAAGCCCTCGGGCAGCGCCGATACCGCCAGCGCGACGCTGACGACGAAGATCTCCGCCGGCGGCGCGCCCTGCAGCACCAGGGTGACGCCAATGCCGGCAATGATGGCGATGACGACTGCGCCGAATACCCTGGCGAACCGCTCGAGCCGGACGATCAGCGGCGGCGGCGACGCCGGCGCGACGGCCAACGCCTCCGCGATGCGGCCGAGCTCGGTCGCCGCCGCGGTGGCAACGATGACGCCCTCGGCGCGGCCGCTGTTCACCGTGGTGCCGGCGAACAGCATGTTGCGACGCTGCGTCAGCTGCGTCGCCTCGGGCAACACGGCGGCGGAATCCTTCTCCACCGGCACGGACTCGCCGGTGAGCAGCGATTCGTCGATCTGCAGCTCGCGATCGGAAAGCAGGCGCATGTCGGCCGGCACCAGGGTGCCGGATTCGAGCAGCACGATGTCGCCGGGCACCAGGCCGCGGCTCGCGACTCGCACCCGCTCGTCGTCGCGCACCACGGTCGCCTCGATCTCGATCATCGCGTCGAGGGCCTGGGCGCTGGTCTGTGCCTTGTTTTCCTGCGCCGCGCCGATGACGGCGTTGATTTGCAGGATGACGAAGATGAACAGCGCGTCCAGCAGCTCGCCGATGCCGATCGACACGATCGCCGCCGCCAGCAGGATGTAGATTAGCGGACTCCTGAATTGACGCAGGTAGATGACGAACAGAGACGGCGGCTTCGGGCGCGGCAGCACGTTGGCGCCGTGGATCCCGAGTCGCCGTGCCGCCTCCTCCGCGTCGAGGCCGTGGCGATCGGTGGCAAGCGCGCTCAGCGTCTCGTCGCGGGTGGCGGCGTGCCATGCGCGTTTATCGGTATTTTCCGGCGACATGGGGATGGCGGGCGTTTCCGGGCTGGCGGCTACTGAGGGCGACGACGCGGCGGAGCCTCACGGCACCACGATGATGGCGCGGAAGTCATTGACGTTGGTCAAGGTCGGCCCGGTCACCACCAGATCGCCGAGGGCGGCGAAGAACGAGTACGCGTCGTTGGCGTCAAGATATGCGCGGGCATCGAGCCCGGCCTTGGCGGCGCGGGCGAGCGTATCGGGACCGACGACGGCGCCGGCGTTGTCCTCGCTGCCGTCGATGCCGTCGGTGTCGCAGGCGATCGCAAAGACGCCGGGCGCGCCGTCGAGCGCGATAGCCAGCGCCAACAGGAACTCGCTGTTGCGGCCGCCCTTGCCGCGGCCGCGCACGGTGACCGTGGTCTCGCCGCCGGACAACAGCACCACCTGCGCGGCGATCGGCTTCTTGTTGGTGATGACGTCGGCGGCCAGGCGCGCCTGTTGCTTCGCCACCTCGCGCGCCTCGCCCTCGATGGCGTCGCCGAGGATGACCGTTTTGAAGCCGGCCTTCTCCGCCTCGCGGGCCGCCGCCTCCAGGCTTTCGCGCGGCCGGGCGACGATCACCGTCTCGGAGTTTCCGAATACCGCGTCGCCCGGCTTCGGCGTCTCATTGGCCGGATCGGCGAGGCAGCGTTCGACCGCCGGCGGCACCGAGATCTTGAACCTTTCGATGACCGCGCGGGCGTCCTTGAGCGTGCTTCGGTCCGGCACGGTCGGCCCCGAGGCGATCACCGCCGGGTCGTCGCCGGGCACGTCGGAGATCAACAGGGTCGCGACGCGCGCCCTGCCCGCGGCGGCGGCCAGCCGGCCGCCCTTGATCGCCGACAGATGCTTGCGCACCGTGTTGATGTCGCCGATGGCGGCGCCGCAACGCAGCAGCGCCTGGTTGACAGCCTGCTTGTCGGCGAGCGTCAGGCCGGCCGCCGGCAGCGCCATCAGCGCCGAGCCGCCGCCGGAAATCACCGCCAGCATCAGGTCGTCGGGGCCGAGGCCGCGGGCGATCCCGAGGATGCGCCGGGCGGCGTCGAGGCCGGCCGCGTCGGGAACCGGATGCGCCGCCTCGACGATCTCGATCCGCCGGCATGGCGCGGCGCAGCCGTAGCGGGTGATCACCAGGCCGGAGAGGTCGCCCGGCCAGTGGTCCTCGACCGCCTTGGCCATCGCCGCCGACGCCTTTCCGGCGCCGACGACGACGGTGCGGCCGTTCGGCGGCCGCGGCAGGTGCTTGGGCACGCACTTGGCCGGATCGGCGGCGGCGACGGCGGCCGCGAACAGCCGGCGCAGCAGGGTCTCTGGTTTTTCGCTGGTCACGTCGGACGGTCCGCCCGGGGCCCTAGACGCGGACGATCTTGCCGGGGTTCATGATGTTCTGCGGATCGAGCGCCGTCTTCACCGCGCGCATGACGCTGACCGCCTCGCCGTGCTCGGCGGTGAGGAAGTCGATCTTGCCGTATCCGATGCCGTGCTCGCCGGTGCAGGTGCCGTCCATGGCCAGCGCCCGCATCACCAGGCGCTCGTTGAACGCCTTGCATTTGGCGACCTCGGCCGCGTCCTGCAGGTCCATCACCACGACGACGTGGAAGTTGCCGTCGCCGACGTGACCGACGATCGGCGCCAGGAGCTCGGTCGCGTCGATGTCGCGGCGGGTCTCCAGGATGCATTCGGCGAGCCTGGAGATCGGCACGCAGACGTCGGTGGCCAGCGCCTTGGCGCCGGGGCGCAGCGCCAGGCAGGCATAATAAGAGTCGTGGCGGGCCTGCCACAGCCGGTTGCGATCCTCCGGCTTGGTCGCCCACCGGAAGTTGCCGGCGCCGAAGTCGGCGGCGATCGCCTTCACCTGCTCGACCTGCTCGACGACGCCGCGCTCGGTGCCGTGGAACTCGAAGAACAGCGTCGGCTGCACCGGGTAATCGAGCTTCGAGTGGCGGTTGATGGCGTCCATCTGCACTTCGTCGAGCAGCTCGATGCGCGCCACCGGAATGCCCGATTGGATGGTCAGCATGACCGTCTCGACCGCCGATTTCAGATCGGCGAACGGGCAGACGGCGGCCGACACCGCCTCCGGGATGCCGTAGAGCCTCAACGTCAGCTCGGCGATCACGCCGAGGGTGCCTTCCGAGCCGACGAACAGGCGCGTCAAGTCGTAGCCCGCCGACGATTTGCGCGCCCGGCGGCTGGTGCGGATGATGCGGCCGTCGGCCAGCACCACGGTCAGCGCCAGCACGTTGTCGCGCATGGTGCCGTAGCGTACCGCGTTGGTGCCCGACGCCCGCGTCGCCGCCATGCCGCCGAGGCTGGCGTCGGCGCCCGGATCGATCGGGAAGAACAGGCCCATGTCGCGCAGGTGTTCATTGAGCTGCTTGCGGGTGACGCCGGCCTCGACGGTGGCGTCCATGTCGCCGGCGTTGACGGCGACGATGGAGTTCATGCGCGCGAGATCGATGCAGACGCCGCCCTTCAGCGCCGCCACGTGGCCTTCGAGCGAGGTGCCGGCGCCGAACGGCACCACCGGGACATTGCGGCCGGCGCACACTTTCACGACCTCGCTGATCTCGCGGGTGGTCTCGGCGAACACCACCGCGTCGGGCGGATGCGGCGGGTGGTAGGACTCGTCCTTGCCGTGCTGCTCGCGGACGGCGGCCGAGGTGGAGACCCGGCCGCCGACGACGGCGCGCAGCGCCTGGATCAGGTCGTCGTTGACGCGGGCGGCGTTCGCGGTCACGGATCAGCCCAGCCGGAAAGACTTCAGGTACGCGGGCTCCGGCGTGCCTGAAGCCAATCGCGCGTCCGGCAGCGGCCGTCGCGTCCTGGTTTCGAGCGGCAGCACCCCGGCCCAGCAGGCGAGCGCATAGTCGGGCTCGTCGTCGATGGGGCCGCCGGCGCGCACCTTGGCCGATACCTCCTCGATCGGCATCACCAGCACGGTCGTCGCCTTGAGCTCCCGTTTGGTGGGCCCGCGCACCTCTCCCCAGCGGCCGGGAGCGATGCGCGTCATGAAGCCTTCGAGCGCGCGGGACTTTTCCGCTTCGCCGGTCACTGGGCGGGCGGTGCCGAGGATCATCACCGAGCGGTAGTTGAGCGAATGGTGGAAGCCGGAACGGGCGAGCACGATGCCGTCGAGATGCGAAACCGTCAGGCACGCCGGAACTCCGCCGGCGAGAGTCCGCAGCATCCGGCTCGCCGCCGAGCCGTGCCAATAGACGTGCTCGCCAGCGCGCCAGTAGGCGGTCGGCATCACGAAGGGCTGCCCGTCGATCACGTAGCCAACGTGGGCGAGCAGTCCGGCGTCGAGGACAGCGTTGACGGTCGCCTTGTCATGATGGCCGCGATCCGGCTTGCGCCGGACGCGCGTGCGAGCGGTCACCGGGTAGGAATCGGCGGCCATCCCTTGATCTCCCATCGGTCGAGGTGGCAGTCGGCGTAGGGTAGCGGCCCCCAGCGACGCCATCAAGCGACGCGCGATCGGCAGCGCTGTCTCAGCTTGGCCTCATCCTGAGGAGCCCCATCCCCTCACCCTTCGAGACGCGCGCTTGAGCGCGCTCCTCAGGATGAGGGGATGGGGCGTCTCGAAGGAGAAAGGCCAAACTGAGACACTACCCGGTCGGCCCGCCGGATGCACGGTATGCGCCGCGTCAGGTCGGGTTGCCCTTGGCGCGGCGGCGCAGTTCCTGGATGCGGTTGCGGATGCCTTCCATGTGCGGATGGATCTCGAGCGCCTTCTCCCACACCTTGACCGCCGCGTCGGCGTCGCCGAGGGCGTCGTAGATCAGTCCCATGCCGGAAAGCGCCCCGAAGTGGCGCGGCTCGAGCGCCAGCGTGCGGCGGATGTCGTCCACCGAGGCGGCGTAATCGCCCATCATGTAGTAGATCGTGGCGCGCTTGTTCCAGCCTTCGGCGAAATCGGGGGCGGCGCTCACCACCCGGTTGAAATATTCCAACGACCGCCGCAAGTCCCCCTGGCTGGCGGCAACGATGCCGAGCGCCATGGTGCGGTCGACGGCCTCCACCCCTTTGCGATGCCAGAGATCCCAAATGACGTTCTCGATCGCCTTAGCCTCCGCCGGATTGGTGGACGTCCGGAGGCGCTGGAATAGGCCGTCGAGTTCCGGGCTTTTCTGGTCCGCCGCGGCCGTCGCAACCGACACCAGCACGGCCACGGCCAGCAACAGCGGATGCAGGCGGCTCGCCATCGCCCGCGCTTCACGACAGGCCGGCGGGCTTCGGCCCGCCGGTTGCCCAGTCGAGCAGCTCGACCGTGTGCACGACCGGCATGCCGACGTCGCCGGCGAGTTGCGTCAGGCAGCCGATGTTGCCGGTGGCGACCACCGCGCCGCCGGTGCGCCTGAGATTCTCGATCTTGCGCGCCTTCAGCCGCGCGGCGATCGCCGGCTGCATGATGTTGTAGGTGCCCGCCGAGCCGCAGCAGAGATGCGGCTCGGCCGGCTCGCGGACCTCGAAGCCGGCCTTGATGAGCAGCGCCTTCGGCTGCTCGACCAGCTTCTGGCCGTGGCGCATCGAGCACGCCGACTGGTAGGCGACCACCGGCAGGCCGCGCGCCGGCTTGGCGGCGACGCCGAGCTCGCCCATCACCTCGACCACGTCCTTGGCGAGGCTGGCGACGCGCGCCGCGCGCGCCGCCCACGCCGGATCGTTGCGGAACATCCAGCCGTAGTCCTTGACCACCGTGCCGCAGCCCGAGGCGTTGATGACGACGGCGTCGAGGCCGCCGGCGGCGGCGACGCGCTCCCAGGCCGCGATGTTGGTTTTGGCCTGGGCGTGGGCGTCGCCGGCGCGGCCCATGTGGTGGACGAGGGCGCCGCAGCAGCCCTGGCCGGCGGCGATCACCACCTCGCAGCCGTGGCGGACGAGCAGCCGCACCGTCGCTTCGTTGATGTCGGTCCTGAGCACCCGTTGCGCGCAGCCGGTCATCAGCGCCACCCGTTTGCGGCGCGGCCCCTCGGCCGCGAACACTTGAGGCCGGTCGACCGGCGAAGGGCCGGCGACGCCGGCCGGGGCGAGGGCCAGCATCGCCTTCAGGCGGCCCGGCAGCAGTCCCCGGAACGGCCTGGCGAGCGCCGCGCCGAGCAGCGCCAGCCGGAACAACCCGGGCGACGGCAATACGCGGGCGAGCACGGCGCGCAAGATGCGCTCGACGAGCGGCCGGTGGAATACCTCTTCGATGTGGCCGCGGGCGCGATCCACAAGGTGCATGTAGTCGACGCTGGCCGGACAGGTGGTGACGCACGCCAGGCACGACAGGCAGCGGTCGATGTGCTTGACCACCTTGGCGGTCGGCGGAGCACCGGTCTCCAGCATGTTCTTGATCAAATAGATGCGGCCGCGCGGACCGTCGAGCTCGTCGCCGAGCAGCACGTACGTCGGGCAAGTAGCGGTGCAGAAGCCGCAGTGAACGCATTTCCGCAAGATGGCGTTGGCGGCGTCGATCTCCGGATCGGCGAGCTGGGCCAGGGTGAAGTTGGTCTGCATCGGGTTCGTCGCCTCGCCTAGACGCCTTCGTACATGCGGCCCGGGTTGAGCACGCCGTTGGGGTCGAACGCTTCCTTGACACGCGCCGTCAGCGCCGCGAGCCGCGCCGCCTGCGGCTCGAACACCGGCACCCGGGCGCGCACCGCGTCGGCGGCGCGCACCAGGGTGGCATGGCCGCCGGCGGCGGCGACTGCGGCGCGCACCGTTTCATGGCCGGCGTCGGGCCGGGCGGCGATGGCCAGCCACACCAAGCCGCCGCCCCAGTCGTAGAACGCCTCGCCCGCCAGCTCCCGGGCGAGCGCCTCGGCGGCGCCGGGGCCGGCCATCGGCGGCACCGACAGCCGCCACACCTGACGGGCTTTCGGGTCGCCGGCGGCGGCGCCGAGCAGCGCCGCGTCGCGGATTTCGCGCCACAGCGTGCGCGAATTTTCGGAGTGCAGCTCCTCGATATCGCCTTTTCCCTTGAGCAGCGCCTTCAGCGCCCGGCAACGGTGCTCGACCGACGGACCCGGGCCCTCGACGCGCATCGCCGTCACCGCCCGGCCGGCGCCGGCCACGTAGGAGACCCGCGAGCGCCGGGCGGCGACCGTCGGCAGATGCGCGGCGCTCGACACATCATGGGCGCTGCCGAGGGCTCTCGCCATGGTCATCGCCGCCGCCGCGTCGTCGAGGCCGAGGATCAGCACCGTGCGCGTCTTCTCCGGCGCCGGCAGCACCTTGAAGGTGACCTCGGTCATCACCGCCAGCGTGCCGAACGAGCCGGCGATCAGCTTCGAGAGATCGAAGCCGGTGACGTTCTTGACCACGGTGCCGCCGGACTTGAACACCTCGCCGCGGCCGCTGACGGCGCTGAAGCCGAGGAAATGGTCGCGCGCCGCGCCGACCTTGATGCGCCGCGGGCCGGCCAGGTTGCAGGCGATGGCGCCGCCGATGGTGCCCTCGTCCTCGTCGCCGCCGAACAGCGGGCCGAGGTCCGCCGGCTCGAACGCCATCTGCTGGTTGTTCTGGCGCAGCGCCGCCTCGATCTCGGCCATCGGCGTGGCGGTGAAGGCGGTCATGAACAGCTCGCTCGGCTCGTAGCCGCCGATCCCGGACAGCCCCGAGAGATCGAGGCCGAGGCGCGGCGCCACCGCGCGGCCGAAGCCCCGCTTCGAGCCGCGGCCAACGACCTCCAGCGCGTTACCTTCGGCGGCCGCCCATTTGACGGCCTCCAGCACCTGCGCGGCATTGTTCGGCTTCAGCGTGTCGGTCATGAGCGCTTGGTCGGCTCTCCGTGGGGTGCCGCGCCCGTCGGCGCGGCGCGGGCGGCCCGCCATTCCCTAGAACCGCGGAATGTCGGGGAACGGCAGCTTGCCGTGATGCACGTACATGCGGCCGAGCTCGGCGCAGCGGTGAAGAGTGGGATAGACCTTGCCCGGGTTCATCAGCTGGCCCGGGTCGAAGGCGCATTTCAGCCGCAGCTGCTGCTTGAGGTCGTCTTCGGTGAACATCTCGCCCATCAGGTCGCGCTTCTCGACGCCGACGCCGTGCTCGCCGGTCAGCACGCCGCCGACCTCGACGCAATAGCGCAAGATGTCAGCGCCGAACTTTTCCGCCCTGTCGAGCTCCTCGGGCTTGTTGGCATCGAACAGGATCAGCGGATGCAGGTTGCCGTCGCCGGCGTGGAACACGTTGGCGACCCGAAGGCCGTAGCGCTCGGACAGCGCGCCGATCTTATTCAGCACGTCGGCGAGCTTGTGGCGCGGGATGGTGCCGTCCATGCACAGGTAGTCGGGCGAGATGCGGCCGACCGCCGGGAACGCGTTCTTGCGGCCCGACCAGAACACCTGCCGTTCGGCGTCGGACTCGCTGATCCGGATGTAGCTGGCGCCGGTCTGCCGGGCGATCGATTGCACCCGCTCGATCAGGTAATCGACCTCGGCCTCCGGCCCGTCGAGCTCGACGATCAGCAGCGCCTGCACGTCGAGCGGATAGCCGGCATGGACGAAGTTCTCGCTGGCGTGGATGGCCGGCTTGTCCATCATCTCCATGCCGCCGGGGATGATGCCGGCGCCGATGATGGCGGCGACACAGTTGCCGCCGCTCTCGTTGCTGGGAAAGCCGAGCAACAGGGCGCGCGCCGTCTCGGGCTTCTGCAGGATGCGCACCGTCACCTCGGTGATGACGCCGAGCAGCCCCTCCGAGCCGGTCAACACGCCGAGCAGGTCGTAGCCGCCGGCATCCAGGTGCTTGCCGCCGAGCCGCACCACCTCGCCGTCCATCAGCACCATCTCCAAGCCGAGCACGTTGTTGGTGGTCAGCCCGTACTTGAGGCAATGCACGCCGCCGGAATTCTCGGCGACGTTGCCGCCGATCGAGCAGGCGATCTGGCTCGACGGGTCGGGCGCGTAGTAGAAGCCGGCGTGCTCCACCGCCTTGGTGATGGCGAGGTTGGTGACGCCCGGCTGGGCGACCACGCAGCGGTTGTCGAAGTCGATTTCGAGAATGCGGTTGAACTTGGCGAGCCCGAGCGTAATGGCGTCGGCGAGCGGCAGCGCGCCGCCCGAAAGCCCGGTGCCGGCGCCGCGCGGCACGATCTTGACCTGATGGGCGGCGCAGTATTTCAGGATCGCCGACACCTGGCGGGTGGTTTCCGGCAGCACGACGATCAGCGGCAGGCCCTTGTAGGCCATCAGCCCGTCGCAGTCGTAGGCCTTCAACTCGTCAGAATCGGCGATCACGCCCTCGCCCGGGACGATGGCGCGCATGGCCTCGACGATTTCGGCGCGGCGCGCGATCACGCCCGCGTCCGGCTCCGGCATCCGCATCGATCAATCCCCTCCCAACGGCGGATTCGAACCGGGGATTCTAGAGTCTTGTCGGGCGTCTGAGAATCAAAAAACCGCGACTCCCATCGCGGTTTCGGTGATTTGCGGCTGCCCGGCGAGGGCCGTCGCTCAACCCTGGCGGGCCTTGTAGCGCCGGTTGCGCTTATTGATGATGTAGACGCGGCCCTTGCGGCGCACGATGCGGCAGCCGCGCTCGCGGGTTTTCGCGGATTTCAGGGAGTTTCTGACTTTCATGGCCGGCGCTCCGGGTGGTCGTCTTGAAGGCGGGCGGAAAATAGGGGTCGGGCCGCGGCTTGTCAATGCGCGGCTTGGCGCCTCATACGCGGCGGCAAACGGCCTCGATCGGGACCGTGCGGCCCTCCTCGACGCTCCGGGCCGAGTTCTTGAGCCTTTCGACGGCGTCGTCACCGAGCAGTATGTGGGCGCCGAGGATCGGCCGGCCCTCGGCGGCGATGCGTCGGCGGGTTTCCTCGTAGTGCGCGAGCATCGCCGGAGTACGGTCGTTGAGCGCCAGCAAGTGGAAACCGGCCTGCTCGAGCAGGCGCCGGGTGTCGTCGACGCTCGCCAGGTGACTGTTCTCCGGAACGCGCGCCCACGGCACCGGGAACAACGGCGGGCCGCCCGGTCCGACGGCATATTCGGCGGCGACGAAGCGTCCGCCCCGTTTCACCACCCGCGCCGCCTCGGCGTAAAAGGCGCGCTTGTCGGCGATATTCATCGAAACGTTCTGGGTATAGGCGGCGTCGAACGCCGCGTCGGCGAACGGCAGCGCGAGCGCACTCGCCTGCTTGACGACGACCATGTCCGCGAGACCGGTCGCCCGGTTGAGCATGGCCGCGACCTTACAGAATTCAGCCGTCAGGTCGATGCCGGTGACGCGGCAGCGGTATTCGGCGGCGATGAAGCGCGCCGGGCCGCCGATGCCGCAACCGATGTCGAGGACGTGCTGTCCCGGGCGGAGATCGAGGTGCCGCGCCAGCTCGCTGGTCGCTTCCAGGCCACGGCCGTGGAATTGATCGAGCGGTGCCAGATCCGCCACCGTCAGCTTGTCCGCGTCGAGGCCGGCGGCGGCGAGGGCGGCGCGCACCGCCTCGGCGAGGCCGCCGCGGGTCCAGTGTTTAGCGATCCTGGCTTCGGTTGACATCGGTCCATCCGCCCTTTTTAAACGGAGTCCGGGATAATCTGATCGTGCGGCGCGGCCGGCATCATTGCCGGATACCCGTCCAAGTCAAGCGCCGCTCGCCCTGCCACCCCGTCCAGCCGACCGGTAGACGGCGGACAAGGTCCGCGCCATGGAGCAGCCCTCGGCCAATGCCTCCCGTACCCACCGCCCCGACGCCCGCCGACAACCTGAAGGGTATCCTGTGGATGCTGGTGTTCACGCTCGCCATGGGCACCATGCACGGCTGCATCCGCCATGTGTCGGCGGGCTTGCACCCGTTCGAGATCGCGTTCTTCCGCAACCTGTTCGGGTTGATCGTCGTCGTGCCGTGGCTGGTCCGGCTGGGGCTCAAGCCGCTGCGCACGGCCCGGCTCGGGCTATTGACGTTGCGGGGCGTGCTCAACGTCGTCTCGATGCTGGCGTTCTTCGTGGCGCTTGCCATCACGCCGCTGGCCGAGGTGACGGCGCTGTCGTTCTCGGCGCCGATCTTCGCCACGCTTCTGGCCATGGCCGTATTCGGCGAGCGCGCCGGCATCCGGCGCTGGACCGCCATCGTCGTCGGCTTCGTCGGCACGCTGGTCATCCTCAGGCCGGGTTACGTCGAGGTCGGGCTCGGCGCCATGCTGACGGTGTTCTCGGCGCTGTTGTGGGGGGTGTGCATGGTGATCATCAAGTCGCTCGGACGCACCGAGTCGGCGGTCACCATCACCCTCTACATGTCGCTGGTGATGGCGCCGCTGTCGCTGCTGGCGGCGCTGTTCGTCTGGCAATGGCCGACGTGGGAGCAGCTGGCATGGCTGGTCGGCATCGGCATCCTCGGCGGCGCCGGCCAGCTGGCGATGGCCGAGGCGCTCCGGGTGGCCGAGACCCACGTCATCATGCCGGTGGACTTCGTCAAGCTGATCTGGGTGTCGGGAATCGCGTACGTTTGGTTCGCCGAGGTGCCGGACGCGGTCACGCTGGTCGGCGGCGCGATGATCTTCGGCTCGACCGCGTTCATCGCCTGGCGCGAGCACGTGATGCGGGCGGCGCCGAAGCCGCCGGCCGAACCGACCTGACCCGGCCGGCCGCGACGGAACCGCTCAGTCGTAGCCGTAAAGCCAGCGGGTGGTGTGGGCCGCGACGTTCTTCACCGAGTGCATGGTGCCCCTGGGGATGAACACCTCGTCGCCCGCGCCGCACACCACCGTGGCGTCGCCGACGGTCAGTTGCAGCCTGCCTTCGACCACGGTGACTAGCTCGTTGGTGGCGTGGCGGAAGTCGTTCCACTCCCGTCCCGGCGGGTCGGCGAACGGCTGGCACCTGTAGCCGCGCCCCCGCCAGTCGCGGGCGACGGCGTCGCGGTCGACGGGAACGGTGAATTTCCGCTTCTCGATCAGCTTCGCCGGCACCGCCATCGCACGATCGTCCTCGCGTCTCGCCGCCGGGCAGCGCGGCGGGCGGCAGGCGGCAAAATGGCCCCCGCCGCCCATCCATGATATCGTGACTGTCGCCATGTCGCCATTGCCGCGACCTCCGACGACGCGGATCGTGCCCGCGGAGCAGGTCGGCGAGGCGTCCCACCGGGACCTCGAGGCCTGGGGCCTGACGCCGCTGCTCGACTACTGGAACAAAGTGCGGGGCGAGGCGTTCGCGCCGCGCTGGGTCGATTTCAACATCATGGAGCTGCCGCCGCCGGTACGCGGCGGCCTGGTGGTCGTCGACTACGACCGTGAGAAGAACGATTTCCGCGTCCGCTTCTGGGGCGTCGACCTGTGGGACGTCTTCGGCATCGACATCACCGGCGCCTGGCTGTCGGAAGCCGAGCATTTCGGGGTGATGACGCAGTTCCTCAAGCACGGCACCGAGATGCTGAACACCAAGGAAGTGCAGAGCGTGATGCACCGGGCGATGAAGGCCACCGGCGTCGCCGGGCTCTATCCGGTGCTGCGGCTGCCGATCTCCGACGACGGGATCGACGTCACCAAGATCATCACCGCCCGCAACGCCAGGATGCTCGGCCGCCGGCGCTGAGCGGCCGAGGCTCGCGGAAGGCTCCGCGCCGATTCACGGTTCAGGAGCGACGACCCGTCATTCCCCGGGCGCCGGTTGCGGCGCCGCCGGCGTCGTCGGCTTCTTCCTTCGCCGCCGCATATGGGTCTGCAGCCGATCGAGATGGAGGTAGATGACCGGCGTGATGTAGAGCGTCAGGAACTGCGACAACACCAGCCCGCCGACCACGGCGAGGCCGAGCGGCATGCGCGCTTCGCCGCCGTGGCCGAGGCCGATGGCGATCGGCAGGCTGCCGGCCAGCGCCGCCATGGTCGTCATCATGATCGGCCGGAAGCGGATCAGCGCCGCCTGGTAGATTGCCTGCTCGGGAGGCAGCTTGTTCTCGCGCTCGGCGGCGATGGCGAAGTCGATCATCATGATCGCATTCTTCTTGACGATGCCGACCAGCATGATGATGCCGACAAAGGCGTAAAGACTGAGCGGAACGCCGAACGCCATCAGCGCCAGGATGGCACCGACGCCCGCCGACGGCAGCCCGGACAGAATGGTCAGCGGGTGGATGAAACTCTCGTAGAGGATGCCGAGAACGATGTAGATGACGAGGATCGCCATCACCAGCAAAAGTCCCATGCCTTGAAGCGACTTCTCGAACGCCTTGGCGGTGCCCTGGAAGCTGGTGGTGATGGTGGCCGGGATCTGCAGCTCGCGCTCGAGGTCGCGGATGCGGTCGATGGCGGTGCCGAGGGTCAACTCCGGCGTCAGGTTGAACGTGATCGTCACCGCCGGGATCTGGCCCTGGTGGCTGATGGTCAGCGGTCCGACGCCGCGGCGGACGGCAGCGACGGCGTCGAGCGGCACCAGCATGCCCGACGCGGCGCGGATGTAGAGTTTCGACATCATCGGCGAATCGGCCTGGTATTCCGGATCGACCTCGAGGATCACCGCGAACTGGTTGGTGGCCGAATAGATGGTCGAAATCCGACGCGACCCGAAGGCGCTGGCCAGCACCGTCTCGATCTGATCGGCGGTGATGCCGAGGCTCGAGGCCTTATCGCGATTGATGTCGACGACCGCCGCCGGGCGGGCCACCGCGAGATCGCTGGAAACGTCCTGGAACCCGGACAGCTTGGCGATTTCGAGCTCCAACACCTCGGCCCACTTGTAGAGGGTGTCGAGGTCGAGGTCCTGGACCGTATACTGGTACTCGGCGTTGGCGAGCCGGCCGCCGACGCGGATCGCCGGCGGGTTCTGCAGCGACACCCGGATGCCGGGAACGCGGCTCAGCTTGCGCCTCAAGCTCTGCACCACCTTGTTGATGTCGGGCTCCGGCCGCGCGTCGCGGGGCTTGACCCGCAGGAACAGCAGGCCGGCGTTGTCGGTGATGCGGCTGCCCGACGCCCCGGTGCGCGACATCACCATCTCGATATTGGGGTCGGCGGTGGCGATTTCGGCCGCCTCGGCCTGGTAGCGGAGCATGGCCTCGAACGAGATGTCCTGGCCGCCCTGCGAAAACGCGATCAGGCGGCCGGTGTCCTCGGCGGGCAGGAAGTCCTTCGGCACCTCGCGATAAAGGACGGCGGTGGCGACGATGGTCATCAGGAACACGCCCATCACCGCGTGTTGATGCCGGAGGCACCAACGCAGGCTCGTATCGTAGACGCTGCGCATGCCGTCGAACGTTTTCTCCGCGGCCTTGTAAAACCGGCC